>Ga0302248_1000226_pt1 | contig 61046 bp, 56 predicted proteins | sample AAG_UR_Leu_MG_FD_193528 | JGI IMG/M metagenome (GOLD analysis project Ga0302248, IMG submission 193528) | Enriched activated sludge microbial communities from anaerobic digester in WTTP, New Holstein, Wisconsin, United States - AAG_UR_Leu | ecosystem: Engineered > Bioreactor > Anaerobic >...
AAGGCCCGGGGGGCGCCGAAACCGTTGACCCGCAGGGCGTTGTTCCGGCCGTTTTCCTCCGTCCATTCCCGGTGGTCGATCAATCCCGGCGGGATCTCCCGGAGTTCCTCATCCACCAGGGTATAGGAACCGATCACGGCGGCGGCGCGTCCGGTCCGCAGCTCCGCGACCAATCTTTCCAGGCTGTCCGGACCGCTGTAGAGATCGTCGGAGTCGAGCTGGACGGCGTATCTCCCGCACCGGGGGGAATAAACCGCCTCGTTCCAGCAGCCGCCGATGCCCAGATCCCGCCGGTCCGGCGTAAGGAGTTCCACCCGGGAATCGCGGCCGGCCAGGCCGGCGACGATGGCGGGCGTGGCGTCGGTGGAATGGTTGTCCACGACGAGGACATTGTAAGAGAAATCCGTCTCTTGGGCCAGGGCGCCGCGGACCGCGTCGGCGATGGTCTTTTCCCGGTTCCGCACGGGGATGATGACGCTCGACTCCACCGGATAGGTCGCGGCGCTCCGGTCCGGCAGCCTCCGGAAGGACGGCGGCAGCCAGGCCCCGAGGCGGCGGAGGTGCGCCGTCGCCGTCGCTTCCATCTCCCGCTGATAGGCGAGGTTACGGGGGTCCACGTAGGCGAAATGCGCCTCGCCGCCCTCTTGGCCGGAGGAGGGAACCGGGGCGGGCCGGCACCGGCAGAGCCGTTCCGGAAGATGGACAAGGGGCGCGACCTGAGACGCCTTCAGGCGCAGGTCGTAGCGGGCGGCATGGTCACCCGGCGGGAGGGGGCCATAATCGGCCAGGGCCCGCCGCACCGCCGCGAGGGAGAAGAACTGCAGGGGTCCGAACGAAAAATCGTCCCGGATGCTCCCCAATTGACAATCGATTACCGGGCGTTCCCGAACCTCTCCCCCCGGCGTCTCCTCGTCGCAGTCTCCGTAGATCATCGCCGCCCCGGTCGCACTGCCTACATCCACAAGCCTTTCCAGGACCCGGGGGCCGAGTTCGATGTCTTCTTCCGCCGCCACCAACAGGAGATAGTCCGTCTGGACCCGCCGCAAGAGGTCCGTCATAGTATTCCCGGCCGCAAGGCTGGCTCCCCGGATCGACCGGCATTTACTTCCCGGCGGCAGTTCCCGTACATCGCCCGCGATGAATATCCTGGCCACCAGCGGCGACGCCGCCAGCATCCCGGCGGTCCTGACTGCCGCGCCACCGACACGACCTTCCAAGGCGACAGTAATCATCTTTTTCCTTCGCGGTTTGAGTTTATCTCGTTTCGAGACCTGAAATAAATGGCCTCGCCGCGGCTCAGAAATCTTTTTCGCCTCTGAATGGGTAACGTATAAATCTTATTCATAACCAGGTGTTAAGTTCATTCACGAAACGGAGACGAACATTTGATTCGCTGCTTGCGAACCATTTTTCCGCGGTTACGCGAAGATCTCGTCTCCTGAATCCCGCGCTCCATATCGTCCCTGGACGGCCTTCCGGCACCTTGCCGCCAGTTCCGCCAGGCGGGGCAGGCGGCCGGCGGCCATCGCCGCGTCCTCCAGATTTGCCACTCCCCGGGGAATGTGGCCCAAAAAGGCCTCCTTCCCCTTCTTCAGCCCCAGAAAGCCGAAGGCGCCCAGGGCCTGCATGAGGCGCTGGGCGCTTCCATCCAGAAACGCCGCCCGGAAGGCCTCTACGTCCATGGCGGGCCGGGGCGGCTCTCCCTTGCGGCCGGCCGGATCGGGACGCGGGCTCAGCAACCCATGAGCGTAAGCGACGAGTTCTTCCCGTTCCCCGGCGGTAAAGGGTACATAGGAGTCGTAGAGGAGGGAGGCCAGGTCGTAAAATAGCGATCCCCGGCGGAGCCCCTGAAAATCGATGAAAACCGGCTCGTCTCCCCGCATCATGATGTTCTGGGACTGGAGGTCCCGGTGGACCAGTGCCGGCCCCGCCGCCAGCATCCTCGTGGTCAGGGTTTCCAGTTCCTCCCGGAGCACTCCTTCCTCCCGCCCGGCCGGTTCGATGCCGCATACCTCCCGGACGAACTCCGCCAGGAAATAGTCATGTTCCCAGCGATACAGCTCCCGGTCATAGCCGGGCATGGTCCGGGGGAGAGGAGGCAGGATATCCATCCTGCCCGTTAGCGTCCCTGCCGTCGCCATACCTTCGCCAGCCCGGCGGGACGAGTTTCCTCCCGGTACGACGGTCGCGGCCGGCGTTTCCGATAACAGGGGGCCGGTGTAAAGGGGGCTGATCCGCCGCAGCACCCGCCGGTAAATATCGCCCCGCACCGCCCATGATTCGTGGCGGTACGACCAGAGGTCCCGGTCGCCCAGATCCTCCATGAGGATGAAGCCCCGTTCCGGATCATGACCGTAAACGGCGGGGACGGGCACCTGCCGTCCGGCCAGAAAGGCGGCGATATCGGCCCAATAGGCGTTCTCCTCCTGGCGGCGCCCATAGGCCATGAAGAGGAAGGTCCGCCCCCCGGGCAACGACAGTCGATAAAAACTCCGGTCCGATCCGCCCTTGGTGATGGCGGTAAGCTTGACGCCCGCCATGCCTTCGGCAACGCCGAGTACCCGGCCGGCAAAGGCAAGCCATTCCCCTTGTTCAGTATTCATATGATCCGGCGACAAAGGTCGTTCGATTTTTTTTCACCGCCCGTCGCTCCGGGAAAAATATCTCCATCCACGGCGGGTTCGCTTCCATAAAGGCTTATGGGTGGCGGGAGTATAAGGTGATCGTCCCCGAGAGTCAAAGGGTATTTATCCCCGCCCCGACCGGCCCGCCGGCCGCCTCCGCATCTCCGTCGGTCTATCGGCGGATATTGCTCCCGGCGTGATATTCAAACATCCTGGAGGGCGCGGTAGATCGCCGGGGAACCGATGTCGGACCAGTGGCCGGCATCGATGACCACTCCGGCCACCGCCCGGGGCTCCTTCCGGATCGTGGCGATGAGCACCGGGATGATGTCCTGTTTGACCCCCGGGGCGATCCCGGCGAGGAGGGATTTTTCTACGATGTAAACCCCCGTGAACAGACAGGCCCGCGCCCCGGGATTGCCCAGAACGTGGCGGAGGTCGCATACATAGCCTTCCGCATCGAGATTCACATTCCGGGGATGTCCCGCGGAGCGGAGGGCGAGGGTGGCGGCCGCTCCGGCCTGAAAGTGGCGTTCCATGAGATTTTCCAGAGGAATATCGGTAAGGATGTCGCCGTTGTACACCAGCAAGGGCTCGCCTTCGACAAGGAGATCATCGATGTTTTTTATCCCCCCGCCCGTATCGAGGAGCACCGGTTCATGGCGGAATACGATGGGCACGCCCCGCCAGACACGGCCGGGAAACACCTCTGCATAGGCCTCGGCGCAATGATGGGTATTGACTATGAATCTCTCGATTCCCGCCCGCCGGAGATGCTCCATGGCATAGGTGATTATCGGCCGCCCCCCCAGCGGCAGGAGCGGTTTGGGGCAATCGTCCGTAAGGGGCCGCAGGCGTGTCCCCAGCCCGGCGCCCAGGATGAAGGCGGTCTTGATGCTCCTTTTCGAGCCGAATGACTTCCTCATGCGCGACTCCCTGACGCCCAGGCGCCAAATGACTTACCGTGAAAATGGAGTTTTCATGCTTCGTGTCGCTCCACAAAGCATGCGGGTTTTTACAAGGCAAAGAATTGTTTTTTACCTTGACAACCCTTCCTTGTCTTTTTATACTACCTCCGTAGTTATGTCAAGACGGGGTGCACATGGAAGAAGGATTAAACGGCTTATTCCAGACTACGGTGGATGCCCTGAACAGCATGGGCTTGACGGTCTATGAAGCCAAGGCCTATCTAACCCTCCTGCAGAAACACCCCTCCCACGGTCATGAGATAAGCCGCCGTTCCGGAGTCCCCGGTCCCAAGATTTACGAAACCCTGGGCCGGATGGTGCAGAAGGGACTGGTGGCCGTGCTGAATACCGATCCCCAGATGTATTCCCCCCTGCCCTACCGGGAATTCCTCACCCGCAAAAGCAACGAATTCCAGGTAACCGAGGGGCTCCTGGCGGCCAATCTGGAAAAGATCTCCATGCCGGCCGTCGATATCACCCTCTGGCAGTTGACCGATCATGACGTCCTCATCACCAAGGCCCGGGATTTGATCGACGACGCGAAAAATACCGTTCTGACAAGCCTGTGGCCCCCTCAGGGCAGACTTTTGGAAGCAAGTCTCGCCGCCGCCCGGGATCGGGGGGTGGCGATCTTCTCCATCCAGTTCGAGCAGGAAATCATTGAGGTTGGCAAGGTTTTTCATCATGTCCGGGTGGATACGGTATATGAACGCCACAGCGGGGAATTGACCATGGTGGTCGATGAGTCCGTGGGCCTCTTCATGAGCCGGCCCCCGGGCCGGGAGTGGAACGGCTTCTGGACCACCAATCCCGGCGTGGTCAAGTTGATGACCAACTACATACGTCACGATATCTATTCGAACAAGATGATCTGCCGGTTCGAACAGCAGATGAAAGCGGAGTACGGAAAACACTTGGAGAAGCTGCTGGATATCGAGGCGGATTGATGAACGGAGGGGGAAAGAGGCGATAACAGTCGCGGGGCCGGCGACGGCAGCCTCCTTATTTTCATTAACGCCCATGCCTGTCGCAGGCACAACGAAAGATGAAAATATCCAAATAGTTGCAGACATTTTCATGTAAACCGGGCGGGCGGGAAATTCCGTCCCCCCACATCTCATCGAAAGGAGATTGGCGATCATGAGGGAAAAAAGGATCGTTACCGCCGCCCTTACCGGGGCCATCCACACCCCCAGCATGTCCCCCCATCTGCCCGTAACCCCGGAAGAGCTGATCGAACAGGCAGTCCAGGCATACGAGGCCGGGGCGGCGGTCGCCCATGTCCACGTCCGCAATCCGGAGACGGGCCTGCCCTGCGCCGATCAGGAACTCTTCCGCACCTTCGCCGCCGGGGTGAAAAGTCGCTGCGATATGATTATCTGCTGCACCACCGGCGGCCGCCTCGGCGAGCCGGTGGAAAATCGTGTCCGGGTGGTCACCAGCCTGTCGCCGGAATTGGCTACCCTGAATGCCGGCTCCCTGAATTTTGCCCTCTTCCATATCGCCGACAATTACCGTGACTGGAAACAGGATTGGGAAAAAAACTACCTCCAGGCCACGGAGGATTTCATCTTCCCCAACACCTTTTTGACCATGCGGCAGTTCCTGGAAAGATTCGCGCCCCAGGGCACCAAGCCGGAATTCGAGATCTATGACGCGGGCATGATCAACAATCTCGCCTTTCTCATCGAAAAGGGCCATGTGAAGAAACCCGTTTATCTCCAGTTCGTCATGGGGATCCTGGGCGGCATTCCCGCGACGATCGAAAATTTCGTGTTCCTCCTCGAGAGCGCCCGGAAGGCCATCGGAGATTTTCAGTTCTCCGTCTGCGCCGCGGGCAGGACCCAGTTCAACCTCTGCACCACCTCTTTGATGATGGGCGGACACGCCCGGGTGGGTCTGGAGGACAATCTTTTCCTCGAAAAGGGACAATTGGCGAAGAGCAACGCGGAGCAGGTGGCCAAGATCATCCGCATCGCCCGGGAACTGGGCGTGGAACCGGCGACCCCGGCGGAGGCAAGGCGGATCCTCGGCCTGAAGGGACTGGACAAGGTAAATTTCTGAGGAGGCAGACAAATGGGAAGACGTTTCATCGATCTCAGCATCGCCATCGAGGCATCCCTGCCCTGCGATCCCCCCATGATGATTCCCAAGGTCGATTACGTTGACCACGCCCTGGGGGCGACGCAGATGCTCGATTTCTTTCCCGGCATCCGCCGGGAGCAGCTTCCCGGCGGCCTTGGCTGGGCACTGGAGTTCATCAGCCTTACCACCCACAGCGGCACCCACCTGGACGCCCCGTATCACTACCACCCCACCCAGGATCAGGGCAAAAAGGCCCTGACCATCGACGAAATCCCCCTCGACTGGTGTCTCGGCGACGGGGTTGTCCTCGATTTCCGCCACAAGGCGGACGGCGAACGGATCACCGCCGCGGACGTGGAAAAGGAGTTGGACCGCATCGGCTACCGTCTCAAGCCGCTGGACATCGTCCTCGTCCAGACCGGGGCCGATGCCGCCTGGGGCAAGGCGGAGTATCTCGTCAAGGGACCGGGGATGACCCGGGAGAGCACCCTCTTCCTCACCGAGCGGGGGGTAAGAGTGGTGGGCATCGACGCCTGGAGCTGGGACCGTCCCCTGCCCTTTTTGGCCCGGGAATTCCAGGAAAAGGGAGATCCCAAGGTAATCTGGGAGGCCCACTTCGCCGGCATCGAAACCGGTTACTGCCACATGGAAAAGATGGCCAACCTGGACGCCATCGGCCGGCCTCACGGGTTCACGGTCTGCTGCTTTCCCGTGAAGATCAAGGGGGCCTCCGCCGGCTGGTGCCGGCCGGTGGCCATCGTGGAAGAGTGAGTCCGGGGATGGAAGGCATACTGGCGGGAAAGAAAATCACCAAGCGTTTCGGCGGTCTGACGGCCCTCGCCGAGGTGGATTTCGAGGTGCGCCGCGGCGAGATCGTGGGCCTAATCGGTCCCAACGGTTCGGGAAAGACGACGCTGTTCAACGTCATTTCGGGTATTCACGCCCCGGACGGCGGCAAGCTGTTCTTTGCGGACCGCGACATAACCTCCCTGCCCCCCCACAGACGGGCCCAACTGGGCATCGGCCGCACCTTCCAGATCGTCCGCCCTCTGGCCGGCATCAACCTCGCGGAAAACGTCTCCACCGGCGTCCTGTACGGCCGCCAGGGGATTGCGAACGCCCGGACCGCCCATGAAAAGGCCATGGAGATACTGAACTTCACCGGACTTGCAGACAAGGCGGACCGTCTTCCCGGCGAACTGGTCCTCGAGGACCGCAAGCGCCTTGAAATCGCCCGGGCGCTGGCCCTTCATCCGGAGGTCCTCCTCCTGGACGAGGTCTATGCCGGATTGAACCCTACGGAAATCACCGGCGCCATCGACCTCACGTTCCGGATCCGGGAGGCATACGGGACGACCATCTTCATGATCGAACACGTCATGAAGGCCATCATGTCCACCTGCAGCCGCATCATGGTCTTGAACTTCGGCACGAAAATCACCGAGGGAACCCCGGAAGAGGTAGCCAATCATCCGGAAGTAATCTCCGCCTACCTGGGGGCCGCCTATGCTGCTGCGTGTTGACGACCTAACCGTCTGCTACGGCCGGATGCAGGCCCTGCAAGGGGCAAACATGGAGATCGCCGCCGGGGCCATGGTCGCCCTCATCGGCGCCAACGGGGCGGGCAAGTCAACCCTGCTGAACGCGATTTCCGGTCTCGTCGCCCCGGCGGCGGGAAGCATATTCTGGGACGGCCAACCGCTCACCGGGCTCTCACCGGACAAGATATGCGGCCGGGGGATCATTCAGGTCCCGGAAGGACGGAAGCTCTTCCCCGCCATGACGGTGGAGGAAAACCTCGTCATGGGGGCCTATCTCCCCGCCGTCAGAAAGGAAACGACCCGTACCCTGGAGAAGGTATTCGAGATCTTCCCCCGTCTCGCCGACCGCCGCCGCCAGTTGGCGGGCAGCCTTTCCGGCGGCGAGCAGCAGATGGCGGCCCTGGGGAGGGCGCTCATGGCCCGGCCCCGGCTCCTCATGCTGGACGAGCCATCCCTGGGCCTTGCCCCCAAGGCGGCGGCGGAGATATTTGCCATCATCTGCCGGCTGAACAAAGAAGGTATGTCGATCCTGCTGGTGTCCCAGGAGGTTCTGGAGACGCTGGCCGTCACCACCTACGGTTATGTCCTGGAAAACGGCGTCATCGCCCTGCGGGGGCCATCTGCGGAACTGCGGGAGAACCCCCAGGTCAAGACGTCCTATCTGGGACTGTAAGATCAACAATGTTTGGAAAGGAGGCTGCATAATGAAAGGAAAACGGAATAAGGGGTTGGCTGTCCTCATCGTCGCCGCCCTCTTCTGCGGGTCGCTCCTCATGGTTCCCGCCGCGGGCTTCGGGGCGGCCAAACCCATCGTCATCGGCGGTTCCCTGCCCCTGACGGGCGAATTCGCCGAAACGGGGCAGTGGATCGAACGGGGCATGCGCTTCTGGGCGGAGGGGATCAACGCCCGGGGGGGGCTGTTGGGACGGCCCGTGCAGTTCAAGATCTATGACGACCAGTCCAACGTGGGCAAGGCCGTGACCTTCGCCGAGAAGGCCATCAGCGTGGACAAGGTGGATCTCCTCTTCGGCGGTTACCCCGGCACCGCCGCCCGGGCCGTCATGCCCGTAGCGGAAAAGCACAAGATGGTTTACGTTTCCATGGGCGGCCACATGAAGAGCTTCCAGCAGGGCTACACCTATTCCTTCGGCGCTCCGCCTCTCATGGGCGAGTGGTGGTACGAGGGATTCTTCCAGTGGCTCGCCACCCTCCCGGCCAATCAGCGTCCGCATCGGGCCGCCGTCTATACCATCAACAACCCGGTGGGGCTGTCGCTTCAGGACTCCATCAACCGGTGGACGAAGAAGCTCAACATCAGAGTGGTCATCAATGAGAAATACAACTCCCCCCTGGCGGACGCCACTTCCCTAATTGTAAAAGCCAAGCAGATGAATTGCGACATCCTGTTCTCCAACGGCTTCTTCCCCGACGGCGTCACGACCATGAAGGCCGCCAAGGCCCTCGACTATCATCCCAAGGCCATCGTCCAGGGGATCGGTTCCGTGGTCCCCGCCTGGGTCAAGGAATTGGGGGCGGACGGCGACTATGTCTTCTCCGGCACCTCGCTGTACAACAAGCTCAATTATCCGGGGAACGACAAGCTCAACGCCTATGTGAAGAGCAAGTACAAACTGGACGGCTATCCCCTCTACTTCGGATTCGGTTATGCCTGGATGCAGACCCTGGAGCAGGGCGTGACGGGCGCCAAAAGCCTCGATCAGACGAAGATCCGCGATTGGCTAAAGGGTCATCAGATCAACACGATCGCCGGTCCCATGACCTTCGACAAACGCGGCCTGCCGCCGCCGATCAATTTCTGCACCCAGATCGTCAACGGCAAGGTCGAGCTGATCTGGCCGAAACAGATCCGCACCCGGGAGCCGGTCTATCCGAAGCCGGCCTGGAAGAAGTGAAGTGGACGCGGTATTAATCATCCAGTCCCTGATCAGCGGCATCATGATGGGCATGGTTTACGCCCTCCTGGGTGTTGGCTTTTCCCTCACCTGGGGGGTCATGAAGGTAATCAACATCGCCCATGCCGCCTTCGGGCTCCTGGGCGCCTATCTGGCCTACAGCCTCCTGGAGCATTGCGGGGTGGATCCCGTCGTCGCGGCGGCGGGGTCCGCACCGCTGCTGTTCATCGTGGCCTGCGGGGTCTATCAGCTCCTGATCCGGCCCATCAGCCGCGCCAAGGATGTCATCGTCGCCTCCATGATCCTCACCTTCGGCCTGGCCATCATCCTGGAAAACATCATGGTCCTCGTCTGGAAGGCGGACCCCCGGGTCCTGACGCCGGCTTACGCCAGCGGCGCCCTGATCGTGGGCCCCTTCTACTTTCAGTATCCACATCTTGTCGGCTTCGGCCTGTCCATCCTGGGCATCACGGCAATCTACCTCTTCCTGAAAAAGACCTATACCGGCATGGCCGTCCGGGCCGCCTGGCAGCAGCCCGAGGCCGCCCAGCTCCACGGCGTCAATTTGTACCGAATAAGCATGATTACCTTCGCCCTCGCCGTCTCCACGGCCGGGGCGGGGGGAATCGGCCTGGCGCTCCTGTACTCCTTTGAACCCCACTCCCACAACCTGTGGCTCATCTATCTGTTTCTCGTGGTCATCGTGGGCGGCGTGGGCAACATTGCGGGCACGGCCCTGGCCGGCCTCATCATCGGCGTGATCACCGGCCTCTCCATGGCCTTCCTGCCCTACCAGTGGGTAAACCTGGTTACCTTCGGGCTCCTCATGGTCTTCCTCATCTTCCGACCCCACGGTCTCTTCAAGCAGGAGGTTTAGGGATGAAAAGGAACAAGCTTTCCATCGCCCTCGCGGCCATCGTTGCCGCCCTGCTCGCCGCGTTCCCCTGCCTCGGGCCGGAGGTGTATTACCTGTCCTTCATGTTTTCCGTTTTCATGTACGTCATCCTGGCCTCGTCGTGGAACATCATCGGCGGGTACGCCGGTTATCTCTCCTTCGGCCATGCCGCCTTCTTCGGCATCGGCGCCTTCGCCACCGCCAAGACGGCGGCATTCTTCGAATTGTCTCCTTTGCCGACGCTTCTGGCCTCCCTGCCCGCGGGCATCCTGGCCGCCCTGGTGGCATTGATCATCGGCTATCCCTGTCTGAAGATCCGGGGGCCCTACTTCGCCGTCGTGACCCTATGCTTCGGTTTCGTCGTGGAATTGGCCGTAAAGAACATCGAGTTTTTGGGCGGCGCCGAAGGCATCTGGATGCAGTTTATGGACCTGCCGGAAAAGATGTCCCGAACGATTATGTACGAGGCCATGCTCCTGCTTGCCGTCATCACCCTGGGCGCCGCCTGGTGGCTCGGCAACTCGCGCCTGGGCGCCGGCCTGCGGGCCGTCCGCGCCGACGAGGAAGTGGCGGAGACCATGGCCATCCCCACGGCGAAAATAAAGATCCAGGCCTTCGTCCTTTCCGCCTTTTTCCCCGGCGTCGCCGGAGGTCTTTTCGCCTATTACCTCACCTATATCCACCCCGACGTGGTCTTCAACATCAACATCTCCATCCTCATCGTTCTCATGGCCATGTTCGGTGGAGGCGGCACCTGGCTGGGTCCGATCATCGGCGCCGTCATCCTCACCGTAGTCAACGAAGGCCTTTCCACCTTCGCCCAGGCGGAGATTGCCCGGATCATCTACGGGGCGCTCTTCATCGTCGTCACCATCTTCATGCCCAACGGCATCCTCGATTTCTTTCGGAAAAGGAACCGTTGACGGCTAAAGGTCCGGCCCGAACCGGGACGGCCGTGGGTCCGGAGGCGGATATTTTCATTATTTCGTTGACATATCGTCATATTTTCTCTAAAAACTCAGGCAGTGTAGAAAATCAACCAAAGAGAGGCAAGCCGGCCCATGAACATTAAAGAGATTTTCAGGAATCTCTCCATGGAGGGCAAGGGCCTTTACTACAAGCTCACCATTGTCTTTGCCCTCTTCTTCCTTGTGCCGCTTACCGGCTTCTTTTTTTTCGCCTTTCGCTATCAGCTCCTGAACGATGAGTATATCCCCATCTTCATCTTCGCCGTCCTCGTTTTTTCCCTTTTTGCCTTCTCCATTGTCCGGAACATCTTCGACAATATCTCCTCCCTGGCCAAAAGAGTCACCGGAGCCGTCGCGACGGAAGGCCAGGGCGCCCAAGCCGCCAGCGCCGGTGAAAAGGCCGCCACCGATGAAATCCAGAATATCATCTCGTCCTTTCAATCTCTGGAAACGCAACTGAACCAGCAGTTTGTCTCCCTGAACCAGAAGGTCTCGCAAATCTCCACCCTCAAGGAGCTGGCGGATCTGTGCTACGTAACCCTCGAATCAGACGATCTGCTCTACATCACCCTGGAGAGGGCGATGAAACTGGTCAACGGCGACATCGGCTCCGTCCTCATCCTCGAGAGGGGAAAACGGGATTACTTTATCGTCCATGCCGCCATCGGCCACGGCGACAAGCTGCAAAGCGGCGACCGCATCGATTTTTCCAAGAGCATCGCCAAATTCGCCGTAATCAACAAGGCCCCGCTCCTCGTCGAGGATATCGAAAACGACGATCGCTTCGGCAGAAAAAGCAGGGAAGAATATGGAACCAAGTCCTTCCTCTGCATGCCGCTGAAGGGGATAAAGGACGTCTTCGGGGTCCTGACGGTTTCCCGCCGCCGGGACAATCTGCCGTTTACGGCCGCGGATGCGGACGTCCTGGCGCCACTGGTAAGCAACGCCGCCTTCACCTACGACAACCTGTCGCTCATGAAGGAAAAGAGCTACAAGGACGAGGTTCTCTCCACGGTGGATCAAATCGCTAAGATCTTCGGCTCCACGGTGGCCAAGGGGGAACTCATCCCTTCACTCCTGGACCAGATCGACATCACCATCCCCTTCGATATCGCCGTCGTTCTCGCCAAGGAAAGCGAATCCTCATCAAGGCTTTCCGTCCTGGAATACCGTACGAAAATGGATGTCCCTTTCCACAAGGGGGACCCCTATCCCTACGAGGGATCGTTGATCGACAAGGTGCTGCAGGAGGGTAACGCCATCATCCTTCCGGACCTCGACGCCACCCCCAAATTGGCGGGTCTGGAAATCCTTGCGGCCGCCGCGGCCAAAGCCGCCATCCTTGCTCCCCTCAAAATGGGCGGCCAGGTCCACGGGGTGCTGCTGTTGGGGAGCAGGGCTCCGGCGGGCATCACGGAGGCGGAAGAGAAGATCGATATGCTGGTCGCCCTCGTCTCTCTGGCGATCGTCCTGGAACATCTGGAAGCGTCCATAAGCCGACGGGAACGGGAAATGGATTTCGTCAAGCAGATCGGCAGCATTCTGGCATCTTCCACCTTCGATCTCAACGAGGTCATCAAGCAGACGATGAACATGATCCGCGCCCTCATGGACGTTGAGGGCGGCTCGCTGCTCCTGCGGCAGGATGATCATCTGGTCTTCCGGGAGGCCTTCAATATTCATGCACATGTAAACATGGAGATCCTGAAGAATCTCCGGCTCAAACTCGGACAGGGGATCGCCGGCTATGCCGCCGCCCGTGGGGAATCCCTTATCGTAGCCAACACCGAAGGCTCCCGTTACTTCTATCCGGAATTCGATAGGAACTCGGGATTTCAGACCCGCTCCGTCCTTGCCGTGCCGCTCATCTCCCAGGGACGGATCCTGGGGGTGATCGAGGTACTGAACAAAGTCAGCGGCGAATTCACGGACAGCGACATGAAGCTCCTCCAGTCTATCGCCACCTCCGTGAGCATCGCCCTGGAAAACGCCCGGCTCTACCAGGAAACAAAATCCCTGGCGGAACACGAACGGGGCATCCGCAATGTCTTCCAGAAATTCGTCCCCAAGGAGGTGGTCGAAAGGATCATTCACGGTTCCGAGACCGGGGAAGGCGTAATGGAAGAGATTCGCCTGTTGACGATCCTCAATATCGATCTGCGGGGGTTCTCCGTATTGTCTTCCCAGTTCAGTCCCAGCCGTACCGTGGCCATCCTGAACCATTTCTTCGGGGTGATCGGAGAAATAATCCTCAAGCACCGGGGCATCGTCGATAAATACCTCGGCGACGGCCTGCTGGGCATCTTCGGCGCCCCCGTATCCAGCGGCTACGACGCCGACAACGCCGTTGCCGCCGCCCTGGAGATGCAGGCCGCCATGACGGCCATCAACCATCATGTGCGGACCCTCATCGACCAGCCCCTCACGATGGGGATCAGCATCCATACCGGGGAGGCCCTGATCGGGAACATCGGTTTCGACAAGAAGATGGACTATACGGTCATCGGTGATTCCGTAAACGTGGTCTTCCGTCTCCAGAGCCTGACCAAGGCAAAGCCCGACTCCATCCTCATCACGGAGATGACCCACCAGGCGGTTGTCAAGTCGTTGCTCCAGGTGACCCCCTTCGAAGTCCAGGACAAAAACATCGCGAGACAACTAAACTTCATGAGGGTTTACGAACTCCTCGGGCAGCAGTCCCGGCAGGGACAACCGGAAAACCCCTGAGGCCCGGCGGGGTGCGCCGGGCCTCAGCGATCCCGGTGAATTCCTGATGACCTTATCGGTGGAAGGAAAGCAAAAGAAATTTGTTACCGGGCACTATTTTTCCGAAGCACGGAACCGGGAAAATAGTGCCCGAGAATAGCCTCCATGGATAAACCCCGGATGGCCATCATCGCCGCGCCGATCTGGCAGAGTCCCACGCCGTGACCCCATCCGGCCCCCCGGAGGACAAAACGCCGGATCTTACCCCGGTCGTCTCTCTCCGCGGCAACCACAAAGGCGCTGCTGTAGAGATGACTGGGGGACAGCCAGCGGCGGATCTCCAACTCCTTGCCCACAATGACGGTGTGGCGGGTGCCGGCTATCTCCAGGCGGATGATCCGGCCCGAGGGACCGCGGCTCAGGGGGTTAAGACGCAGCAGTTCCCCAAAATCGATTCCCGATTTCTCTTTCAGCAGTTCCTCCAATTCCCGCCGTTCATAGGCTACCTCCCAACGGAAAAAATCCGGCGTTTCCTGATCGAAGGCGGGCAGGATCCGGCTCAGGGCGACCGTATCGCCGGTATTGCAGTAGGCGGCAGGAGACGAGGATATCCAGTCCGCCGCCACCGCTTCCGTGGCCAGGGAGGGGAAATCCTCCGGCCCATCGGGAACGGACGTCAGATAGGGAACGGACCGTTCCTCCCAGACATTGGCGAAGTCCTCGGTCCGGCCGCCGCATGCCTTGTGGTACCGGGCGTCGCAGATCCGGCCCCCATACGCCAGTACCATGCCCCGGGTGGCGTCGACGGCCTCCCGGACTCGCGGGGAGACGATCTTCGTCACCCCCTGGTAGCGCTGGCAGTGATCGTCGGCGCAGACATCGAAACGGGCGTGTTCCTCCCGTCCGTACCATCTGACGATTTCTTCCGGGATGTCCTCCTCGTGATCGATATTCCCTCTTTTGGCCCCCCCTCCCCGGGCCGCCACCCTGTCGCCGTCCCTTCCGTCCATTTTGCCGGCGGCGGAGTTCCGGACAACCAGCCCGGAAGAAGGGGTCCGGCCACAACCGTCACCGGCATTCTCAAGGTTTTTCCTCTCCAACATGGCCAGCAGCCAGCTCCGGGACATGACGGCGTGGGCCTTGAGGAACTCCACCGGCGCCGTGGCGGACATCTCCGAAGAGATGACGCCGGCCAGATAGTCCTCGATATCGATCTCGTTGATGGCGGTGAGGAGGCCGCCGGCCTCCGCCAGGACCACCAGGCTTCCTTGAAATGTCTGTTGCTCCCGCCGTTCCCAGTGAAAGTTCACCCCAATGGTTACGGCGTCCAGGGAAAAGACGTCCTGATCCCCGGGGTAAAAGCGGCACTCCTCCGGAGGTAAAAAACGGCGGCAGGCTTGAGTTTGCAGCCAGAGTCCGGGGGCTTCACCGCCGGCTCCGGAGGGACGGGACGGATCACCGTCGGCATGGGGAGAGGGCGGCCCGGCGGTCAGGACGAAGGGGCCGGTCAGGACTTCCCCGGCGGCGGTCCGAAATCTCCCGCGAAAACATCCGCGGAGTTCCCGGCGTCCCGCCACGATACCAACCCGGATCGTCGTCCTCTTTGCGGTCATATTTTACCCAGCCTTTCAGTCGATGAACCGATATCCTTTTTCCCGGAAGAGGCGCAGGCAGGCCGCCACCACATCGGGATCATACAGGGCGCCGACGTGAGCCTCTATCTCCGCCAGGGCCTTCTCCACCCCCAGGGCGGGGCGATAGGAGGAAATGGCCTCCACTACGTCCGCGACGGCCAGGATCCGGGCCTCCATGAGGATCTCGTCCCCCTTGAGACCCCGGGGATAGCCCGAGCCGTCAAGGCGTTCGTGGTGCTGATAGACGATTTCCGCCAGCGGCCAGGGCGATTCGATGTTCTGGAGGATCTCGTAGCCGCTGGTGGAGTGGTGCTGCACCAGGGCGTATTCCAACTCGCTCAAGATCGTCGGTTTGGTCAGGATCTCGGCGGGCGTGGAAATCTTGCCCAGGTCGTGAATCGAACCGACGAGGCCGATGCCGGTGACCCTTTCCTGACGCCAGCCCATCTCCTGGGCAATCTTCATGCACAGGTCGGCGGTTCTCCTCTGATGACCCGCCGTGTAGGGATCACGGCGCTCGATTGTGGCAATCATCACCTGGATCGTGGTCGCAATGGCCTTGCGCAGCCGCTCCATGGACTCCTGAAGACGGGCATCCGCCTGTTTTTTCTCCGTAACGTCCCGAATGGACTCGATGGCCCCGACAATTTTTCCCCGGGAGTTGTAAAGGGGCGCCGCCTTCCCCCATAGGACCCGGGCCTGACCACGAACCAGGGGAACATCCGTTTCCGTGGTGAGGATGTCGCCGTCCCTGTGGATAAAAGAGTATTGTTTCTGGATCTCCTTATCCCAGCAAAAGACGAAATCGATGAGAATCGGGCGGCGCCTGCCGTAGAACGGCAGGGCATATTCATAATCACCCCTCCCGAGCATCTCCTCCTTGGCTACCCCGGTCATCTCCTCGATGGCCCGGTTCCAGATAATGACCCGCCCCTCCCCGTCCACGGCAAGGGTGGCATCGGGGAGGAAATCTATGATGTCCGCCAGCCGCCGCTCCGATTCCCGCTGGGCCTCCTCGGCCCGCTTGCGCTTGTCGATGTCTTCATGGGTTCCCTCGTAATAGAGGAGCCGACCCTCCTCGTCCCTCACCTCCCGGGCGCTTACGGAGGACCAGAAAGAGGTCCCGTCTCGGCGCAGCGTCTCATGTTCGAAGTTTTCCACCCGGCCGTCCTCCCGCAGCAGGCGGATGAATGCCTCCCGGTCCTCGGGACGGGCATAATGCTGCGTGGCCATGTCATGTATGCCGGCGATCATTTTCTCGGGGGAATCGTAGCCGCACATCCGGGCCAGCGCCGGGTTCACGCTGAGGAAGCGTCCGTCCCGGGTGCTCTGAAAGATCCCTTCCACGGCGTTTTCGACGATCTCCCGGAATTTGGCCTCGCTCACCCGCAGGGCGTCCTCGTATCTTCTCCTCTCCGTGACGTCTCTGATATTCATCAGGATGCCCTGGATGCTGGGATCTTCGAGGCAATTCGTCGCCAGGGACTCCAGATGGAGCCAGTGGCCGTCCTTGTGGCGGTGGCGGTATTCCACCCGCATCGTATCCCCCGGCCGGGAAAGCAGTTCCTGAAGCGCCGCGGCGATCCGGGGGACATCTTCGGGGTGAAGGAAGTCGAAGCCGCTCCGGCCGATGAAATCCTCCGCCGGGTAGCCGGTGATCTTCTCCACCGACCCGCTTACGTAACGCTCCACGCCCCGGGCGTCCACAATGGCGATCATGTCGTTCAAATGCTTGATCATCAGATCGAAGCGCTCTTCCGAATACGTAAAGGGTCCGGAGGCGGAAGCATTCCGATCCCCGCCGGCGCCGCCACGGTCCCGTTTCTTTTCGTCACCGACGCTAATCATCTGCGCTCCCTTCCGACGCCGTCGCCGGCACTGTCATCGCGATGGCCCCGACGGGGCATTCCCGGGCGCAGAAGCCGCAACCTATGCAGAGCTTTTCTTCTCTGAGCAGGGGATAGGCATGCGGTTCCTTCTTCATGACCGGCGCCGACCAGTCCAGGCAGTTCGCCGGGCAGGCGTCGATACAGATGCCGCAGGACATGCAGAGCTTCCCGTCCAACCGGGGCTTTTCCCAGAGGGAACGCTTGACCCGGCGGCAGACGATGCCGAAGGCATCCCGGACCGCCGCCACCGGGCAGACCTTACCGCAGGCCCCGCACTCGAGGCACCGGCGGGGATCGATGGCATGGAGGGACTTCTTTTCCCCGGCGATGGCCCCCGCGGGGCAAATACGGGCGCAGGCCCCGCAACCGTTGCAATTTGCCAGTATGTGATAGGACATGATATCGCCTTTAAGGCCTTTCCTTCGGAAGCCCCGTTTCCCGATCCCAGCCGAACTGTTCCCAATAATCGCCCCGCATCTTTTCCAGATTCATGGCCCGGCCCCGATTGGCCCCCCGGGTCTGGGGAGGACGACCGAGCACCCGGTCGGGAACCTGAAAGGAGCGGGCATCGATACCCTGCCGGAGGTTGAATTCCTGCTTCCGGTTCTGGATGGCCGCACCGATGGCCAGGTACTCCTCGGGGCTCTTCCGCCATCCCGTCGCGGCATCGAGCCAAGCGAAGGACGGAATCCGCTCCGCCCCCAGAAAAAGCCCGAACAGGCAAAGACCCGCACCATTGGCCATGTTCATGAACTTGCTGCACGCCGCAGCCATGATGGCCTTTTCCTCGTCGGCCAGATACTTGCGCCGCTTGCGGTAAAACAGCGGCGGCCGGGGCAGGGAGGGGATCCGCTTCCAGAGCCGGAACATCTCGTAGTAAAGCTGCGCCCCGATGGTGTGGCGGCCCGGCGCGGCCTCCACGGAGTAGTGGATGTTGAAGCCGGGATCGTTGCGGCCGTCATGCATGGGCAGTTCCTGGCCCCCGGCTTGGATGGCAAACGCCTCGGCGCCCCGGCCGATCTTTTCCGCCGCTCTTTTGGCGCCGTCGGCCAGCAAGTCACCGATCCCCTCCCGGCGGATCATCTTTTCGACGAGGGCGATCATGGCGGCGGCGTTTCCCCATCGCAGATCCAGGCCGTCCAGATCCTCCCGGCTCAGCATCCCCTGTTCGTAACATTCCATGGCGAAGGCCACCGTACCCCCCGCCGATATGGTGTCCATCCCCGCCCGGTTGAGCAATTCGTTCATGGTGAGAATGCTCTCCAGGTCGCTGTTCAGGCAGAGGCCACCCAAGGCCAGGACGGATTCATACTCCGGTTTGTGGACCTCACCGAAGGGCCCCTTGGTGGCACAAATGCCGCCGCATCCCAACGGACAGGAGTAGCAGTGGTACTTTACCCTTTCCAGGACCCGAAAGGCGTCGGGATTGACGGACCGGGACTTTCCGATCCCCCAGTCCGCACTCGTCCCCTTCCAGTTCATGATCGGGGCGTCGCCCATCTCCACGGACATCTGGTTCATGCTCACCGTCCCCCATTTCTTCAGGAGGAGCTTGTAAACCAGTCCATCCATGGCCATCTGGGTGGGCAGGAGGCGCATCAGGGTCCCCACGTAGGCCGTCATCTTCCCGGCAATGAAGGGCGGCTGAAACTGCACCCATGTGTTGCACTCCCTGCTCAGACGCTGGACCTCTTCCCGGTGATGGACGGGAATGCGCCTTTTGCCCGTGAGGACCAGGCCCTTGAGGTGCTTGGCGCCCATGACGGCCCCCAGGCCGGAACGGGCGGCGATGCGGCCCCGGTCGTTGCAGATTCCGGCGATGAGGGAAAGCCTCTCCCCGGCCGGACCGATGACGGCCGCCCGGGCATGCCCCCCGGCTTCCCGGATCAATTCCTCCTCCGCCGCAAGCGCGTCCTTGCCCCATAGATGGGTAGCGTCCCGCAGCTCCGGGCGGCCGTTATCGACAAGGAGATAGACCGGGCGGGGACTGACGCCGGTGAAAAAGATCCCGTCGTAGCCGCAGCGTTTCATAGCAGGAGACAGGGTGCCGCCGCAATTGGCATCACCCCAGCCGCCGGTCAGGGGCGATTTGCCCGCGACCATCCAGCGGCCGCTGAAGAGGGCGCCCGTGCCGGTGAGAAGTCCGGAAACGAACGCGAGGACATTCTCCGGTCCCAGAGGATCGGCCCCCGGAGGAATGCGGTCGCCAAGAAGCCGGACCGCCAGGCCGATTCCCGAGAGGAATTGCCCGTAGATCTCATCGGCGACTTCTTCCTCGCGACAGACGCCGGCGCTGAGGTCCACCCAAAGGATCCGTCCCAGATAACCGCCGCTCATGAGTTCCTCCTCTTTGCTCTCAACCCTTCCGGATCCGCCCCGTATCCAGGGGCATCCCTTCCCAGGCCGCCTCCAGGACCATGAGCAGGTCGTCATAGTCCAGATCTTCCGGATTGTAAAAGATGGAACCGTCACCCAGGGCCGTGCGGGCAATGTCCGGAAGTCGCTCCCGGGGCACCGCGGGATTTCCCTCCCGGTCCTTGACCTCGCCGAAAAAACGGGCATGCCGTCCTTCCGTCGCCTCGTGGAGGTCCTCGTTAAGCTGGCGGACATAGGCAATAACCCGGTTTGTACGGTCCTCCGGGGCGGTTTGCCCGTAAATGCCGGGGCCGCCGATGGGGAACAGGAGTTCCCCCATGACGGCATCCCGCTTATGGCGGTTGTATTCCAGGCCGAAGGGAAGCAGGATCGCCATGCACACCCCGTGGGGGACCCCGCAGACGGAACCGGTGGCATGCCCCAGGGTATGTACCATCCCCACCATGGAATTGGAAAAGGCCATGCCGGCCAGGGTGGCGGCATTGGCCATGGCCAGGCGCCCTTCCCGATCTGACGGGTTCCGGACGACCTTGAGGAGATTCCCGTTGATGAGCCCGATTGCCGACAGGGCGGTGACGTCACTCAGGGGATTCTTGCTCAGGCAGTAATAGGCCTCCACGGCGTGGGTCAGGGCATCCATCCCGGTAGCCGCCGTGATCGGGGCAGGCAGACTCATGGTCATGCGGGAGTCGAGGACGGCGGCGTCGGGGAGGAGAAAAAAACTCACAAAGGCCATCTTCAGATGCCGCTCGTGATCCTTGATTACGGCGACCAGGGTGACCTCGGAACCGGTGCCCGCCGTAGTCGGCACGGCGATCAGTGGTTTCAGGGGACGCTTCAGCGCCCCGGCCCCGCTGAATTTCATGAGATCGTCCGCCCGCTCGGAAACCACGATATTGATCCCCTTGGCCGTATCCATGACGGAACCTCCGCCCACCGCGATCATGGCATCGCAGCCGTTTTCCCGGTAAAGGGCGGCCAGGCGGTTCACCACCTTGAGATCGGAATCGGGGGGAACGTCATCGGCGACGGCGCCGATCTCCAGTCGATCTCCCATCGCCTCCCGGACGATCTCCATGAGGCCCGCCCCGGCAACACCCTTGTCGGTGACCAGCAAGGGCCGCCGGGCGCCGACGTGGCGAAGCAGGGCGGGGATCCCCTCCAGGGCGTCATGCCCCGCCACGATCTTGACCCGGCAGGAATATTCATAATATCCAGGTAGGTACATCGCTCTATTCTCCTCGATCCGTCTTCTTCTCGCTCCTTCGGTCGGGATGTCCGCCGCGACCGGTCATCACGCCGGTCAGAATCTCGTTTCCCAGGCCTTATCCAGAAGGTAACGGACCTCGGACAGGTCAAGGGTTCCCCGGCCGGTAATCTCGTCGGCGGCCCCGGGAAGTTCTTCCAGATCACTTTTTTTGAGGCCGATGTCCCGGATGCTCCTGGGATAATCGGGAATGAGACTCTGAAGTTCCAGCAGTAGTTCCACAAAGCGGTCCACCGTCTTGCGGATGCCTATCCCTTCCCCGGTCAGGGCATAATCCTCCGCTCCCCCCACCGCGAGGAAGAGGTCCTTTCCCGGCGTTTCTTCCCGGTCCATTTCCATCAGAAGGCCATGGGGAATAAGAAGCCCCATGATCAGACCCGGGCTGATAGCACAGCGCCGGGAGATGGCCATGCCGAGACAAAAGATCTTTCCCCCGCACAGGTTGTCGAAGGCCGTCTGGGCAAAAAAGGCCGCATTGGCCAGGGCGAGCCTCCGCCTACGATCGGAGGGGTTCTTGATGACCATCCGGAGGTTCTCCATGATAAATCTGGTCGCCCCATAGGCATAGGCATCCGTCAGGTGGTTGCGGCCCGGATGGAGGAGGGCCTCCACGGCCTGGGTCAAGACAAGGAGGGCGCCGGCGGCGGTTGTTTTACGGTCTTCCGCCGGGACCGTGCGGTGGTCGAGAACGAGCAGCCGGGGAATGGCTGTCGGCGCCGTGAGGGACAGGGAGGCGAGGTCGGCGTAACGGGTCATTTCGTAGCCGGAAAGATCGAGGTTCGGAATCGCCGTCAGGGGCCGCAGCTCTTTGCTCTCCAGCGTGCCGGCGGCCGCGGCCTCCAGATCTTCCGGCTCTCCCGATACGGCGATATTGAGGGCCTTGGCCACTGTCAGTACCGGTCCGCCTCCGAGGGCGATCAGGGAATCATGGCCCCTGTCACGATACAGCCCGTACAAAGCCCGGACAAGTTCCCGATCGGGGCAAGGGGGAACGCCGGCAAAAAAGCCGACTGTCAGTTGGGAGTCGGCGAACGCAGCGGCCATGATCCGCTCCATCCCCCGGGCCGCCAGGCCCGCCGTGGTGAGGATCAGAGGCCGGCAGGCATCCATACCCGCCAGTTCCACGGGCAGGTTTTCCAGGGCCCTGTTACCGGAAAGCACCTTGGCGGGACTGCAAAAAACGAAAGTATGCGCGGATTGAAACACCGTCCTCCTCCTTATCGGCATCCCAGGATGGCGCCGGCGTAAATACGGATGCGATTGCCGATCTTTTCCTCCCAGGGCCAGTCGGGATAACGCTTCACAGCCAATTTCGCGATGATCTTCGGCAGGAGATAAACCTCCACCCGGTCGAGAATCCTGACGATGGCGCAGGCGGCGGGTACCTCGCCATCGACGATGAGACGGTTCCTGGCCGTGGCCACCGCCGTGCTCTCCTGAAAGGTAAACATCAGGAGCGCCCCTTCCAGATTCTTGATCTTCATCCGCAGGTCTATCCTTTGCCCCGCCGGCCGCCAGCCCCGGTAACGCACCCGGCCTTCCTCGTCTTTGCCCACGATCATCGCCGGCCCCCGGGGCAAAACCCCCAGGGAAAAGGTAAATTCATCGGGCAGGGCGGCAAATTCCTCCCGTACCGCCTGATCCACCCGGGCCGCCGCCTGAATGGCCCGGCCGACAAACCAGAGCATCAGGGCCACATAGATCCGCTTTACGGGTTTGCCGCCGGCCGGGATCTCCCGGAAGCTTTCCATAGTCAACGATTCCATAACCGCAATTATGACCTCCCCTTCATTTCCGTCCTGACAATCCTTCTCTTCAGCAGCGCCGCCGCTAAGACATCCCGCCCCGCCCAAACCGATGGCCGGGAGCGTCAACAAACTCGGTCCGAAGGAGGGGGTGCGTTAAACACCCCGTCGCGCACCCATCTTACCGTTCCCTCTCTCCCGTTGCCTGTTTGCCGTTTCCGGCCAGCACCAACGGCGGCGGCAGGGTCAGCGGCGCCGCCGTATCGCCCGGATAGAGCACTTGGGCCAGGTAGAGTCCGGACGGCGGGGCGGTAAGCCGGGCCGGCAGATCGGACCGGGAAACGAGCAGGGCCGCCACTTCCGCTGTGGTCAGGTTTCCCCGGCCGGCCTCTACGAGGACCCCGACCATGCGCCGGACCATCTTCCAGAGAAAATGGGAACCCGTCACCCGGAAGATAATCAGTTCACCCCTTTCCTCGATTTCCGCGGCGTCGATCTGCACCTGCGTCGAAACGTTCCGTTCCAGGCGGCGGTCAGCAAAGGAGGCAAAATCGTGAAAGCCCGAAAACAGCCGGCAGGCTTCTTTCATCCTCTCCGCATTCAGCGGGTCTTTCACCCACCAGACGTAGCGTTTGCCGAAGGCGGTCCGGGTCCGGGAAACGATGTAGATGTAGCTCCTGCTTACCGCATCGTGCCGGGCGTGCCATGCGCCCGGCATCTGCTCGACCCGGAGGATGTTCAACCCGGCGGGAAGAAGGTCGTTGAGACCCGCCTTGATCCGTAGGGGCGGCAGCGCCTTTTTCACCGTCAGATGGGCCACCTGTCCCAGGGCGTGCACCCCGGCATCCGTCCTCCCCGCCCCCTGGATATCCACCTCGGCGCCGAATAGCTCCGTAGCGGCCATGAGGAGCGTCCCTTGAACCGAACGGGCATTTTCCTGGATCTGCCAGCCCCGATAGCCCGAACCGTCATATTCCAGGGTCAATTTGTACTTAAAGAACTTTGTCACGGTCAAGCGGCGAACCTTGCGCAAATACACCCGGCGCGGCCGGATGATGCCGGAACTATTTTTTCAGCTCCGGCACGGGTTTATTCCTGGAGACGACGATATCCCGAAAACCGTGCGCCGAAGGAGCCGGGCAATGGACCTCAGGATCCGGACCCGGCACGATCACATAGGGTTTGCCGCCGGCAGGACAAACCAGGGCCGGCGCCGTTGCATTCCGGCCCTGCTGGAGTTCCGCGGCCAGCCGCCATAGGTTTTTCAGGCATTGATCGGTTGTGGCATCGGTGGCATAGGTGCCCATGCGCACCGGTTTCGGCGGCTGGAAGGCCGCCATGATCCGCGGCGCCTGATAGGCGATGACGGCCATGCAGATCAGCAGCGCCAGGATCAGGAAAATCTTCCAGGCCGTTGTTTCCCGGAGCCGCTTAAGCGGCTCCGGAGCTATCTCCGGTTCCCGGATGTATCGCTCCGCCCGGGCGATGAGACACTGGGGACAATAGAGACCTTCCTCCGCACCTGTTTCTCCGCCGTCGGCCATGTCCATGATGGACCGCCCGCAACCCTGGCAGGTCCTATCCCGTCTCTCCGGATCAGTCATCGCTCCTCCTCATTTCTGCACCACGTTCAGATTGTTGAAGCCGGCCTCGGAATTGCCCCAGGTCCGGAAACCGCCGGAACCGGCGGCGAAAGTACTGTCCTGGAATTCTAGGACGGGCTGGTTGTCCACCTTGATGACATGGCGGTCGCCCACAATGGAGATGCTGATGTCGTGGGACTGGTTGTAAACGGGAAACCCGGCGGGCATGGCGACGCTCTGAAAAGGCGATTGTTCGACGCCGCCCACCACCTTGCGGACGACGAACCGGTTGCCCAGCCCCGGATCGTACTGGAAGACATAACCGGTGATATTGGGATTGTTGTCGGCACGGTAGTAAACGCCATAACCATTCCCCGCTTTAAGGACGGCGTTGACCCTTATCTCGTAGTCCGTCCAGGCGGTGCTGCCGAAGCCGATGCGGCTCTCCTGCCCGGGCCGGTTGTTCAGGGCCCCGTGACCGGTGTTCCATTGTCCCATGAGCCTGGTCAAGCCGGTCTGATCGTTGAAGCCGCTTGCATAAAGAACAGCGGCCTCCGTACCTGCCGAAACAGAACCGTAATGGACCGAACAGCCCAGAATCGGTTCCGGAGACCGCTGCAGCCAGACATAGGTGCCGCCGCTGGGGCAGCGTGGCTCCCGCTCCAGCAGACCGACACTCATGAGCTCGGCGATGCCGTCGCTGATTCGGCCCTTCTCGATCATATAGGTCATCTCCGCCTTTTCCGTGACATAGCGCATGGACAGGCAGGTCGTGGCGCGGCTTCTTTCGAGATAGGCACTCATCAGCGGGGCGGCGATGGCCAGCAGGACCATGATCAAGGCAATTACCACCACCATCTCGATCAGGGTGAAGCCCCGGTTGTCGTCCCGGAACCGCAACGGTATTTTTGCGGCTGGAGAGGAATGACCCGTCCGGGAGGGAATGCGGTTATCTTTCCGTCCCATGAAGATACAGGTCGTTTCTTGATCCATCATCGGGATATCCATTTTACTTTAGATACGAGCAAGATTTTCGGTATGCGGCGAAGTCCCCCGCAGGGAAGCCCGCCGCCTTAAACGAACCGGATATGAACCGGATCTCCATTCCAACCATCATGCCCGTTCCGGACACAATGAAAGGTGACGATATCCGGCTGTTTGTGGACATTTTCATATAAAAGGTCAGGCCCTTTCTCTTCTGCCCAGGGCGCGCTTGACCCGCATCAGCAGGGCATCTTTTTTTATCGGTTTTTTTAGATAGTCCAAAGCCCCTAATTCCAGGCCCTTGACCTCATCCTCTTCATCCGCCCGGGCCGTGAGAAACATGAGCGGCGCCCGGACTCCCTTTTGGTTGATGATCTCCAGGAACTTGAATCCGTCCAGGTTGGGCATGTTGATGTCCGAGAGGATCAGGTCGAATTCCTTGCTCCCCAAGGCCATCAGGGCGTCGATGCCGTCGCCGGCCACGGCCACCTCGTAACCCTGTCCGGAAAGAATTCGGGAGATGAGCAGTCGATTGTCCTCATCATCCTCCACCACCAGGATCGCCGGGGCCCCGGCTTTTTGCCCCGGTTCCTCCTTCTTCTCGACCTTGACCTCTTCATCTTTGGGGGTCATCTGGATCTCCTCGACCAGGACCTTATCGTAAACGTCCTTGACGGGAAAGATGAGATCCTTCACCTTCTGGGCAGCATGGTGACTGATGAGATAGTCGCCCCGGCGGTGAATGAATTCCCGGAGTTCCGAAATGGCCATTCCGTTGCGGATGCGTTCCAGCAAATCCGGGTCGAAGGCGATGATCTCGTAGACCCCTTCCCGGCCGAAATATCCCTCCCGGCATTTCGGACAGCCGACGGGGTGGGCCACGTATTCGGGAAGCTCTTCCGTGAAGGGACGCATCATTTCCGCCTCCCGCGCCGTAATGGGAGCCACCCGCTTGCAGTGGGGGCATAGCCTCTTCATGAGGCGCTGGGCGATGATCCCAAGGAGGGCCTCCGCCATGACCTCCCGGACGATGCCGAGACGTTCGAGGCGAAAGATGGCGGTGGTGGCGTTATTGGTATGGAGGGTGGAGATGGTCATGTGGCCGGTGCTGGCGAAATCCACGGAGATTCGGGCGGAAAAGTTGTCGCGGATTTCCCCGAGGTAGAGGATGTCCGGATCCTGGCGCACCGAAGATTTCAGGAGGGCGTCGAAGGTCACCCCGGCCTTTTCGTTGACCTGCTGCTGGTTGGCCTCGGGGATCCGGTATTCCACCGGATCCTCGACGGAAATCAGGCTCCGGGTCTTGGTGTCCACGTGGGAGAGAAAGCTGTAGATGGTGGTCGTCTTTCCCGCTCCGGTTGGTCCCACGACAAGGATGAGACCGTACCGCCGCGTGGCTAAGTCCATCATCGTTCGAACCTGCTCTTTCGTCATCCCCAATTCGCCCAGTTCCTTGGGTTTGGCCGAAGGTTCCAGGATCCGGATGATCAGGCTCTCCCCGCTGGGCGTCGAAGTCGTGGCCAGGCGGAGCTTGAAGGTCCGTTTGCCCACCATGATTTCCACGGCGCCGTCCTGGGGTTTCAGCCGCTCGGCGATATCCAGACCCGCCAAGGCCTTGAGGCGCGAGATGACCATGACCCCGGTCTGCCGCTTCAAACGGAAGATGTCCCGGAGATCGCCGTCGATGCGATAACGGACTACGGTCTCCTTCTCCTTCGGCTCGATGTGTATGTCGCTCGATCGCTCCATAACCGCCGTATAGAGGATATTGTTGGAGACATGGACCACCGGGCGTTTTTCCACATCCGCCGCCGAGACGGGCCCCACGTCTTCGATCACCGCCATAGATACCGGCGCCATTTCCACATCGGGCTCATCTTCCTTTGTTGTGTCCACCTCTCCCACGGATCGGGCGGCCTTCATCCTCGCCGCGTCATTCTTGCGATCCAACAGAGAGCGGATGTAGAGGGGATCGGCAACAATGAGGCGCAGGGGCTGATCGGTGGGGGTGTTTTTCTTGAGGACGTCGAGGAGTTCCCAGTCAAAGGGATTGCTGATCAGGAAGGCGCCGCCGCTCTCAACGTCGAGGATCGGAGCCACGGAATTCCAACGGCAGAATTCCATGGGCAAAAGATCGGTAAGATACTCATCATAGTCCACCGTCTTCCGGTGCGTCAGGCTCAGGAATTCGGCGATCGTCCGGGCCAGTTCGCTTTCCTTGATCCCAAGGGGCGCCGCCAGGGTGTAAAGATCGGATGTTTTCGTCTTCAGTAAGTCTTCTCCTACTTCCCCGGCCAAAGAAAAGCGATCCCGCAGCCATTTCTTGTACTTTCCGAAATCAGCGTGCAACAGGCGCCCGTCCTGGAGCGTCCTGGGCACGGCAGGCATTTCCGTCCGCACTGCGCCGCCTCCCGGGATTTCCACTCTTTCGTCTTGTTCAGCCATCCTCGTCCCGCCTCAATCCTGATAAACCACTTCCAGCCGTTCCAGATAGGACGCCAAGGCGTCATTCAGCCTGGCAATCTCTTCGGCATGTTCTCTTTTCGCCGCCGCTTCGAGGTCATGACCCAACTCGGTGATGGCATCGAAACCATAGCCGCCGCCGGAGCCCTTCATCTTGTGCCCCAGGGAGCGGATCGTCTCGTAGTCGCTTCCTTTTAGGGCCTCCCGGATCGCCGTGATGTCCCTGCGGCGATTCTCCAGGTATCCGGGAATCAGTTCCCGCAAATCTTCTTCTATAACGACGGTTACCCTGTCGTCCCTCCGGTCCCCTTCTCCCATGGTCATCGACATCTCCTCCTCGTTGTCCAGCAATACGGCATTGCGTTCTCAGCCCGTTTTTAATCGTGTTACCGGTCCGGGAATCGCTTTTTGCACTCCAGCTCCGCTAATCGTTGCCGTATCCCCGCGCCCGCGGTAAACTTTCTCGCCGCCAGTTGAAAAAATATTGTAAAATAACTAACATATTCAATCTCAATTTTCAAGCCTGACGGCAATTACCGGACCGATCAGGGTCATCCCCTGGAGATAGGCCAGGTATGGCCCCTCCGGATCGGCGGCGCCGTTGAATTCCCGCCCCGGATAAAGGGTGGTGATCGCCGCCCGCCCCACAATCTTCCGGCCCGGACGGCCGGCGGCACTTATGGTCCGGACGCTCCAGAAATTGTGGAATACCAGCGGCTCGCCGGACGGGGAGCCGACATAGAGCATGATGTGCCCCTTGAGCCACAGCAGGGTGAGATAGGGGATCCCCCGGTCCGCGATGAGCCGCTTCTTCTCCGCGGTGGCAAGGTTGGTCAGATCGACAAATGTTCCTCCTTCCCGGGCCTGATCGGCGGAGTGCCGGGGAAGCCAGATGCCGAAGGGGGCGAGGAAATCACGGATCATGGCGGAACAATCCCGCCGGCCATTCATCCCCCCCCAGCCGTATGGTTCCCGGATAAGTTCATTGCCCAGGGTGGCAAGATTGGCGGCAGTGAGCGGGAGGGGGAATGCCGCCGCTTCCCCCCCGGACAAAACGGCGGTGTGAATCCGGACCCGCCCCCCCTTTCCCCGCACCGGCGCACAGACCTCCAGCTTCTCTCCCGGCGGCGCGGCCATGGGGAAAAGGGCGCCCAGGGGGGCCCGGTAGAGGAAACGGCCGTCGCGCCGGCGCAGCGGCGTTTTATCCCGGACGATGACGGCTTGGGGTCCCCGCTCCCAGCGGCGCATGAAATCGGGATCGACTGCCGCCAGTCCTTTCCTCTTCGTCCAGCCCCGGGCAAAACCGGTTTCCACCAGCGCCCAGACGCCATCTTTAGAGAAATGATAAATATGTACCGGGGTGCCGGGAGGAACGGAAGAAACCTGTAGTTTATCGAGAGGATCTCGACCGCCGGTCCGTCCGGGGGCATCCGCCGGCGGCGGCGCCATGGGCAGATGCCGCAGATGCACGGTGGCGGCGGTTATTCCCGGCTGGGAAGCGTTTGGATAATTGCGAAGACCGGTATTGGCCGCCGCCCTGCGGATCCGGCTCCGGCGCCGGCGGGCGCTGCGGCTCCCGTCGTCCGGATCGGGAACGAAGGGCAGCCACGCCGCCTTAACCTCGTCGGCGGTGACCCGCGGGGCTTCCCCGCGCCACGGCAGGAAATGATTTTCCAGATACCGTCCTTTCATTTCCTCCTGCCAGGCCCTATCCACCCGGAGGCGGTCGTCATTATCCCGGAGAAGACAGGCGAAATGATCCTGGGGAAGCTCCCGAATATCGCGGATTACATCGAAGTTGCCGCAGCCGGAGGCAATTAGGACCAGCGCCAGGAGAAACACCAGCGTCGGTCCATTTATTCGATGGGAAACCCCTTGTCGGCGCAAAAACCTTCCTCCCTTTCGGTGCCGGTAAGGATTGGCGACGATCCTGGCGGCATCGCCGGGGACGTGAAGCCGCCCGCCTATCGGCCCGGTCGCGAATCTGTTGTTCACCGTGCGGCTAATTTAGGCCTTTTCCCCCGCTCCGGCAATCTATTTTTTCCCTTCGGGCACGAATATTTTAATGGAATTCCAAGTCAAACCTTGCTATCATCTCTATAAAAAAGAGTAAATAATTAGGAGGTGTGCCATGGTGACGGCAAACATGCTGAAGGAATTCAATTTTTTTAAAGATTTCTCCCATGAACAACTGGAAAAACTCGCCGGAATCGCCACGGAGGAGTCTCATGCCGCCGGAAGCCAGATGTACAAAAAGGGCGACCCGGCGCGGAGCCTCTTCATCATCCTGGAGGGCAAAGTGGTCATGTCCCTGGAGTCCTATCTGGGACCGCACCGCCCGCCGATGCAGGTGACGGTGGATACCGTGGCCAAGGGGGAGGTCATGGGGTGGTCCGCCGTGGTCGAGCCCTACATCTATACCTTGGGCGCCCTGTGCATAGACAACACCAGACTCATCGCCCTGGAAGCCGGGAAAATCCGCGACCTCATGGAGGAGGACTGTGATCTGGGTTTCAAGGCCATGAAGGCCATCGCCAAGATCATCGCCTCCCGCCTCAGCCACACGCGGATCATCCTGGTGGGTGAGCGGGGCCTCTCCCAACTTACGGAGTACTGATGTCGTGAAGGGGGAGGAGAAGAAATGGAAGAAAAGCTCATCATCTATGGGAAAAACGGCTGACCATACACTGACCAGGCCAGGTCGGTCTATGGAAGCCGGGCGGTTTACGTGGATGTAAAAAAGGACACCGAAAGGCTTCAGGATATGCTGAAACTTACCGGCGGTAAACGGCTGGTCCCCGTCATCGTGGCGGGTGAAAAGGTCACGGTCGGCTACGGCGGCACATGAGGCGTCTGAGGGCCCATCGGCGATGGGTTTGCCGCACCGAAGAAAACACAACAATGCAGGAGGCTGTGAGGATGAATAACAAGACTCTGGAGGCGATCCTCCAAAAGGCTATCGGCAACGAAGAGGCGGCCTTCCGGTTTTACATGAACCTTTACCATGCCGTGGAGGACAAGGCAGCTAAAAGCACGCTGGTCTTTTTGGCCGATGAAGAGCGTAAGCATCGGGATTATCTCATAAAATACCGGGACGGCGTTTACCCGGAAAACGCCCTGACCGTTGCCGAGGAAGGGGCGGCAAAAATGAGGGAATTTGAGGAGAAACCGGAGATAAAAAAAACGGCCCGGGACAAGGACATCTATCTGGTGGCGGCGGAGCGGGAATTTAAGGCCTATGAATTCTACAAAAAACTCGCCGAAATCCACCCCGCGGGAGAAACCAGAGACATCCTCACGCGCATGGCCAACGAAGAGCTCAAACACAAGGAGAAAATGGAGTATCTATACGATAATACAGTGTTTGCGCAGACGGAAGGGGGTTGAAATAAATTCTAAATCCTCATTGACACCACCCACGCAAACTGATAAGCACGGCGTCAACATCAATCCGTGACAAAGGAGGGGTTGGCAATGAAATCCCTTGTCCCTACCAAGGTCTTTTTTACCAAAGGGGTCGGCACCCATAAAGACGAGCTTCATTCCTTCGAACGGGCGCTCCGTGATGCCGGCATCGAGAAATGTAATCTCGTCCTGGTTTCCAGCATCTTTCCTCCGGGGTCGAAAATGATCTCCCGGGCCCAGGGTCTCAAGGCCCTGGTCCCCGGCGCCATTACCTACTGCGTCATGAGCCGGGCGTGCAGCAACGAACCCAAGCGGCTCTTGGCCGCCTCCATCGGTTGCGCCATCCCGGCGGACAAGACCTCCTACGGCTATATAAGCGAGCACCACGCCTTCGGACAAACGGAAAAACAGGCGGGCGATTATGCGGAAGATCTTGCGGCCGCCATGCTGGCCTCCACGCTCGGCATCGATTTCAATGTCGATGAAAGCTGGGATGAAAAGAAGGAGATCTTCAAGATCAGCGGCAAGATCGTGCGGACCCGAAATGTCACGCAGTCTTCCATCGTCAAGAACGACGGATTCACAACCGTTATCGCCGCCGCCGTATTCGTTTTTTGACCCTCAAGCTTCATGAGCACTGCCATGCATAGACAGCACCGCGCCGATCCGGTGGCGGGACCACGGACCTCCGTCCAGGCCATCGACGGCGTCGAGATCCCGTATCTGTTCTACGAGGCGGATGGCCCGTCCCTCTTGTTCCTCCATGCCACGGGTTTTCTCCCCTGGCTCTGGCATCCCCTGGCCCGGGACCTCGCCCCGCCATACCGGGTTATCGCCCCCTATTTCTGCGACCATCGTGAAACCACGCCTGAGGACGGCGGCTTGAGCTGGTTGACCCTCGCCCGGGACCTGGCGGACTTCTGTGCCGCCCTGCATCTGGACCGCCCTTTTCTCGTGGGACATTCCATGGGTGCGACGGTATTGACCCTGGCCAATGCCGTTTTCGGCCTTGCGGCCCGGGGGATGGTTCTCGTCGAACCGATCTTCCTGCCCCAGGATTTCTACCGTCTCGAGATTACCGTGGACCAGCACCCCCTGGCCGCCAAATCCATTAAACGGCAGAACTATTGGCCCTCCGCCGCCGCCGCCGGCGACTATGTCCGTTCCCGGTCGCTTTTCCGGAACTGGGACGACGAGATGACGGATCTCTACATCAAATACGGGATGAAATCCGGGGACGGCGGGGGCGTGCAACTGACCTGTTCCCCCCAGCGGGAGGCGGCGCTATTCATGGGGGGGATGCAGTACGATCCCTGGCCCGAGCTGGCCAAGGTCAACTGCCCGGTTCTCGTTCTGGAGGGGGCGGAAAGCGACAACCGCCATTTCATCGATCTGCGCCGGGCGACATCGCTGTTTCCCCGGGGAGAGCACCGGATGATTGCCGGCGCGGGGCATCTGATCCCCATGGAAAAGCCCCGGGAGGTGGTGGAGATTATCCGCGACTTCTGCGACCGGTTGCGAAACTGACGCCTTCAGGCCATCCCGGCAGGGAGGCGGGCAATCATGAAAACTCCTTCTCCACCGCCTTCTTCGCCTTTTTTTGTGCCTTCAGTTGGGCCTTGAGGAGCTTTTTCTCCTCCTTGGCGGACGGGCTGACCTCGACCGGCGGCGGCGCCTGGACCGGCAGCGGCGGCGTCTTCTGTACCTGAGGAACGGCCTGGGCGGCGATGGCGGAGGTCGCCGGCGCCTCGCCCACGACGGCCGGCGGCAATGGCTTTTCGCTCCCGCCGCTGGCGGCCCCGTCGTTTCCTTTATCTTCTTTTTTTACGGCTGGATCCGGCAGATCCTCCCCTGTTTCCACCGGTGTCTTATCCTTCCGGCCCGCTCTGATTTTTTCCATGAGGAATTTGGCGAAGCTCTTCCCGAACTGGCCGATAAAGCCCGCCACCAGGACCACCAGGGCCCACTGCAATATAGACCATGTGCTAACGTCCAGCAATTCCGCCATCTTACCTAATCCATCAATCCGGCTGCCCCGCGTGAAATCACCGGAGGTGATTCTTGTTCATAAATCACCGGAGGTGATTCTTGTTCATAAATCACCGGAGGTGATTCTTGTTTATAAATCTCCCCGGCGTTCGGACCCCGGCAACCGGCGGTTATTGTTCTCCCGCCTTGAGCCCCAGGGCCTCCTCCACCCAGACGACGATCCCGTCGATGTCATCCAGGGCGAGATTGCGGGTCTCCGTTTCCGGCAGCGGCTCATCGCTGGCCACGGCTATCAGGTTGTCGTCGGGACCGCAGAGACGTTCCCGCTTCAGGGAGGGGCGAAAGACCTCGATCTTGGGAAAGGGATTCTGCTTGTAACCCTCCAGGATGATCAGATCCACATCCCGGATGTAGCGCTCCCGCAGTTCGGCGATTTCATAATCCCGCTCCGTATCCTCCACCACCGCCACCTGATGGGGAGAGGCGATGACGGTGGTCCGGGCGCCGGCCCGCTTGTGGCGCCAACTGTCCTTGCCCTCGTGGTCGATGGCGAAACCGTGGCGGTTGTGCTTGATTGTCGCCACCCGCCACCCCCGCCGGATCAACCCGGGGATCATCCGTTCGATAAGCGTGGTCTTGCCCGAATTGGACTTGCCGACAATGGAAAGGATGGGGATCGTCTTATTCATGTCCTGCTCATATACAATATCGTGATCTTATTCAAGGGGATTCGCCCGCTGCTCCGCCCGGTAACGCTGCCCTGCATGGTAAAGTTGTTCTTAATACAAGTTATTGATATTACTCAGATAAAGATAAAATAAATGCCGCTGTTTCCAGTTGGTTTCGGCCAGAACAAATTTACCGTGCGCTTCCCCATCCGGATCTTCCCAAGACGGGTCGTTAATGCTATGAAATGGTGGAAACGGCCTTGGCATCGATGGGAAAAGGTGACGGGACACCGTCATGGGTGTTTCATGGCCGGGAATGAGGATTGATTCCCATGGACCTCCAACTCATGGACAGCGTAGGGCAGCTTCTGGCCGAGGTGGAAAGGCTGGCGGGGGAGAAGATCGCCGCCGCAAAAAAACCGGAGCTGGCGGCGCCGATCGACTTTCATCTGGGCGGCAGAGGGGAACCGCGCCTTGTTTTTCATTATCGCCCCCACCCCGAGGCGGATGTCAACTTCCTCGTCGCGAATCAGGCCGGACACCTGCTGCGTTTCTTCAGCGCCCCGGCGGCGGCGCGCTTCGTCTCCGTGGCCGGCCGCCGGACCATGGCCTCGTTCATCATGGAAACGGAGAGTGAACTGGAGCGGCTCGTGGCCGTTTTCAGCCGGGATCAGGTGCGGAGGATGATCGCCCGGTGGTATCAGGGGGTGGTCTTTCAACTCACCCGGATGCCCACGGACATCATGGTCCATAAATGGCTCCACGATCACTTCCCGGAATTGCGGCGCCTCCAGATCGAGGACATCGCCGCCCAGCGGCGCCAGGCCCTCCAGTCGCTGTCTCCGGACGTCCGCCGGGCTACCCCGGCCCGGATCTACCGGGCCGCCAACATCATGAACTTCGTCTTTTTCAAAAACCTGGAGGATCACCTCCACGGCGACTTCACCGGCCCCTACCACGAAACGATCTTCATCCTCGACGGCGCCCCGCTGGTCCGGATAATGGCGTCCCGGAGGGAAGACAATCATGCCGGCGACCGGGCGATGATCGACGCCTGGGCCGCCGCGCTGGCCCTCGACCACTGGTACGAGTGGCAGCCCTATGAAAGTTTTTCCTCACCTTATTGAATTTATAGACAATAAACCGTTGACTTTCGCCGCTTCCGGGAGTATTTTCCTCATGGCTCAAGGGACTTCTTGCTCCCCCATCGCCGGGCTCTTTCAAAGGGATATCATTGGAAAATCATCATCTCCAGTCTGAAACGGCGCAACGGGCGCCGGCAGGTTTTATATTTTTTATAAGGTTGTTCCATCCTTATTTTGCGGAAAGGAGGTAGTTTATGACCACAACAGTTGTAGTAGTCATCGGTTTTCTAATCTACATGACCCTTTATTTCACCTACGGCAAAAAGATCGAGAGGGATGTCGTCAAGGTGGACGATTCCATCGAGACGCCGTCAAAGAGGCTCTATGACGGCGTCGATTTCGTACCGGCCCACAAGGCGGTCCTCTTCGGCCACCACTTCTCCTCCATCGCCGGCGCCGGCCCCCTCGTCGGTCCCGCCATGGCCATGTGCTGGGGATGGCTGCCGGGACTCCTCTGGGTCTGGATCGGCAATGTCCTCATCGGTTCCGTCCACGACTACCTGGCCCTTATGGCCTCGGTGCGCTATGACGGCAAATCGGTCCAGTTCGTGGCCTCGGACCTCATCTCCAAGCGGACCGGCCGGGCCTTCTACTGGATCGTCTTTTTCCTCCTCATCCTCGTCGTCGCCGCCTTCGCCAACGTCATCGGCAGCATGTTCGCCAAGACGCCGGAGATCTCGGCGGCCTCGATCTACATGACCATCGCCGCCATCATCCTGGGCATCCTCATGTACCGGGTAAAGCTGAACCTCCCCATCGCCACGGTCATCGGGATCGTCCTCATGGCAGCGGCCATCTGGATCTCCACCTATGCGCCCGTGGCGGCAAGCTACGAAGTATGGATGGTGGTCCTCTTCCTCTACATCATCATCGCCGCCGCCATCCCCGTCAACGTCCTCCTCCAGCCCCGGGACTACCTGAACTCCTTCCTCCTCTACTTCGGCATCGCCATCGGGTTCATTGCCGCCATCTTCACCTTCCGGGGCTTCGAGATGCCCATGTACTCCACCTTCTCTCCCATCCTGCTGGGGGGCAAGCCCACGCCCTTCTGGCCCGCCATCCCCCTGGTCATCGCCTGCGGGTCCCTGTCGGGGTTCCACTCCCTCGTCGGCTCGGGAACGTCGTCCAAACAGCTTGCTAAGGAGTCCGACGGCCTCTTCGTCGGCTACGGGGCCATGTTCACCGAGGGCTTCCTCTCCACGGTGATCATCTGCGCCATCGGCGGCTTCGGATATACGGCCATCCAGAACGCTCACGTCGCCGCCGCCGCCGCTGCCGCCGCCAAGGCCGCCGCCGCGGGCGCTGTTGCCGCCGCGGGAGCCGCGGGGGCCGCCGCTGCTGGAGCTGCCGCCGGGGCCGCACCCGCGGCGCCGCCGCTGGCACTGACCCTGGATAACTGGGGGGCCCTCTACACAAAGACCACGGAGACCCTGAAGCTCTCGCCGCCCAACATGATCGTCCAGTGTTTCGCCGACATGACGGCAGCCAGTTTCCTGGCCTTCATCCCCACGAAGATCGTCAAGGTCATCGCCGGGCTGTGGATCTCCGCCTTCGCCCTGACGACCCTCGATACAACGAACCGTCTGGCCCGTTACTGCCTCGTGGAGATGCTGGAACCCCTGAAGAAAACCTCCGCGGGTCTCTACGGCACCCTGACGAACCGCTGGACCGCCTCCCTCATCCCCGCCGCCATCGGCATCTACCTGGCGTGGAGCAAGCAGTTCACCATCCTCTGGCCCTCCTTCAGCGCCGCGAACCAGCTCATCGCCTCCATCGCCCTGATGACCGGAGCGGCCTACGTGGCCAAGCGGATGAAATCCCAGTTCGCCATCATGGCCGTGGTCCCCGCCTGGTTCCTCTGGTTCACCGTGACCTGCGCCATCCTCTGGTTCATGGCCGTGGTCATGCCGGGGGCTATCGCCAAGGCCGCGGGCCCCGGCTGGACCATTCAGATCATCATGGGCATCATGGTCATCCTGAATTTCCTGTTCATCTATGACTTCACGAAGTCCAGGAAGTCGGATTGATTTTAACCGATTGAAAAACCGCCGCCGCGGGGAAGGGAGAAACATCCTTGCCCGGGGCGGCGGCCCGCCTTTCCTCCCGGCCGCCGCCGGCGAGAGGGGACGGAAAGTCGGGGGCCGAAAACAACGGCGCGGGAAATTCACTTAAACGGGAAAACGAAAGACTGTCCCCAAGATCTCGCCGGGATCCGGCGGATCATGCCGGTCGGAAGTCATGCCGACCGCCGGCGGGCATTACGGGTTTCGAATAACGTTTTGAATCGAAACGTCCGGGCTGAACACGGCAATGACAGGAGAACCTGAGAAGCGGACCAGTCGTGAAAAAATCTTCCTTTCTCAACCAGTGCCGGGAAGTCCTCGCCGGCGTTGGAACCGCCCAGCGGGAAGCGGCGGTATCCCTCACCTGCCTGGAGGTTCAGGAGTTGGAAAACATCTTTGCCCTCCTGCTCCTCGGGGCCTTTGTCGGCCTCCCCGCCCCGCCGACCTTCCTATCCGTGGAGCTCCTGCCCTTCATGGACCGGGAAATCCGGATCCTCCACCAGCGTGCCGAAGACGCCCATGACATGCTGGCGGAGATGATGGGGGCACTGGGGGCCGACGGATGAAAATCCTCTTTTTCACTGGCAAGGGCGGGGTGGGAAAATCCACCCTGGCGGCGGCGGCGGCCTGGCAGCTCTCCCAGCGGCACCGGGTCCTCATCGTCTCCCTCGATCCGGCCCACAATCTGGGCGATATCTTCGGGGTCGAGATCAGGGGTCGGCGGCGGCGCTTCACGGCCGGTCTCTACCTGGACGAGGTCGATCTCAAGAAGATGGCCCGGGCCTATCTCGAAAGGGAAACGCAAGTTCTTTCAGATACTTACAAATACCTGTCCACCCTCAATCTCGACCGCTACTTCAGCGTGCTGAAATACTCCCCGGGGATCGAGGAATACGCCCTGCTGACCAGCATCGAACAGACAATCCGGAAGGAGGAAGGCTTCGACTACCTCATCTTCGATACCCCCCCTACGGGGCTGACCCTGCGTTTTCTCGCCCTTCCGCAGGTAACGGTGACCTGGATCGACCGCCTGGCCGCCATCCGCCGTCAGATCCTGGAGAAGCGCTACACCATCCAGAAGATCCGCCGCCCCCTCCGGGAAGGGGAAACGCGGCAGGAAATTCGATTGAAGTTCAGCGAGGACGAAGACGAGATCATGATGCGTCTCAAATCCCTCCATGACAATTACCGCCGACTTACGGGCATCCTTCAGGGCGGGGATTGCGGTGTCGTCCTGGTCTTCAACCCGGACCTCCTCTCGCGGCGGGAATCGGAACGTCTAATCGAGGGGCTGGACGATCTCAGGCTTCCCCTGCGCCTCCTGATCCAGAACAAGGTAACGGCGGAAAACGAGCAGATTGCCGCCGCCGTGGCCAATTCCCTCCGGCGGACCGCCGGAAACCATATGCCGTTACGCTATGTGGCCCTGAACGACGCCCTGTGGGCGGGCGCGGGCAAGCTCTACGACATCCCCGAAGACCTGGAGGCGGATCTTGAATTTTAGCAATCTTTTCGCCCGGGAAGACATCGTCACCCAGCCCCTCTTCTATATCTTCGTCGCCTTTTCCGCCCTGTTGGGCTTCGCCTTTTTTCGGGGAAAGCGGGTCAACGACCGGATGTTCCGTGGCGCCTTTCAGGATCTCATCGACGTCTTCCGACCCGTGGACCAGACGTTTACCAACATCGGCGGCTCGATCGGCTACCACGCCCAACTGTCCGCCAGAAAAGCTGATGTCGTGGAAAAGGTGGAGGCGACCATCACCTTCCTCCCCCGCCAGGCCCTCCTCTGGATGCCCATCTCGCTCCTCATCCGCAAATACGACCGCCTCTTTATCACCCTCTATCTACGCCACAGACCCCTGGCCGAAGGGCACCTAATCGAAAAGGGCTATGCCGGTTTCCGGGGGCCGAAAATAACCAATGCCGCCCGCCTCCAGCAGGAGCAGGTCCGCTGGGGAAACAGCGATTTCCTCCTCTATTACGCCAACGAAACGATCCGCCAGCGGCTCCGCCAGTTCCTCAACCGCCGGGAGACGCCGGGGACGATCCGCCACATCGCCCTTGTCCCGGAGGAAAAGAAGTGCTTTGTATTCATGATCCCTACCCGGGGGCAGGTGGCCGCCCATCTATCCCCGGTCTATCAGTGGCTCCCCTCGGTTCTCAAAATGCCGGGAAAATAACGGCGCTCTCCGGGGCACGGGGGGCGAGGGAGTTTAACAGCGGTTCTCAAAGGGCCGGAAAGGATAGGGTGAAAACAGATTAACGAAACAAAAAATGAAAACCGGCAGTAACCGCAGCGGCTGATTCTTTCCGGTCCGCCTCCGGATCGCCGGGAAGCCTCACCGCCCGCGGCATGGAAAAAATGATGGGGTGGCGACGGATAACGACAAGCCTCACGGCCGGGTCCAACCCGCAATCGCAAAACATGCAAAGGAGGTCAAAAGATGGCAAAAAAACAGGATTTGGGTGTTTTTGATTTCGCTGTCAAGGCGGAAAAGGACGGCATGGACTTCTACATGAAAGCGGCCAAGAAATTCGCCGCCGACCAGGACCTCAAGAATCTCTTCGTCGGCCTGGCCAAAGAGGAAGCCACCCACATGAAGATCTTCCTCGATTTCAAGGCGAAGGCCGAAGGAAAAGGCGTGGATCAGTGTTTGAAAAGCCCGGAGATTGACGCCTACCTCGAATCCATCGTCCAGGAAGGGCTCTTCCCCAAGGGGGAAACGGTCAACAAACGCCTGGAAAAGGTGGAAACAGTGGCCCAGGCCGCCGCCGTGGCCATGGCAGCGGAAAAGAACGCCATCCTTCTCTATACGGAGTTGGCCAAGCTGTCCCGGGACAAGGATCAGAAGAAATTTTTCGAAAAGATCGCCAAGGAGGAGAAATCCCACGTGGTCATGGTGGCCAATCTCCGGGCCGATCACGATCCGGCTTACGCCGCCCTGCGCTTCGGCCGGTTCTTCTGAAAAATTCCGGCGCCTTGGCCGTCGGCAAAAAACAATAAAAGGGACCGCGCCGCTCGGCGGCCGTCCCTTTTTGCCTTTTCCGGAGGCCCATTCCCATCGCTTGACCTGAGGAAATTGAGTTTCGGGATCTCAAACGAATTCCACGGCGACGCCGGGAAATTCCGCCTCCAACTCCGCCGTCAGGTCCCGGACGATCGTGGCAACGATCATCCGGGCAATGGCAGCACAGGTGACGCAACTGGGAAGGTGGCGGTAAACGTTCATGAATACGTAGAGCTTCCGTTCCTTCTCACTGTAACGCAAACGCTTTATCAGCCCCAACCGCGCCACGGGCAGGTCGCTCTCGGGATCCCTGACCCGTTCCAGGACGGCCTCGATCTTGGCGATCATTTCCGGAGGCATCGAGTCTCCCTCCCCTCTTTCCCGCCTTACATTCCTAAATCATCTCGTGTGACAAGCCGTCGTGGGCGTTGCTTTCCCGGGCTTCACTTAGGCGTTCAGCCCTCGTGGACCATCCGCGGTGCCGGCGGTGTGCGCTCCATCCACTGTTTGATGCGATTGGCGTCCCCATAGCGGGTCATCGTACCCTGGGCATCGAGGAGGATGATCAAGACCGGGCGCTGGGCCACCTCGGCCTGCATCACCAGACAGCGGCCCGCCTCGTCGATGAATCCGGTCTTCGACAGGCCGATCTGCCACCGGGGGCTTTTTACCAGGCGATTGGTGTTATGAAAAGCGAGGATGCGGCGGCCCGACTGGATCACCGCCTCCTCGCAGGTGGTGTATTCACGGATCAAAGGATAATTGTAAGCGGCGCTGACCATCCGGGCCAGATCCTGGGCGGAGGAGATGTTGCCGCCGGAAAGCCCGGTCGGTTCCGTAAACCGGGTGGCCGTCAAACCGAGGGCCCGGGCCTTGGCATTCATGGCGGCCACGAAAGCCTCCTGCCCCCCGGGATAGGTCCGGCCCAGGGCGTGGGCCGCCCGGTTTTCCGAAGCCATCAGGGCCAAAAGCAGGGCCTCCTGACGGGTAAGGTTCGTCCCCACCGGCAGTCGGGAACGACTGTGGCGCAGATTGTCGATATCTTCCTTCCGGACGACCAGCGGTTCGTTCAGATCCAGTTGGGCATCCAGAGTCACCATGGCGGTCATGAGTTTGGTAATGGAGGCGATGGGGACGACGGCGTGGGGATTCTTCTGAACCAGCAGTTCTCCGGTCCGTTGATCCTCCACCAGGGCAAAGCCGGAGTGCAAGACCAGCTTTTGGGGTGCCCGCGCTGTGTTGTTCACAGCCCGCGATTTTTTATGAGCATTGGTCTTCGCCTGGTTGCGAACCCGAGACTTGGCCGCCGGACGTTTTTTGGCGGATTTTGCCTTCTTGGCGACTTTGGCCTTTTGGGGTTGCTTGACCGTTTTTTTTGTCTTCGTGGCCGCCGTCGCCTTTGCCGGCTCGGTCTTACCCACTGCCCCCCAGGAGGCGGGCAACCCCGCCATCCCCAGTAAAAAGAGGACACAAACAATAATTACCCAATGTTTTCGCAATGTTTTCGCTCCTACCTCAGTAAAGTGCTTTCCTTTTATGAATAGTAAGCTACACTTCCTCATGGGTTAGTGGCGGTTTCCATCCGCGATGTTTTCTAACCATCCCGGATCTTTTTTTTCCATCTATATATTTTTTTTGCCTTTTTTTCCAGCATTAATTCATGATGCCGTCAAGCATCCCTTTCCTCGAAGGTAATCTCTATCCCGCCCGTTTTGCCTCGTCCCAAAGCCGGTCCATATCCGCCAGAGAGGCGTCTTCAACGGCAACGCCCCGCTCCTTGAGTATTTCCTCTATATACCTAAATCGCTTGAGAAATTTCTCCGTAGTTCCGCGCAGGGCCTCCTCCGCCCGGACATCGACGAACCGGCACAGGTTGACGATGGAAAACAACAAATCTCCGATTTCTTCTTCACTTCCCTCACGATCCTTCTTGTTTAGTGCTTCCGTAAGTTCATGCAGTTCCTCGGATATCTTGGCTACGACCTGGTCCGTCTTTTCCCAGTCGAAGCCCACTGTGGCCGCCCGTTCCGTAACGGCCTGGGCCCGGGCCAGGGCGGGAAGGGAACGGGAGATCCCTGAAAAGAGCGGACTCTCCCGAGAAATCTTGTGCTCCTGGGTCGCCTTGATCCGTTCCCAGTTGGCCTTCACCTCGCCGGCGTCCCGAACTTTGGCGTCGCCGAAGACATGGGGATGGCGGCGGATCATCTTTTCCCTTATCTCCTGGATCACGTCGGCCAGCCTGAAATTTCCCCGCTCTTCTGCCAGGACGACCAAGAAGAGGATCTGGAAGAGCAGATCCCCCAATTCCTCCCGGAGTTCCGCCGGCGACCCGGACCCGATCGCATCGAGGACCTCATAAGCCTCGCTGAGGAGATACCGCCCCAGATCCTTTTCCGTCTGGACCCGATCCCAGGGGCAGCCGCCCGGACCCCGAAGAGTCCTGATCAGATCCATGAGGGCCTCCGTATCCGCCGCCGGTGCCTGCCCCTTCATTATTTCTCCCGTCTGCCCGGCAAAGGGCGTTATATTACCCACGATAATCCTTCCATCCGCCTTGCCGGACCGGATCGTTTTTCGCCGCCGGCCCGATCGTAACACCCACCGCCGGGATTCATGAACATGAATCAGCGGCGCCCTTTCATGCACTCCCGGCACAAGGGCGTATATCCGCATTGCCCCTTGCAGTTCTCATAATCCTGGGGGTCGTAGTTCACCAGCCGGTGGATGCGACGCCGGAACTCATCCGGGTCCGGAGTTTCCAGGGCGATGACCTCCCCCGGACAGATCCCGGTCCGGTCGTTCGTCAGGATATTGTCCACGCAATGCCCCGACTGGAGAGAGATGCCCGCCGTGGTCAGAAAGTCCCGGGCCGGCCGGGAGGCCACCAGCGTCAGAACTTCGGAGATGAGCCCCGAAGCGACGATCATTCTGGCCGCCGCCAGGCCGATAACCTTGTCGTGGAGGCGGCAGTCCCGATATTTACCCCGGAAGATATCCAGCCACTCCACCAGGGGTCTCAGGCCCGATTCCCGGGACATGAAAATCCGCTTGTCGCCGTGGAACATGGCGAGCGTGTAAGCCTGGAAATCTTGATCCGTCACGCCAGCCACCCGCGCAGCGGTTCCCGCAGGGGAGCGACGACCAACGCCCAGAAGGTATGGGATAGGAACAACGCCAGGATCAATTCCCGGATAAAGGCCCCGGACAGCCCGGCAAGGAAATAATCCGTCGGGATCAGCCAGAGCAACTGGATCGAAAAGGCCAGCCAAACGGCAGGAAGAAGGCTAAAACCCCGGCGGACGAAGAGGCCGGTGCAAAACCCCAGGATGCCGTTGCCGACGAGCAGCCAGGGATTCGCCATGACCAGGGCGGCCCATAGCGATCCGGCCAGCCCGGACACAAGACCTCCCCAGGGACCCAGCACTGCGGCGGCAAGGAAGATCGCCGCCTGGAAGGTATGGATCTTGAAACCCCAGGGGGTCGTCAGATTTATCATGCCCAGGACATTGGGCAGCAGTGCCAGGACCAGCAAAGCGGCGGTCCGGCCGCGGTTCCAGGGTCGTTCCCAGAAGAGGACGCTTGTTTCGCCCATTGTGGAGACCTCCTTGAAAATTGTCTGCAATTGTTCGTAACCATTAACATGTTTTCATGTCCCACGGCGACCGCCGCGGACATGGATTCACCCGTCCGTTGTCTGTACCGCAATTTGTCCGGAAAGGTCAAACAAAAAGGGGCTTTGCCGCTCCCGCGCCCGAGGAAATCCGGAACCTGCGGAAAGAGATGGTGATGTCTATAAATTGTCATTGACGGAGCGGGCAATCCTCATATAGAGTTCAAACGGCAAGCAGAGATGAAAGCGTTGCCGATTTGTCGAGAGAGGGGGGAGAGGCGTGGAGGAGTCGGGAACCGTGGAAAAGATCAAGATCGGCATCAGCACCTGCCTGCTCGGCCGCAATGTCCGTTATGACGGCGGCCACCAGTGGGACCGGTATCTCACCGAAACCCTGGGGCGTTATTTTACCTATATCCCCGTCTGTCCGGAAGTGGAATACGGCTTGCCGGTGCCCCGGGAGGCCATGCGCCTCGTGGGCGATCCGACGTCGCCCCGCCTGGTTACCATCCGCACCGGCATCGATCACACGGCGGGGATGCAGTCCTGGGCGGTGGGAAAGCTGCAGGAACTGGAGCCGGAGTCTCTTTGTGGTTTCATCTTCAAGAGCAAGTCTCCCAGTTCCGGCATGACCGCCGTCAAGGTTTACGTCCCCGGGGGCATGCCCGTCAAGCGCGGCGTCGGGATCTTCGCCGCCGCCTTCGCGGCCCGTTTTCCCCTCCTCCCGGCGGAGGAGGACGGCCGCCTCCACGATCCGGCGCTCCGGGAGAATTTTATCGAGCGGGTCTTCGTTTACCGCCGCTGGCAGCTTCTCATGGCCGGCCGGCCGAAGTTCCGGGATCTCGAGCGGTTCCACCGGGAGCACAAACTGCTCGTCATGTCCCACAGCGTAAGACACCTGACCATCCTGGGCCGTCTTGTCGCCAATCACGAACAACTGCCCTTCGACCAGGCGGCCGCCGCCTATCTGCAGGTCCTCATGGAAGGGTTGAAGCTCATCGCCACCCCGAAGAAACAGACCAACGTCCTGATGCACATGCTGGGCTATTTCAAGAAGGTCCTCACCCCGGAGGACAAGGAGGAGATGCTGGCGCTCATCGAGCGTTACCGCCTGGGCCGCCTCCCCCTCATCGTCCCGGTCACCATGCTGACCCATTACGTCCGGAAATTTTCCTCGCCCTACCTCCAGGAGCAACTCTACCTCAACCCCCATCCCGCCGAACTGATGCTGAGGAACCACAGTTGAGACCCCGGCGGGGGTTAATCGGCATTGACACCAGCCCCTGTTTCCCCTATATGGCATTGAGGAAAGGATGGCCCCCATGCCGATCAAGATGAGGCTCAAAGAGGAGATATACCGCAACGACAAAGGCCACGTCATCGAAAAGCGCTATACCATGAACGGCAAGCCCGAGGGGGAGTATCTCTCCTTTTTCGGCAACGGGCAGGTCATGGTCCGCCTCCATTTCCAGGGCGGCCTGAAAAACGGCACGGCGGAGTCTTACTACCGGGACGGCCAGCTTCGGGAGCAGGGAACTTTCAAGGACGATCATCTTGTCGGTGCCTATACCTCTTATTATGACAACGGGCAGATCCGGGAGCAGGAAAAATACAACGCGGCGGGAAAACTCCACGGCCCGTACCGGCTCTACTACCGGAACGGTCAGGTAAAGGATGAAGAATACTTCGAAAACGGTCTCTTCGAGGGGGAATACATATCCTATTACAAGAGTGGGCAGATCCGGGAAAAGGGAAGCTTCAAGAACGACAAACGGGAAGGGGAATACGTGTCCTATTACCGGAGCGGACGCGTCAAGGAGCAGGCCCGGCACCGGAAAGGAAAACTGGTGGACAAGTTTCATGCCTATGACGAAAAGGGGAACGAAATCGCCAAGCCCCTGCCCAACGGTCAGGAAGAGGGTGAAGAGGAGGAACACGAAACTCGGGAGCGGGAGCAAATGGTGGACGACCTGCTGAAAAATCTCGGAAGCTTCAACAAACAGGAGAGGAATGCCAATGATTAAGACGATTCTGGCGCCGACCGACGGTTCCGAATACGGAAACACCGCCATCGATTATGGCGTTTATATCGCCAAACGACTGGAGGCCACCCTCACGGGCTTTCACGTCATCGATGTCCGGCTGATGCAGGGGCCGGTGATCACGGACATCTCCGGCTCCATCGGGGTTCCCCCCTACCAGGAATTCTATCCGGTAATAGAAAAGGGCCTGGAGGAAAGGGCGGAGGTCATCCTCAAGGCCTTTGCGGAGCGTTGCGCCGCCGGCGGCGTCCGGGCGGAAACCAGGAAGGCCGCGGGGGTCATCAACGAGGCGATCATCGCCGAGGCGAAGAATCACGACTGGATCGTTCTGGCCCAGCGGGGAGAGCACTTTCACATCGCCAAGGGCGGCATTCTGGGCTCCACCGCCGAAGCGGTAACCCGCCATGCCGGCAAGCCGGTCCTGGTCACCCCTCAGCGCTACCAGGATATCGAAAGCATGGCCCTGGCCTACGACGGCAGCCCTCCGGCCCAAAATGCCCTGGAACTGGCGGTGTTCCTGGCGGAGAAGATGGCCTGGCCCCTGACGCTCCTCATGGTCACGGAGGATCAGGGCCGGGCGGCCCGCTGGTCCAAGAAGGCCGAGGCCTATCTCGAGGCGCATCAGATCGACTGCGAAACGGTGGTCGTGGCGGGGAGAGAGGACCGGACGATCCTGCAATTCATCAAAGAGGGCGCCGTGGAACTCATGGTCATGGGGGCCTATGGCCGCAACCGTCTCCAGGAACTGCTCATCGGCAGCACCACCTCCCATGTCATCCGCAACAGCACCATCCCGGTGCTGCTTACCCGCTGACGCCGGCGGACCGAGCGGCCTGCTCCGGACTGGAAATCAATGGTGTATTTGTTCAGTCCGCACAGGCAGAAAACGGATTTCTTCGTAACCCAATTAATATCTACTACTTGTACAGAAGAAAATTACCCGGCTCCAGAAAGATTTGACCATGGTTTCCTCTCAACGCCATCCTTTTGGAGGTAAGGGATCACGGGGAGGGACGCGGCGGGTTAAAAGAAACGATCTTTTTCGTCTTCCACCCGGGCGCGGAAATCATATAGAAGCTCGTAACGCGTCAAATCCGAATGGAGGGGGGTGATGGTGATATAACCCCGGCGTAGGGCGCAGGCATCGGAATCCGGGGATTCATCGGCGGCCAGTTGCGTCTCCCCGGCCAGCCAGTAGTAGATGTTGTCCCGGGGGTCCACCCGGCGCTCGAAATTCTCCAGAAGACGCGTCCGCCCCTGCTTGACCACGACCACCCCCTTGATCTCCTCCTCGGGGAGGGCGGGGATGTTGACGTTCACCGCCGTTCCCGGCCAGGGCTTGGCCAGGATAAACGCCGCCATTTTCCGGGCGAAGCGGGCGGCAAAGCCAAAATCCGCATCTTTATGGGTATCCAGGGAAATCGCCAGGGAGGGGATGCCTAGGATGACCGCTTCCGTGGCCGCGGAAACGGTGCCCGAGTACAGGACATTGACGCCCACGTTGGCGCCCCGGTTGATGCCGGAAACGACGAGGTCCACGGGACCGCCGGTTAGAGCCCGGATCCCCAGTTTGACGCAGTCCGCCGGCGTTCCCGCCACGGCATAACCGAGCGCGGCGCCGTTTTTCCGGGCCTCCCGGACCATGAGGGGCCGAAAAAGGGTAATGGCGTGTCCCACGGCGCTCTGCTCCACCTCCGGGGCAACCACCAGGCATTCGGCGTCCCGGGAGAGTTCCCGATGAAGCGCCGCCAGCCCCTTGGCATAGATGCCGTCGTCGTTGGTCAACAGATAACGCATGATCTTCTCCTCAATAAAAGGCCCGGAAGTTCCTTAGCAAACTTCCGGGCCCCGGCAAAGCTGTTTTTTCTAAATGTGTTTGGCCTATGTGGTCCCGCCGGCCCCAGGAACTCCAGAAAACGCACCTCCCGAAAAGGGACCGGGATAGGTCAAGAGTTCCACCACGGTTCTATCTGGTCGCTACCCGCTATTTCACTTCCTCGAAATCGGCGTCCACGACGTCGTCGTCCTTCTTGCCGCCGCCCGCCTGGGTCCCGGCGCCCGCCCCGGCGGCGCCGGCGCCGGTCGCACCGGCGCCCGGACCTCCCTGCTGTTCCGCCGTCTTGGCATACATGGCCTCGGCCAGTTTATGGGAGGCGGTGGTCAGTTCCTCCTGGGCCTTTTTGATGGCCTCGAGATCGTCTCCTTCGATGGACTTCCGCACCTTGGCCATGGCATCCTCAATCTTCGCCTTTTCCGCGGCGTCGATCTTGTCGCCGAATTCCTTGATGTTCTTTTCCACGCTGTACACAAAGGAATCGGCATGGTTCCGGGCCTCGACGAGATCGCGCTTCCGCTTGTCTTCATCGGCATGGGCCTCCGCATCCTTGACGAGCTTCTGGATCTCTTCCTCCGAAAGGCCGCTGGAGGCGGTGATCTTGATGCTCTGCTCCTTACCGGTGCCCAGGTCCTTCGCCGAAACATGGACGATGCCGTTGGCGTCGATGTCGAAGGTCACCTCGATCTGGGGCAGCCCCCGGGGCGCCGGGGGAATCCCGACGAGTTCGAAACGACCCAGGGTACGGTTGTCCGCCGCCATGGGCCGTTCGCCCTGCAGGACGTGGATGCTCACCGCTGGCTGATTGTCCGCCGCCGTGGAAAATATCTGGCTCTTCCGGGTGGGAATGGTGGTGTTCTTCTCGATGAGCTTCGTCATCACCCCGCCCAGGGTTTCGATCCCCAGCGACAGCGGCGTCACGTCGAGGAGGAGGACATCCTTGACATCCCCGGCCAGGACACCACCCTGAATCGCGGCGCCGACGGACACGACCTCATCGGGATTTACTCCCTTGCTGGGCTCCTTGCCGAAGATTTCCTTGACCTTCTGCTGCACCCGGGGCATCCGCGTCATCCCGCCCACGAGGATCACCTCATTGATGTCCTGGGGAGAAAGATTGGCGTCCCGCATCGCCATTCGGCAGGGGGCCTCCACCTTGGCGATGAGCTCCTCCACCAGCGCTTCCAGTTTCGCCCGGGTCAGCTTGATATTCATGTGCTTGGGACCGGAGGCGTCGGCGGTGATGAAGGGGAGATTGATGTCCGTCTCCATGGCCGTCGAGAGCTCGATCTTTGCCTTCTCCGCCGCCTCCTTAAGGCGCTGGAGGGCCATCCGATCGCTCCGGATGTCGATGCCCTGATCCTTCTTGAATTCCGTAGCCAAAAAGTCGATGAGCCGCTGATCGAAATCCTCGCCGCCCAGATGGGTGTCGCCGTTGGTGGACTTGACCTCGAATACCCCGTCGCCGATCTCGAGGATGGAAATATCGAAGGTGCCGCCGCCCAAATCGAAGACGGCGATTTTGCCCTCTTTTTTCTTATCCAGACCATAGGCTAGGGCCGCCGCCGTAGGTTCGTTGATGATCCGCCGGACGTTGAGGCCGGCGATCCTCCCCGCGTCCTTGGTGGCCTGACGCTGGGAATCGTTGAAATAGGCCGGAACGGTGATCACCGCGTCGGTAATCTTTTCTCCCAGGTAGTCCTCCGCCGTCTGTTTCATCTTTACCAGGACCATGGAGGAGATCTCCGCCGGGCTGTAATTACGGTCCCGCACGGTCACCTGGGCGTCGCCGTTGGCCGCCTCGGTGATCCGGTAGGAGCTGATGCCCTTGTCGTACTGGACCTCCTTGGCACTGTACTTTCTGCCGATGAGCCTCTTGACTGCATATACGGTATTCTCCGAATTGGTAATGGCCTGGCGCCTGGCTACCTGTCCCACCAGTCTTTCGCCGCTTTCCGTAAATGCAACCACCGAGGGGGTCGTCCGGTTTCCTTCCTGATTTGCAATTACCACCGGGTCGCCGCCTTCCATGACCGCCACGCAGGAATTGGTGGTTCCCAAGTCAATACCGATTATTTTTCCCATGATTATATATCCTCCTTAATTAACCCGATTCTTGTTCAACACGTCCCGTTGTCGTCGGGCCGTTTACAGACGGTCACCTTGGCGGGCCGCAACAATCTGCCGTTCAACAGATATCCTTTTTCCAGTTCGTCCACGATCTGATTGTTTTCGTGTTCCCGGCTCGTCACCTGCATGAGGGCCTCGTGGTAGTTCGGGTCGAACTGCTTGCAGGCGCACTCGATGGGCTCCACGCCGTGTTTGCCCAGACAGCAGAGGAGCTGATCCTTAAGCATCCCCAATCCCTTTTTGAAGGATTCGAAATCATTGGATTTATCGGCATGCTGCAAGGCCCGCTCCAGGCTGTCCGTTAGGGGCAGCAGCTCCCGGATCAGGCTTTCGTTGCCGTATTTGATGGCCTCGGCCTTCTCCTTTGCCGCCCGTTTCCGGTAATTATCCAGTTCCGCCACGGCGCGCAGGTATCTGTCGTAGTTCTCCGCGCATTCCCGCGTCTTTTCCTCCAGTTCCCGGTCCACCGGCGACGCCTGGAGATCCTCCGGCGCCGTCCCCGTCGTCTCTTCTCCGGTCTCCGCAGCGCCCGTCTCCCGGACGTCCTGCTGAGGATTAATCTCTTTTCTTGTCTTTTTCACCATGATCGAACCATTTTCATAACTTAAACTTCATTTCAGATCCGGACGCTGGAAGAGCTTGAGATCCACCATCTGGCAGAGGACGTGTCCCAGGGTGATATGGACCTCCTGGATCCGCGGGGTGCTTTCGGAAGCCACATTGAGGTTGTAGTCGGCGATCCCCGCGATGTCGCCGCCGTCCTTTCCCGTCAGGGCGAAGGTCGTCAATCCCATTTTCTTTGCCTGTTCCAGACCCTTATAAACATTCCGCGACCTGCCGCTGGTGCTGATCCCCCAGGCGACGTCGCCGGTCTGGCCCAGGGCCCGGATCTGCTTGCTGAAGATCTCGGAAAAATCATAATCGTTGCCGATGCTGGTGATAATGGAAGTGTCGGTGCTCAAGGCGATGGCCGGCAGGGGCGGCCGTTCGATAAGGAAACGGTTCACGAACTCCGCCGCCAGATGCTGGGCGTCCGCGGCGCTGCCCCCGTTACCGAAGATCATGATCTTGTTGCCCGCCTTCAACGCCACGGTCATCATCTCTACGACCCGGACGATGCCGGAGAGGTTGTCGTTGACGAAGCTTTCCTGCAACCGGCTGCTGTCTTTGAATATTTTGACGATGAGGTCTTCCATATCCGTCCTTCCTTCACAAAGCGGCGCTAATATATTTATCGCGCCTCCCGGTGTCAAGGCCGTCAGGACGATTCTCGTGAAGGCGATCAGGGAAAGTCAAATTGTTCGTGGCGGCGGCGGTCCCCCAGTTCGGCGATTTTGCCCTTGTTCCAGTCCGCAACCCGGCTGTAATACTGGGTGATCTTGGCGATCCCGTCCACATGAGCGGAGGAACACCGGTCGCACCGCGACTTGAGGCCCGGAAAGGTGCCGCCGCAATCCCGGCAGGCGGTAAACTCCGGGGAAAAGATGAGCTGTCGGCAGGAGGTATCCCGATAGGCCCAGGTGAGCAGTTCCGCCAGTCCGGACGGAGGCGCCGGCTTTTCCCCCAGCCAGATCTGGACGGCGGCGCCAGCCCCGATCAGAGGGTGGAATTTCCCTTCCCGGCGGATACGTTCCGCGGGCTTCAGGGGGGCGGAAACGGGCAGATGGGTGGAATTCGTGTAGTAGAGCGACCCCGCCGTGATATCGCCCCGCACATGGCGTCCCGCGGGAGGGGAAAAATAGCGTAGGTCCAGGCGGGCGAAGCGATGCGCCGTCGTTTCGGCATGGGGCTGGTCCAGGACCAGGTTAAGGTCGTAACGGGCGCTCAAGGCCTTGGCCTGCCCGGCCATAAAGGCGATCACCCGGAGTCCGAATTCCTCCGCCGCCGGCGATTCATGGAGGGATTTTCCCGTCATGACCCGCACCAGTTCGTTCAGGCCCACCATTCCCAGGAGATACGCGGACCGTTCCCGCCGCAGATAGGGGGCACCGTCAAGATTCATGGCCAGCAGGGACAGAGGACCCTGATCGCCATAGGAAAGCAATCTTTCCAGAAACGTCCGTTTCTGGGCATGGGCCTGGGCGGCGAGATCCATGAGGGTCTCCAAATGAGAGAAGAGCTCCTTTTCGTCTCCGGCGGCCCGGTAGCCCAGGCGCGGAAGGTTGATGCTGATGTTCTGAATGGCCGCCACGCGCTGTCGCCAGGGGGCGGCGGCATCTTCCGGCGCCGCCGGTATCCCCAGCCCCCCCAGCCCATAAACATCCCCTTCCCTTTCCAGGACGAAGCAGGGATTGCCCTTGTCGGCGGCAACCGCGCAGACCTGAAGGAGAAACTCCTCATGCCCGGGGGCGGCAAAAAAGCGGGGGGTGATGTGCACCACCGGACGGGGAAAGATAAAGGGCTTGCCCATACCGTCCCCTTTTTGGAATACCTCGCAGAGGGCCCGGGCCAGACGCTGCGCCTCGCTTTCGTAATCCCCGCAGGCCCTCCCCGTGGGCGCCCCCCCCGGCCCGATCATGGGCAAATCCCGCAGCGGCTCGGGGACCTCCCAGAAGAGATGGATGTCGGTGAACATGGCCTGCCCGCCCCGGGCCGCCGTCAGTTGGGAAAACTCGTAAACGAGCATCTGGGCGAACTGCCGCACCTCCCGGTCGGACATGCCGGCCAGGTAAGGGGCGAAAGACAGGTTGACGAAGTTCCAACTGATGACGCCGGCGAAATAGCCTTGCAGGACGGCTCCGAATCGTACCATGTGGGCCAGCAGCACCTCGGCGTGCTTGGCGGGTTTGGCGACATTCAGGGAGCGGGGCAGATTGAGTCCGAATCTCTTCAGGTATTCCAGATTCTGGCAGCCCGAGAAGGGACGGTCCACAAATCCCAGGCCGTGGATGTGAAAATCACCCAGGATGTGGGCGTCGCCGACCTCCTGGGTGAAGATGCTGTACAGGGCGTATTCCCGTTTGATCCCCTGGGCCAGAACCAGATTCGTCCCTTCCGGCCCGTGCGGGACGTTGGCGTCTTCCTTGTTGTGGTGGAGGATGAGCTGATCGACGTCATAAAGGGGAAAGCCGAGGCGGGCGTGCATCCGGCGGGCCTTCTCCAGCCCCCGTTCCACGAGTTTCGCATCCACGAGTTCCCGGATCAGGGAGGTCGTCAGCACCGAGACCCCGGAGGCAAAGAGGCCTTTCTCCACATCGATGCTCACCGCCTCCGCCGTCGCGACGTCGATCCCCGTTTCCCGGATCAAGGCGTCAACGATGCGCCGGCGGTTCCAGCGGTCCACCTCCTCGCCCTTGGACCGGACGAAGAGGGTCATATCGGTCGTTTCCGGCATCGGTATCTTCACCATCATGATCCGCTCATATATTCGTCCGCGATGCCGCGCGGGGATTCTCCAGGGACTGCTCCGCCGCGGCGGCGACCGCGGCGTCATGCTCATGATTCATGGTAAAGACCCGGAAGTGAACGATCCGGGCGGGAATGAACCGGTAGATGTCCCGCAGGGGCTCCTGGGATGTCTTGCCCAGGGCCGGGTTGAAGACGTTGATCTGCTTGTCCGTCTGGACCATGGGATTGATGGGCCGGGGGTCCTGGGTGGCCAGATCCACCCGGAGGGCGATTTTACGCAGGGATCTCGGCAGACGGCGGCGTATCTGCTCCTCGTAATCTCCCGCCGAAGCGAAGCTCGTTCCCCTCTGGACGTTTTCCACCGATATCTCCGTGGAATAGGACATCTTCCATTTCACCTGCCGGCCGTACAGGCGCTGCCACTCCCGACCGAGACGCCTGCGGCGGGGGTCTTCCCCTTCGGTCCAGCGGCGGACGGTCTCGAAGAGCCGCCATTCATCGAGACGTCCGTAGGCCTCCAGATCCTCCCGGGGGTCGCCCGGGCAGAGGAGTTCCATGGTCTCCCGGAAGATCTCCTGGAGGTGGAGGTCCAGGGCCCGGGTGGTGCGATGGAAATAGACGTTCGCATAGAGGTTGAGGCGGGCGTTCAGGAAACGGCGCAGGGCGGAGATCCCCGCTTCATGGAGGGTCAGGCCGGCATCGGTGAAGAAGGAGTAATATCTGATCCGCGCGATATCCACCATATCCAGGGATACGCCGGTCATGAAGGCGTCGCGCTGCACGTAATCGAGATTGTCCACCGTGTAGATCCCGGAAAAAAGCTGGCGGAGGAAGGTCAGCCACCGGGGCGCCCCCTCCCGCACCCCCCCGGGCATCTTGATGAGATAGGCCACATTCCGGGGGTCCAGGGTCTCCCCATCGGCGAAGGGGCCAGCGGGGCCACGGCGCATCTTCCGGATGATCTTGCCCAGTTTTTCGACGATGATCCGCCCGCCCAGGTCCTCATGGGTGATACCGTAGCGATCCAGGAAATGGTCGTCGAAGAAATGCCCGTAAGGCCCGTGACCGACGTCATGGAGGAGGCCGGCGATACGTGCCAGCTCTTCGATGTATCTTTCCGACGGGAGGTCCGGGCAGATTTCCCGGAGGCTGGGGTAGAGGGAACGGGCGAATTCTCCGGCCACATGCATGGTCCCCAGGGAATGCTGAAACCGGGTATGTTCCGCCGCCGGATATACCCAGCGGGCGCTCTGCAACTGGTAGATCCGGCGCAGGCGCTGCATCCAGGGGGAGTCGAGGAGATCCTTTTCCGTCTTTTCCCCGTCGCCGCTTCCCTCCGGAACGGTGAAGCAGGCGTACTGGTGAATGGGATCGGCGATGAGGGCCATCCCCCGGTAGATGCGGGGAAAGGAATGCTCGATAGTTTTCATGGATGGAAGCCTATAATATTCCTTTCCATATTTCAAATCAAATGCGCCGGCGGCGGTGAAGCGAAAAGCCGCCGACCTCATTGAGTTTTGTCCGCCCGCGCTTTATCCTTGACAGTGAGCGCCCTTCTCCTTATAAAAAAAATCGCATGCGCGTCCGACTCCGAAGCGGAAAGAACTGAAACAGCTTTTACCATCCCCACAGGAAAGAGGTGCTCCCCATGGGAACGAACAATGTCATTTTTCTCGAGGTCATCGAATGGTTCGACGAATCGGGCAAACAGTTGATTAACAGAATTCCCGAAACTGGCTCCGGCGAAATCAAATGGGGGGCACAGCTCACGGTCCGGGAGAGCCAGGCCGCCGTTTTCTTTTACAAAGGCAAGGCCTACGACGCCTTCGGGCCGGGACGCCACACCCTGAGAACGGCCAACATCCCCATCCTCACCAAGGTCCTCAGCATCCCCTGGGCGATGACCAGCCCCCTGCGGGCGGAGGTCTATTTCGCCAACATGAAGGTATTTCCCAACCTCACCTGGGGAACTCGGGACCCGGTGGCCTTCCGGGACAGCGAACTGGGGCTGATCCGCCTCCGGGCCTTCGGGGTGTTCAACATCCGCATCCTCCAGCCCGTCCTGTTGATAAACAGCCTCGTGGGCACCCAGGGTGTCTATACGACCGAGGAAATCGCCGAATATCTGAACCGCGTCATCGTCTCCCGTCTGAATGATTTCCTGGGGGAAAAGATCGACACGATCTTCAACCTCCCCGCCCGGTACAACGAACTGGCCGCGGGGCTGCAAGAGGCGCTGGTAAAGGACTTCAGCCAGTTCGGACTGGGGTTGACCTCGCTGTACATCAACTCCATAACCCCGCCGCCGGAGGTGCAGAAGGCCATCGACGACAAGAGCAAGCTGGGGGTCTTCGACGACCTCAACAAGCTGCTGAAGATGAAGGCCGCCATGGCCCTGGAAAACGCCTCCCTGAACCAGGGGGAAACGGGATCCGCCCTGGGGATGGGGATGGGCTTCATGATGCCCGCCATGTTCGCCGAGGCCTGGCGTTCTTCCCCGGGCGCGGCGGTAAGCGGTGGCGGCGCGCCCGGGACCGGCGGCGAGACCGCCTCCCAATGTCCGGACTGCCGCCAGTCCGTACCTCGGGAGGCAAGATTCTGCCCCTATTGCGGCCACCAGCTCCTCATCATCCGGCAGTGCGGGGCCTGCGGGAAGAATCTGCCGGCCAACGCCAGGTTCTGCCCCCAATGCGGCAGTCCGGCGGAACGGAAACCCGAGCCGAAAAAATGCCCCCAGTGCGGAACGGAAAATCTTCCCAACTCGTTGTTCTGCAACCGTTGCGGTGAACGGATCTAACTGGCAGATTCAGCACCAGTGCCCGCAGTGCGGCGCACCGGTCATCCTGGAGGAAACGGACCGCATCCTGTCCTGTGCCTTCTGCCGGACCCGTCTGCTCATCGTCTCACCGGCACCCTTTCACTATTACATCCCCGCGCCGGCGGCGGCGGAGGCCGTCTATATCCCCTACTGGCGGCTCCGGGGCCTTGCCTACCAGCTCAAGCCCCTGGAAATGACCGACACCTATATCGACACCAATCGCCGGGCCTTGCCCCTGCCGGGGCTCCCCGCCTCCCTGGGGGTCCGTCCCCAGGCCATGAAGCTGAAATTTCTCTCCCGGGAAACCCCGGGGGTCTTTCTCCAACCGGGGTTGAAGGCGGAAGACGCCTTGCCGCGGGCGGCGGCGCCGGCCGGAAGTACGGCAAGGAATGTCTTTCTCGGTGAAGCCGTGAGCCTCATCTACTCGCCCATGACGGTAAAAGGCAACGCCCTTTGCGACGCCTTTCGCCCCGGCCATGTCATCTCCTGGACGGATGCGGAGCGGGGACGATACCCCGCCCTCACCCCCGCCGCCCGGACCCGCACCGAGTTCCTGCCCACCCTTTGCCCTGCCTGCGGGTGGGATCTCCAGGGCTCCCGGGACACCCTGGCGCTCACCTGCGGCAACTGCCAGTCCGCCTGGACATGTTCAGGCGCGGCGCTGGAGCGAACCACCTTCATCACCATTGGCAGCTCCGGCAATGATGATCCCCACTATCTGCCCTTTTGGCGCCTCAAGGTCCGTTTCGAAGGCCTCGTCCTGGATTCTTTGGCCGACCTGGCGCGGCTCGCCAACCTCCCCCGGGCGATCACCCCGGAGATGGAGAAGCGGCCCGTATATTTCTGGTCTCCCGCCTTCAAGGTCAACCCCGCCCTCTTCATGCGCTGGGCGCGTCAGGTCACCGTTTTCCAGCCGGAACCCGATTACACGGAGAATCTCCCCCGCCAGAACATCTACCCCGTCACACTGACCGCCCCGGAGGCGCTGGAGAGCGTCCCGTTAACCCTGGCGAACATCGTGACGGACAAACGGGTTTTCTTTACCGCCCTGCCCCGGTTGAAGCTGCACGCCGCGGAGACGCTCCTTGTCTATCAGCCGTTCGCGGCCTCCCCGCGGGAACTGATTCACGAAACCATGAAGGTCGTCATCGACAGGAAGGCCCTGGGCTTCGGCGCCTTTATGTAACCAAGGACAAATGGAGGATTAATGAGCGAAATCATAGCCTTGTGCAATCAGAAGGGAGGGGTTGGGAAAACGACCTGCACCCTCAACATCGCCGCCGGTCTGGAAAAGCTGGGAGAGAAGGTCCTCCTCATCGACCTGGATCCCCAGGCCCATCTCACCTATTCCCTGGGCATTCCGGCCCATGAGCTTAACCGGACCATCTATGACCTCTTCAAGGGGACCCAAGGCCTCCCGGACGTGCTTCTTGCCATCGATGGTCTGGCGGTCGTCCCTTCCTCCCTGGAGCTGTCCGGACTGGAGATGGAACTGGCCGGGGTGCCGGGACGGGAATTCATCCTCCGGGAATCCTTGAGCCGGGCCGACGGATTTACCTACATCTTCATCGATTGCCCGCCGTCTCTGGGGATCCTGACCCTCAACGCCCTCACCGCCGCCCGGGAGATCTACATCCCCCTGCAGACGGAATTCCTGGCCCTGAAAGGGATGAGCAAGCTCATCGAAACCATCGATACGGTGAAAAAGCGTCTCAACCGGGACCTGGAGATCACGGGGATCATCGGCACCCGTTACGACGCCCGGCGGAAGCTCAACAAGGGCATCGTGGAAACGATCGGGGAACGCTTCGGCGCCAAGCTCTTCAAGACGATCATCCGGGAAAACATCAGCCTGGCCGAGGCCCCCGGTTACGGACAGACGATCTTCCGCTATGCCCCGAAGAGTTACGGGGCCGAGGATTATCTGGCCCTGGCGGGCGAGATCATTGTACGTAAGCGCCCGGCGCCGGTCCCCAGGGCGGGGCGCCGCCGTTCCTCCTGACGGGTTCTAAGGAGGTTTCAACCCATGTGGATCTTTACCGACAAGGCATTTCTGTCGATCATCCAGGATTTTCGCGATCCCGACACCCTCATTGTCCGGGCCCGATTCCCCGATCACATCCGTGATATCTTTCCCGACGCCCGGGTTACGAAGACTTCGGGGCGGGACTATCTTTACCGGACCCTGCTGCCCCGGGGGGAGGTGGTGGAGAGGATCAAGGCCCTTGTGGAGGGCATCGACTACCCTAACTTCAAGGACTCCGTCGAGGAACCCCTTTACCAGCGGGCCTGCGGGGAGGTTTGGGGGATCCTGCACCGCTATCAGAAATGATGGGGTTTTCTCCGGGGACGGCGCTCCCGGTTGCGGCCCGGAGTTCCTCGTAACGCCGCCGGATCTCCTGGAGGGCCGCCTCGGCGCGTTTGCGGTCGTCGATGTCCTGGCCGGTGCCGTCGTGATACAAAACCCGGCCCCGGTCGTCACGAACGGGTCTGGCATTCAACGACACCCAGACCAAACCGCCGTTCTTTTGGCGGCAGCGCACCTCGAAGTCTCTGAGCACCCCTTCCTTTTCCATGATCGCCAGCGCCCGGTCCCGGTCCTCCGGTAAGGCGTAGATCATCGTTTTTATATCGGTTCCGGACGCCATCAATGACTCCGGCGATTCATATCCGAGGATCCGGGCCATCGCCGCGTTGGCATTTATTAACCGGCCCTCCGGGGTGGTCTGATAGATGCCCAGCACCGAATTGTCGAAGATGCGGCGGTATTTATCCTCGCTCCGGCGCAGGGCATCTTCCGCCTCCCGGCGTTCCGTCACATCCCGGGCCACGCTCCGGAATCCCGTCGGCCGACCGGCGGTATCCCGGATGATGCTGACTGAAACCTCGATATGGCGTCTGGCCCCGTCCTTGTGAAAGATATCCCAACTGAAGCAGTTCAAGGGTCTCCCCGTCCGGAAGACTTCATGGTAGGCCCTCTGCACCCGCCGCTGATTTTCCTTGTCCGTGCATACGCCATAATGGGCGCCCATAAGCTCGTCATGACTCCGGCCGGTCAACCGTAGAAACGAGGCATTGAAAAAGGTGAACCGGCCGGTGAGATCGACCTCGTTATATCCTTCTTCGATGTTGCTCAGGATCATCCGATAGCGTTCCTCGCTCTGGCGAAGGATCTCTTCCTCCCGTTTGCGCGCCGTGATATCGATGGTCTGGGAAAGAATGACCTTTTCCCCCTCCATGGCACACAGATCGGAATTCAACAGCGCCACGATCCGGTGGTTGTCCTTGTGTCGCAGGGATACCTCGTAATTGCGGACCATCCCGGCAGCGGCCAACTGATCCCGAATGGCCCGGCGCTCCTCCTGACTGATGTAGTGAACCGGCGGCGGCAGGTCCCGGTATTCCGGTTCCGTATAGCCCGTCATGCGCTGCCAGGCCGGATTCGCCTCCATTATCCCTCCGGAGGCGTCGGTCACGACAATTCCCACGGAGGCGAGGTTGAATAGGGCATGGTATTTGCGCTCCGAAATCTCCAGGACCCGCTCCGCCTCCTTGCGTTTCGTAATATCCCGGGCCACACCTTCCAGAAACCTGATCTCCCCCGCCTGATCGTAAACCACCCGGATACTGTTGGCCAGCCATATCAGGCTTCCATCCCGTCGCCGGACCTGCACCTCCACCTCACCGCGCCCGGCGGCGATAACCGTGCGGATGGTATCTTCCCGGACGGCGGCATCGACATAAACCTGACCGCCGATGTCCGTCACTTCGGCCAGCAACGCCTCGGGGGAATCATAACCGAGGAGGCGGGCAAAGGCATGATTGGCCATGATATAACGGCCGGCGGGCGTGCTGCGATAGATCCCCTCGGTGGAATTCTCCACAATGGCACGGTAATCCTCGGCCAAGTCCTTGTAGCGCCGTTGTGATTGGCGCAGCTCCTCCTCTATCTCCTTTCGTTCCGTGATGTCCATGCAGGTGGCGAAACTGCCGACAAAACGGCCGCTACGGTCGTATAGAGGCTGGGGGGAAAGGATCAGATGCCTTCTTTCGCCGTTCCGGCGCCGGCAGACTATTTCATAGGCTTGCTTTTCCCCCCGGGACCGGCGGGAAAATTCTTCCTGAAAAATCTCCAGGCTGTCTTCATCGAGGAAGAGGGCCAAGGGACGGCCGATGATCTCCTCCCTACTGTAGCCCATAATGTCACATAAACGCTGGTTTGCAAAGACGGGGATCCCCGCTTCGTTCACCGTGACGAACCCCTCGTTCATGATATCCAGAAGGAGCCGCCATTGTTCTTCCTTCTCGGTGGCGAATCTTTCCTCGTCGGCAATCCGGCCGGCTTCCGCCAGTATGGAGATCACCGTGCCGTCAGCGGCAAGCGAGAGGTCTATGTCCACGGTTTTGGTCCGGCCGTTTTTGCAGACAATCTGAAACACCCTTTCAGTCTGCACCTGACTGGTTTGATACCGGACCCATACGGACAGGGCCTTCCGGCGTGATTCCCGGTCGGGAAATGCCTTTTGAAACCATTGTTTCTCCGTGCCGAGCTCCGGGAGCCGGTAACCGCTAATCCGGACAAAGGCGGGATTCACATAGGAGATGACGCCATTTCTATCGATCGCCAGGATGCCGAAGGGAAAAGAGGAAAAAATGCCGTCGCAGGTTTCCCAGACCAAGACGGGCGACACCGGAGTCCCGCCTCCGGCATCCAACTCCAAAAGCCGAGCCCGGAGGGAGGTCAGCTCCGCGATTAGTTCCTGCTTGGACTTGCCCGTGTCTTTCATGCCACCGCCGTCATATCGGGTTGGGTTGTCAATTTTTTAATAACCCGCCGTCCTCGGCAACACGGCCGCGAGGGCCGTTTATTCATCGACGGCGAGGGGAATCGCCATACCACATAGACGCGCTGGTGACAATATACTAATTCAGGTCCCGATCCCGGGGCTAATCTTCCCGAAGCAGGTCCGCCGCCGCCTGCATCGCCACCGGCTCCCTGAGCCCCGCCAGGGTTGCCGGAGACTCCTGAAAATTCTCCAGGGCGTTGAAGAAGCGATCCAGGACATCGCCGCTGTAGGTGGGAATGAGAAACAGGTGGGTATGGGGAATCCGCCTCCCCCGGGCGTACAGGAAAACAAAATCCGGTTCCAGCTTCTTCATCATCCGGTTGGCCACCGTCCCGGCGAGCTTGAAGAGGCTGGAGTTCTCCCCGTCGGTCAGTTCATGCCACCAGGGGACATGGCGTTTGGAGATGACGAGGCAGTGGCCCGCGGTATAGGGGTGGATATCGAGGATGCACAGGGACAGTTCATCCTCGGCCACGATATGGGCCGGCGCCCGTCCGG
>Ga0302248_1000228_pt1 | contig 60783 bp, 40 predicted proteins | sample AAG_UR_Leu_MG_FD_193528 | JGI IMG/M metagenome (GOLD analysis project Ga0302248, IMG submission 193528) | Enriched activated sludge microbial communities from anaerobic digester in WTTP, New Holstein, Wisconsin, United States - AAG_UR_Leu | ecosystem: Engineered > Bioreactor > Anaerobic >...
CGAATAGTAGTTAGCTCTGACAAACTAAATGGTTCTGCCGGATAAAAGGCATTGCGACCATATATTGACATGTCTTTTTCATACCTTAAAGGAGAATCATCACTCGCAACAGGTATATTGGAAGAGGGAAGCAAATCAATATTTTCCACAATTTCTTTTCTTACTGCATTTACTTTTAATGTAGCAGAAGCCCCCTGAGGAATAGCAATATATCTGCCATTACCAGGTAAATCAGGTGCACCTTCCTGACCCGGAAGAATTACACCTTCCATTTCGATGGATTTCATTACATTTCCATCAGTTTCAAAATCGAAGAGTGAAAGATGAGTAATTGAATGAACTACCCTTACTCCGGAATTATCATGCCGTGTAAGGTTAAATCCATTATTCCCCCACGCATCGGGGAAATTGTATTCATTGCGTTGACTATAGACAGAAGCCCATATTAAAATCAATAATAGTATTGTTAATGTTCTTTTTAAAAATATTGCTATACGCATAATATATTAAAGTTAAAATGTATTTTAATTATTGAATGGAATATAATGTGTGTGATATTTTTAACTTTATTGTTTAATCACACGGATCGTAGATGAATTCTTATCAAACGTAATTTTTAAAAGGTAGATCCCATTGGGTAAAGCAGTTAAATCAATTTCAAATTGATTATTTCCATAAAAACAGTTTTGCAAAACCATATTCCCCATCATATTGAATATTTCTAAATTAGTATTTGTTTCAACATTTTCATCAAAATATATATTCAATCTTCCTGAAGTGGGATTTGGGAAAATCCGTAGTAATGTTTTGATATCTTCTATTTCGATATAAGTTTCATTATCAGTCCATTCCTTATTGTATTTTGCAGCCATTAATGGTGCGGGTTGACAACAATAAGACAATGTGGCAATTTCTGCTTTCATATAAGCACCTACTTTTATTGAAGTATTCGGTTGAAAAATAATATTCTGAGAAGCATTTAATACCGCAATACCCCCTTCTTCAACTCTAAAACCCGAAATAGAAGGCTGGATGAAAATAGTTTTGCCTGAAATAAAATTAGCATAACCTCCATTATTGATTGTTACCTGAGAAATATTGATGCTGTTTACAGCATCATAACATGCCTGTTCGCTTATTGATTCATTCATAATAGTCCTGTTATGAGGCACATGGCAGATTAAAATGTCATCAATATACCAAGAACTAATATCTGATGTAAATCCATCAAAAATCCATGCTAACATGCAAGTATTACCCGACAGTGAACTTAAATCTATTTCAATGATCTTAGGTGGAATATCATCAAAAGGTTGCTCGTTCCAATGGGTTATCCAGGTTTGTCCATAATCAACAGAAGATGCTAAACTAAGAGTATAACTATCTGGAGTATTAGCGAAATCCTTAACCATGTGTTTGAAGTAAAGAGTAATAATGGATTCATCATCAAAATAAATCGCTGGAGTTGTCAGTTTAAAAATATCCTTGTCCATAGGATTATCGCTGAATATCATTTCGGGAGAAGTACCTCCTGCATTATTAGATTTCACTACTCCCCAGTTTACATGGCTTCGCCCCCAGCCAGTTGGAATTTCATTCGGTTCAACATCGGTGAAATCTTCTTCAAATGGCAGGCTTAGTGAGGAAATGTAACCTGTACCAGTTAATGTAACATCATGCATAATTCTGGACAGGGCATCGGTAACAGTGAGAATAGCTGTTTTATGCCCCAAATCTGTGGGTGCAAAACTGATTTCAAAAATAAGAGAATCGTTTATGGACAATGAAACAGGATAAGAATTATTATCTGAAAGAATAAACTGATCAATATCCTGAAGTCGAAGTTCAACATTTGTTATTTCAAGTAGTCCTTCTCCAATATTCTTAATCGTAAATAGCTGAGGATCTGACAGTGTGTTAATATTTACTATTCCAAAATCTTTGTTTTCGGGAGAAATGCTAAATTCCGGTACAAGCTCTTGTAAAGTTACATTAACTATTACATTTTGATCTGTTATCATTATTTCTCCTGAAGTAGTGATAAAACCATATTTAATAACTGTCCATGAGTAATTACCCGGATTTATATTAGGGAATATATAATCTCCAGCATTATTGGTAATAGCTCCTAAAGTTACTGTTGCGCCAGAAAGTGGTTCCTGATTCTGATTTTTCACTACAAAAGTTACTGAATATGATTGTAATTCAGTAAGAGTAACTATTCCATTCTCGGTTCCAGTGATAATATTTTGTGCATTTGGATTACCTATGGTAGCATTGTTAATTACTAGATGATAAATTCCTGCAATTGTTGGTGTTGAAAGAGTAAATGACGCAATTGCTCCAGAATTTCCATAATATGCAGCGTTTGTTAAAGAAAAGGACATTACACGAAAAATATTGGTATTTTGTAATACACTGGCCTGAATCAGATGATCTACCATGCGAGACGGGTTCAATGCAATTGTATTAGGCACATATTCAAAGGCCTCAGGTAAAAGGATATCAAATTGGAAACCTACAAAGGTGTCATCATTAATAATTTCCATATTAATAACAATGTTTTCACCAACTTGCGCTGTTGTATCCCATAGTTTCATTATATTGGAGTTTTGAATAATTTCATTGATAGTTACATCAATTGTTACATCCTGATCTAAAACAGTAATTTCACCACTTTCAGAAGTATAGCCTTCTTTTATTATTGTCCACTCATAGATACCAGGCTCTATATCCGAAAATACGTAATCTCCTGCAATATTAGAAATAGAGCCCATGGTGATAGTTGCATCTTGAACAGTTACTTGATTTTGATCTTTCACAACAAAAGTGACAATGTACAACTCTTCACCTAACAAAGTTACTGTGCCGTTTACAATACCAGTGATTATATTTTGTCCTGCATGGTTACCAAAAAAGGCATCTTCAATTACCAAATCATAACTGCCAGCAACATCTGGAGTTGTAAGAGTAAAAAAAGTTAATACTCCGGAGTTGCCTTTATACGCTGAGTTAGATAAGGAGAAAGATAATACTCGGAACATATTAGTCCCCGGCAACACATTTGCATTAATAATATGGTCTGCCTTACGTTCTGGATTCAATGCAATTGTATTAAGTTTATAGTCAAAACCTTCAGGCAAAGGAATATCAAATTGAAAGCCTACAAAACTGTCTTCGTTAGTTACTTCTACTGATATAATAATGTCTTCGGATGCGTTTACTGAAATATCAGGTAGATAAATGACATTTTCAGCCATAAGTGATACTGTCATACTCAAGACCCAAAAAGAGCATGCAACAGCTTTGATGATTTTTTTTAGTGTTAATGATTTTTTCATCTTAAAATAGATTATTAAAGTATAAATAATTAAATATATAGTTATGAAGGTAAAAATTTTGTATTTTTAAAAGAATATTTAAAATTCATTTTGGAATCTGCTTGATCATAAATCTTTTATACAACGAACAGCAAAGCCAAATCCTTTGGGACGACTTGTTCGATACAAGTTAGCATTACTAGAATACATATCTCTGCTCCAGGCTTCAGTTGGCAAATTTTCAGTAGATGACCACCACAATCCATTGTTTCCTAGGATGCTAAATGAACCACCTTGATATCGCCCACCAGATGGAAATGCTGAAAAATCATATCCATCAAAACCATACATTGAGCTATGAGATCGCCAGCGAGGATGCTCAGTAGTATTGCATTCACCACCAAGTGGTGAGTCAACTTGTCTACATGTTTTAAGAGCATTTCCAATACTATTTTGAATTCCTGGATGATTTGGATGTCCAAGCCCACTAAGATAATCAACTAATTGTTCCCATTCTGAATCATTAGGAACATGCCAGCCTTTAGGACAGAGTTTGTGGGCATTGTTTACCGCATTCCAGTTATACAAAGCCCCGTATATATCTTTCCAGTTAATATCATTGTCATACCAGGCATAAGCGCCGTTTGTATTGTTTTGCCATGCACTATTATTGGACCCTGGATATTCAATGTCGTGTCCATCACAATATTTGGTTGTTCTTAGATTTTCTTTCATCCAACATTGACTGTTTATTAACACTGTAGTATATATATTTCCGTCAATATCAGTAATTGTGGATATTCCACAAGTAAAGCTTGTTCCTCCGGTTAAGATGATATCAATCGTTGCAATCAAATCAGCGATATTAATTATCCCATCATTAATAATATCAGCATTCTCAAAGCAAAAAGGGTCCGGATTTAAACCTAGTATATAATTAGAAACAGCAATAGCATCAAAGATATTTACAATGTCATCACAATTACTATCGCCTAGTATTATTGTTAAATCTATTGACAGATCAGATAGTTCATTAGTTCCGTCATATTGTGTTTTATGAGCATGAAGATTAATGAATATTATAGAAAATATTAAAAGAGTAAAAATATTTTTTTTCATTTTTGTATTTTATAATTTTATTTAAAGGGCTACATAAGGTTTTTTCTTAGTAGCCCTTTAAAAAAACTTCAGTTTTACATTTTATTTAGTCTTTTAGACAACGTAATGAATATCTGTTAGGACCATATAGACTTTGTATGTCAGCATTAAGGACCGAAGCATGAAGTCTCATTTTTAATGAATAATTTTGCTGAGAACCTTCTGTTGATGAATGCCAATACCCCATAGTGCCTATACCTGAATAAGCTTGAGTTCCTCCACCGGCTCTTGAACCGCCGGGATATCCACCCCATCCATAATCATCAGTTCCATAATATGTAGTAGCGTTCCAACGAGGATGATCCTGAGTGTTGCAGGGCCATCCAAGTGGAGAGCTTATTTGCCTGCATGACTTTAGAGCGTTAGATGTGCCATTGGTTACATTGGCATCCACGTAATCAAGCATTTGATTTAATTCAGCTTCACTGGGCACATGCCAACCATTGGGGCAAATGCCCTGTACACCACTTGGATTTGTATTGCTACTGCCTGCTCCATTCATTACTGTATTCCAGTCGTATAAACCGCCGTATTCATTACAGCGATTTGCGTCACCATTATAACAGTGACGGGTTATTGACTGCCCATTAGGATTCTTGGTTACTTTTAAATTTGATGCCATCCAGCATTGTTTACCTATAAGTACAGTGTTATAAATATTTCCGTCTTTATCTGTAACAGTTTCTGTTCCGCAAAAAGGGTAAGGGTTAGTATAAAAATTAGCAGTAAGTGTGAGATTCTCCGCTGGCATAGTAAAGCTGTAAGCAGTTTGTTGACTTAAAATATTATCATTCTGATCTGTCCAGTTTTTAAAAATCCAACCATCATTAGGTGTTGCACTGATGTTTATATTTGCACCATAATTATAAATCCCAGCTCCGCTGACAGTACCACTATTTTCTGGATTTACATCCAGAGTAAGGATATGTGTTGCCATTTCAAAATTGGCAGTAAAAGTGATGTCTTCCGATGGCATTGAAAAGTTATATGCTGTTTGTTCAGAGATAATATTGCCATCTGGATCAGTCCAGTTAATAAAACTCCATCCTTCATTAGTGGTTGCGCTAATATTTACGATATCGTCGGGAAAATAATCGCCGCTACCAGTTACAGTACCAGCATTTTCCGGATTTACAAGCAGCGTCAATGTATAGCTTTTTATTTCAAAATTAGCGATCATAGTAATATTCTCCGTTGGCATAATAAAGCTGTAAGATGCCTGATCCGAAACCAGATTACCTTCCTGATCTGTCCAGTTTTCAAAAATCCATCCTTCTTCAGATATCGCATTGATTTCAACATTATCGCCAAAGTTGTAGATTCCGTCTCCATATATTGTCCCTGCATCTGTTGGGTTAACATTCAATGTTAGGGTATAATCTATCATTATAAAATTGGCTGTTAAAGTAATATTTTCAGCCGGCATTGAAAAGCTGTAAAATTCCTGATCCGAGATTGTATTCCCATTAATATCTGTCCAGTTTGTAAAACTCCAACCTTTATTAGGAGCTGCACTGATATTAGCGTTTTCGCCATAATTAAAACTTCCTGCACCTGTTACGATACCTCCATTTTCAGGATTTGCATTCAAGGTCAGAACATAATCTATCATTATAAAATTAGCTGTTAAAGTAATATCTTCGGCCGGCATTGGAAAGATATAAGTTGCCTGATCCGAGATTATATTACCATCAATATCTGTCCAGTTTGTAAAATTCCAACCCTCACTGGGAGTAGCGCTGATACTTACTATGTCTTCATTTTTGTATAATCCTGCCCCAGAAACTGTTCCACCATTCTCAGGATTTGAATAAAGAGTTAGTGTGAAGTCCAACATTTCAAAATTGGCATATAATTTATAATCATTTGATGGCATATTAAAACTGTACGATGATTGATCTGAAACAATATTGCCATTAATATCTGTCCAATTTAAGAAATACCATCCATCATTAGGAGTTGCGCTGATATCAACAATATCGTTATAATTATATATGCCGGCACCATTGACAGAACCTCCACTTTCCGGATTAAGGTCTAATGTCAGAGAATAAATTATGGCTTCAAAGTTAGCGAAGAATAAAAGATCGTCTGCAGGCATTGCAAAACTATAATTCATTTGAGTTGAAATTACATTGTCATTAATATCTGTCCAGTTTAAAAATTCCCATCCTGTATTGGGTTGTGCTGAAATATTCACTTGCATTCCGGCTTTGTATTCACCAGCCCCTTCAACTATTCCGGCATTTTCAGGTAAAGATGCAAGTTCTACTAAAAATTTGCATTTACCCCAAGTCCATGTAGGAATATTATCACACAATTGAAGTATTTGACCATTTATGCCCTGTTCAATAGCTTGCCATTTCCCATCGTCCCAAAATAAAATTTCGCCTTGATAAGTCCCATCCTTTAATGTTTTAGATTTTTGTGAATAGAACGCATAAGGAATGCTCCATAACTGACTGGATCCTGTAATTGTATAGTTTGTTCCACCTTCAGGATCTACTTCTGTTTTTATAAAGTAATTTCCATCAGCCCAGTTAATTGTATTTAGATCATTGGTTTTATCACTACCCTGACCGATTACAAAAGAAATAAGTCCATTAGCATTGCTTTGCAAAGTAAAAGTTTCGGAGTAAACTACAGTGCCTTCAACATTATCTTGTATTATGCTTACTTTAATACCTATTTGAGAATTAACTATAAGTTGATTGGAAGCATTGCGTACTATAGCCTGATGCGAAATACCTTGTGGCGTTTGCGCCAATGTTGCACTAATAATCAAAGTGCAGATAATTGTACATATAAAATTTATTTTTTTCATTATTAATTAATTTATGTGTTTAAATAATGTTTATCTTAATAGGATATGAAAAAGAGGTAATGTAATTAAATCTATCATTGTTTAATGATTTTAGATATGCCAGCCTCATATTTTGTTTGAATCCGTATAAGATAAAAGCCTGATTGTTTTTCTGCTAAAGAGAGATCATATTGTTTTTTGCAAGGCATCTCTTTACGAAAAATAAGATTCCCTTGTATATTGAATATCTCAACAACAATATTATCTTCTTCTAAGAAATTTAGTAATTCAAGTGTAAAATCTCCAGTAGTAGGATTTGGATAAACTGTAAAAAAAGATGATTCGCTTTTAATTATCAAATTTTGTTCATCAATAATCAGATTATCATTTTTTGTAGCTAAGATGCTATTGTGATAATCACACCATAAATCAGAAATAAAAGCATGAAAAGAACCACCATAATTTACAGAAGTTCCTTCTTTCAGAAGAATATTATTCCCGGCAATAATGTCAGCATGGGCTCCGGTTTCAATAATAAAGTGCTTGTTTTCACCTGCTATAATAACTGTTTCGGCAGCATCAAAACATAAATTATTGCCTGAAGTAACAATGATATCCGGTATCTCAAGAACCATTGGTACTGCTAGCCATGATTGTTGAATGCCCATATTCAAATTTCCCTGAAGTGAAGTATAAGCCATATAATCAACCTGTCCGATTGAATAGCTCATGTTACCACCGGCACCTACAGCATCCCCACCTGCTGCTATTACTCCTTGTTGAGCAAAAATAACAAGAGGTGCTAATGTAAACAATAAAAAAAGTGTTGTTTTATAAAAACTTTTCATTATTAATAGTTTTAAATTAATACATAATAATTTAAACCCTATCTTACTTATCTTATATCTTAATTATTATTTAATTATCAATTATTGTAAATAAAAAGGTTTAAACCATCATAAAATTTGTAACTGACTTAAACTCTCTGACTATTTCATATAGTTAAAAGATTGCTTAACTATAAATGTAATATTTACTATTGTATGTATTTACTTATTTTATTATTCGATTGATTTATAATTCTTGCAATTCCAACTTTTCATTATTAATTAACTTTGTCAAAGAGTATAATTTTATTTAATAAGGCTATGTTTCAATGATTATTGATCATATAGACTAAAGATTCAATTAATTATCCATTGTTTTATATCAATATCTATATAATTAACTCAATCATTTTTAAATTTAGCCTTTAATACAACGCACTGTGGTTCTATTATTGAAATATAGAATTTCGCGTACTACATCTCCATGAGTAGATCTAAATCTTCTTATCCAACGACGATCAGTTTGGTTATCATCAATAGTGGTTGTCCAAAACATACAATAGTCTCCCATGCCACCATATACAGGTGTTGGTGAGGAATAGCCTGACGGTAAACCGGCAAAGCCAAAATCATCTGTACCGAAATGACCGGCTCCTGATGGTCTACCTACCCACCTGGGATGATCATTAGTTTGGCAACCTCCTCCAAGTGGTGAGTCGGTTTGGCGGCAGCTTTTTAAGGTATTGCTAACACCATTGTTTGCAAATGGTTCTACATAATTAGTAAGTTGTGTCCATTCTGCATCGCTTGGCACATGCCAACCATCAGGACAGATACCTTGCACGCCACTTGGATTTGAACTACTACCACTTGCACCATTCATTACTGTGTTCCAATTATAAAGACCACCATATTGTTGACATTTAAGAGGTTCATTGTTGTAACAATAACGGGCTATTGCCTGCCCACCAGGTGTCCGGGTAACAATTAAATTAGAAGCCATCCAACATTGATCACCTATAAGAACCGTATTATATTCATTGCCATCTATATCGGTAACAGTTGAAACTCCACAAGTGAAACCACCAGTTCCTCCCGTAAGAATAATATCAACCAGCATAATTATGTCAGCAATGTTGATTATCCCATCTCCATTGATATCAGTATTTTCGAAACAAAACGGAGTTGGGTTATAACCAAGTACGTAATTTGAGGATGTAATAGCGTCAAGTATATCCACTACTCCGTCACAATTTGCATCGCCTGGTGTTATTAAAGTACTGGTAGATGGTAAAGTTGTACCATCTGTGTCAAGTTGTAAATTCTGGGCTTGTATCCCAATTAGTACTGTAAATGCAAATAAGAAAGTTAGAATTGATTTTTTCATTTTAAATAATTTGTTTTTTAAACATGTGTTTTGAAAGATAAAGAATAAAAAGATAGTTTGTAGTAAAAGATTATTAATTTGAGCATTGTAATTTTATATTATATGAGTGTCGGGAAAGATAAATAAAAAGATGTATCTTAGGAGAAAATTTTTGACATGAATCTAATCAATTTTATGGATGGCGCTCTTGGAAGGTTTATTACTAAAAATGCAAGTATCGGCATTAATAGTATATTTTGCGATTGCTTTTTCATAACTCCAATTGTTTAATTACTTTTTATTTATTAAATTAGGCATAATAATCTTTCTTATAATTACTAAGTGTATGTAAATGTTAAATATATGTTTTGTTACATGACAGAAGATAATCAGATTAAATATATCTTTCATTATTTGTTGGAAATATTCCAAGTAATTTTTCTTGTATTTCCAAATTAAATTCATTAAAAAAAATAAGAAACATAAATATTCAATAAGTGATATATATCCATTTTGTGATTCTAAAACGTTTAAACCACTGATCTATCTTTGTTATATGATTTTCATTTCTTTAGTTATATAAATTAACATCAAGACTCCTAAAAGCCAATCGGTTATAAATCAAGAAAATAGAACCCTGACCATTTCAGACAATTTAGCGCGAATTATTTAATTTTTCACAAAGAAAACATTTAATTATATCCAGACAATATTAATTTCAAGTAAAACATAGTGTTTCAATTATAAAATAGAATTCAAAATATCTATCTTAACAACTGATAATCAAGGTGATATAAAACAGGAGTATAATATCTGTAAGTTTCAAATATATAGGTTATCAATATATTAGACTATTTTAAATTGAGTACATTATTTATGGTAAACATAAACATTCAAGCACAAGATATTGAGCTTTTGATTAAAAGAATCGGATTGTTTTGCTTGGAATATTTAAAGAAGCTTCTTTAATTTACCAAAGAAGAGGAGCTTTACGTATTGATAAGTGTCGCGAATTCTCGTAAATTGTACTTTTGTTATTTGAAGTAATTTTTATATGTGCTATTCTTTGGTATAATATCACTAACTATTAAGCCTAAAACTATATACGTGAGTGTAAGATACAGAAACATAAGCATATGTAAGATTTTTAAAAGATGATTTTACACCATAATTATACTCAGTTTTGTGATTTGAGAAATTGTTACTTGAATTTTGAAATTTAATGAATGCTTTTAAAATTAGCACTAAAAACTATTCCTTTAAATATTATTTATCATTTAAATAGCAACATTGAATTTTACGTTGTGCCACATAATGTGCATAAAATCAGGATGATAGGAAAATACTTGTTGGTAATGATATTAGATATTTTATTCAAATCAATAAAACATAATTGTCGGGATAAATATTTTTATAACTTTGAAGCCACTTTAAACTCGCGTTCTGAAAATTAAAAACAACTATAAACTCTAACAAAAAGTGGTCATGAAACAAGCACGTGAAAACAACGAAAATTATCAGTCAACACTTGAAAACTGGATTGTTGATCAAAAGACTGCCAATGAATTCATTGATGTTATAGGGCAGTTATGGTATGATAAAGAAGTGGAACTTATTTTCCTCAGACGGCAATTGCTCGACAGAGGTTCAAACTCAATTTTGCATAAACACTCCTATGCAGAGAATATTATTAATAAACCGCTGACAATTCAGGATTCCCTGAAGATTGCAAAAGCCATGCTTGAACTGAACCTGGCACCTGCACGTATTGATATTGGACGCTTAAACCGGGAATGGACTGAAGAAAAAGAAAATTTTGACAATAATATGAAAGCATTTTTGCGTAGCAAGCTTTCCTATATTATTGATGTCGCACCACGCAGCCATATAACAAAAGATGTTGTTCTTTATGGTTTTGGCAGAATTGGCCGTCTGCTGGCAAGAGAAATAATCCAGGGCTCTGGCAAAGGAAATCAACTGAGATTAAGAGCAATAGTTACCCGTGGGAATACACCTGAAGAAATAAAAAAGCGTGCTTCCTTGTTGCGTAAAGATTCGGTTCATGGCGTTATGCACGGCGTTGTGGTTGAGGATGTTGACAATCAGGTGATATATATTAACGGGCACATGGTTAAAATGCTTGCAGCCTCACAGCCTGATGAACTTAATTATGAAGAGCATGGTATAAAAGATGCATTGATAATTGATAATACCGGTATTTACCGCGACAGGGCTAATCTCAGTCGCCATCTCAAATGCCCCGGAGCCGGTATGGTATTACTGACAGCACCAGGAAAAGGTGATATACCAAATATTGTATATGGAGTAAACCAGGAAGTATGTAATCTGGGTTCTGACTGCGAAAAGATTTTTTCGGCAGCATCATGTACAACCAATGCAGTAGTGCCGGTTCTGAAAGTTATAGAAGATAATATCGGTATTGTGAAAGGACATCTTGAAACAGTACATTCATATACTAACGACCAGAATTTATTGGATAATTTCCATAAAAAGACACGGCGCGGTCGTTCTGCTCCGCTTAATATGGTTATTACCGAAACCGGTGCTGCTTCTGCCGCTGTTAAAGCTATTCCAAGCCTTGCCAATAAATTGACGGCTAATGCAGTACGTGTGCCTACTCCAAATATTTCATTGGCAATTCTTATGCTTGATGTTGCAAGAGATACCAGTCTTGAAGAAGTAAACGAAATAATGCGCAGTGCATCATTGAAAGGTCGTCTTATTGAGCAGATCAGATTTTCAACTTCAAGCGAACTTGTGTCATCCGATTGTATTGGCGATTCATGCGCTTGTGTCTACGATAGTATTGCAACACAGGTTTCAAAGGATAAGCGGAGTGTAGTAATTTATGCCTGGTATGATAATGAATATGGATATACCTGCCAGGTGACAAGACTTGCCAAACATATTTCGCAGGTTAAAAGCTACAGATATTATTAGTATTTGGTTTTTTATTGGAATAACCGCTTAATGAAGGCGTAAATATCAAAGACTGTTTTCTGCAGTTTAAGATAATCTTTTGGATTATCTGATAAACCAATGTTTTGTACCGGCTTGGTTTGTGTATGATGTTAATGGTAGTTTTAGATGATTTTATTGCTCTGAGTGTTTATAGTTGTTTGTTTTCCGGCATTAACCAATATCTTTTATGCGAAATTTTTATTTCACAGAAAAAAATATTTTAAAAAAGTGATTTCCTTTGTAGCTGTGTTTTAAAGCGATTGTAATAGTGTATGTTTTTGATTATTAACAAAATACCTGAATTTTAAAAGTGATTAGATTATGAATCGGGCTAAATATATTTTTGTAACCGGAGGAGTTGCTTCCTCATTAGGTAAGGGGATTATTTCGGCTTCTCTTGCCAAACTGCTTCAATCGAGGGGATTTAGTGTTACTATTCAGAAACTTGACCCATACATTAACGTTGATCCAGGCACTTTGAATCCATATGAGCATGGTGAATGTTACGTAACTGACGATGGTGCTGAAACTGATCTTGACCTGGGGCATTATGAGCGCTTTCTTAATGTTTCGACTTCGCAGGCTAATAGTGTTACTACCGGCAGTATATACCAGGCAGTTATAAGTAAGGAACGTCGCGGAGATTATCTTGGTGAAACTGTTCAGGTAATTCCTCATATTACTGATGAGATCAAAAGCAGAATTGTCTTTCTGGGAAATACCGGTCAATACGATTTTGTAATTGTTGAAATAGGTGGAACTGTAGGCGATATTGAATCATTGCCATACATTGAATCAGTGAGACAGATGCGCTGGGAGATGGGAAATAATTGTCTGGTGATACATCTTACGCTTATTCCTTATCTTACCACTACAGGAGAGCTTAAAACAAAGCCAACACAACATTCAGTAAAAACATTGCTCGAATATGGAGTTCAACCCGATATAATTGTTTGCCGTACAGAACGACCATTGAATCAGGCAGTTAAAAACAAAATAGCTTTGTTCTGCAATGTTCTTCCAAATGCTGTAATTGAATCTATTGATGCAGAAACTATTTATGATGTTCCTCTGCTGATGCGCAATGAAAAGCTTGATCAGGTAGTGCTTGATAAAATGCAGATAGGAGCAGGCAGTACTTTAAACCTTGAAAAATGGGAAGAATTTGTTTTTAAACTTAAGAACCCTGAAAATGAGGTGAATATTGGGCTGGTTGGAAAATATATTGAACTGAAGGATTCTTATAAAAGTATAATTGAGTCGTTTATTCATGCCGGTGCAACCACAAAGACCAAAGTCAATTTAAGAATGATCAATGCAGAGACTTTGAACGAAACTACTGTGGTAGATGAATTGAAAGGGTTAAAAGGCATTCTTGTAGCATCGGGTTTTGGTGAACGTGGCTTTGAGGGCAAGGTGAAAGCAATTAATTATGCACGTGAGAATAAAATCCCGTTCCTTGGCATTTGCCTGGGCATGCAATGTGCAATTGTTGAATTTGCACGTAATGTGCTTGGATTTAAAGATGCTAACTCTACTGAGGTGGACCCTAAAACACCTTTTCCGGTTATTGATTTAATGAAGGATCAAAAAAAAATCCGTGCTAAAGGCGGTACTATGCGGCTTGGAGCATATACTTGTCGGTTGACTGAAGGTTCTAAGGTAAGAACCATTTACAATACTGAATTTATATTAGAAAGGCACAGACATAGAAATGAATTTAATAATGCTTATCTATCTGATTTTGAAAAGGCCGGAATGATTTTCGGGGGTATAAACCCAAATGAAAATTTTGTGGAAATTATTGAGTTGCAGGATCATCCCTGGTTTATTGGAGTACAGTTCCATCCGGAATTTAGAAGTACTGTAGCAAGTCCTCATCCTTTATTTGTAAGCTTTGTGCAAGCCTGCCTTAAATATTCAGGAAAATAATCCGGTCTTGTTTTTTCAAAATTCATCAATAGCCTGATGATTTGTTCAATTGTCCTATCTTTGCGCCCTTAAAACAGATCATTTAAAAATTAAATATCGCCAATGTCAAGAGATAATTTAATTGGTTTGGTGCTTATAATGGCTCTGCTGCTTGCTTATTCAATATGGATGGCACCTTCAAAGGAAGAACTTGAAGAAAGAAAGCGGGTACAGGATTCGTTGGCGCTGGTACATCAGCAGAAACTGGATGAAATGCGTCTTAAAGAGGCTGAGCAAAAGGCTCAAAGTCAGAAACCTGCTGATGATAATGAAATAACAGAAGATGATACCGATATTGAAAAGCTGAAATTACTTGAGCGTTTTGGAAGCTTTGCAGGTGCAGCAAGTGGGGAGGAGCTTATCTATATTATTGAAAGTGATTTGCTTCGTCTTGGTATTTCTTCAAAAGGCGGACGAATAGTCTCTGCCGAACTGAAGGATTTTAAGTCGTGGGATACTCTTCCACTACAGTTGATTTATAAAGATGCCTCAGACTTTAGTCTGGCTTTTTTTGCCAATAACCGTACTATTCAAACCAATTCTCTGTATTTTAAGCCTTTTTGGTATGACCGTGCCTTTACAGGTGAGCATAAAATGATGGTTAAAGGCAGCGATGTTCTTGAGTTTGGAATGCGTGCCTATGCTAATGCTGGTGATTTTCAGGAGGAAACCGAAAATTATATTGAGTTTAAATATACTGTAACAGGTAATGATTACATGACCGGATTGGATCTGAACTTTTCGGGCATGCAGAAAGTAATTGACGATAATACAAATTATCTGGAACTTGACTGGCATAATCAATTATCACAGCAGGAGAAAAATATTAAAACTGAACGAAATGCAAGTACCATACATTATCGTTACATGAGTGAGGATATGGGAGAATTATCAGCAGCTAAAGATGATTCAAAATCGCTGAAAACCAGAGTCAGATGGATTGCTTTCAAACAACAGTTCTTTACTACAACCTTAATTGCAAAAGATAATTTCCTTAGTGCCGATATTAAATCGTTTGTGCAAACTGATATCACTGACAGTCGTTATCTAAAAACCATGAAAGCCGATATAAGCATTCCTTATACTGCTGCTCAGTCATATTCAGTACCCCTTAATATCTATTTCGGACCAACAAAATACAGTATTCTTAGACATTACAAGTTAAGGCTGGAGCGTCAGATTCCTTTGGGCTGGGGTTTCTTCCTTTTACAGGGTCTAAACCGATATGCAGTAATTCCTGTATTCAATTTCCTTGAAGGGTTTAACTTAAATTATGGAGTTATAATCCTCATACTAACTATTCTGCTAAAAACAATTTTATCTCCGCTTACCTATAAAACTCACATTTCGCAGGCAAGAATGCGTGTGTTAAAACCTGAAATTGAAGAGATAAATAATAAATATCCTAAAAAGGATGATGCCATGAAAAAGCAGCAGGCTACTATGGCATTGTATAAAAAAGCTGGTGTGAATCCTATGTCGGGTTGTGTTCCTACTCTGATTCAACTTCCGATACTTATTGCGTTTTTTAGGTTTTTCCCGTCATCTATCGAGCTGCGACAACAGCCTTTCCTGTGGGCACATGATTTATCAACTTATGACTCAGTTCTTGACCTCCCTTTTAATATTCCTTTTTATGGTGATCATGTAAGCCTTTTTACACTCTTAATGGCTATTACAACATTGATATACACATATGTAAACAATAAATTGATGGATACCGGCTCAGCTCAGATGCCGGGAATGAAAATGATGACTTACATGATGCCCATAATGTTTCTTGGGTTTTTTAACAGTTATTCATCCGGTTTAAGCTACTATTATATGCTTACTAATCTGATCACTTTTGCACAGATGTTCCTGATGCGTCAAGTGATTGATGAAGATAAGATCCGTAAGAAAATAATGGAGAATAAAAAGAAACCTATAAAAACCTCCAACTTCCAGAAGCGAGTTAATGAAATGGCTAAACAACGCGGTTATAAACCATAAAAAGCTTATTAACAACATGTTATTGACTAAATTCTATGTATTAAGAGTTAAATCCGTAGAATAGCATCAGTATAAATATGTGTGGCTTTTTATTTTATTATAATTTTTGCCGGGTATTCTAATTTAGATCCGGAAAATATCTCTAACTTTGCACCCATTTTTACAAAAAGCATTATTGTTATATAATGAGCTGTAAAACAGATAATTAAATTAGTATTAACCCGGTTGCAATTGCAACCACAAAGTATTATTGAATGACTGAAGAAAAACAATTCGATGAATTGGAACAAAACCCATCAGAAGAACAAAAGGTAACAGACGAAAATCCCGCACCTGCTGAAGATCAGCTTAGCGAAGAACCCGTTGATGTTGCCGAAACCCATGAAGAACCACAGGAAATTACAGCTCAGGAAGTTGTACCTGAAAAAACTGAAAGCCCTGTAGCCGAAGAACCCTTCATTGAAGAGCCGGTTTCTGAAGAACCCGTTGATGTTGCCGAAATCCATGAAGAACCACAGGAAATTATAGATCAGGAAGTTGTTCCTGAAAAAACTGAAAGCCCTGTAGCTGACGAACCCGTCATTGAAGAGTCGGTTTCTGAAGAACCCATTTTGGCTGAAGAATCAGCGCCGGTTTCAGAAACTGAAAAAACCCCGGAACCACCCGAATTTGATTGGGAACTCAGCAGCAAAAAACATGAATCATACTCAAAAGCTGAACGCGAACGCCTTGAAGATATTTATGGAAAGACCCTCAGTTCCATCAATGAGCATGAAGTAATCTTAGGAACTGTTGTTGCCATAAGTAGTCGTGAAGTAGTTGTTAATATTGGTTTTAAGAGCGATGGCGTTATCCCTTTGAATGAAGTTCGTTATAATCCTAATCTTAAAATTGGTGATGAAATAGAAGTATACGTTGAAAGTCAGGAAGATACCACAGGACAGTTAATGCTTTCACATCGCAAGGCACGTATTCTGCGTTCATGGGAGCGTGTTAATAACGCTTTCGAAACCGATGAAATAATCAAAGGTTATGTGAAAAGCAGAACCAAAGGTGGTTTGATAGTTGATGTTTTTGGTATCGAAGCTTTCTTACCCGGTTCACAGATTGATGTTAAGCCTATTCGTGATTATGACATTTATGTTGATAAAGTCATGGAATTCAAGGTTGTAAAGATCAATCATGAGTATAAGAACGTTGTTGTTTCACACAAAGCCCTTATTGAGGACGAACTTGAACAACAAAGATCTGAAATCATTGCTAAGCTTGAAAAAGGCCAGGTACTCGAAGGTCTGGTGAAGAATATCACTTCGTACGGAGTATTTGTTGATATGGGCGGGGTTGATGGTCTTATTCATATAACTGACCTTTCATGGGGTCGTATAAATCATCCGAATGAAGTGGTAGAACTCGATCAGAAGATCAAAGTAGCTATCCTTGATTTTGATGAAAGCAAGAAACGTATTGCATTGGGTCTTAAACAGCTTACACCACATCCTTGGGATTCGCTTGATCCTGACCTGAAGATTGGCGATAAGGTTGAAGGAAGAGTTGTGGTACTGGCTGATTATGGTGCATTTGTTGAAATTGCCCCTGGTGTTGAAGGTCTGATCCATGTTTCTGAAATGTCATGGTCGCAGCATTTGCGCACAGCTCAGGATTTCATGAAAGTTGACGATAAAGTTGAAGCTGTTATCCTCACCCTGAGCCGCGAAGAGCGTAAAATGTCATTAGGTATTAAACAATTGATACCTGACCCATGGGAAAATATTCTTGCTAAATATCCTATTAATTCAAAACATAAGGCTTTGGTTCGCAACTTTACCAATTTTGGAATTTTTGTTGAACTCGAAGAAGGTGTTGATGGTTTGATCCATATTAGCGACCTTTCGTGGTCAAAGAAAATTAAACACCCGGCTGAGTTTACCAAAGTAGGTGAAGAAATGGAAGTCATTGTTCTTGATGTTGACGTTGAAAACCGTCGCTTGAGCCTTGGTCACAAACAACTTGAAGAAAATCCGTGGGATGTTTTCGAAACAGTATTTACTCCGGGTTCTATACATAAAGGAACTATTCAGGGACAAGCCGATAAAGGTATGATCGTAACATTGCCTTATGGTGTTGAAGGATTTGCTCCGCTACGCCATTTGGTGAAAGAAGATAATACTACTGCAAAGGTTGACGAAACCATGGATTTCAAGGTTATCGAGTTTTCAAAAGAAAACAAAAAGATCATTCTTTCACACAGCAAGGTTTATCAGGATGCTCAGGTAGCAGAACGTACCAAGGAAAAGGCTGAAGCTTTGACTCAGGAAGAAGCAACACGTCGTACTGTTCGTCGCATGCAGGATAATCTTGAAAAAACCACCCTTGGTGATATCACAGCTTTGGCTAAAATGAAGTTGGATCTTGAAAAATCTGAAAAAGCAGAACGTAAGTCAAAAGTTGCAAGTAAGAGCAAAAAAGATGAGGAAGAAGCTGAAAGCCAGGTAGAAGAAGGAACTGAAGAATAAACAGTTTGATTTTCAGTTATTGGTTTACCAATAATAATTTTGTAGAGCCGCTTTTAATGACCAAAGCGGCTTTTTTTTTATTTGCTTTCTGTTCCCGGTTCCATGGAAGACTATTTACCTGATGATATGACAAAACTAGCTTAGTTTTCATTTTTAATAAAGACATTACAGTAAAATCGTTTTTAAAAATAATCTGGTGTTATTCGTGAATTACTGATTAAGCCAATTTTTAGCCTAAATTTGTGAGTTCATAATATTCGCCATATCATAAATGACTTTTTCAGTAACTATCCTTGGAAGTAACTCAGCCACACCTGTAACGGGACGATTTCCTACTGCTCAGGTTATTAATCATTTAGATCGTATTTTCCTTGCTGATTGTGGAGAAGGAACACAAATTCAGCTAAATAAATATAATATACGCTTGGGAAAGATCAATCATATTTTTATCAGTCACCTTCATGGTGATCATTTTTATGGATTGATAGGACTGGTTACTACTTTTCATCTTTTTAGAAGGGAGCAACCATTGTTTATATACGGACCGGCAGGGATCCGCGAAATAATTGAAGTACAGTTACAGGCATCGCAAACCACACTGGTTTATCCTTTGCATATTCATGTTGTGGATACTGAGAATGTTTCCAGTGTATATGAAGATGAGCGTCTTACTGTTTCAACCATCCCTATGAAGCACCGTATTCCTACCTGTGGTTATTTATTCAGGGAGAAACCCAGACCCAGAAAAATGAAACCGGAAATCATAGACAAGCTTAATATTCCCCTGGCATTGATCCCTAAGCTAAAAAGCGGACGGGATTTTACAGATGAGAACGGGGTTCTGTATAAGAATGAGCAGATTACAATTGATCCTGCTCCCCCGCGTACTTATGCTTTCTGCTCTGACACTGCATATCAGGTATCAACTGCTGAAATTGTTGCTAATGCCGACCTGCTATATCATGAAGCTACTTTTATGAATGATCGTATTGATATGGCACATGAAAAATTTCATTCCACTACTGTTGAAGCTGCTACATTAGCAAAAGCAGCCAGAGTAAGAAAGCTGATCATTGGTCATTATTCAGCACGTTATGATGATCTTCAGCCTTTACTTGAAGAAGCAAAAACCGTTTTTCAAGAAACATATCTTGCTGTTGAAGGCGCTGTTTTTAATGTTTGAGGCGGTATAAAGGATTTACAAAATGCCGGAAAATATTTTTTTGAATTTACAGATCAGCCTCCGGAGTAGATTTGCTGTCAGGCAATATTGCTTTAAGCTCTTTCACCATTTTCTTTAAGTCTGATGCAGTAAAGGTTATTTCTTTAAATGTGCTTTTCGATATCTTTTTAAACCAATAAGCCTGATATATAAACACTGATAAATGTGACAGGGTGGTTGCAAGCCCTGCTCCAATTATACCTAATCCAGGTATTAAAATGAACCCCGAAATAATTACCACTGCAAATCCTATGGCTGATGATATTGTATTAAACCCCGGGCGTCCTGTTCCACTGAAATAATGGCTTAAAATATTACAGGCAGCCAATGCAAGTATACCCGGGCTAAGAATTAGGATTACTGATCTGATGTTTATAAAATCTGCACCAAATATCCAGGTAAATACTGATTGAGGCAGAGCTAATAAAACAGCAAGCATAATAAGAGTTCCTGATACAGTGAGTTTCAGGAATATAAGAGTTGTGTTTTTTGCATATTCAGGATTATCAGGTTCGTTTGATAGTCTGGCATATTGCACAAGCGCCACACTTTTTGCAAGTATCCAGATACCTTCAGCAAGCTGTACACCGATAGCAAATTTCCCAAGCTCGGATTTACCGGAAAACTTTTCAAGAAAGTAATAACTCAACCGGTAATTGAAAAACTGGAATATATTGGCTAGCTGAATTAATCCGCCGTATTGCAGAATTGGTTTTATGGAATTTCCTATAGTGCTGATATCATTTATAATGAGGTCGGTTCTTATAGAAATAAGACTTATTAAAAAAGTTGATAAATAGGCAATATAAAGCGCATAAATGTAGTAATCAATGGAGTTGCGTTTCAGGATAAATACAAAAAACAGAATGCTACAGAAAATCAACAGGGTTTGTAATACACTTAATATATTGTAAAGTTTTATTCTTTCCCGTCCCAGTATAATCATCATATTTATTGATGCCCAGCTTGATATTAACGAAAGAAGCATGGTTTCGTGCCGGAATTCAGGAGGAATGAGTTTGAACAGAAACAAAAGATTAGCGCCAATAACTGCAACGATCAAAGCCCATGCATACGAAAGCAGAAAAAGATGTCCAACTCTTTCACGCGGCACAAGGTAAATCAGTGCCGAACCTCCTACGAAATTATTAACAAGCTGTATGAATGTAATACCCAGGATGAGCAAAACAATAGTTCCATATCCTTCAGCTCCGAAAATCCTTGCTGCTATTGCTACTATTGCAAAGCTCAGCAAAGCGTTAAAAAATCTGGATACAGCCGTAATAGCAATTTTGTTCAGCAATGACGCGCGTTTTAGTATATAAAGGTATGGAAGACAGAATCTGATATTTTATCACAGCAAAAATACTCGATTTTTACACCATACCCCTAATCCGAATATTATTTTAATTATTCAGGTTGAAAATTGTATTTACTGAATTCTGTAAGGCCGGGGATTAGTTTCTACATTTGAATTATTCAGAGATTGCTTGTTAGCATTAGCTTGCTCACTACCCTGAATTTGCCAGTTACTTCATGCATATCAAGGGATAACCATGCTTTTTGAAACTTGCGATTATTTTAAGAATGAGTTGTGATAATCTTGGTATAAACAAGCGAGCCTGTTATTAAGTCACAGATTTAAGGAAATGTAAGGCTATTGGGAACTTTCCTGGCTTTCTATACTGCCACCAGTACTACAGAACAAAGGGTTAAAACTTTGTTGTTTTGCAAACCAGCCCAAATCAGGAAGAGGTTATACCTCAGAATTGGGAATCAGTAAAGAAAGTACTCAACCTAAATTTTTGCAGAAACTATACAAAGAAGCTGCCTCTGGAACAAAACAGAGGCAGCTTCTTCATGAATTTCAGGATATTTATTTATAATTTCAGGACTTTAATTTTAATTGGATAATTCTCTGTAGTTGTTCAATCTCCACCCTGTCCTGTTTCATACTATCGCGTTCTCGGATAGTTACTGTATTGTCTTCAAGAGTCTGATGGTCAACTGTAATACAATAAGGTGTACCTATTGCATCCTGTCGGCGGTAGCGACGTCCTATCGAGTCTTTTTCTTCATAATAACAACGATATTCAAACTTGAGCTTATCCATTATTTCACGGGCTTTTTCCGGTAAGCCGTCTTTTGCTGTCAAAGGTAAAACAGCGGCTTTTACAGGTGCTAATGCCGGCTTAATATGAAGTACCACTCTTTCAGAACCGTCAGGAAGTTTTTCTTCGGTATAGGCATTGCTGAATACAGCAAAGAATGTGCGATCTAACCCTATAGAGGTTTCTACCACATATGGCACATAGCTTTCATTGAGTTCGGGATCAAAATACTGTATTTTCTTGCCCGAGAATTTCTGATGAGCGCCAAGGTCAAAATCAGTACGGGAATGTATGCCTTCAAGTTCCTTAAATCCTATTGGGAAATTAAACTCAATATCGGTGGCAGCATTAGCGTAATGTGCTAATTTAATATGGTCGTGGAAACGGAATTTATTTTCCGGCAACCCAAGAGAAATATGCCATTTCATTCGCGCTTCCTTCCAGAAATTATACCATTCCATTTCAGTGCCGGGTTTCACAAAATATTGCATTTCCATTTGTTCAAACTCACGCATACGGAAAACAAACTGCCTGGCGACAATTTCGTTACGAAATGCTTTGCCGATTTGTGCAATCCCAAATGGGATTTTCATTCGAGCTGATTTTTGTACATTCAGATAGTTTACAAAAATTCCCTGAGCTGTTTCCGGTCTGAGATAAATAGTATTAGCACCTTCGCTGAGCGAGCCTATCTGAGTGGCAAACATCAGGTTGAACTGACGGACATCAGTCCAGTTACGGCTTCCTGATACCGGACAAACAATTTCAAGATCTTCAATTAGTTTTTTAATCCCTTCCATATCTTCCTTATCCATGGAAGTATACAGTCGTTTTTTGATCTCTTCAATTTTGTTCCTGTACTCAGTTACACGCGGATTTGTTTCAATAAAAAGATCGCGGTTAAAGCTTTCGCCAAATCTTTTGGCTGCCTTTTCAACCTCTTTATCAATTTTTTCTTCGATTTTTGCCATATGCTCTTCTACAAGCACATCAGCACGATATCGTTTTTTCGAATCTTTATTGTCAAGCATGGGGTCATTAAAAGCATCCACATGTCCGCTGGCTTTCCATATTGTCGGATGCATGAATATTGAAGAATCCAGTCCTACAATATTTTCGTGATGCTGAACCATGGATTTCCACCAATGATCGGCAATATTATTTTTCAATTCTACCCCAAAAGGGCCATAGTCATACACAGCGCTAAGGCCGTCGTATATTTCACTTGATTGAAAAACAAACCCATACTCCTTGGCATGGGCTATTATCTTTTTTAATGCGTCTTCGTTTTTTGTCATGCGGCAAAATTAGAAAAAATCCTTAATTCAAAGTAAGTTACGATTGATTAACAAGAATAGTGTTATAAAGTTTGTACTCCGATTTGAAGTCGGTTTTAATTTAACAAACGAGCTAAAGCCCGTTCCTATTCATAATAATGTGTTCATGAATTGCCACCGGCTTAAGCCGGTGGGATATAAATATGTGGGCAACAAACTGGCTTTAGCCAAAAAGGTTTAAAGAGATTGTGAGTTGTGATTTTGTAATTTGGGGTAATACATAAAAAAAGTGTGTTGCAAAATCACATTAATCTCGGATCTTTTTTTATTGGTAGTTTTTCCATTTGCTCAATTTCAAGACTTGCAAAACCAAAATCTTCCGTCACTTTGCCGGTAAGTCTGTAAGTGCCGTAACCGCGAAAAGGATATTTTTTTACAACAGGCGGAAAATGTACAGTATCAAAAAAATTGCCTGTGCAATCGAAAAAAGTACCGAAATGCATTATTTCTTTATGAACCGTACTTACATATTTGATGCAAACAAGGCTGCCGAGCATCTGAACACGCTTACCTGTACAGGATAACATTTCGGAAGCAAGGATCTGAGAGATTTTAGGTTTAGTATCTGACGTGGAAAGTCTTGAATTTCCGGCAGGCAGGGTGGGGGACTGCTCCGTAGCGTTCCGGTCGAGCATGTCAAAATAACTTAGAGTAAGAGGGAAGCCAAGAAGTTCAATTTCGTCATAGGCATCTTCAAGTTTGCTGTGCTCCAGCTCAGGAAGGATAAAGTCTTTGCCGGGTTCATCAAAAAGAGTGAAGTTATTGGATTTGGGAGTTGTGCCGGCACCTGCCATAAAAGATTCCCACAACAATTCCTGTTTTCTTTTTCCTGTGAACCGGAAAGCCCCACATCGTATCAACAGTTGTAGTTGCTCTTTACCCACAGGAATGCGGTTCACAAAGTCCTGCAGGTTTTTAAACAACCCGTTTCTGTTGCGCTCTGCTTCAATTTCCTGTGCAATTTCGGTTTCCATGTTCTGGATATGAATGAACCCGGTGTAAATAGTCTGCCCTGACAGCGATGTTTTATACCTGCTATGGTTTACACACGGAAGCTCAATGCTGGCACCACATCGTCTGGCTTCATTAAAATACACCCAGGTTTGGTAAAACCCTCCAAAATTATTGATCACTGCCACATGGAATTCGTTCGGGAAATGAGCCTTAAGGTACAGGCTCTGAAAACTTTCTACAGCATAGCTTGCTGAATGTGCTTTTGAGAACGAATAACCGGCAAAAGATTCTATCTGCCTCCATACTTCACTGGTAATAGCTTCGGTATGTCCAAGTTCACGGCAATTGTTAAAGAAACGATCACGGATACGTTCAAATTCTTGTTTTGAGCGGTATTTCCCACTCATGGCACGCCGAAGGATATCGGCATCGGCAAGGTCGAGGGCTGCAAAATGATGACAAACTTTGAGCACATCCTCCTGATACACCATTACCCCGAAAGTTTCCTTTAACTGCTGTTGCATCACGGGGTGTATATATTTGAACCCATTGGGATTGTGAAAACGATATATATATTCTTTCATCATACCCGAACGCGCCACTCCTGGTCTTATGATGGAACTTGCAGCAACCAGAACAGGGTAGGTGTCGCAGTGAAGTTTTTTCAGAAGTCCGCGCATGGCAGGGCTTTCAATATAAAAACAGCCTATGGTCTCGCCATTGCGCAGTTGCTTTTTTACTTTCGGATCTTTCATAAAATCGTCCACTTTATGCACATCAAGGGTAATTCCTCTGTTTTCCCTGACAATTTTTGCACATTCGTCAATATGTCCCAAACCCCGCTGGCTCAGAATATCCAGTTTTTCAAATCCTATGGCTTCTGCTACATACATATCCCATTGGGTAGTGGGGAAAGCTTTGGGAGGCATGTCGAGGGCTGTATAACAAGTTACAGGCTCTTCCGAGATCAGTACCCCTCCGGCATGAATACTCCGGATATTCGGAAAATCAACCATCATTGTACCTATTTTCATTATTTTACTCATTAGTTCCCCCTCGCTTTTGGGATTCCGGCGATTCTCTACCATATCGTCAATCTCGTTTTTAGGCAAACCATACACCTTGCCCAGTTCACGAAGGATTGACCTGCCTTTGAAAGTGGACATGGCGCCAAGTAAAGCTGTGTGTTTATGCCCGTAGCGTTTGAAAATATAATCCAGCACCTCATCGCGTTCTTTCCAGGAATAATCAATGTCGAAATCGGGCGGCGAAGTACGCAGAGGGTTTATAAATCGCTCAAAATACAGGTCGAGGGTGATAGGGTCCACGTCGGTGATACGCAGGCAGTAAGCTACAATGCTGTTTGCCCCGCTGCCGCGGCCTACGTGATAAAATCCACGCGACACAGAATAACGGATAATATCCCATGTGATCAGGAAATAAGCTGAAAAGCCCAGCTTGTCAATGATCTCAAGTTCATGTTTTATCCGGCGCAAAGCTTCTTTGTGTTCCGAACCATAACGATAAGCAAGCCCATCAAGTGCAAGCTTCTCGAGCAGGATACGATCGTCGTAACGGCTGCCGGTAAAGGTTTTTTTGTTTTTGATACTTTTAAAATCGAAATCATGTTCGCATTGCCCGGTCAGTTTCTTTGCATTGTTCACTAATTGCGGATATTGCCCAAACTGTTGCTGTGCTTCAGCTTCAGTGATAAATATCTCGTTTGGATTTGCCAGTTGTGCAGGTGATAGTTTGCTGAGCAGACAATTATTGTCAATAGCTCTTAAATGGCGGTGCAGTTCATAGTCTTTTGCATCGGCAAAGGTAGCATTATGCCATGCCAGAAGTTTTTGGGGGTAATGGCGAAGAGGAGAGGTGAGCAGTTTGTTGAGCTCATGATAACGAACGGCAATGAATTCATTGGATCTGAGCTGTGATAACATTGATGGTTTTTTGAACTGCCCTGTATTCAAAGCTGATTGCTGACTCTGCCCGGGTTTGACCAAACGGTTTTGTGTTTCTTCTGAATCCCGGATTTTTTTCGGATTTGGTATTTGATAGTTTTTATCTGTGATGTGAAAGATATCCATAGGATAAATTACAAATACTGCTTCAAACTCTGGCGCTCTTTCTGGCAATGCCAGTCCTTTGATATTGATTTCACTCAAAAAATCATTGATTTCCCGGAAACCATCATTATTTCCGGCTAACAACAGATATTTCAGCTTTTCGTCATCATAACAGGCAACTCCTGCCAAAGGCTTGATATTATGCGCCTTACATTCACGGATAAAATCAGTAATTGCTGAAGTATTGTTAATGTCTGCCAGTACAAGTGTTTGCAAACCGCAGGCTTTGGCCTGAGTTACTATCTTTTCTACTGACATGCTGCCATAGTGCAGGCTGTAATAACTATGTGCAGTGAAAATCATATCCAAATGATTAAATTATAATCAAAAATAAGATTACAATATAATCAATTTTTTAAAAAAACAATTAGAGTTTAATTATTTTTTTCTGAAACGAAAGGGCAGGAGTATCAATGATTAGTTTTTAATGCCATATATAAAACTTCCACAGGATGATAAGCAGTGCGTCCGGTTCCGTCCTTTATCTGGTGGCGGCAGCTTGTTCCGGGCGCTGCTATAATGGTGTCGTCCTTAGCTTTTCTGACTTCAGGAAACAATACCAGTTCGCCAACCTTCATTGAAAGCTCGTAATGTTCTTGTTCGTAACCAAATGAACCAGCCATACCGCAGCAGCCGGTTTTTAATTCTCTGACTTTGTAATTTGCCGGAAGCGAAAGCATTGCCTTTGTTGGTCCGGTGCTTGCCAAAGCCTTTTGATGACAATGACCGTGGAGGAAAATATGTTTTTCTGAATCAGTGAAAACAGAGGAAGTTATTTTTCCTTTTTCTGCCTCCCGCATGATAAATTCGTCAAACATGAGCGCATGCTTTGCTATGGCAATGGCATCATCTTTTTCTTCGCCACGAAGCAGGTCCGGATATTCATCGCGGAAAGTCAATATCGCTGAAGGTTCAATACCTATGAGCGGAGTAGATTCTGAGATCAGGTGTTTTAGCAGCGCAACATTTTTTGCAGCTTTACTGCGTGCTTTTCTCAGCATTCCTTTACTCAGGAATGAGCGCCCGCTATCAGTATGTTTTGGGATCACAACTTCATAGCCCAGAAAAGCAAGCAGGCGAATTGCAGCCTTTCCGGCTTCAACATCGTTATAGTTGGTGAATTCATCGGCAAAAAGAAAAACTTTTCCAAGCGGATTTTCTGATTTTGGCGTGTTACGCTTAGCCCAGCGGCGAAGTGAAGTTTTTGCAAGTAGCGGCAAATTCCGTTCAGAAGCAAATTTAAGCCTTGCTTTCAGGAATTTGGAAAACAATTTATTCTTCATCAGCGAATTATAAACATCCGGCAGGATCATGCCCAGCTTGTTCAGACTTGCTATATGTGCAATTGCTCGTGTTCGCAATGGAATTCCATTTGCAACGTGATAATGTTGTAAGAACTCGGCTTTATATTTCGCAATATCCACATTTGAGGGGCATTCGGCTTTACAGCCCTTGCATGACAGGCAGAGATCCATTATTTCATAAATCTCTTTATGGTCAAAAGGGTTGGATTTTGATGAATGAGTAAGGAATTCCCTAAGAATATTGGCACGGGCGCGGGTGCTGTTGTTTTCATCGCGGGTAGCCATATAACTGGGGCACATTGTTCCTCCTGCCAGTTCTGTTTTGCGGCAATCGCCTGAGCCATTGCATTGTTCGGCAGCGCGCAGAATACCTTGGGTCTCAGAAAAATCGAATATGGTTACAGGTTCCTTTACAGCCTGCCCCGGCTCATATCTGAGCGAGGTGTTCATAGGAGGAGTATAGACAATTTTCCCGGTATTGAAAATATTGTACGGATCCCATGTTTCTTTTATTGATTGAATCAATTTGTAATTATGCTCCCCAACCATCAAACGTATGAATTCACCGCGTAATCTGCCATCGCCGTGTTCGCCGCTTAACGAACCTTTGTATTTCTTTACCAACAGAGCAGTTTCGTAGGCTACTTTACGGAAAAGTTCCACATCTGCCGGGTCTTTAAGGTTCAAAACAGGACGAAGGTGCAATTCGCCGGTAGCAATATGAGCATAGTACACGCAGCTAAGATCCAGCCTTCGGAGCATCTGCTGAAATTCATTCATATAATCCGGCAGCAGGGCAGGATTAACGGCAGTATCTTCAATAACGGCAACCGGTTTTGCATCGCCGGGAATATTTGATAATAACCCGAGACCGGCTTTTCGCAATGCCCATACCCTGGAAATATCTTTTCCGCGAATAACCGGGAAATGATAGCCATAATTCTCAGAACGCATTGCATGTTCCAGCTCCCTGATCCTGGCATTTAATACCTCAATTGAATGACAGGCAAATTCAATGATAAGGATGGCAGCGGGATTGCCCTGAATAAAGAACCTGTTCTTTCGCTGTTCAATATTATTTTCGGTTTGCTTAATTATTACCTCGTCCATTAGTTCCACAGCTACCGGTTTATGCTTAAGTGCCACCAGATTGGCTTTGAAGGCTTCATCAAGGGTGTTGCAATGCATGCATACCAGGGCTTTTTCTTTAGGAGGCAGATCAACAAGGTTGAGTTTTATTTCAGTAAAAAAAGCAAGAGTTCCTTCTGAACCAGCGAGGAGACGGCTAAAATTGAAATCTGGTCCGGTTGGGGTAAAAGGTTTGCAGTCAAGTAACAAATCAATGGCATAACCTGTATTACGGCGTTTAATTGCAGGATCCGGATATTCTTTTCTGATTTCCTGTTGGTTTACAGGGTCATGAAGCATACCGAGTATATGGCGGTATAATTCACTTTCCAGATTTGTGCCGCTTGCTTTTTCGTTTAATTCCTTTTCGTTAAGTGGCTTGAATTCTGCTTCTGAACCATCACAGAGCAGAGCCTTTACTGATATTGTATGATCCCGGGTGCTGCCATAAACAAGTGAATGAGCACCACATGAATTATTACCGACCATGCCCCCGATCATACATCGGTTTGAAGTGGACGTTTCAGGACCGAAAAACAAGCCGTAAGGTTCAAGTATAAGGTTGAGTTCATCAAGAATTACACCCGGTTCAACTCTTACCCATTTTTCATCCTGGTTTATTTCCAGTACTTTGGTCATATATCTGGAAATGTCAACTACAATCCCGCCTCCAACTACCTGTCCGGCAAGTGAAGTGCCGGCAGTACGCGGTATTAATGAAACACGGAAGGTCCTTGCAAATTTTATAAGAGCAAGGATATCGTCCTTTGATCCCGGGCGCACTACAGCAAGTGGTACTTCACGGTAAACGCTGGCATCCGTAGCGTAAAGCAGCCGGGTCGGATAATCGGTAAACAGATCACCACTGAGCTTTGAACCAAGCTCAGTAAGTTTATTATGTGGAACCATAAGGTATTGATGCAATTAAAAATTAAAGCATCAAAAATAATGTATTTTGTCTTTAAGCCTGTTGTATAAATCCTTGTTGTGTGCTTAAAAACCTGTTGAAGCAAACTCTAAAAGGTTCTTATTTCTTGTGGAAATAAATTCCACCCTATCCATCTTAGTGCAATAGAATTAGATATTTGCCCCTGACAACTAATTGAGTACCAATGTAATATGTTTTACACCTCCATAAGGCGGACAAGTTGTAAAGATTGGAAAAGATGATTATAAGCAGTCTTTCTATCTCCTGTTTATTATAATATTTACCGTGCTAACTCCATCAGTAATATCAATAATTCCGTCTTCATTTATATCAGCGTTTATAAAGCAGAATGGATGAGGAATGTTTCCAAGAATATAGCTTAACATACTTACTACATCCTGAATGTTTACTTCACCATCGCAGTTTGCATCGCCGGGTAAAAACACAGGTTCATCCAATAAAGTTATAACGCCATCAGATGTATCCAAAGGAAGGAGCGGAACATTAAGTGTACTTAAAAAGGCATTTAAAAGGTTTAATTGATAAATTCCGGCTTGTGAAGGAGTGTTTAATATGAAAGAAATATTAACCAAAACAGGAACTGGAGGGTCAAGTGCGAAACCTGTCACTCTCAAAATTGTACTGTTGGGTAAAATACGGGCGAACAAATCAAGACCGGGTGCATTTGTACTAATTGAATTATTCACATATGAAAAGCCCTCAGGTATGGAAATATCAAATTGGAATGCAAAATACTGAATTTCACTTTGAATATGTATATCAATTACCATTGTTGAATCTGTAAAGCCAATAGCATTATCTATTATGACGGAACTCTGTTCCTGTGCTTTTACATTAAGCGTAAAAAGGATAAAGCAACCAACAAGCGTTAGTTTTAGGCGAAAAGGTAATATTTTTTTCATGACTTTTAGTTTTTAGATTTATAATAATTTTGAACTAATTCAAATAAGTCGCTGGCAAGCACGGCACTGTTAGCTATTGTTTTATTTTGGCTTTCTAAAAGAGAAAGTATCACTTCAGAAGCCTGCTGAGAAGGCAGAACATCTTTATTGTTTATACTCCATATAGTTTGAAGTGTGAAAGCCTTAATGAAATATGTATTGTCCTCAATGCTTTCAACAGGGTATTTAATGTCAGATGTAATATTACTTATTATTTCTTTCCAGTATTGAAATTCATCAGGTTCAAATATAACATTTAAATTATTAATTATCATCAAATACTCAGGCTTAAACATAGGAGCAAGTTGTGATATCATATTATCATCAGCGTGATAATAAAAAATTTTATTTTCTTTGAATTCTACTGTTGCAAACGGTGTAATCCAATCATTGTTTTGCTGAGCAAAACCATTAATGGACAAAACTAAAATCATTATTGTAAGTATTCTCATAATTGAATTTATTAAATTTATTTTTACATGTTTAATTTATATTTAAATAAACTACTTATTAATATACAATAAATTTTTCTTTTCCAACAGGCTTGCCTTCACTATATAAAACTCCAATATATATTCCTGGCTGCCAGTTTATTGTATTCAGAGATATTTGTTGCCAACCTTTTAATGAAATAGTCTCAGATTGTTGCAAACCAAGCATATTGAAACATTTTAATTCTAAATTTTGATATTGCTGAGCGTTTTTAAATGTAAAACTAAGATGATCTTTTGCTGGTGAAGGATAAATAGTAATAATAAGATTTTGATTATTTGACTTTATTTCTGAGAGATTTTCAGTTCCTAAAATAATATCGCAATCATTAAGATAAATAAACCCACTTTGCTGGGGACCAGAAGTGCAAAGACTATCGTAAATGAAATTACCGGTATATGCTGTGTCGTACTCCAGGTTGAGATTGCATCTTGCCAGATAAATATCATAATCAATGTGAGAATTTCTATAAGTAAGATTTCTAAGGTACTTGCCTGAGGGCAGTGGTTTAATTATTTGCACATTGAACGGGACTAATTGTTGATAAACGTAATAATCAATCAAATTCAAATCTTTATTAATTTCAAAACCATCAAACAATAATTCGGCTTTTATAAGATCTAATTGAGACCATGATGTATTTCCAAAAACCGACATTATTACTATCATAGAATCTACTGAAGCCATATTGTGGAACCATCCTGCATTATATTGTTCATTTATATTTTTGAAATCAAATTTAATATACCCCAATTCGTTTCCTTCAGCATTGAATTTCATCAATATCCCATACATTCCTGTTTCAGTTAAAGAATATTTATAACCGGGACACCAGAAGTTACCATCGGGGTCTTCTATCATGCCATTTCTTGCTGCGCCTATTATTGTATCATTAATTCCATAAGGAAGTACCCATTCTTCGTTTCCATCACTATCAGATAAAGCAAAAAAAGGTCTTACCCAATAAACGCCATCTGGTTCCCATGGATGTTTCCAGTAGCCATATCCGCTGATTAAGTATTTATTATCAGAAGTAATAATCAAATTTGTTGGATTGTTCTCAACTGATTCCGGGTAATCAAGTATGTTAACAAAAGGTTTTATCCAAAGTATTTCGCCATTTGCATTGAGCTTAATAAGATGTGTGATTTCATATGGATTTTGCCCTAAGTCATCAATAAGAACTACTATGTCGCCGTTATCAAGCTCTTTTAAGTGTTCGGCAGAAGGATTCATTTCAGATTGGCTTACAAAACTTTTACACCATTCACTTTCTCCACAAGCATTTAATTTCACTACAAATGCTGCAGAAATTTCATTTCCAGCTATTCTGCCACAAACTAAAATACCACCATCACGTGATTGTTCAATAGAATATGGTGTAACATAACCCATGTAACCAAGCGAGAGTATTCTATCCCACAAAACTTCACCATTAATATTTGTTTTAATCAGCCAGCCCCATCTCTCATTATAATTATAATTAGGATGATAATTTCCACAAATTAAATAACCTTTATCATAAGTTTCAATCACATCACAGGCACGAACATATATATTATGTAGTCCATAAAACTTAGGCCAGGTTTGAGCAACCGAAGACAATGAGATAGGTAGTAATATAAGGTACAATATTGTATATAAATTTATTTTTTTCATATTTGTATGAGGGTTAAATAAAATTAAATTAAAATATTTCCATTCTTTCGGTAAATTATAATTACACTAAGGAGGAAATAGGTTCTCATACAAAGTGGTTTTACTTGTATGAACGGTAAATATATAGAGGAAGCTACTGCGTAACATAAGTTAAAATATATGACATTAAGATAATACAGAAAAGTGAAAAATCCGCAAATCTGGTAAAAATTTTTGCGAATTAATTTATTATTGTATTATTCAAGGCGGATTAGTCAGGAGGGAACAATAATGTATTTTGTTTTTAAGCTTGATGTATAAATCCTTGTCGTGTGCTTAAAAACCTGTTTAAGCAAACTCTAAAAGGTTCTTATTTTTACAGGAAATAAGTTTCATCCTGTCCATCTTAATGCGACAAACTTATATTTATAGCTCAACAACTAATTGAGTATCAGTGAGATGTTTTTGACGCTTTGAAAAGCCGAACAAGTCGGGACAGGTTTTTGGCTTATAAGAAACCCAATTACCTGATACGCAGGGTTCTGTCAGACTCTTTCAATAACCATAGCAATACCCTGTCCTACACCTATGCACATAGTGCATAATGCTTTGTTCAGCTTATAATGGTGTAGCTGATGCACGGCAGTAGTAACTATTCTTGCTCCGCTCATCCCCAATGGATGCCCGATAGCAATTGCTCCGCCCCAGCGGTTAACCCTCGGATCATCGTCGGCTAAACCAAGTTGGCGGGTGCAACCCAGTGATTGTGCTGCAAAAGCTTCGTTAAGCTCAATAATATCCATCTGATCAAGTGTCAGATTTAAGCGTGACAAAAGCTTTTTAGTGGCAGGAACAGGACCCAATCCCATAACACGAGGCAGTACTCCGGCAACCGACATTCCCAGAATTTTTGCTTTAGGAACCAGATCATACTTTTTCACAGCTTCTGCTGAAGCTATTATCAATGCTGCAGCTCCATCGTTCACTCCTGAAGCATTACCTGCTGTTACACTTCCATCAGCCCGGGCAACAGGTTTTAATGTGGAAAGCTTCTCAAGCGAGGTAAGTCTCGGATGTTCATCGGTATCAACAACCACAGGATCTCCTTTGCGTTGCGGAATTATCACAGGGATTATTTCATATGATAACAAATTATTTGTTTGTGCATAATTGGCTTTTTCCTGACTGCGTTGTGCAAACTTATCCTGATCTTCACGGCTTATTCCATATTCTCTTGCAATATTTTCGGCTGTTTCAATCATTGATTCTGTGCCGTATTTTTTGTTAAGCTCCTTATTTATAAATCTCCAGCCAATTGTAGTATCATACATTTTCATTGATCTTGAAAAAGCCTCAGTTGCTTTTTCAATTACCAATGGTGCTCTCGACATGCTTTCAACTCCTCCGGCAATGATCAGTTCGGCTTCTTCTGCTCTTATAGTACGAAATGCAGTTCCAATGGCATCCATTCCTGAGCCACACAATCTGTTGATAGTTGCACCGGGGATTGTTTCAGGTAAACCGGATATAAGTACCGCCATGCGTGCTACATTGCGGTTGTCTTCTCCCGCTTGATTGGCACAACCAAATAAAACATCGTCAATTTCACTTTGTACTATTCCCGGATTTCTTTCAATTACTGATTTAATGGTGATAGCAGCCAGATCGTCAGGTCTAACTGATGACAAACTGCCTCCATAGCGTCCTACCGGTGTTCGGATCGCATCACAAATAAAAACTTCTTTCATCTTAAAATTACTGTTTAGGCTTTAATTGAATCTAATTTAGGCTTAATAAGTCTGAATCCTTTTTCTATTGCTTCAGATAAACGATCAACTTCTTTCTGTGTGATAGCAGTCGAAAACATACACGAACAAGTATTTATCATCATGATCTTTTCTTTATAATATAAATAGTCAAGCAATTCATTAATCAATGCTGAAATTTCTTTTGGCTGAAAAACGTTGCGGTAAGTACTTGGTGGTGTTTCTTTCAGGTGTATGCGGAACATTGAACCTGCACCGGTGATTGAAGCTGCAATACCGGTTACACTGATTGCTTCTTTTATTTGCTTAATGGCTGTTTGAGTAATTGCATTAATTTTACTAATTGCTTTTTCATCAAATAATTCCATGGCAACTCTGCCAGCAGTTGTAGTAATTGGATTTGCCGAAAAGGTTCCCGAATGTGGAAATAATAATTTACTTTCAGTAGGATCCAATACTTTCATAATATCGGCTCTGCCTCCAAATGCACCTACCGGAAACCCGCCACCAATTATTTTGCCCATTGCAGTGAGGTCGGGCTTAACTTTAAGGGTTTGTTGCGCTCCTCCATAATTTACCCGTAATGTAATTACTTCGTCAAAAATAAGTAAAGCGCCATTATTTCTTGTCCATTTGTAAATAGCTTCTATAAATTCGTCAGTAACCGGGAACATACCAATGCGGTGCGGAACCGGATCAATAAGGATAGCGGCAATATGTTCAGCTTGTGTATCAAGAATTTTTATTGCTCTTTCAGTATCATTAAATGGTATGATAATAACGTCATCCAATACACCTTTCGGTGTGCCGTGGGCGAGGGGCACACTGTTTGGCTTGTTGATATCGCCCCAGTTAGTTGGATTTGCGGTTTGGCTTATTTCTGCATAATCGTAGGTGCCATGATATGCTCCTTCGCACTTTACAATTTTTGGTCGTCCGGTAAATGCTCTTGAAGCCTTTATCATTGCCATCACAGCTTCAGTTCCCGAATTGACAAAACGAAGTTTTTCAAGGGTTTTTACCCGATTCGAAAGTAATCTGGCAAATTCTACTTCCGCTTCGGTAGCCATTGTGTATGCAGTACCTTTCTGAAGTTGTTCAGTAACTGCTTCAACGATGGCAGGATGAGCATGTCCATGGATTAGCGATGCCATATTGTTGGCAAAATCAATACGCTCTACACCATCAATATCGCTTACATAGCAGCCTTTGGCATGTGCAACATAATTTGGATATGGCTTACGGAAAATGGTGTTTCGGCTTACACCTCCCGGTATTACTTCTAAAGCCATTTTGTAAATCTCTTCGCTTGATTTGTTTGTGATCATTGTCTGGTATTTTAGATTTTAATTAGACTTTTCTGTAGTTTAAAAAAAACAGGCAGGAGAATCTTGATTTGTAGTTCTGATCTTACCTGCCTGAATAGAATAAATGTTTTGACTTTAATATTTGATTTTGCCCTTGTTAATTTATTTTTCCTTTAACCGGGCTTCGGTTTTTGATTGCAGATAATCAAAACTAACACCCGGGGCAAGTTCTCTGACTACCAATCCGTCACTGGTAACATCAATGATTGCAAGATTGGTATATATCCGGTTTACAACTTCTTTGCCTGTAAGAGGGTATGAGCATTGTTTTACAATTTTAGGGTCTCCTGTTTTTGTATTATGCTGGCTGATCACAAAAATATTCTTAACTCCTGCGATCAGGTCCATTGCTCCGCCAACAGCAGGAATGGCTTTGGGTTCGCCGGTTGACCAGTTAGCCAGATCCCCATTTTCCGAAATTTGTAATGCACCAAGTACACAGTAGTCGAGATGCCCGCCGCGGATCATTGAAAAGCTGTCAGCATGATGAAAGAAACATGCGCCGGGTATAGCTGTTACACATTTTTTTCCGGCATTTATAAGCTCAGGGTCTTCTTCACCTGCCGGAGGAACAGGTCCCATACCCAGTAAGCCGTTCTCGGTATGATAAATCACTTCCCTGCCTTCAGGTACATAGCCTGCAACAAGTTCAGGGATGCCTATACCAAGGTTCACATAAGAACCATCCGGAATATCGAGGGCAACTTTCTGTGCCACTTCATTCATTTCCCATCCAATTTTCTTTTCATCTGTTACCATGGGTACCTCCTGTCTTCAGCTACAAGTCTTGATTCATCAGCAGGATTGCTGACATGCACTACACGTTGAACAAATATTCCTGGTGTAACAACAACTTCCGGGTCAATAGCGCCAAGTTCTACAATTTCTCTTGCCTGTACAATAGAGATGTTGGCAGCCATACACATTATAGGTCCAAAATTTCTGGCAGTTTTATTATATAACAGATTTCCGTAACGATCAGCAGTTTTGCATTTCACCAATGAGAAATCGGCACGTATGCCATGTTCCAGAACATATTTATGTCCATTAAATACTCTTGTTTCTTTACCTTCTGCCAGTGGTGTGTTTACTGATGCGGGTGTATAGAAAGCAGGAATTCCGGCTCCACCAGCTCTAATGCGTTCGGCAAGGGTTCCCTGTGGCACCAGTTCAAGTTCTATTTCACCGTTATGGTATAATTCGGGAAAAACCTTTGAGTTAGCAGTTCGGGGAAAGGAACATATCATCTTTTTTACCTGACGGTTCTCTATCAGAGCTGCAAGTCCTACATGCCCGCTGCCGGTATTATTACTTACTACTGTTAAGTTTTTTGCTCCGTGATCAATTAATGTATGAATAAGCTCAATTGGGCTTCCGGCTTCGCCAAACCCGCTTATCATAATAATTGCACCGTCAAAAATATCAGTAATAGCTTCTTTAAGCGATCCAACAACTTTATTAATCATATCGCAACATTTTAAAACTATTTTTTTCTTCCTGTTTGTATTGACTCATGAAGCTTGTTTTCAATTTCTATGAGTTCATCGTCAAAGAAATGTTTATCGCCTTCGTAAGGTCTGAGATTGGCAATTGTTTTCTCAACTTCATCATAATGAGTCAGATAAACCTTATCCATCCATTCCATATTGCGTCCTTCGTTAAATTTAAGTGCGAAATATTTCTCACCTTTCAGTTCAACTGTGCCGAGTAGTGAGATTTTTCCTGCCGATGAAGTCTGGGTTATATAACGTGAGGGGCGGTTAATGGATGCCAGAGAGCGGTAAATTTTGTTGAACACTTTATTGATTTCAGAAACCGGTTGATTGAAATAATGGAATTCGCCGGTAGGCCTGGCAAGGTACATTGAGTGGAAGCCTAATCCAAGCATGGCAAGGATATTTCCAAGATCAATCCAGTTTTGTGCTGAGCGATCAACATCAACTTTTCCATTTTTATCCTGGAATAAGCTTATGTGGTTCATAATAGGACTCTGACTCTTGAGTGTAACGCCATGAGCCTTAAGTCGGCGTATTGCAGCTATTGTACTGATATTAAGCAATTCGCGCGGAGTTGAAAAATGCGACATCAGCAGTGGTTGTATCCCATTGTCGTACAGCCTCTTGAACAGTTTAAGCATATCGTTATATTCCGGCGTAATGATCAGTTCCGGATGATAGGTGAGAACACGGGTTCCGAGACGAACGGTTCTGATATGGCTTAATCCGGGGTCTTCAATGATTGGAGTGATATACTCTTCGTATCTTTTGGCTTTTATATAACCGGCATCACCTCCGGTGATTAAAATATCGGTTACCTCCTTATGCTCTCTGAGATAATCATGAACCTGCTTAATTTCTTTCTGAATAAACATGTCCTCATCATGGCGTACCTGAGCATGACGGAAACAATAATTACAGAATGAAAAACAGTTTTGTGTCTGCATGTCGAAGATCAGTTTTACCGGCGGATATTTATGCTGGCTACCTTCAACTACTTCAATTTCTCCGTCTTCATTTATGAAAGTAGGCTTGTTTAGCTGCTGTTTTCCGTCATGAGGATTGGTTTCATGAAGATAATCTTTTACAATCTTTTCTCTTTCTTCTTCCGAACCGGCATTCAGATATGCTTTTGTTATATCCGCACGTATCATTCCGGGCTGAGGGAATACCAACTGGAATTTGGAATCATTTTTGAAATCAGCCCAGTTAATAGTATTCAGTACATGTTTGGTAGCCATAAAGCGATAAACACGGATGAAAAGTTCTCTTTCTTCAAGGTGACCAATTTCAATACCATGGCTGGAAAGAATCTTCGCAATTTCGCGGAAACCTTTAATTCCGATGTATTGATTTTTATCGTTAAAATAGAATTCCCCGGTTTCCTTTAATCCGCTATGCTGAGGATAAGTAAGGTGTATTCTGTGAAGAACACCGAGAGGCAGTAAATTTTCATTTCTGATGATTTCTTTTGTTCCTTCAGAATAATGAAAGCGATGCATCATTTTTTCAACATCTTCATTTGTGAACATTGCATCTTTTTTTGTGGCAGTTAAAACTTCACTCATATTTTTGAAATATTTTATTGTATTGCAAACACTTATATAATTGAACTATATTCTAAGAATGCATTGATAATAGAGTAAAATACCTGGATTTAAAGGCTCAATGCGCTGATACTGTATGTGTTAGTTCTTTCAGATAACTCCGCTCAGGCAGATTTCAGCGTATTGAATTGCTTGCAAAATTAGTGAAATTATTGGGATTGGAAAACAAAAAGCTCAAAATCAGTTAAATTCAGAGAAATCATTCAGACTTAACGGGTTCTACTGCTTTTTGTCTTTCATTTTGCGGTACAAGTTTCCGATCACGATAAATATTATAGCAACTGTAATGCTTACCAGAGTCTCGTTTAGATTGATCCAATGCACTCGTTTGGCAATTATTGTAGCACCTATTGCAAGTGTTCCGGCAGTGAAAGCAAACCATACAGCTTCAGCGGATATTCGTTTCCGATAATAAATACCAAGTATGATAACTATAGCTCCTATTGAGCGTATGGCATAAGATACATAGGCTGCTTCGAGGATGGCTCCGTGAATAAATATTGCAAGCGGGATAGTAATTATATTAACCAGCAAAACAAGGCGACGGGCTGTGTCAACAATATTTTTATCTGCAGCTTCCTTGTTAATAATACCATGGTAAATATCTTTTGTCACAATTGTTACAATAGCAAAGTTCACAGGACCCACGGTAGAAAGGATTGCAGCCAGTATCCCTGATAATGCCAGACCTCCCAGCACAGGATGAATAAACTCCGGAGTAGTCATCAGAATGGGCAGGACCATTTTGGGATTTGTAATGGTTGTGGTATCGAAAAACATTCCTGTTTTCGCAATAAGTCCCAGCAAAGCTATCATAATTCCAAAAGGCGCTACAATGAAAGCTGATAGAATAGCTGCATTGCGTGCTGTTTTTGCATCGCGGGCAGCAAAAATTGGTTGTATGCTTGCCTGACCTGCCATACCGCCAAATACACCACCAAGAATAAGGCTAAGAGCGTAAACGTAGCCGGCACTAAATGGATTGTAAAAATTCTGAGGTGAGCCAAGTTCAATCATTCTGGATGATAAAGCTGAAAGCCCGTCAATTTTATCCAGGCCTACCCATAAAGCAATGCCTATACCGGCAAACATTGTAAATACATGTATCATCCCTGTGATTGCTATTGCGTGCATACCACCTATATAGGTGTATATAGTGATGAAAACAGATGAGATCAGTACTGCGTTCATCCAGCTAATTCCAAAAAGCGGGGCAATGACACTGGCACAGGTTTGCAGTTGAACATAGGCAAGTGTGATATAGGCAAGTGTAAAAGCTATTGCAGAATAAAAACGTGCTTTACTTCCAAACAAATGCTCAAGCATTTCGCTTACTGTATGAACATTTTTTTCGCGGTAATGCTTTGCAACTGTGAATCCTATTATTATCATGCCAACTGCTGTGGAAATATTATAAAGGATAGGTTGAAGAGTTCCTGTAGTAAAAGCCTGTTCACTAACGCCTATTGTACTCATGCCTCCCAGCCATTCGGCTGCAACTACCACAGCGCAGGATACCAAACCTAAATTTCTGCCTGCTACAAGGAAATCGGCAGCGGAACGGCTTGCTACTTTACGGGTTAGAACCGAAATCAGCGTAACTAAAGTGAAATAAGCAAGAATAACTATTAAGTAAACACTCATGTAAATAATATTTTGCGAAAGATGATTTTTTGGAGTTTTGAAAGAATAATATTTATTAACCGGAAAAAGGGCAGATAAGTTTGCGAAGGAAGTAACAAAAATTAAAACAGACAGTAAAAATCATCATTCTGATATCTTTTGATATATCTTTGCGGGTTTTTCTAAAGGTTTTTCTCACCATGAATATTATAATAGCAGGCGATGGCGAAGTTGGTTTTCATCTTGCAAAGCTCCTTACAGGTAAGCATCATAACATCACCATAGTTGACCCTCATGAGGAGCTTATAAAAGTTATTGAAAGCCATGCTGATCTAATGGCGGTAACAGGCGCTTCAACTTCAATTAGTGTTCTTGAAAATGCTGGCGTTAAGAAAGCCGATCTGCTTATTTCTGTTCTGCATGATGAGCAGGTTAATATTGTGACCAGTATACTTGGTAAAAAACTTGGCGCAAAACGTACTATTGCCAGAATACAAAACGCTGAGTACCTTATTCCGGATAATCTGAAACTGTTTCAGTCGCTGGGTGTTGACGATATGGTTTGTCCTGAAATCATAGCAGCTCAAGAATTGGTTAAGCTTCTTCAACAGCCTGCAGCAACTGAGATTTTTGATTTCTCGGGTGGAAAGCTTATGTTGTATCTTATACACCTGGACGAAAAATCGCTGGTGCTGAATCAAACCCTTAACGATATTGTCAGGCAACATCCTGAACTTGATTTCAGGGCAGTTGCAATTCACAGAAAAAATAAGACCATTGTACCCAAAGGTGATGATATATTTCAATTGGGCGATTTTATTTATGTGGTTACTAAACCCAAAGGAATAGAAGAATTGTTCAGATTGGGAGGAAAGGAAAAACAAAAGATCAATGATGTGATGATAATTGGCGGTGGACGTATTGGCAGAGAAACCTGTCGTATGATCGAGAACGATTATAATGTGAAGCTGATTGAAATTGATAAGGAAAGATGCATTCAGCTTTCTGATATTTTACATAATACTCTTATTATTAATGCTGATGCACGTGATACACAGATACTTGAAGATGAAGGGATCATAAATATGGATGCTTTTATTGCTGTTACTGATGATTCTGAAACTAATATGTTTTCGTGTTTACTTGCAAAACGCCTGGGTGTAAAACGGGTTATTCCTTTGGTTGAAAACATTGATTATATTGATATTTCACAAAGTATTGGTGTGGAAACCATCATTAATAAAAAGCTTATTACCGCAAGTCATATTGTTCAGTTCACTATGGAGGCAGAAGTTACAGCTATAAAATGTCTTAGTGGAATTGATGCCGAAGTTATGGAATTTGTGGTTAAACCCAGGGCAAAAATTACAAAAGGAACTATACGCAAGGTTCAGACACCTCCCGGATCATTGATTGGCGGTATTATCAGAGGTGAGGAGAGTTATATTGCAACCGGTGATTTTCAAATAGAAGCCGGAGATAAAGTTGTGGTTTTTGCTCTGCCGGATGCTGTTGCAAAAGTTTCTGCCCTGTTTAATTAGTATTAAAAGGTATCTTTTATGCCTGATCTGACTAAAATACATTACAGGATCATTACAAAGGTAATGGGTGTCTTTCTGATGATAATTGCCATAATGATGTGGTTAGGTCTGATATTTTCATATGTATATAACCAACCTGACAAACAGGCTTTGATATTATCAGGTGTAATTACTTTTATTAGCGGCTTTGTTTTATTCACATTTAACAAAAAAGTGGATTATGAACTCATAAACAAGCGCGATGGTTTTGTAATTGTAAGCCTTACCTGGGTGGTTATTTCCCTTTTTGGAACCCTTCCTTTTTTGCTTTCGGGTACCATTGATAATTTTACCGACGCCTTTTTTGAAACCATGTCGGGGTTTACAACAACAGGTTCCAGTGTTATTGCTGATGTTGAAGTAGTTAGCAAAGGAATATTATATTGGCGTAGTATGACTCAATGGATAGGAGGGATGGGTATTATTGTTCTTTCACTGGCTATAATGCCTATTCTTGGCATTGGCGGTATGCAGCTTTTTATTGCTGAAATGCCGGGTCCAACCAAAGATAAACTTCATCCCCGTATTACTGAAACTGCAAAACGTTTATGGGGTATTTATGTTATGCTTACTTTTATTCAGTTCTTGCTGTTAATGGCTGGTGGGATGAATGTTTTTGAATCGGTTTGCCATTCATTCACCACCATGGCATCCGGAGGGTTTTCAACCAGGAATGATAGTGTAGCATCATTCTCGCCCTACATTCAGTATGTTATTACGATTTTTATGTTATTAACCGGGATAAGTTTTGTATTACATTACTATGTACTTCAATTCCGTCTGAAAAAGGTCTGGGAAAGCGAAGAGCTAAAAACTTACCTTGGAATTATAGGTGGTGCTACCTTGTTCATAATGGTATCGCTTTTTCTCACAACAAGTAACAAGCCTGAAGCAGCATTCAGGGATGCACTTTTTCAAACAGTATCCATTGTTACAACCACAGGGTTCATGAGCTCTGATTATATGTTTTGGCAGCCGTTTCTTTGGTTTTTTATTCTTATGCTTATGTTCACTGGAGGATGCGCTGGTTCAACAGCAGGGGGTATAAAAATCGTGAGACATTTGATCTTATTCAAGAATAGCAGACTGGAGCTTAGTCGTTTGATACATCCCAATGCTATTATTCCGGTAAGACTTAATGGTAAAGCCATTCCTGAAAGTGCTATCTATAATGTCCTTGCTTTTTTTATTATCTATATCCTGATTTTTGTTTTTTCATCTCTTTTTATGACGATAATAGGTTTGGATTTTGAAACTGCTATAGGATCAGTTGCTTCATCACTTGGAAACATTGGTCCTGGTCTTAAAAACACAGGTCCTGCTCTTAATTATGCTTTTATTCCGGTTTCCGGAAAATGGCTGTTGGCTGTTTTAATGCTATTGGGCAGGTTGGAGTTATTCACTGTTTTAGCATTAATTTCAAAAGCTTTCTGGAGATTTTAAAATATACAGGAACCCGGATTTATCAGTAAGCAAATATTTATTCCGCAATATAATACTACTATGAAAACCATTGTGTTCGTTACTAGAAATAAACATAAAATCCGGGAGATCAGCGATCTGCTTGAGAAGCATTTACTGAAAAATGAAAATAATACCTTTAAGATCATTGGACTGGATGATATAAATTGCAATGAAGATATTGCGGAAACAGGTAATACTCTTGAGGAGAATGCTTTGCAAAAAGCAGAATATGTTTCGGAACATTATCATTTTGATTGTTTTGCTGATGATACCGGGCTTGAAATTGATGAATTAGGCGGGTGTCCGGGAATAAATTCAGCGAGATACGCCGGCGATGAAAAGAACTTCGATAAAAACACAGAAAAAGTACTGAAGGAGCTGGAGGGCAAAGAAAACCGCAAAGCACGCTTTCGTACTGTAATTGCTTTGATATTAGGTTCGGAAAAATATTTCTTTGAAGGCGTGGCTGAAGGAAAGATCATTGATGAAAAGCGCGGAAAAGGGGGATTTGGGTATGATCCGGTCTTCATTCCTGATGGCTATAAGCAGACTTTTGCCGAAATGAGCTTCGAACAAAAGAATCGCATTAGTCATAGAGCAAAAGCAATAAATAAGCTTATTGATTTTCTTACGGATATATCGGATCAGTAATATTTTTCGCGCTCATGATGCCAGTGTATGGCTTCTTCAACCATCATGGTAAACAGTTCCTTAATGCTCATTCCTATATGATTTGCCATTTTCGGGACTATACTCCCTTCTGATAACCCAGGAATGGTATTAACTTCCAAAAAATAAAATTCATCGCCATCAAGGATATAATCAAAGCGTACAATTCCTTTACAATTAAGATTTTCGTATAAGAAAACAGAAATTTCCCTGCATTTTTCAGCAAGATTTTCGTTTATGGGAGCCGGTACTATTTCATCGGCAAGACCATCAGTGTACTTGGCTTCGTAATCAAAAAACACTTTTTTACTAATGATCTCACAAAGCGGAAGAATTACCATTTTATCATTATTCCTGATAAGCCCGCATGCTATTTCCCTGCCTTTAATAAATTCCTGAACAAGTACCTCATCATCGTGCATGAAGGCTTTTTCAATGGCAGATTGTAGTTCTTCAGCTTTGTTTACACGTGAGATCCCAACACTGGAACCTCCTTTGTTAGGCTTAACAAAACAGGGGAAAGCAATGGATTTTATGATACCCGGCTGATTAAAATCCTGTCCGGTTTTGATTATCTGCATTTTGCCGACTTTCACTCCCAGATTTTCAACAATATGATTAGTGAAATACTTATTAAATGTAAGAGATGAAGTGAAAACATCGCAGGCAGTATATGGTATTTTCAGCATATCAAAATATCCCTGAAGTTTCCCGTCTTCTCCCGGAGTACCATGAATAGCTATAAAAGTACAATCGAAATGAATCTCATGTCCGTTAACCCTTGTTGAAAAATTATTTTTATCAACCGGTATTTTAGTGTTTTCATCATGATAATAAAACCAGTTATCTCCTTCAATTACTATCAGATACACATTATATATGTTTTTGTCCAGATGGTTTTTGATAACTGCTGCACTTTTCAGCGAAATTTCAATTTCACCGCTCCAGCCGCCGGTAATCAATGCAATGTTCCTTTTCATACAGTATTTTTTTGCAAATTTATCATAAACCCGGAATTGCGGATATCATCCATGTTTTTTTGAATACTTGCAGGTTCGCTATTGTGAATTGTAAGTTTTTTACAAACGTACAGCCATTTTGATAATTTTGCAAAAAAATATATAATGGCTGACAGTAATTCAAAAAAATCATATTTCGGCCTTTTAGTGGTAGTAATGACGGCTTCCTTTGTTACTCCATTTATGGGGTCAGCCGTTAATGTTGCCTTACCTCAGATTGGCAATGAACTTGGTATTCACGCTGATGGGCTTAGCTGGGTAGCTATGTCGTATATTCTGGTATCGGCTGTTTTACTGTTGCCTTTTGGTGCATTATGTGACATTATCGGAAGAAAAAGGATTTTTATCACGGGGATGATAATATTTTCAGTTGCCAGCTTTTTGTGCGCAATTTCCGGTTCATCGGCAATGTTGTTTACATCCAGGGCTTTACAAGGGCTGGGGTCTTCAATGATCTTTGGCACTTCCATGGCTATGGTAATGGCTGCCGTTCCACCAAATAAAAGGGGAAGTGTAATAGGTACCGTTGTATTTGCTACCTATACCGGTTTGGCAATAGCACCTGTAATTGGCGGTCTTATGATACATGTTATGGGTTGGAGGAGTATATTCTGGCTTACCTTTATAATGTGCTCGATGATAAGTGTGGGTGCTTTTTTCTGGATAAGCGATGAGTCGGATTATCATAAAGCATCTGATTTTGATTTTGTAGGATCGGTTATTTATGTTTTGTCGTTAAGTATATTTATGTATGGTGTTTCAAAAATTACCGAAACCTATGCTGTAATTCTTACTATAACCGGCTTTGCTGGTTTGTTGTTGTTTATTAATTATGAATTGCGAAGGGAAAATCCTTTGTTTAACGTAAGGCTTTTTGCTTCGAACCGGATTTTTGCATTCTCTAATCTGGCAGCTCTGATAAATTATGCAGCCACTTTCGCAATAAGTTTCATGCTTAGTCTGTTCCTGCAATATGCAAAAGGCATGAACCCTGCTGAAGCCGGAAGTATTCTTATAGCTCAGCCGGTGGTAATGGCAATAGTGGCTCCTCTTTCAGGACGACTTTCTGACAGGATGCAATCGCGCTGGCTTGCCTCTGCCGGAATGGCTGTTATTGTAGTAGGTTTATTACCTTTTGCTTTTATTGATAATTCTACTTCTATTACTCTGATATTTATATCATTATTGATTCTTGGTATGGGATTTGGATTGTTTTCTTCTCCCAACACCAATGCAGTGATGAGCTCGGTTGACAGAAGCCTGTACGGAGTGGCTTCAGCAACTATTTCAACCATGAGGCTTACAGGTCAGATGCTGAGTATGGGAATTGCAAGTCTGGCAGTGCATGTTTTTGTTGGTAATCGTAATATCGAAGCGGAAAATCTTGGGGATTTCATTCATGCTACTCAACTTGTTTTCAGCATATTTATTATTTTGTGTATTTTAGGAATCTTTGCTTCACTTGCCCGTGGTCACGAAAGCCAGAAAGGATGATTACCCGGAGGTCAGTGAATTAATTTTCAGTGATAATAGAAGAATGGATTTATAAAGTCCTTCCTGTCCGGGATTTGGCGAACTGAGCATAAAGGTTAAAGTTATGCAATAATAATAAGGAATATATAATCGTTTAACCAGCAAACTCTGATGCTGTGAGTAGCTATATTAAAAACCTTATTGAGCGTGGCGAAGGCCAGCATCTCGATTTTAAATTTGAGATCGCCGATTCACGTAAAATTGCTCGTTCGCTTGTAGCATTCTCAAACAGCGAAGGCGGAACATTGCTTATTGGCGTCAAGGATAATGGTGCTATAGCAGGGGTTAGAAGCGAAGAAGAATTTTATATGGTTGAAGCTGCGGCAAGTCTGTATTGTAAGCCCACAGTGAGTTTTCAGGTTCATGAATGGAATATTGAAAAAAAAACGGTTCTGGAAATTACCATTCTTCCTGACCCTGATGTTTTAAGAAGTGCACCCGACAAAGCCGGAAATTTCAAAGTTTATATACGTGTTAATGACCAGAATCTTTTGGTTAACAACGTGTATTTGCAGGCGAGAAAGAAAAAGCGTGCAAAAAGAGGGGTTTTTTTGGCTTATACCGATAAAGAAAAAGAGTTGCTCACCTATCTCGATCAGAATTTTAGCATCACATTGTCTAAATTTCGTCGTATATCAAATCTGAAGAAAAATCAGGCTGAGAAAATCCTGGCAAATTTTATTGCCCTTGATATCATTGAGCAGATATTAACTGAAAATGGGTGTTATTACAAATTAAAGGATGGTAATTTTCAAATCCCTTTGAACGAAAATTATCCAAAAGATTTTTTGAAGTGGTAATATTTACCAAATCTTGTTATTTTTGCTCACGGCATTTTTGCTGAATCATAAATTTTTTTGGTTAATAGTTATATCTGGTAATTCTAAGTCAGAAAGAAATGGACTTTTTGATACATCTTTTCGGTTTGAACAAAAATACAGCCCGGATTAATATTATTTCTATTTAAGTGTTAACTCTTTATAAATCACGACCTTATGTTAATTATTATCTCTCCTGCAAAAACCCTTGATTTTAGTGTTAATAAAGTTAAAAATACTACTAAGCCCATGTATCTGGGCGAAGCCGCTGAATTGGCAGCTCATATTGAGAATTTTAATCCTGATGAGCTTACAAAACTGTTTAACGTGAGTCATAAATTAGCCGAACTCAATGCAAACCGGTATGCTAAATGGAATATTAATGACCATGAAAACAGAGGTAAAGCTGCTATTCTGGCTTATAAAGGTGATGTATATGAAGGTATGCAGGCTTCTGAGTTTACCGACTCAGAACTGGATTTTGCACAACAACATCTGAGGATAATTTCCGGATTGTATGGTGTTTTACGCCCTTTGGACAGGATTATGCCTTACCGGCTTGATATGTCAACTCCGTTGAGTTTTTCAGGGTTCAGAAATCTTTATGCTTACTGGCAGGACAGAATCACAACACATGTGATATCAGCAATGAAAGAGCTAAATACGAACATACTTGTTAATCTGGCTTCTGAAGAATATTTTAAAGCAATTGATACTGAGAAACTTAATGCACAGATAATTACTCCTGCTTTTAAGGATAACAAAAATGGTGTGTATAAAATGATCTCATTTTATGCCAAAAAGGCTCGTGGTATGATGAGCAGGTTCATAATAAAGGGAAATATCCAGGATCCTATGGAAATTAAATTGTTTAGCGAAGATGGTTATTTCTATAATGAGAACCTCTCAAACGGGAATTTGTGGACATTCACACGAGGATAGTCTTTTATACGAATTGTATTTACAAAATAGTCCAAGCTGTTTTGTAAATTACAATCGTTAATGCCGGTGGTTAAAACATTCAGAACAATTGAGCGGAGCGATAATTGGTCTGTTGTATTTTGCCAACCGGTATTATTTCATTGGCGGAAGGAGTTATTAATGTTGAGTAATAATAAAAATATTTTTTAAAAATATTTGTTGAATCAAAAAAGTTGTATATTTGCACACTTTTTAAAGGAGAGTACGGTCCGGTAGTTCAGTTTGGTTAGAATACGTGCCTGTCACGCACGGGGTCGCGGGTTCGAGTCCCGTCCGGACCGCAAAACCTTGCAGGTTAATGATCTGCAAGGTTTTTTATTTAGTTGGTTTTGCTTCACATACTAACTACTTATCACACTGATTTCTTAGAACTGAAAAACGTTTAATTTTAAAAGCTTGTTAGCCAGATAGAAATGGAGAGTACATTAGCAAAATTACAACCATAACCTTAAATCTGGTACACAAGCTCATTATAAATTTATAATCAGCCTGTTAATAAGTGTATAAATTTCTGAGTAAAAACCTAATGACCAGGTAAATAAAACCTTTTTAGAAGTGCGCTACTGCATAATGATTGCCCGTTTTATTGCATTCAGGCTTTAATTTTCTTTGCCCGAAACTCTTTTACCCCCAACCCAGGTGCTTAGAATTTTAGTATTTAAAATATCTTTTTCCGGGATCTGCATGATATCAAGGTCGGTAATGATAAAATCTGCTATTTTTCCTGCTTCCAGGCTGCCTTTTTCCTTTTCTTCGAAAGATGCTTTTGCCGACCATATTGTCATTGAGCGTAAAGCTTCTTCACGGCTTAGTGCATTTTCCATCTGAAAACCATCTTCGGGGTAGCCGCTGTGATCTTTTCGGAATACGGCTGCATAAAATGTATGTATGGGATAAATTTCTTCAATCGGGAAATCAGTACCATTGGGCAGCCAGCCATTTTCATTTAACAGCATTTTTTGTGCATAACTGTATTTAAGTCTTTCATTTCCCAATCGCTGCCCTGCCCAATACATATCGGAAGTGGCATGAGTAGATTGAATGCTTGGTATTATTGAATACTGTCCGAACCTTTGAAAATCATCAGGATGCACCACTTGTGCATGCTCTATCCGCCATCGCAGATCGTTTTTTTCGTTCAGGAACTCACTGTAAACATCAATCACTCTTCTTACTGCTGCATCGCCAATTGCATGAATATTCATCTGATAGCCATTGTTATACGCTATTTCGCTGTATTTTCGTATAACATCAGTGTCATCCACCCAGATTCCCAATTGCTCAGGTGCGTCATAGTATGGTTCGAGCAATCTTGCTCCCCGCGAGCCCAAAGCACCGTCAGCATATAGCTTTATTGAACGAACCGAAAGTCTGCTGGTCTTATATACACCGTTTTTTACAAAATGATCTATGTTTTCATCAGTAGGGTTGAGCATAGCATAAATTCTCATCTTGAGTTTGCCTTTTTGCTGTAATGAATCAATTAGCAGAACAGTGTTTTTATCAAGACCTGCGTCACAAACAGATGTTAATCCGGCTTCGAAGCAGTTTTTCTGTGCTTCCTGAAGTGCAGCAATCAGTTCGTTTTGATTAAGTGGAGGAACTGCGTCTTTAAATCTGTCGGCACTATGTTCAAGGAAAACACCGCTTAATTTTTCATTATGATAAATCGCTTCTCCTTCAGGAAAAGGCGTGTAATCATCAATTCCAAGCCTGTTCATTGCTTCCTGATTGACTATTACTGCATGACCATCAATTCTTATCAATACAACAGGTACATCCGGAAAAATTTCTGATAGTTGGTGGTGAACCGGAAAGCTTTTATCCTGCCATTTATTCTGATCCCATCCTCTTCCAAGCAACCATTCAGTATTATGATTGGCAGCGTGTTGTTGCATAATTTCCAGAACATGCTCAAACGAAGAAGTCTCACGTAATGAAGCCTGTTGCAGCCCTCTGGCATACCCTGTAAAATGACTGTGAGCATCAATAAAGCCCGGATAAATTGGTTTCGTACCGGCATTTATCATGCTTTCTGAATTATATTTTCTCATGATATCAATGTCTGTTCCCGTTTCCAGAATAATACCCTTGCTCACTGCCATTGCCTGAGAGGTACTGAAGTATTTGTCAACAGTATATATTTTAGCGTTATAAATTATAAGGTCAGCTTCTTTTCGGTTTTCAGTACATGCAGTACTCATAAGGATTACAATTAAAATTGAAAGAAATAAAGATGTGTTCTTCATAATCGGGTGTGGATTTATTTCGTTTATCGAACAATCGGTAATGGTGTATGTTAGTAAATTGTTCTGTTGCGAAATTACATTTTTAACTGTAGTTAAAGGGTTTTGTCAAAATCATTTTTTATTTTTGCAAACTGTTAAGAATAATTTAGAATTAAAACTTATGAACCGTAGCATTTTTACTCCCAGGTTTTTTGTTGTCAGCGGCATTATTATACTTGCCATAATTTTACGTCTGATACCTCATTTGCCTAATTTTACTCCTTTGGCAGCAATGGCATTATTTGCCGGAACCTATATGAAACGTAAGGAATTGGCTTTTGCGATCCCGATATTGGTTATGCTTATAAGTGATATTTTTATTGGCTTTCATAATTCCATGATTGCGGTTTATTCAAGCCTTGCTATAGTGGTAATGATTGGTTTTTACCTTCAGCGCAATGTTAAGGTCCCCAGAATATTCGTTGCTTCATTGCTTTCTTCTGTAGTGTTTTACCTGATCACAAATTTTGCTGTGTGGGCTTCAGGAATGGTTGGTTATCCCATGAATTTTGGAGGTTTAATGCAAAGTTATATTGCTGCAGTTCCCTTTTTCCGTAATGCATTATTGGGTGATCTTTTCTATAACGCCATATTTTTTGGAAGTTTTTATCTTGCTACACTAAGATTTCCGGTTCTCCAGCACTAATTGTATTAAGAGATTGATGTTTTGGGGATATCTAAATTGTATGATATCCCGTTTTTTTTATCATTGGCTATAACAGCAATAGCCTTGGTTTCCGGTATATTTTACTCATTGGCTGACATGACAATGGCTTTAGGCTTTAAATGTGAAATACTAAGAAAATTTTCTCCAACATTCAGAATTTCTTTAAATTACCTGTGATTTTTTAATTATTGGATGTAATGGTTACTGTTTACCTGTATCATAACCCCACTGAATCATATTGAATATTTTGTCTTAATTTTGCCCTTAATCAATCTGGATTAAATTATGGATCAGAGAAAATATGATAACAGGAATGATACAATTTGCGCTATAAGTACAGCTTTCGGCATGGCAGCCATTGCAATGATCAGATTGTCAGGTCCGGGTGCGATTTCTACTATAGAAAAGGTTTTTAAACCGGCACGGCGAAATATCAGGCTGACGGACCAAAAAGGATATTCAATGATTTATGGCGATATTTCTGATAACGAGGGACTTATTGACACTGTGGTAATCGGGCTTTTCAGAGCACCAAATTCCTATACCGGCGAGGATGTGGTAGAAATTTCATGCCATGGCTCAATTTATATTCAACAGCGTATTATGAATATGCTTACTGATTGTGGCATAAGAGTGGCAGAACCGGGAGAGTTTACCTTACGTGCTTTTCTTAACCGTCGCCTCGATTTATCGCAGGCTGAAGCTGTTGCCGACCTAATAGCATCAACTTCCAAAGCATCACATCAATTAGCTTTATCGCAAATGCGCGGAGGGTTCTCAAAAAAAATTGAAGCTTTGCGTCAACAACTGCTCGATTTTGCTTCACTGATTGAACTGGAACTCGATTTCAGCGAGGAAGATGTTGAATTTGCCAGCCGTCCTCAGCTTAATGAACTACTTAATGAATTAAAATCTGAACTTCAGAACCTTGTTGATTCTTTTAAACTGGGAAATGTCCTTAAACATGGAATACCTGTTGCTATCATCGGAAAAACAAATGTTGGGAAGTCAACCCTGCTGAATGCTATACTCAATGAGGAAAGGGCTATTGTTTCTGAAATACCCGGTACAACACGCGATATTATTGAGGATGTGATCAGTATTAAGGGAATTGCGTTCCGGTTTATTGATACTGCCGGTTTACGCGATACTTATGATGAAATTGAAATAATTGGTATTGAACGTACCCATGAAAAAATTGAGCAGGCTGCCATTATTTTATATATGTTTGATCTGAATGACTTTAGTATCAGCGAACTAAAAGAGGATCTTAAGAATCTGAGAAGTAAATTAGGTAATCTGGATAAGCGAATAATACTAATTGGTAATAAGACAGACCTGCTGGTAGAGATACCCCACGATTTCAAAGAGTTGGTTGAGTATGAAACCATTTTTATAAGCGCAAAAAGAAAGGAAAATATCAATCTTATTATTGATTCGCTACTCTTATCAGTTGAGCAAGGTATTACTGATACTGATGTTCTGGTAAGCAACGCACGTCATCTACAGGCTTTGCAACAGGCACTTAAAGCTATTCAGTCAGTAGAGGAAGGCTTTCTTATAGGGCTCTCAACTGATCTGATCTCCCTTGACATACGCATTGCCCTTCACCAGCTTGGGGAGATAACAGGGAAGATCACAACTGACGATATTTTAAGTAATGTTTTCTCGAAGTTTTGCATAGGGAAATAAAATACACCGGTTACCGGAACTCAGAAACCGGTGTATTTTTTAATTCTGCATAAAAGCATTTGCCTAAAAAGGCCAGAATTGGTTATCGTACCAGATTTTTTCCTTTAACTCTTCATTCAGATCATTGAGGATTTTATGATGACCTTTTTCCCAGTCGGCAAGAAACTGATATAATTCCTTTTCTTCAGAGTCAGTAGATTCTTTTGCGCGGGTTGAATAAACTTCAATAGCCTTATTTTCCATATCAATAGCTGCTGAAATGGCTGCAGCCTCAAATCCAGCGGCTGAAATGCGCTTTGTTATGGTTTTGTCAAGAACCATATTTGCCACTGACTCATCAGCTTTTGCTCTTATAGAAATTTTATCAAATTTCCCTTTTTTCTGATACTGAAGATAATGCTCTGAAAGAAATTCAATATGCAATTGTTCTTCTTCTGCCATGATAGAGAATATCTTTTTTACATCGGGATCATCAGTTTTGGCAGCAACTGTTTCATAAAATGCTTTTCCTCGCTTTTCAAGTAAAATAGCGGTTTTTAGAATGTCAAGAGCAGTTTTGGTTTCCATAATTCAATAGATTTTTTTGAAAGAAAATATTAATAAATTAATGTTTGGATTCAAATTATAAGAACGAGGGTGTAAAGATAAAAAAAAGCCGGCAATTAAGCCGGCTTTTTTTTTAAGGATCGGATGAAAAAAGCCGTATACTAAGTGATTTTAATATCTCCTGTTGTATCCTCTATTGTCGTCTCTTCCTCTGCCGAAGCCTTTGTTTTCTTCACGCGGTCTTGCAACTGAAACATTGAGTTCACGGCTGTTTAATACATATCCGTTTAATCCGGCAACGGCAGCATTGCCCTCTGTTTCGTCAGCCATCTCAACAAAAGCAAAACCTTTGCTTCTCCCGGAGAGCTTGTCAGTAATGATTTTTACTGAACTAACTTCTCCGTACCTGGCAAATAATTCTGAAAGCTGATCTTCAGTTGCTCTGAAGTCAACATTTCCTACATAAATGTTCATAACTGTAAAAAAATTAATTTAAAAACGCGGCAAAGATAGTCTTTTTATGTACGCTGGCAATAAATCATAATAAAAATTGCATTTTAGTAAAGCATTAGTGTTCGTTTTGTAAATAGCAGTTATTAAGATAGTTATGTTTAGTATTGAAAATGTTTAACAAGTTTTAATTCTTAGCATTGATAGTAAATTAGAAAATTGCTGTAGGTTTGGGCTTTATTTTCAGGAATAGAGAAGGTCAGTGTGTTAAAACTTGTGTTTTGCTTAATAAAAAGTTGTTTATATCGTTAATATAGTTAAAAATTCATTTGAGCAATGTCAGTAAACCTCGGAGAATTAGGCAATACAAATGATATGGCAACTGTCTTTGGCAGCTTGTACCATAAATTCGCCAAAAGCTTTCCTGACAGTATAAAAGCCCTGCCTTTATCGGGTTCCCCGAGAAAATATTACAGAATAAAATCCGGCGAGATTTCTGTTATTGGCTCGTATAATTCTGATATTCAGGAGCATAAAGCATTCCTGGATTTGAGTTATCATTTTCATGATACCGGACTTCCTGTACCTCGTATACTTTATTCAGAACCAGATACAGGTATTTGCCTGATTGAAGATCTGGGAGATGAAACTTTGCTGGAACGTATAAATAAAGAAAGAACTCTGCCTGATTTTAATGATTTGCTTATTTTTTATTATCAAAAGGTGTTGACCGATTTGATCCGGTTTCAACTGGATGGAGATAAAGGCTTGAATTATAATAATTTGCCTGTACCAGAATTTGATAGGCAAGCGATGTATTGGGATTTGAATTATTTTAAATACTACTTTTTAAAACCATCAGCAGTAGTGTTTAATGAAAAGTTGCTGGAGCTTGATTTTGAAAAACTATTGTTAATTCTGCAACAGGAGAAGCTTAAAGGTTTTATGTACCGTGATTTTCAGGCACGTAATATCATGTTGCACAATGAAAAATATTATTACATTGATTATCAGGGTGGTCGAAAGGGCCCATTGCAATATGATGTTGTGTCATTGCTTTTTCAGGCAAAAGCGGCTATCCCTGACTATTTGAAAGAACAACTGCTTGATCATTATATTCAGGAACTTGAAAAGCGTATTACGTTTAACAGGCAGGAATTCAGAGTAAGGTTTAATTATTTTGTGTTGTTGCGATTATTGCAGGTTATGGGAGCTTATGGTTTCAGGGGTTGGTTCGAACGCAAAGCTCATTTTCTTGAAAGCATTCCTTTGTTACAGCCTAATATTCAGTGGCTGCTTGATAATCAGAATGTTATTGATGATATGCCGGAGTTAAAAAGAGTGTTATCTGAAATTTTGTTTAAGATGGAAAATAATTTATTGGTTCAGACTCCAAAACTTACAATTGAAATTAATAGTTTTTCCTATCGCCGTGGCATTCCTTATGATCCAAGCGGTCATGGTGGTGGTTTTGTATTTGATTGCAGATTGCTGCCCAATCCCGGATTGCTTGAACCTTATAAAAAGTTAACAGGTCTTGACAGCGAAGTGATACTATTTCTTAAAAAAGAAGATGATGTTAAAGATTTTATTGAGAACGCTGCCACTATTGTTAAACAATCAGCCAGAAATTATCTGAAGTCTGGTTACACCAATTTACAGGTGAATTTCGGATGCACAGGAGGACAACATCGTTCAGTATATTGCGCTGAGAAATTAGCTGAGATCCTGAAACAACAAACTGATATTTCAATAATTTTAAAACACAGAGAGATCAATATTTTAAAGTAAATGGATATGTCTTGCTGACAGCTTTTTCCGGAAACCAATAAATTCTAAACTTCTAATAAAACTTATTTCTATACCACTAAAATGATTGACGAAGTTATTTCACAATTTTCATCGCTACAGCCTGAAAAATATTATGACAACGCTGAAATAGTGCATTTGACTGCAAAGCAGATTATCAAGGATTTTGCAATGTTTGGTCTTGATATACAATTTTCGGGCAACACTGAATTCGCATATATGGAATTGATGGGGCAAATGGTTGAAAGCATTCAGAGCTTATTGCAGCATGACAGTGCAAAACTGTTTGCGCTTATGTATCAGATTGATCTTAGTCAAACGGCTGTAGATAAATGCCTTGGATCATCTAAAAACATTGCAGCGCATCTGGCTGACCTGGTCATACGCCGCGAGATGCTGAAAGTGTTAACAGTAAAATATTTTAAAGAGCTGAAAAACAAAAATTAAAGCTATGCCAAAATCCATGATTCTTGCTGCCGGTCTTGGAACACGGCTTCTGCCATTAACTCTTGACCAGCCCAAAGCATTGGTTTTAGTTGCCGGTAAGCCTATGATCGTTCATGTTATTGAAAGACTGAAACAATACGGATTTGATGATATTATTGTAAATCTGCATTATCATGGTGAAAAATTGAAGCAGTTCCTGAGTTCTGAAAAGTTTGAAGGCATGAATTTTACTTTTTCTGACGAAAGTGAACAGTTGCTCGATACAGGAGGAGCTATTGGAAAAGCTAAATGGTTTTTTGATAATGAAATGCCTTTTCTGGTTCATAATTGTGATATTATTTCCTATGTCCCTATTGACAAAATGATTGAATTTCATGTTGATCGCAAAGCTATAGCTACTTTGGCTGTGAGTAAAAGAAAAACATCCAGACCTCTGGCATTTGATCAGCAGAGTGGCCTTATTGATCGCTTTGATCCAGCAATGAACAAGGACATTAAAGCTCTGGCATACAGTGGAATTTGTGTTCTGGATAAAAATATATTTTCCTTTATGCCTGAGAAAGGAATTTTTTCTATTATTGATGTTTTTTTTAAAGCTTCAAAAAGCTCTATAGTTGCTGCTTATGAGCATGAACCGGATATATGGGTGGATGCTGGAAGCATAAAAAATATTGAAAAAGCCGAACAATTGTTGAAAAATGTTCATCTTTGAACATGAATACTTCAAATGATACATTTCTTGGAAAGGTTGCTGCTCGTATTGTGCAGGATCATAGACAAGCCATGCAAGATGTTTGTGTGGTTTTGCCTAACCGCAGGGCAGGTATTTTTCTGAAACGCTGTTTAAGCTCTCATTTTGAACTCCCGGTATTTGCACCTGCAGTTTTTTCCATTGAAGATTTTGTTTTTGAGCACGTCGGTTTGAACCATACTGATCAACTGATACTGCTTTGGGAACTTTATCAGTGTTATCTCAGGACCAGTGAGAATGATGTTCGTTCGTTTGAAGAATTTCTGAAATGGGGAAGGATACTGCTGCAGGATTTTGAAGAGATTGATCTGCATCTTATTGATGCTCAGTCTTTATTTACTTATTTATCGGATGCTAAAGCAATTGAATTGTGGAACCCTGGAAAACCTGAACTTACTTCGGGTCAGCAAAACTATCTGACGTTCTACCGTTCTCTAAAAGAATTGTACGGGGTTTTTAAGGAGCATCTGCTTTCGCAGCGAATGGCATATAACGGCTTAGCATTCAGGAAATTATCTGAGCAGAATTCAGCATTTTTTAGTGAACTAAGCTGGAATGATTTTTATTTTGTTGGTTTTAACGCTTTTTCACCGACTGAAAGAAAAATAATAGATCTGATCTCAGATTCAAAAAATGTTGTTAATCTGTATGATTCTGATTCGTATTATTTAAATGACACAAAGCAGGAAGCCGGGAAATATCTTCGGGAAACGCTTAAATATTCTAAAACCGGAGCATTTGAGTGGGTAGGCGATAGCCTGTTAGAAGGTTCTAAAAGCATTGAAGTTATTGGCTCTTCGCATAATATAGGTCAGACCCTGGTTGCCGGATCAATTCTTGAAAGTCTGGGCATATCCCAGGCCGAAAATACAGCCTTAATTCTCAACGACGAAAGCCTGCTTATTCCCATGCTTAATATGATACCCGATAATATTGGCGAATTCAATATTACCATGGGCTTCCCATTTTCACTAACTCCGGCTTATAGTTTGTTGGAAATTCTTTTAAGCCTCCATTTAAATGCTATTGAACGAAGTCGTAAAGATCATGATAGTACTTCGGATAAATTATCCCTGAGATTTTATTTCCGTGATATTTCCGGATTGCTCAAACATCCCTTCATACTTAAATTTCTTTCAATTCAGATGGTTGAACCCAATATGGTTCAGGAATTATTGAATCAGTGTAAGGTGTATTTTGCAGTCGGGGATATTTTCAATGCATTTGAAAGTAATGAGGAGGTCATATCTTTGTTTGAGCTGATTTTTTGCGATTGGAAAGAGATAGACGATATAGTTGATAAATTGCTGAGAATCAGTTCTGTTCTTTTTTCTGCCTTTTATAGCAATGACACGGATCAAGCCCCAACTCTTGATTTGGAATTCCTTGGCAATTTTTCTTTGATAATTAACAGGCTTAAGTTCTTAACTTGTAAAGACAATTTTAATATCAGTCTTAAGGGTTTGCAGCAGCTTATCCGCACCATTGCAGCTTCCACTAAAATCCCTTTTACTGGCGAACCTCTGAAAGGCTTGCAAATTATGGGGATGCTCGAAACCAGGACCCTGGATTTTGAGAATATTATTATTCTGGGAATGAATGATGATCTTTTACCTGCTGTTAAGAACCTTCAAACCTTTGTGCCTTTTGATATTCGCAGAGAATTCGGACTTCCGCTGGGCAATGATAAAGAAGCTGTATTTGCTTATCATTTTTACAGACTTTTACAGCGTTGCAATAATATTTATCTGTTATATAATACCACTGCTGATGGTTTGGGAGGGGGCGAAAAAAGTCGTTATATTCTGCAAATCGAACATGAACTCACTAAAGTAAATCCAAATATTTCATACGTTGAAAAGTTTTACAGCCCGCCTGTAAAATTTGATATGGCAATGAAAGAAATATCCGTCGAAAAAACTGCTGATGTTATGGCTGATCTTGAAAATATGGCTATCAGCGGTTTTTCACCTACTGCCCTTAGCAATTTTATAACTTGTTCGCTGAAATTTTATTTTACTTATATACTTAAACTGGGCGAGGAGGATCTTGTTGACGACAGTATGGATTCTTTGACCTTTGGGATAGGAATGCATGATACACTTCAGGAACTCTATTCCCCATATAAAGGAGTAACGCTTACAGCTAAAATCCTTGATAAAATTGCTTCTTTCGCTAATGACACATTGCACAGATGCTTTTTGAAAGCATATAATAATAATGATATTGACTATGGCAGAAATCTGTTGATGGTTAAGGTTGCTGAGTCATATCTTCGGCGTTTTGTGAGCCTTGAAAAAGAGTTTATTTCAGAATTGGCATCAGAAAACAAGCAATTGGTTATTGAAGAGATAGAAGTAGAAATTAATAAAATAAAGCCCGTTTTCATTAAAATCACTTATAAGGGAAATAGAGATTTTCCTGTGAGAATACGTGGTAAAGCTGACCGTATTGATAAAATTGGTTCGCAGGTCAGGATTATTGATTTTAAAACCGGATCTTTGGCTGATAGTGAGCTTAGTGTGAAGTCATGGGATATTCTGCTGACTGCTGCTAAAAAAGAAAAAGCCTTTCAATTGGCAACTTATGCTTTTTTATATGCAAAAACTTTCAATACAGAATTACCCGAATCAGGTATCATATCCTTCAGAAATCTTAATAATGGTTTTAAAAAGGTTAAATTACCGGCTGACAATAGTGATGCTGTATCTCAAATCGAATTATTGTTACAACAACTGATTGAGAGAATATTCAATACAGATGAACCCTTTACTCAAACAACTGAATCCGACAGTTGCAAATATTGCCAGTTCAAAAGTATATGCAGCCGGTAAATAAAGCTGCTAAAATACTTTTAAAACAACTTAAGCCTTTGACGGATCGGGCTGTAAGAGTTAAAAGTCAGTAATGATAAAGTTGTAAAATATTGCGGGGCTTAATTCTTAGATAGGCACTTTCAGAAAATAGATTAATTTCTACTTTTTGGGATTAAAAACAGCTTTCAACAATCTCTCTTTGGATAAAAATACCCAAAGGGAGATTTTTTTTATCATAGAAATCATGTGTGGAAGAA
>Ga0302248_1000230_pt1 | contig 60584 bp, 68 predicted proteins | sample AAG_UR_Leu_MG_FD_193528 | JGI IMG/M metagenome (GOLD analysis project Ga0302248, IMG submission 193528) | Enriched activated sludge microbial communities from anaerobic digester in WTTP, New Holstein, Wisconsin, United States - AAG_UR_Leu | ecosystem: Engineered > Bioreactor > Anaerobic >...
TTACGCTGGAAGGACCAAGCTGGCGCATAGAAAACCGGAAAACCATACTGAATGGTCTTGAAAAATAGGTTCCAAAGTGGTATCCAAAATATGCGCGTTTTTGGTATCTTTTATATTGACGTTTACACGCAAGTATTCATCCGACTCCAAGCTCTGTTCATAACGGAGCAGCGGACCAATTTCCTGACAGGTCTTACCGCCTTCATATTCCCTGTCACAGTACTCGCGCTTGCGCTTATCAATCAGCACGAAATATCTTCCGCATAGGCGACATCGCTTGACCTGAATCCCTTGCTTGAGCATTTCCACGAATTCCAGAAACAGCATTTCACCCAGCGACTGTACATGGTAGTAAGGCAAAAGGCTCACCTTGGATTTGTCTGTGTTTATGGATGCCAACAGTTCTTTTGTATCAGTGATTCCCGCATCATTAATCTCCTGTGTCCTTTTGTAATCCAGAAAGCCTTTTTTAGCTGGCATAATCGCAAAGCCCGTAGGGATGGTAAACCCGTTCAAGTCCGGATATTTGAAATAGAACGCACTTACCCGCTCCGCTGTTGGTCTGCCGGTGTAATTGTCTTTGTCAAGGCAAAGGCCCAGCGCAAAAGAGAAGATATCGTACAGTGCTACGATAGAATCGAGATACAGAACGCATTCCCGAAGCTGCTCCAGCAACTGTCTGTCTAACTCTTCGCTTCCATGCACGGCTGCCATCACCATCTCTTTTTCATCCTTCATCACGATTGGCCCCGTCAAGATATTGTTCAGTGCACCGGTCACAAAAAAATGTGCGTACTCGTGTTTGTCTTTGAAAACATCCGCAACGCCAAAAACAGCTTTCCGCATATCGTCATAGCTTTGGATTGTCAGAGGCATTCCAAGCAGTTCCTTTATTTTCAGCACAAAAGGATTAATATCCAGCTCACAGAAGCTGACCAGACCTTCCCCGATTTGTGTGCCGCGCTTAAAGCCGTGATGCTTCTCATCTGAGTATGAGATAACGTCAATATACCTATCGCTGTCTATGAAAACCTTGCAATAAGGGTACATGTCTGGCCTCCTTTGCAAATAATCGAATTTAGCAAAAATAAATTATTTATATTCTCTGTATCATTCTATCACGGCCCCTGTGAAAATAAAAGCAGGAGAAACAGAAAGGCTCCTTGACAATCGAATAGCCGCAGCCGGAGTGGATACTCTCAGGGAAGCATGCCAGGACCTTACAAAACAAGCGAGCGTGCCAATGGGATGAAAACGCTGTGTTGGTCACGCAAGACCGCAGGGCAGGAACTTGACCGGGAGTGCGGTGCAGAATCTGAAATCAAATATCCTTCGGGACGGAGGTGAAATATGCAGAAAAAGAAAAACAAGCTCATCCGCATGAGCGATATCGAAACGGAGCAGGTGCAGTGGCTGTGGTATCCGTTTATTCCCTACGGCAAAATCACAATCATCCAGGGCGATCCAGGCGAAGGCAAGACTTCTTTTGTTTTGGCGATGATTGCTCTGCTGACAACGGGCAAACCGCTGCCGGAGGATAAAACGGTGGCGGAACCTATCAGAGTAATCTACCAGTCTGCGGAGGACGGTCTGGCGGATACGATTAAGCCAAGGCTGGAGGCATCCGGTGCCGACTGTTCCCGCATACTGGTCATTGACGAATCAGTTAAGGAACTGACGCTGTGCGATGAACGGCTGGAACAGGCTGTACAGGAAACCGGTGCAAAACTGATTGTGCTTGATCCGCTGCAGGCTTATCTCGGAGGTAACGTGGACATGCACCGGGCCAATGAAGTGCGTCCTGTGTTTAAGCGTCTCTGTGCTATAGCTGACCGGACCGGCTGCGCTATCATACTCATCGGTCACATGAACAAGGCTCAAGGATTGAAATCATCCTATCGCGGACTTGGTTCCATCGACTTTCATGCGGCGGCAAGAAGTGTGCTTCTGGTCGGCCGACTGAAAAGCGAACCGTCTGTCCGTGTCGTTGCTCATGATAAAAGCAACCTGGCGCCGGAGGGTAAGTCCATTGCCTTCTCACTTGATGCAGAAAACGGCTTTCAGTGGATAGGCTATTGTGATGTATCCGTAGACGATATTCTCTCCGGAACAGGTTCGGTACAAACAAAGACAGTGCAGATGGAGAATGAACTCAGGCGGATGCTCATTGAACCTGTTTTAGCGGAGGATGTGTTTCGGCGGGCGGCAGAGCTTGATATCTCTGAGCGAACGGTGAAGATTGCTAAAAAGAATCTGGATATCCAATCGGACAGAATCGGTGAGCACTGGTATTGGCGTCTTCCTGAGTCAAGGGTGTAAGGGTGCAATGTCTTACATACTTTGCATCCTTGCACCCTTTCCGAATGTAAGCCATGTTGGCTCACTTTCCTGCCGCTGTTATTATAATGAATCCAGAAATGCACCAACATGGCTCATTTTTCCCTATGATACAAAATCCCTATTAAAGTGCGAACCAGTTATGAGAATGTCAATAATCCAAATTTGGTACGGCACCGTAAAGCTTGGTACCACTCCCTTCCGATAGCCCGCAAAGGACATAATGCCCCGGCTGTGGATAGCGGTAAAAAGCAAAGCAACGGACGCACACACTCCCGCCTGTGTGCCCCTGTGTCGCGTTTTTTGAGGCAGGGTGGCATCATAATACCTGCTTGGGTAGTATAAGGCCTGTCCGGGGCTTTGTGAAATAGCTTAGTAAAGGCAAAGTTAACCCTGGAACTGAGCCTCATAACATACCGCTTTTTTGAGGGTGAACCATACGGTCGAAAGTATATGCAGGTTAAAGCGCGGTGCTGCAAGCCGCACCGACGCATACCACAACGCCCCGCAATGCGGGCCGTGACAAAGATTTCCGGGATATGGCAAAAGGTGCACCTGTAAATGGGGGCGGCGACGTGTGAAGCGTCCCTTCACTGCCAAAGTGCCAATGTTCAGGTCTTATTACGGAAGTCCCATACGGAATTTTAGAAGAAATGGAGGTCATTACATGAAACAGGACAAAAAAGAAAAGGTCGGGATCTGGATGTATCCCTGCATGATAAAACAGATTGACGCAGCCTATCCGCTGCATGAAATCTCAAGCCGGAGCGAATTTGTGTGCATGGCGGTTGAGTTCTATCTCGGCTTTCTACAGTCAGAATCAAGTCAGGAATACGTCAATAAGACGACGTTTTTATTCTTCGAAAATCAATTTGCCAAGCTGGAAGCACGGATATGCCGTCAGCTATTTAGGATGTGTGTGGAGCAGTCGATGATAGCAAATGTCTCTGCAAGTCAGATAAAAGGCATGACCGATGAGCTGATGGCCGCACTCAGAAAAAAGTGTGTTAAGGATGTTAAAAATACCATCGGTAACATCCGGTATGACAAAATCTATAGCTTTCAGAACCAGGAATTTGAGGATACGGAGGATGATGATGAAGCAGACGACTGAGAAAATCACGGTTTCATTACCTGCTGATACGCTGCGAATGGCAGATGAAAAGTACAAAGTTTTGGGATTTGAAAATCGCTCGGATTTCATCAATACAGCTATACGGGAGTACATCAGCCGGGATATTCTGCGTCAGTTTTCCGGCGAGCTGGCAGAAATCTATGGCAAAATCGAGCGCAGTGAAATCAGGAATCTGGAAGAACACCTCTCAAAGCTGTCATATAAAATTGCGGTTGAGATAGCCCAAATGAATCTGTTTCTAACGTCAATTATGGAAGTTCCATACCTTGATACGCATAAGCTTCGGGGCAAAGCTGTTCAGATGGTCAACAACAGTAGAGGCTATGTTCCCCTGACGGAAGCAGTCAAAAGTAGAATGGAGATTCGATATATGGATGACACGGATGAATCATAAAAGATTATATTCAGTAAATCAACAGGAGGGCTGAAACCATGAAACCACAACAGGAATGTATCACCGCTTATGTCTTTTCTGGGTATATTTATCTGCTCCCGGATGGGCATCCAAGCAAATCAAAAATCGAAAAGCTGTTTAAAGAGAAGGGCATACGGAAGCATCGACTATGGCGCAGGAACATCAAAAAGGTTACCCGCCATTACATCGAAACCGGTGTCTTGGGCGGATATGAAACGGTAGGGATCAAGGATAAAATGCTCGATGGCAAGCCAATTCCGATGTTCGAGGACACGGAATTGAAGGAGCAGCCCGACAGCATCTGCCTTGAACGGCACATGGAGATAGCCGGAAAAAGGTTTGTTGTAAGCTCGGTGTTCCCCAAAACCGCTGCATTATTACCTACAGATAAGCTCCTCTCCTTAATCGATAAAGAACAGGAAAACGAACGAAATTCTTTTCAATAATTCAGTAGACTTCCGGCAAACTCTTCGGTATGCTTGGGATTGCGGAGCAATCCGCAACCCCAGCATTCCGTATCGGTTTGCCAAACGAAAGGGAGGCTTTTATGAAACAGGCAAACCCAAAATATACAATACTTTACGGCAGACTTAGCCAGGAGGACGAGCGAGACGGCGAGTCCAACAGCATTCAGAATCAAAGACTGATGCTGGAGAAATACGCCGCCGACAACGGCTTTGAAAGCACTATCTTCCTTTCTGACGATGGTTATAGCGGCACAAACTTCGACCGTCCAGGCTGGAACGAGGTGATGAGGCTGGTCGAAAGCGGCGAAGTGGCAACCGTCATCGTCAAGGATATGTCCCGGCTAGGAAGAAACTACTTACTGGTTGGGCATTACACCGAGATGGTGTTCCCCAGCAACGGCATCCGCTTCATCGCAATAAATGACAATGTGGACAGCCTCTACGGAGATAATGACTTCACTCCGTTCAAGAATTTGTTTAACGATTTCTACGCCAAGGATACCAGCAAAAAAATCCGTGCGGCCAAGAAAGCGCAGGCGGAACGCGGCGAACGAGTTGCAACCAGAGCCCCCTACGGGTACAAGAAAGATGAAAGCAATCCAAAGAAAAAGATTGTTCCCGATGATGATGTTGCCCCGATAGTACAAAGGATTTTCAACCTCTGTGTTGGCGGGAAAGGTCCCAGTCAGATTGCGAGGCAGCTAAAAAACGAGCAGGTTATGACGCCCGGAAACTACTATTACAATAAGACAGGTGTTCTTTTAACAGGCGTGGACACTACAAGGCCTTATGACTGGAGCGACACTACAATAGCCAGTATTCTGGAGGATGAAGTTTATCTTGGGCACACCATAAGCCTGCAGTCCACGACGATATCCTACAAAAACAAGAAGCGGATCGAGCGTCCTAAAGCGGAACAGTTACGCTTCGAAAACACCCACGAGCCGTTGATAACTCAAGAAATATGGTCTATCGTGCAAGATATCCGCAAACGCAAAAGACGCAGGGCGAATATGGCTGAACAAAATATGTTCTCCGGTCTGGTCTATTGCCTTGACTGCAATCAAACGCTGGTTCTCCACCGGGCACACACTATGGACGCCGTAAAAAACAATTTCATGTGCTCCACCTATAAGAAGCGCGGCAAGGAAAAATGCACTGGCCACTACATCAGGGAGTATCAACTGGCAGCCATCATACTTGACGATCTGCGGCGAGTAACCCACTTCGCCAGGCAACAGGAAGCTCTATTCATCCAGTATATCAACCGGAAAAACAACGCCGAAACAAAGCGCGAAATTGACCGGCTACAAAGAGAACTGGATGTTATGCGCCGGAGAGATACAGAACTCAGCACCTTGTTCAAAAGAACCTATGAGGACAATGTGCTGGGACGAATCAACAACGAACAATTCCGGATGCTGTCTGACGACTACAATGCAGAACAAAAAAATCTGAAGGAAAGAATTCCTCAGACAGCGGAGCGAATCCAGAAGCTACAGGATTCCGTTGCTAATGTTATCCGATTTATCGATAAGGCAAGACGGTATACCGAAATTAACGAATTAAGCGGTGAGCTGCTGAACCTGTTTATCGAGAAGATTGAAGTCGGCGAGCGTGGAGAACGATACTCCAGAACAGCGGAACAAGCGATTATAATTCACTACCGTGACATCGGTGTCATCGGTGCATTTGCAGAAGAAGCCGAGAAAATAGCCGAACAACGGCAAAGGCAGACAGCTTAATCTGCTGTCTGCCTCAACCATTACCCACGGCTCAAATTATGTCCCTATGAACACGAGCCTAAAACCACAGGGGTTTTTATTCATACGCCTTTCATGGATTTTTCATATACTTCAAGGGTCTCTGCAGCAGTTTTAAACCATGAGTATTCTTTAGCCTTCTCAATGCCCATCAGGCTGTATCTATGCCATTCATCCCCGTCGGTAAGCAGTGTGAGCATTGAGTCGGATATATCATCTACAGAGTATGGATCTGTAAGAAGGCATGCATCTCCGACAATTTCAGGTATTGAAGACACGTTTGAAGTTATGACGGGTATACCGCATTGCATTGCTTCCAATGGAGGCAGGCCAAAGCCCTCATACAAAGAGGGATAAGCAAATAATTCCGCTCCGTTGTAAAAGTAAGGCAGATCTGCAGTGGGGACAAAATTCAGGAATTTTACATAATCGCACAGCTCCAGTTCTTCGGTAAGCTTCCAAAGAGCTTTGAAGGATCTGGAATGCTCTCCGAGTATAAGAAGGTTGATAACCTCCTCTTTCTCAATTATTACTTTCTTAAAGGCCCTTATCAATCTGGCAATATTCTTCCTTTGGCTGAAGCCTCCCAGATAGAGAACATACTTCTTATCCACACCATACTTGTTGAAAATAACTTTTTTTGCATTGTCCCTATCCAAGGGCCTAAAAATAGGATCTGCCGCCAAATGAGTTACCGTTATTTTGTCATCATCAATTCCGAAGTATCTTTGGATATCCGATTTGGAGTGGTGAGACACAGTTATTATGTGTGCTGCATCCTCCAAAATATAAGGAGTATATTTCAAGGTATAGTCCAGGTGCGGCCTGTCTACGGTTTCAGGCATAATATAAGGAATAAGGTCGTGGAGAGTTATTACTTTTACGCCCTTGAAGCAATTGGGAAGCCCTATACCATTGACGGTATTGTGGAAAACATCAATGGGATAATTGACATCCCATTTAAGTTCGTATACATTTCGCCAAAAATCAAGGCGCCTTTCACCAATCAGAAGGTTTTTTGGTATATCATTGATTTCAAAATAATCGGTTCCATCCTTATAGGGGTAAAACAAAAATATGTTTCTTAAATGCTTAAGCTTGTTCAGGTTTTCCAGCAGGTTATTGGTATAGGTGGCCAGGCCGGAGCCGATATGCCAGGTTATTACTCTTCCGTCAATGCCAAGGTTCATGTTTTTTAGCCTCCCGAAATACGCATATTATTGTAAAAGTATACTTTCCTGTATAATGAGGATGCAAGGAAAGGTGCAGTGTGAGACGCCTTTTTAATCATAATATGTGAGTGGGAAAAGAATGTGATATATTGCATTGATTAAAGTTGATTTTCAGGGGGAAACGCATGAATAATTACGGTGAAACATGAAACCCGGTTTCAAAGGAATACAAAGAGGTTCATGAGGAACCGTATATATCAGATATAAGCAGTACTGTACTGCAGCCCGGTATGGTATTCAGAATAGAAGACCTTGTAATGGTAACTGAGAATGGAGTAGAAGTGCTGAACAAGTTCACGAAGGAATTGATTGAGATATGAATAAAGCCTGTTGCATCCGCAACAGGCTTTTATTATTTACTAAGCTGATACGTTTTCATTTTTTGATTTTGGCCCTTTATACTCCGGAGCCGATGGGTCATCTTCCAGCTTCATCATTGTGATTCCGGTGAAACCGAATATAATTGAGACTATCGGGTTAACCAGATTCAGGAAGCAGTATGGGAAATACTCAATTGTTGGAACGCCCAGGTATGTTGACATTGCAGCACCGCAGGTATTCCAAGGAACAAGAGGCGAAGTAAGTGTCCCTGCATCCTCCAGGCATCTTGAAAGATTTCTCGGAGCAAGGCCTCTCTTGCGGTATTCATCCTTGTACATTTTGCCCGGAAGCACCAAAGCCAAATATTGGTCACCGGCAAGTACGTTTGTGAAGATACTTGTGAATATAGTTGCTGTAACAAGTGCGCCTGTGCTCTTTGCATATTTCAATATTACCTTGCCTATTGTTTCCAGCATGCCTGTTTTCTCAAGTACACCGCCGAAAGTAAGAGCAGCCAGTATAAGTGATATAGTCCACATCATACTCTGATAGCCGCCTCCTGTGAGAAGCGAGTCAAGCATTTCATTTCCTGTTTCCGATACTACACCATACTGCATAGCATCAGTAACACCTGCGAAGCTTGCTCCCTGGAATATCATTGCTGCCACTCCGCCCAGAAGTGTACCTATGAAGAGACCGGGTATAGCAGGAACTTTCCTGGCAACCATTACAATAACTATGATAGGAACCAGGAGAAGTAACGGATTGATATTGAAGCTTTCTTTCATAAGGTTAAGTATCTCATTAATTGCACTTATATCAAGCTCTTTGCCTGCATAGCCGGCACCAAGAATACCAAAGCCAATAAGAGCTATTGCCAAGCTGACACCTGTAGTATAAACCATATGTCTTACATGATCGAAAAGATTTGCTCCTGCCATTGCAGGTGCAAGGTTGGTTGTATCAGACAGCGGGGACATCTTGTCTCCAAAATAGGCACCGGATATAATAGCACCTGCCGCTGCACCCGGATTAACACCGAGGCCGGCAGCAACTCCCATAAGAGCTATACCGACCGTGCCGGCAGTTGTCCATGAGCTTCCTGTTGCAAGGGATACGATGCAGCAGAGTAAACATGCTGCTATAAGGAAAAAGCCCGGAGAAAGTATCTGCAATCCATAGTAAATAAGAGTAGGCACAATACCTCCAAGTATCCAGGTACCAATTATCATGCCTATGATTGCAAGAATGATTATAGCCTGCATTGTATCGGATATTGTTGATATGATACCATCTTCAACCTCTTTCCAGGTGTAGCCAAGTCGCGTGATAGCAACAATAGAAGCTATAAGAGCACCAAGAATCAATGCAATATGAACGTCCTGGCCAACTTCAAATACTGGGAGGACAGCATACATCAGAAGCCCAATGGTAATTACAACCGGCAACAGAGCTTCAAGCAATGTCGCTTCTCTCTTTGTTTTTGTAGTCATTAACATTACCCCTTCCTTTTACTTTTTTATTTCACTGCTTTGAGGTATGTTTAAACAGATACATTAAACTTAAAATAAATTTAGAAAAATTTCGTTTTGCTAGTTTAAACCTACCCTATGCAGTTGAAACCTCAGGAACATTATAAAAGGCTCAAAAAAGCCTTATTTGTATATTTAACATTATCTCAAAAAAAAGGGATTGTGTAAATACATAAATTTTCAAAAAGTTCGGCAAATTTAACCAATAGAGCCGCTGGAACGCATAAATATACCAAGATATACCGCTGCATCAGTGATAATTCATTCTATCCTTAAATGGGCAAACATATTTTATGAATAAATCTGTATAAAATAGTAATTATATACAGTATATTTACAAAAATTTTTTTAAGGAAATTGATAAAATACATAAACAGCGGAATTTGATGTATCGTACTTTTAAAAAACAGAATATTTAGAAGTTTTCGGCGATATTGAGATTGAAAAATACTCTGAGTTATAGTATCTTTATAGTATCTCCACAATAAAAAATAATAGGGGGGTAATTATTATGGTTAAGTTTATTCTGGGCGTAAAAGGCTCAGGCAAAACAAAAAGAATGATTGAACTGGCTAATGAATCAGGCAGAACAGCAAAGGGTAATGTTGTATATATCGATAGGGACAGAAACAGAATTCATGACCTTAACCGGAGAATAAGACTGATTGAAACCGGAGATTTCCAGCTTGAGAATCTAAAATCATTCTATGGTTTTATCTGCGGGATAATATCACAGGATTTTGACATAGAGAACATATACATTGACGGGCAAAAGATCGTAAGCAATGCGCAGGATGATTGCCTTGAAGGCTTCATAAAGAATCTTGAAATACTTCATGAAAAATTCGGCGTAGATTTTACGATTAGCTGCAGCAGGGCTATAGAAGGGATACCGGAATTCCTCAAGAGCTACCTGATATGAATTAACTTGGAAAACAATCAAATTCAGATACAAAGATGGGGACATCGCATAACTGCTTAACATGCAGTTAACGATATCCCCCTTTTATTTGGAGGAGGACACGGGGACGGGGACATGGGGACGTTTCGGGACATGGGGACGTTTCCCCTGTCCCACTGGAAGTGGGACACGCGAAACGTCCCCATGTCCCGAAACGTCCCCGTGTCCTCTTTCTAATGACTCTTGCCTTATGATATAATATTAAAGTACAATGCCTTAAAGATATTCAAGTCTTGCTATAGGAGTATATATGTTTGGATATATAAAACCTTCGGTACAGGAGCTTAAAATAAAGGAATACGAACTATTCAGGGGTTATTACTGCGGCTTGTGCAAATCAATGGGCAGAAGCTTTGGAGTGCTCTCAAGATTTGCACTGAATTATGACAGCGTTTTTCTTGGATTGCTGCTGGCTTCTGTTCACGGCGAAAAACCGGTGCTTAAGAAAGAAAGCTGCATTGCCAATCCGGTGAAAAGAAAATGGATAGTAAAAGAAAGTCCGGGTATCGATTTCGCGGCAGACATTAATGTGCTGCTTACGTATTATAAATTGAAGGATGATATAAGGGATGAAGGAGGATGGCTCCCGACGTTTTTAAAACTGGTTTTTCATAAGGGCTATAAAAGAGCTGCTTTGACAAATAAGGACATTGATAGAATCATAGCTTCATCTGTTTCTTCACAGATATCCTTGGAGAAGAAGGGATGCAGTTCGACGGATGAAGCGGCAGAACCCTTTGCGAATATGATGATGCAGCTGCTTGCGTCAGGATACAGCGGTGATGACAAATCAGTGCCGAGGATACTGGGATGGATAGGCTACAATCTTGGAAAATGGATTTATATTATTGATGCCTTTGATGATATGGAAAGAGATATCAAGAGCGGAAGCTATAACCCTCTTCTCAGACAATACAAATATGAAAATCAGGATATAAAAGATTTTAAAGCTTCCATTGCTGAAGAAGTCAAGGTCGGCCTTCTTCAGGCATTGTCACAGGCCACGGGTTCTTTGGAGCTGTTGAAGCTGGATAATAAAGGCATAATTAATAACATTGCGTATGAGGGTTTATACGGGAAAACAGAAAGAGTATTGAATTGTATTACCGGTGAAAAAAGGAGCTGTATGAGAGATGAGGAATCCATACGAGGTATTGGGTATTAGAGAAGGTACAAGCGTTGAAGGAATAAAAAGGGCATATAAGGAATTGGTCAGGAAATACCATCCTGACCAGTATCAGAACAATCCCCTGTCTGATCTTGCTGAGGAAAAGCTTAAAGAGATAAATGAGGCTTACGATTACCTTATGAAGAAAGCGGAATCCGAGGGAAGGAACAGCAGCTACAGACAGCAGGAGGAGCCAAGGTACGGGAACAAGCAGGAGAATGGGGACAGAGGTTTGTATGATCAGGCAAGGATATATGTGAATATGGGCAATACTGCGGCTGCGGAGGAAATATTGAATAGAATAAGCTTCAGAGGAGGAGAATGGTATTACCTCAGAGGCCTTGTTTTCATGCGCCGGGGTTGGTATAATGAGGCTGTCACATGCTTGAAGACTGCCGTGGATATGGAACCCTCCAATTATGAATTCAGGGATGCATTGAACAGTATCATGAATGCCAACAGACAGTATCAGTCTACTGTATATGAAAGAAGGGGCTATACTTCCGGACCGGATCTATGCACTTTGTGTCAGTGCATGATATGTACCGATTGCTGCTGTGAATGCATGGGCGGCGACTTCATCAGATGCTGTTAGAATATGCGCACTGGCATGCGCATACAAGAGATATGAGTCACTAGATGCGAGATTTGGGCGGGGTTCGAAATTATTAAGAATGGGTAACGCGGGGGAGTGGCGTTATGAGCAGAAAAATGGCCTTTAAAGGCATATTTGCAGGTATAGCAGTGGTGTTCCTGTATTTAAGCACTATAATGCCTACGGGTAAACTGACGTTATATTTTTTGGCGTCATTGCCGGTGGCAATTACTGTTGCAGAATTGGGAGCGGGAGCGGGGATTGCTGTTTATTTCGCTGCTTCCCTTCTAAATATACTGATTACAGGTAATATTACAGGTGCAGTACCCTTTGTATTTTTTTTCGGCCATTATCCCGTTTTCAAGTACTTTATAGAAAAGGGAAGAAAGGCTGCAGTTGAATTGCTGCTCAAGCTTACTGTTTTTAACATGTCAATCTTCCTATGGTATTTATTTTTCAAGAACCTGTTCATAACGGCGCTTCCGGCTAAGTTCACGGGAGGAAGCATACTGACGGCAGTTTTTATCACAGCGATGCAAGCGGTATTCCTGGTATATGATTATGTGTTTTCCAGACTTCTCTTTTATTATAAATCAAAGCTGAGCCTATTCAGGAGATAGCACACAAATACTGATGTAAGATGCATTATTGCTAAAGGTTGGACTTTGAAAGGATATAAATGGTGGGATATGAACAGCAGCATAAGAATAATAAGAAAAAGCGAGGGCAAAGTCAGTACATGGTCGGGAGGCACGACGACACAATTGTATATATATCCTGGGAATGCAGTATATGCAGATCGTAATTTCAGGTGGAGATTGAGTTCCGCAAAAGTTGCGGCTGATGAATCAACATTTACTCCCTTGCCTGGAATCTCAAGGATATTGATGATCATTGAAGGAGAAGTTGAAATTGAACATCAAGGCCATCACCGTACTGTTTTAAAAGCCTTTGAAAAAGACAGCTTCAGCGGGGATTGGACAACCATATGCAAAGGAAAAGCCGCGGATTACAACCTTATGACAGATAAGAGCTGCAGCGATAAGAAAATCAATATCATCAGAACAACCATATATTATTAAGAGCCTTATTGCTGCAGCTATGGTATAATAAGGCTTTTCTCCGGATATGACGAGAATGCCGGCGGTATGATATAATCATATTAGAAATCTGATAACCGATAAATAAAAGTAAAGCAATAAAATAGGAGGGGTATAATGGATAAACGTGAAGAGGCTCTGGAAAAGGTAATGGTTTACTTCAACGGCGGCTATAACTGCTGCGAATCGGTTGTAATGGCTGTATGTGATTATTTGGGTGCGGACAAGGAAATACCCCAAAAAATAGCAACTCCTTTCGGGGCAGGAATGAGCAAAAATGGAAGCAACTGCGGAGCGTTGAATGCTGCTTTTATCTGCATGGGCCTGGTTGGCGGCAGAAGATCCAGTGAAGACAGCAAGGATACATCATTCTTACCGGCAGACAGGATATTCGGGAAATTCAAGGAGAAGTACGGATCAACCTTTTGTTATGATATTACAGGCTTGGATATGAAAAAAACCGCAGAAACAGAAGAGGAAAAGGCGAAAAGGCACAATGAACTTTGCGGGCCCCTGGTATTGCAGGTGACGCAGTGGATATTGGAGGAACTAAATCCTTAATAGAAGCTGAGTGTAATATAAAGTGGGATATTGCTAACTACTTATCAGGTAGTTTGCAATATCCCTTTTCATCAATACCCGCGTTTCTTGAAAAATGTAAGAAAATGAAGTATACCGGCTGGCCGCATTTTTTTTGCTACATCCTGCCGCTGCAGTTCAATACATTCCTCATCTTGTGCTTAACCATGTTCTTTATGGCTTCTCTTGCCGGCTTCAGATATTGTCTCGGGTCAAAGTCTCCCGGGTTCTCGGCAAAATGCTTTCTTATTGAAGCGGTCATCGCAAGTCTCAGGTCGGTATCTATGTTTATTTTGCATACGCCTAGTTTTCCTGCCCTCAGCAGCATATCCTCCGGTACACCCTGTGCTCCTGCTACGTTGCCTCCATATTTGTTGCACAGCTCGACGAACTCGGGAAGCACTGTGGAAGCACCGTGAAGAACCAAGGGGAAACCCGGCAGAAGCTTAGTTATTTTCTCGAGCCTTTCAAAATCCAGCTTAGGTTCTCCTTTGAACTTATATGCTCCGTGACTGGTGCCTATTGCTATTGCAAGAGAGTCAACTCCTGTTCTCTCAACAAATTCAACAGCCTGGTCGGGATCGGTATATGTAGCATCCTTGGCGCTTACATTGACAGCATCCTCAACCCCTGCCAGTTTGCCCAGTTCTGCCTCTACCGCTATTCCTCTCTCATGGGCATATTCAACAACTCGTTTTGTGACTGCAATATTCTCTTCAAAGGGATGCTTGGAGCCGTCAATCATAACGGATGTAAAGCCTCCGTCTATGCAAGACTTGCATATTTCAAAGTCTTCACCATGATCCAGGTGCAGGCAGATTGGGAGGCCGGTGTCTTCTACCGCCGCTTCAACCAGCTTCATAAGATAAACATGTTTTGCATACTTTCTTGCACCTGCGGAAACCTGCAGTATCAGTGGTGCGTTTTCTTCCTTGGCGGCATCGACAATCCCCTGTATTATTTCCATATTGTTCACATTGAACGCCCCTACTGCATATTGGCCCTCATATGCTTTCCTGAACATTTCTTTTGATGTTACCAATGGCATGATAATTCCTCCTTTTGCTAATCGTATTCCACATTAATATAGTATACCACAAAACCTGCTGCTTTTATGGCGTCAGCTTGAGAAATAATTAGAGCATTTCTACTATCTTCAGTTCCGGAACCATGCTGAGATCAATTATTGTTTCCTTTGATTTTATGAGAGGCCGGGAAATCCTGTTTGTGTTAATATATACGATCTCGCCGATGGAGCTGTCGCTCAGCCTGACTTTTGCGCCTATATAATAACTTGATATATGTTTGAGGAAAGTAAGCATTATACCGGCATCACACTTTGTAAGATATTCACTTTCATACATTTCCAGTACGTCAAAAGGTGTCTGGCGTTTTTTATAAATCCGGTTTGAGGTCATGGCATCAAATGTATCAACAACGGCCACTATCTTTGCATAGTAATAAATTCTTTCCGATTTAAATCCAAAGGGATAACCGGAGCCATCCTCCCTTTCATGATGCATCAATACTCCTAAAGCAACATCCTTACTGATTTCTTTATTGTCCTCCAGCATCTTATAGCCAATAAGAGGGTGCTGCTTTATTTTGTCAAATTCTTCTTCAGTAAGTGTATCAGGTTTATTGAGTATTTCAGGAGGTATTTTTGATTTCCCGATGTCATGCAATATACCGCAATAGGAAAGCTGCTCAATGTGCTTATGTCCCAAGTTCAGCCAGGAGCCCAGCAGGGAGCATAAAAGTGATACATTCAGACTGTGGGCGTAGGTATATTCACTAATTGATCTGACCTTACTGAGGCATGAGACAAGATCGTGTATCGAGTCAAAATTGCTGCTGATGCTTCTTGACACTTCGCTTACCCGTTCCATTTCCAATGTTTTTCCGCAGCTTATATCCCAGATTATTTCTTTAAATTCCTCAAGATTGTTGTTGTATTGGGCCTCAATGACAGCGTGCTTCTTTTCTTTGAATTCATAATCCTTGTAAATCTTGACAAAATTCAAACCCAGCTTCATCAATTTGCTTATGGAGTATTCATCCAATATTGAGTTCTGGTAAAGTATCACTGCACCATAGTCGTTTATGATGTCAGAAGCCAATACCATCCCCGGCTTACAATCAGAAGTCCTCATTATTCTTATTTCTGCCATTATATCACCTGCCTCAAGTAAATTGGTTAGTAGAATATTCCTATTAATTAGATTATATATTAAATCACGATAATGTAAAGCAATTAGTTTAAATCATATGGAAACGTCTGGAATTAGCTTATTGCAATGCTGTAGTAATAATTAAAAGAGGAATTTATTATGTTTTGTAGAATATATTTCAGTAATCAAAAAGATGTATAAATCAAAGAAAGTGTTTTGCGATATTTGAATTTGACAGAAGATGTTTGCTGCGAAACATATGATATGCGGGTGAAAAAATGCTTACTCTTAATAATAAATTAGATAATCTGATATTCAGGGACATTACCAAGGAGGATCTGAAGGCTGTCCTTAATCTGTATAACCAGAATGATCAGAACATATATGCAACAGGCATAGACAGAAGAATGTCCCTGAGGGATATAAAGGAAAAGTATCTGGAAGTGCTTGTCAACAGCCATGAATTCTTTACCGGTATTTTTCTTGAGAAAGAAGATGCCTTGCAGTTGGTTGGTGTAATAAAAGGAAGGATTGATTATGAAAACAGCGAGGAAGCATGGATATCTTCAATTCTTGTGGATAACAGGTATCAGAGGCTGGGAATTGGGACCAAGGCTGCTGAAGCGTTGATAAACATGCTGAATAAGAGCTATGATGTAAAGAGGTTCTATATAGGAATAATTGCCCGTAACAGTGTTGGGAAATGTTTTTGGCAGAAGCTTGAGTTCAGCTACTTCAGGACTATCGAACAGTATATTAAGCTCAATGCCCTCGCAGAGGATTTTATAATAATGAAAAGGGAAGTGCTGTAAAGGGACATGGGGGGACGTCCCCGTGTCCCGAAACGTCCCTGTGTCCCCCCATGTCCCTTTATTTTTTAAGGCTTGACATTACTTTTCTCACATAGTTCTGAGTCTCTTCATAAGGCGGTATCCCGCCGTACTTCTTAACGGCATTGGGGCCTGCATTGTATGCTGCAAGAGCAAGCTCCAGATTACCGCCAAACTCTGTCAGCATATCCTTAAGGTATCTGACGCCTCCTTCTATATTTTCCCGCGGGTCAAAGGCGTTATGTACTCCCAGGGCTTCTGCGGTTTCAGGCATAAGCTGCATCAGGCCCATCGCCCCTGTCCTTGATACTGCAGTCGGGTCAAAGCCGGATTCTGCTTTCATAACGGCGGTTATTATATTTTCGTTGATATTATATTTTTTCGCAGCAGCTTTAATTAAATGGCTGTAATCTCCGCCATAATTATTTTGAACATCGGATTGCTCATTGATCTCCTTGTTAAGTACGTTCTCAAAGCTTGGAGGGTTGTCCTTTAATATCTTGACATAGGGTGGAAGCTGATTTTGTATTTCTAACAGCTTTTGTCGAAGAATGCCGGATAAAATGGAAGACAATCCAATCACCTCCTGTTGGTTCTATTTTAGTACAGATTAAAGGGCATATCAATAAAAAGAAGCAACGGAAAGACTTTGTTAATTAATTGTCGATTTTATGCTTTTTATATTGTATAATTAAATATATATTGTAAGCATACCACCATAGATGGTGCTCTTAAGGAGGTTTATATATGAAAATATGTGAGGTTAAAGAAGTATTGAACGCAGAATTGCTGTGCGGAGATGAGCTGCTGGAGAACGAGGTTTCATACGCTTTCGGATCTGATCTTATGAGCGACGTGCTAGCTTTTGTAAAGGGCAAAACCCTGCTCCTTACCGGACTGACCAACCAGCAGGTGGTAAGGACTGCGGAAATGGCGGATCTAAGCGCAATAGTTTTTGTCAGGGGGAAAAAACCCGGTGAAGATATAGTCCAGCTGGCTACTGAGAAGGACATTGCGCTGCTGTTGACCAGGGATACCATGTACACAGCCTCGGGCAAGCTTTACAGCAACGGGCTGGAAGGAGTAAGTATTGATTGATTGATCGGATTTTGGCTTTCTATTTGGAGGAATTATTTAATGGAAGATATTAAGTACGTATTTGATGTTAAAAAAGATGATTTTGTCAGAGCGGGAGAAACATCAAGCAAAGTAAAGAAAATTTTGAGGGAATTGGGTATCGACTCAAGTATTATAAGAAAGATTTCCATTGCCGCTTACGAAGCGGAAATGAATATTGTTATACATTCTACCGGAGGGCAGATTGTGTTGGAGATTACCCCGGGAGTTATCAGGATAACAGCAAATGACAGGGGGCCGGGCATAGCTGACGTAGAACTGGCAATGAAGGAAGGTTATTCAACGGCTACCGACAGAGTAAGGGAAATGGGTTTTGGAGCCGGTATGGGTTTGCCAAATATGAAAAGATGCTCAGACAGATTATATGTAACTTCTTCAGAAGGAACAGGTACTCATATTGTTATTGAAGTAGATTTGAAAGCAGGTGAGCAAGGTGAATAAAATGAAAGAGAAGTACTTCCATTCGGTTGTGCTTGATGCAGATAGATGCGTCGGATGTACAAGCTGTTTGAAGGTATGTCCGACAGAGGCTATTAGGCTGAAAGAAGGGAAAGCCTGTATTATAGGTGAAAAATGCATTGACTGCGGTGAATGCATAAGAATATGCCCCAATCATGCCAAGAATGCTGTTACAGACAGTAAAGAAATATTAAAGAATTATAAATATACTATTGCTATACCGTCTCTAGTGTTGTACGGGCAATTCCGAGGCAATGTCGGAATCAATGAAATGCTTACGGCCGTGAAGAAGATAGGCTTCGATGAAATCTTCGAGGCATCTGTCGGGACAGAGATAATAACCAATGTAATAAAAAACCACATTCTCAGGAATCCTGAGAAAAAACGCCCTATAATCAATTCTAGTTGTCCTGCTGCCCTCAGGCTTATACAGATCAGATTCCCTGAACTGCTGCCTAATATTGCGGATATAGAAACACCGGTTGAGATAGCGGCACGCCTTGCAAAGGCTGAGGCTGTCAGAAGGACAGGTTTTTCAATGGAGGAGATAGGAGTAATCTATATTTCTCCCTGCACAGCCAGGATGACAAGTGTAAAACACCCCATAGGCATAAAAAAGTCCTACATCGATGGTGTACTGTCAATGAAGGATGTATATGGCATGATGCTGAGAAATTTAGGCAGCAATACAGAGGATCTGACCAGAAGTACAAAGGAATCTTTGTTATGGCCTATAATAGGAGGACAGGGAGAGCCTTTGGGCATAAAAAACTACCTTGCTGTAGACGGAATACATGAGGTTATTAAAATTCTGGAAGAAATTGAAATGGACAAGCTTGAAGGATTGGAGTTTTTTGAGGGAATGGCCTGTGTCGGAGGTTGTGTGGGAGGGCCTCTTACAATAGAGAACCCTTTTATAGCCAGGAGACGCATGAAAACCCTTGCAAAAGGGCTTCCGGATTCAAATCCAAGTGATGAAGAGATAAAGGGACAAATAGAAATGTATAAGAGCGGATTCATCCGATTGACTGAAGCGATTGAGCCCAAAGCCGTAATGCGTCTGGATGATGATATCTGCAAATCCATTAAGAAAATGGAAAAGATAAAGGAAATGCTGAAGGACTTGCCGGGAATAGACTGCGGTGTCTGCGGGGCTCCAACCTGCAAGGCATTTGCAGAGGACATAGTGAAGGGTGAAAACCGGAATGCAGTTTGCATAGTCAAAACCATGAAAAGCTTTAATAAAGAAAAACCGCAATCATAGGGAGGGTTAACATGTTAGTAAGAGATGCCGGAGAAAAAATAGGATTGAAGCTGTTGGCAGGAGAGGCCGGAACCAGCAGGGAGATTACGGGAGTGTATATATGTGATCTTTTAAGCTGGGTTATGGCCCATGCCGGTAAAGGGGACGCATGGATAACCGTGCAGACACATGCAAATATTGTCGCAGTGGCAGCTTTGCTTGAACTGGGCTGTATCATTATACCCGAAGGCGTGGAGGTTGAGGAGGATACTCTCCGAAAAGCGGAGGATGAGGGAGTACCTGTGTACCAGTCGGGTTTAAGCGCATATGGGATTGCAAAAGAACTATACAGGATGGGAATTGAGTAATATGGAATTTGCGGTGGATTTTCACATACACTCCGCATTATCACCGTGCGGTGATGAGGATATGACACCATGCAACATAGTAAATATGGCCTTGTTGAAAGGGCTCGATATCATAGCGGTTACAGATCACAATTCCTGCGGCAATCTTCCTGCGGTTATGGAAGCAGCAAAGGAGAACGGATTGATGGTTATTCCGGGAATGGAGGTTCAGACAAAAGAGGAAGTTCATTTATTGTGCCTTTTCAAGAGAATGGAAGGAGCAATGAAATTCGCGGAGATTGTTTATAATTCCTTACCGGATATAGAGAACAACGAAGAAATTTTTGGACGCCAGCTGATTTTTAACAGTTCAGATGAAATAATAGGGAAAGAGCATAAGCTGCTTCTGTCTTCCACAATACTCTCAGTCAATGATGTGTTCATATTGACCAGAGGGCTTGGAGGGGTGTGTATACCCGCTCATGTGGACAGACAGGGCTTCAGTATCATTACCAATCTTGGTTTCATTCCTCCTGACCTTAAGGTCAAAACAGTGGAAATATCAAAAAGATGCACTCCGGATGCAGCTTTTAAGAAGTATCCTTTTCTTAGCAGGTTCAATTATATAATATCCTCTGACGCTCATTATCTTGAAGATATAAGCGAAAGGGATTTTTTTATTGAGCTGGATTGCCTAACCGTCAGTGAGCTTTTCAACAAGCTGGACCCCAAATAATAAAAGCCTTAAATAAAGAATACTCCAAACCAATTATTATATACGGTTTTAGAAAAAAATAAACGGGAAAATGAAAAATATTATAATACTTTTAAAAATAATTTTTTATTTTTGTTAAAAAAATATCTAATATGTGATACAATATTGTAGGACGTAATTGACAAATTTATATCAATAAATTTTTTCGTGAGAAACAACAACCTAAATTTTATTGAATCCGTGCATTCAATATAAGTTGTTACTATTTCCAATTATAAATATTTGAAGGAGGGAACTCTTTAATGTCTGACGCAGCAATGAAGGAAAACATGGAGAAATTGGAGGACTTTATACAGAAGCATAAGAATCAGAAGGGTGCTTTAATACCAATTCTTCATGAAGCACAGGAATTATTCGGATATATTCCTGAGGAAGTACAGAAGAGGATAGCGGAAGTATTACACATTCCGGCAGCTGAAATATTCGGCGTAGCTACTTTTTATTCAAGGTTCACCTTGACTCCGAGAGGTAAGCACACAATAAGCGTATGTCTCGGAACAGCCTGCTATGTTAAGAACTCCAAAGGAGTACTTGAAAGACTTGAAGAAGAGCTGAACGTGAAAACCGGAGGTACGACAGCGGATGGAAAGTTTACTCTTGAGGCAACCAGATGCCTGGGCTGCTGTGGCCTTGCTCCGGTAATGATGATTGGTGAGGATGTATACGGCAAATTAGTTCCGGATGATATCCCGGATATTGTAAAGAAGTATTAATATCAGGATGAAGGATTTATCACTGCATATCCTTGATTTGTCCCAGAATTCGATTTCAGCGGGAGCCGGCCTTGTGGAGATATCAATAGAAGAAGATACAAAAGAGGATAGACTTACTATCTGTATAAATGACAATGGTAAGGGAATGGATAAGGATTTTCTGGAAAAGGTAATGGATCCCTTTGTAACTACAAGGACAAGCAGAAGGGTAGGATTGGGAATTCCTCTTATGCTGGCGGCATGCAGTAGATGTGAAGGGGAACTTGTCATAGAATCGGAAAAAAATGTGGGAACACGGCTTAAAGCTGTATTCAAACATAGCCATATAGACAGGGCTCCTATGGGAAATATGGCTGAAACCATGTTGAGTTTAATTCTTGCAGGATCTGATGTTAATAGAAATGTTGATTTTGTATACAGGCACATTATTGACGGAAGGGTTTTTTGCCTGGATACAAGGGAGATCAGGACTGCTTTGGGTAATGATATTAACTTGGGGGAGCCCGAGGTTCTGATGTGGATTAAGGATTATATTAATGAAGGTTTAAAGAATATACGCGGAGGTGTGTAAGATGAAAACAATTCAGGAATTGGAAGAAATCAGAAAGAAAACCCTGGATACGATCAATATCAGAAAAGATAGATCAGGCACCAGAATAGTTGTAGGTATGGCAACCTGCGGTATTGCTGCAGGAGCAAGGCCGGTACTTCTAACAATAATGGACGAAATAAAAAAACATGATCTGTCGGATGTGGTAGTTGCCCAGACAGGCTGTATAGGCATGTGCAGGCTTGAGCCTATTGTAGAAGTATATAAACCCGGCGAAGAGAAAGTTACTTATGTTAAGGTAAATCCGTCAAAGGCTATTAGAATAGTCAATGAACATATTATGAAGGGCAAGGTTGTTGAGGGATATACAATCGGTGCTGAAAGTAAATAAAGGAAGGCTTGAGGGACAGAAAGGAATATAGTAATCTGTAGGAGGTAATATTAATGGAGATGTATCGTTCTCATGTAATGATTTGCAGAGGTACTGGCTGTACTTCCTCAAATTCTGAACAGATAGCAAAGAACTTTGAAGAAGAAATAAAGAAGCATGGTCTTGAAAAAGAAGTTGTTGTGGAAAGAACAGGCTGTTTCGGGCTTTGTGCACTGGGCCCGGTAGTTATTATTTATCCGGAAGCTTCTTTCTACAGTATGGTTAAGCCTGAAGATGTAGAGGAAATTGTAAAGGAGCATCTGGTAAAGGGCAGAATTGTGAAGAGGCTGCTTTATGCAGAGTCAGTTGAAGAAAACCGGCTGAAAGCCCTTGAAGAAGTTGATTTTTTCAAGAAGCAGGTTAGGGTTGCATTAAGGAACTGCGGTATAATTAATCCGGAGAACATAGATGAATATATAGCTTTTGACGGTTACAAGGCTCTTGAAAAGGTACTTACTAAAATGACACCGGCAGAAGTAATAGATACAGTTAAGAGATCCGGGCTCAGAGGAAGAGGCGGCGCCGGCTTCCCCACCGGAATGAAGTGGGAATTTGCATCAAAATCAGTAAATGATCAGAAATATGTTCTTTGTAATGCTGACGAAGGAGACCCGGGTGCGTTCATGGACAGGAGCGTTTTGGAAGGAGATCCTCACTCAATACTTGAAGCCATGACTATTGCCGGTTATGCTATTGGTGCCAGCCAAGGGTATATTTACTGCAGGGCGGAATATCCGATAGCTGTTAAACGTCTCGGAATAGCAATAGGCCAGGCAAGGCTGTACGGCCTGCTTGGAGATAATATAATGGGAACAGGTTTTAAATTTGATATTGAACTGAGGCTTGGAGCAGGAGCCTTTGTATGCGGCGAAGAAACAGCTCTTATAGCTTCTGTTGAAGGCCAGAGAGGTATGCCGAGGCCAAGGCCTCCGTTCCCTGCAAATAAAGGATTGTTTGCAAAGCCTACAATACTTAACAATGTTGAAACCTATGCAAACATACCTGTAATATTCAACAAAGGGCCTGAATGGTTTGCCAGCATGGGGACGGAAAAATCCAAGGGCACAAAAGTATTCGCACTTGGCGGCAAGATAAGCAATACAGGTCTTGTTGAAATACCTATGGGAACGTCATTGAGAGAAGTAATATATGAAATAGGCGGAGGCTGCCCCAACGGAAAGAAATTCAAAGCTGTTCAGACAGGCGGCCCTTCAGGCGGCTGCATTCCTGAAGAACACCTTGACTCACCTATTGATTATGAAAGCCTTGCTGCATTAGGTTCCATTATAGGTTCCGGCGGTATGATTGTAATGGATGAAGACAATTGTATGGTTGACATAGCAAGGTTCTTCATGGACTTCATAGTTGATGAATCCTGCGGAAAGTGCACGCCGTGCCGTGAAGGCACCAAGAGAATGCTGGAAATTCTCGAAAGAATAACCGAAGGCAAAGGTGAAGAAGGCGATTTAGATAAGCTTGAAAGTCTTGCAAAGAATATAAAGAATGCGGCTCTCTGCGGATTGGGACAGACAGCTCCGAACCCGGTACTTTCAACTATAAGGTATTTCAGAGATGAGTATGAAGCACACATTAAGGATAAGAAATGTCCGGCGGGAGTATGCAAGGAACTGCTGAATTACTTTATTATAGCCGACAAGTGCAAGGGCTGCGGAATATGTGCCAAAAATTGTCCGCAGCAGTGTATCTCAGGCCAGCCAAAGACTCCTTACACCATTGATTCCAGCAAGTGCATAAAATGCGGAGTTTGTATGCAGAAGTGCCCATTCAAGGCGATAATAAGGAAATAGAGAAGAGTTAAAAAACAAAAAAGCTTCAAAGAGGCTGTCTTAGTTGAAAACGCTGAGGCGGCCTTTTTCATCAATATCAATAATAAGATATTCCCTGGAATTTTCACGACAAATTTCCTTTGACTTTTCAACCAGCTTTGCTATATTATAATATGTCTGTGTGCATTAGCATTCTTCACCTCGGAAATAGTATTGTCAGATTGGTGAATAATATTAGCGGAAGAACATATTCAAAAAATGTTAAAAGATTATCTAGTAAAAATAAATATAACTAAAGGATTTTGTATACACGCGTCGAATAGTTACTAATTGTGAGTTTATAAGGTCATAATGCTGGAATTTACTTATCTATATAAATTAAGGGGTGAGCAAATTGAATATAAGAACACTGACATTTAAGGGCGGAACCCACCCACCACACAGTAAGAAGGCAACTGAAAGCCTGCCGATAGAGAGAGCCAATGAACCTAAGGTTGTTGTAATCCCCATGCAGCAGCATATAGGTGCTCCTTGTGAACCTATTGTGCAGGCTGGTGATGAGGTGAAGGTTGGACAGAAAATAGGGGAGGCTAAAGGATTTGTATCAGTCCCGGTGCATTCCAGTGTATCGGGAAAAGTTGCAGCAGTAGAGCCGAGGCTGTATTCGGGAGGAACGGCTGTGCCCTGTATAGTGATTGAGAATGACATGCAGAACACCGTTTCGGATCAGGTGGTTCCCAAGGGAGATATTTCAGTCCTTTCAGCTGAGGATATAAAGAACATAATAAAAGAAGCAGGTATAGTCGGTATGGGAGGAGCTACTTTCCCAACCCATGTCAAGCTTGCTCCGCCGCCGGACAAAAATGTGGATACAGTAATATTAAACGGTGCCGAATGTGAGCCTTACCTGACTTCAGATCACAGGCTGATGCTTGAACATCCGGAGAATGTGGTGTTTGGGCTGCAGGCACTGATGAAAGCCCTGGGAGTAAAAAAAGGATTCATTGGTATAGAGACTAACAAGCCTGATGCAATAGAGAAGGTTTTTGAAGCAGCCAGGGGAATTGAGGATATTGAAGTAGTTGCACTTAAGACCAAATATCCTCAAGGGGCGGAAAAGCAGCTTATTTATGCATGTACCGGCCGGGAGGTTCCCTCCGGGGGGCTGCCGGCTGATGCCGGAGTTGTAGTCAACAACGTAGGAACTGCGGCGGCAGTTGCAACAGCTATAAAGACAGGTATGCCTTTGATAGAAAGGATAGTAACTGTTACAGGGGCAGGGGTGAATAACCCCAAAAATCTATTGGTCAAGATAGGAACATCTTTCAAGGATATAATAGAACAATGCGGAGGGCTTAAGGGTAAGGCCGGAAAGATTATTGCAGGGGGGCCGATGATGGGTATAACTCAGTTTTCACTGGATATACCGGCAATAAAGGGTACATCCGGTATTTTGGTGCTTTCTGAAGAGGAAGCAAGGCTGCCTGAACCTTCCAACTGCATAAAGTGCGGCAAATGTGTTGAAACATGTCCGATAAACCTTATGCCTGTGAATATAAGCATGTACTCCCTTGCCGACAGGTATGATGAAGCTGAGGCTTTAAATGCTATGGACTGTATTGAATGCGGATCCTGTTCTTTTGTATGCCCTGCTAAGAGGCCTCTTGTTGATTCAATCAGGGTGGCAAAACGAGAAATACTGGCTAGGCGTAAAAAAGCCCAGTCTAAGTGATGGGAGGGGAAGAAATGGAAAATAGCAGATTTATTGTATCATCGTCACCGCATATCAGATCCGGGGAGACTACCCAAAGGATAATGCTGGATGTGATAATTGCACTTATGCCTGCGCTTCTGGCCGGCGTGTTTTACTTTGGATTTAGCTCATTGACTCTTACGGCGGTTGCTGTTGTATTTGCGGTAGCAACTGAAGCCGTAATGCAGAAGATATTGGGAAAGCCTGTTACAGTTAATGATTTAAGCGCCGTTGTTACCGGTATACTTATTGCTTTCAATGTGCCTGTTACACTTCCTCTTTGGATGGCTGCCGTTGGCTCAATATTCGCAATAGCAATTGCCAAACAGTGCTTCGGAGGGTTGGGTTACAATTTTATTAACCCCGCTTTGGCGGCGAGAGCTATGCTTCTTGCATCGTGGCCTGTAAGGATGACAGCCTGGGTTGCTCCGGGAGCGGATGCAGTTTCTACAGCAACACCCCTTGCAATTTTAAAGGGTGGTGAAGCAGCAGGACAAGCACTTCCCGGATTGTGGGACATGTTTATAGGCAATATAGGCGGGTGCATAGGTGAGACATCTGCACTGGCGCTGATAATTGGCGGAGCTTATTTATTGTACAGAGGCGTTATTAATATCAGAATACCTGTTTCTTATATAGGTACAGTAGCAGTACTAACATTCCTATTCGGAGGTTTTGACTCTTCCGCTATGATTTATCATGTACTCGCAGGAGGACTTTTCCTTGGTGCAATATTCATGGCAACAGATTATTCAACATCTCCAATTACTCCAAAAGGGCAGATAATATTCGGAATAGGCTGTGGTTTCCTTACATCAGTAATCAGGTTTTACGGCGGCTATCCGGAGGGGGTTTCGTATTCCATACTGCTTATGAACCTTGCTGCACCCCTTATTGATAAATACACAATGCCCAGGAAATTCGGGGAGGTGAAGAAAAGTGCGTGATTATATCAGATTAGCCGGAATTTTGCTTCTGGTATGCGTTGTTATGGCTGCATCTCTGGGCTACACAAATGCAATAACCTACGACAGGATACAGGAGCAGATTGTAAAAGCAAACGATGAAGCAAGAAAAGAAGTGCTTCCTGATGCCGACGCATTTGAAATTTTGGATGACAATGCATTTTCTGAAATTAAATCCAATGGAAAGTATAACTTTGTAACAGAAATATATACAGCAAAAGCCGGAGGAAATGTTGTCGGCTACGCTGTAAAGGCAGTTCCGAAAGGCTTTGGAGGAACTATAGATGTAGTTGTAGGTATTGGTACGGATGGGATCATTCAGGGAATAAAAGTGGGAAATAATACTGAAACTCCGGGACTTGGGAAAAATTCCGCAACTCCTAAATTCCAGAATCAGTTTAAAGGAAAGGCCTGGGATAATACAATAAATGTTATTAAGAGCGGTACTCCAAAGGATAATGAAATTGCCGCAGTATCAGGTGCGACAATTACATCAAGGGCAGTAACGGACGGGGTGAACCAGGCCCTTGAGGCGGCAAAAGAATTATCAGGCAAATAGAAAAAATTTGGAGGTGAACAAAATGAATCTTTGGAAGGATTTCAGCAACGGCCTTATAAAAGAGAATCCGACATTCAGGTTGGTACTCGGAACATGCCCTACTCTTGCAGTTACAACTGCTGTATTTAACGGCATAGGTATGGGTATTGCGGCCGCTGCAGTTCTAATAGGCTCAAACCTTATCATTTCGCTGATTAAGAAAATAGTACCAAATGAAGTTAGAATTCCGATATATATTGTTGTAATTGCAACGTTTACTACAATAGTTCAGATGCTTATACAGGCATTTTCGCCTGCACTGGACAAATCCCTCGGGATATATATTCCTCTTATTGTTGTTAACTGTATAATTATTGCAAGAGCTGAAGCATTTGCAGCAAAAAACCCTGTTGCCAATTCCATTATGGACGGTTTGGGCATGGGTATTGGATTTACTGTTGCTCTTACAATAATAAGCTCAGTCAGAGAAATTCTTGGTGCAGGCACATTCCTGGGAATGCCATTATTTGGTGAAGCTTTTGAGCCGTTTCTGATAATGATACTGCCTCCCGGGGGCTTTCTGGTATTTGGGCTTTCAATTGCGGCATTCAATAAAATTACCAGCCTGAGAAAAAGTTAAGGAGGAGGATATAGATGAAATTAGGATTAATTATAATCAGTGCAATATTCATAAATAACTTTGTCCTCTCTCAGTTCTTGGGTATATGCCCGTTCCTGGGAGTGTCAAAGAAGATAGACACAGCAGTGGGAATGAGTATAGCCGTTACTTTTGTAATGGGTTTGGCATCTGTAATATGCTGGGCGGTGCAAATTTTTGTACTTAACCCCATGGGTATAGGATATATGCAGACTATAGCCTTCATACTTGTTATTGCAGGCCTTGTGCAGTTTGTTGAGATGGTTGTCAAAAAGACAAGCCCAACACTGTATCAGGCACTTGGCATATATCTGCCGCTTATTACTACCAACTGCGCAGTTTTGGGTGTTGCGATACTGAATATTGACAAAAGCTATAATTTGATTGAGTCATTAATTAACGGCGTAGGCGCAGGTTTGGGTTTTTCTCTGGCAATAGTACTTTTTGCAGGTGTCAGGGAAAGACTTGAATTGGCTCCTATACCAAAAGCCCTGGAAGGCTTCCCCATAGCAATGATAGCAGCCAGCCTGTTTTCAATAGCTTTCCTCGGATTCAGCGGCCTGTTCAGCGGATTGCTGTAGTATTAGTTATGGAAGAAAGTAGAGGTGACTACCTTGTTTAATAGTATAGGATTGCCTGTAATAGTTCTGGGGGGAATGGCAGTTTTTTTCGGTATTGTGCTGGCATATGCATCAAAGAAGTTTGCTGTTGAGGTTAATCCCAAGGTTACGGAAGTCAGAGATGTTTTACCGGGTGCCAACTGCGGCGGATGCGGATTTGCCGGTTGTGATGCATTGGCCGAGGCTATTGCAAGCGGAAACGCGCCGATTTCCCAATGCCCTGTAGGAGGGGCTGAGCTTGCGGCAAAGCTTGCGGTGATTATGGGTGTTGAAGCAGGTTCCGAGGAACGTCAGGTAGCAAGAGTAATCTGCTGCGGTGACAGTAACAATGCAGCAGAAAAATATGAATATCAAGGCATAAAGGATTGCAAGGCGGCAGAAATGCTTGCAGGGGGTTCCAAAAGCTGCCGGTATGGCTGCACCGGATTTGGCACCTGCGTAAGGGAATGTCCCTTTGATGCTATTCATATAGTTAACGGTATTGCTGTAGTTGATGAAGAAAAATGTACTGCCTGCAAAAAGTGCATAGCGGTATGCCCTAAGGGGATTATCGAGCTGGTTCCCATATCAAAAAAGGTCAGAGTGCTTTGCAGGAATCAGGATAAAGGCAAAGCTACAATGCAAGCCTGCAAAATCGGCTGCATTGCTTGCCAAAAATGTGTGAAAGCATGCAAATTTGATGCAATAAAGGTTGAAAACAATGTAGCGAGGATAGATTACAGCAAATGTGTAAATTGTATGATGTGCGCTGAAGTATGTCCTACAAAAACCATATATGCCAATTTCGCAGACAGAAAAAAAGCCTTCATAATTGAGGACAAGTGCATAGGATGCACAATCTGTTCGAAGAATTGCAATTTTGAGGCAATTGAGGGAGAATTGAAGGGTAAGCATAAGGTGCTGGACGATAAATGCGTAGGCTGCGGCCAATGCTTTGCCAAGTGCCCCAAGGATGCCATTGAAATGAAATAAAAGAATAATAAGCCATAATAGATTTGTGAATAACTCCGACTGTAGGGGAAGTATGTTCTCCTCACCTTCCAAAGCCAGCAAAATCACTGGCGTGGGTCCCATCTTTGCGGGTCCATCTGGTTATTTTGCCTATGAGGTATTCCTGTTCCGGGGTCAGGTGGAAGGTTTCCTCGAAGATATCTTCCCCATGTCGGTATTTGCCTTTCCGTAACCTCGTAACTGGAAGAAGAATGTTGATATTCTTCTTTTTTGCTTTACCTCTGTTTTTTCTTTAGCTTTACGAATTATATAAAATGTCGATATTAGATGTCAAATGAATTCCAAAAAAGTTGAAGTCCGGTATTTAAAATGTTAAACTAAAACATAAGGAATTCACGTATTGCTGACATATGCAGAAGTTAATAATAAAGGAGATGAATGTGTTGAGAAGAGAAGGCGGCAGAAACGGGTGGATAATGCTTCTGATGGTTGTATGCGGATTGGTCGTGGGCGGTTTTTTGGGTGAACTGCTGGGGAAATACTTTCCGATACTTAAGTATGGGTACAACCTGGGGGTTTCCGCTCATGAGTGGAATTTCCACATACTTAGACTTACCTTTGGTTTTGACTTCAATATAAATATGTTCAGCATACTGGGAATTGTGATTGCAATTTATATATACAGAAGGCTTTAGTGTAAAACATATCGTACAGGTGAGATTAATGAGAATAATATTGGCTTCAAATTCCCCAAGACGGAAAGAACTGCTGTCTCAGACAGGCATTAAGTTTGAGGTCAAACCATCAGGCTTTGAAGAAAGTATAGCTGAATTGCCGGCTTCAAAACTTGTTGAGCATTTTGCTTATATGAAAGCAAAGGATGTGGCGAAGTCCGTAAAGGGAGATGCATTGGTAATCGGTTCAGACACAATCGTGTATTGTGATGAAATAATGGGAAAGCCAAGAAACAGGGAGGAAGCTTTCTGCATGCTGACAAAGCTTAGCGGGAAGCAGCACCTTGTGATATCAGGCATCAGCATTATTAATACTGCAACGGGAGAAAGCCTGACTGAGCATGAAAGCACAAGGGTAAAAATCAAGGAATTGAGCAGTGCTGAGATAACAGCATATATAAACACCGGTGAACCTGAAGACAAAGCGGGAGCATATGCTATACAGGGTTTGGGTTCACTATTTGTTGAAGGGATTCAGGGTGATTATTTCAATGTCGTAGGGCTTCCGATATTCCGGCTGAGAAAGATGCTGGAGCACTTCGGAGTAAAGCTTATTTAGCCTGCATGATTTGATAATCCCTGGAGGATTTAATTATACCATGGAGGAGTAAAGGATGCAGAGAGGCCATGCCACAATAAAAAATCTTCCGGAGGAGGAAAGACCCAGAGAGCGCCTCGCAAGACATGGGGCTTCAGTACTTTCCAATGCGGAGCTTCTGGCCATATTGCTCCGGACCGGGACCAGGGAGGAAAGCGCAATATCTTTGGCCCATAGAATACTGGTACAGGAACAGGGGCTGAGATACCTGGCGGACAGTAATGTGGAACAGCTGAGTGCTATCAATGGAATCGGGAAAGCAAAAGCTGCCCAGATCAAGGCAGCGATAGAGCTGGGCAAACGCCTGGCTGCTTTTGAGCCCGGAGCGGACAAGCCGCTGAAATGCCCCCAGGATGTTGCAGGCCTGCTTATGGAGGAGATGAGATATCTCAAGAAGGAACACATGAAGCTTGTATTGCTTAATGTAAAATGCAATCTGATATCAGTGGAGGAAATCTCAGTAGGAAGCCTGAATGCTTCCATTGTACATCCGCGGGAGGTTTTTAACCCGGCGATAAGGAAATCAAGCGCCAGTATAATCATGGTGCATAATCATCCCAGTGGTGATCCGGCCCCCAGCAGCGAAGACATATCAATAACCGCAAGAATTGCTGAAGCCGGGAAGCTTATCGGTATTGAACTGGTTGACCATATTATCATAGGAGACGGCAAATATGTCAGTATGAAAGAAAAAGGACTATTCTAGTGTTTTTCAGGTGTCAAAAGTGAATAACTTGTTTTCCGTTTGTAAAACATATATAAAAGGTTTATATAACTATTTTTGCCTATATACAGTAAAAGCTAATGTACAATTGATGTGTGTATTTTGTTAAGGAGGACATATATTATGGGCTTGTTTAATTTTTTGTCAAAGGATATTGGTATAGATTTGGGTACCGCAAATACACTGGTATATGTAAGGGGTAAGGGAATTGTTGTAAGAGAGCCGTCTGTTGTTGCTATGAAGCTTGATACCAATGCTGTAATGGCTGTAGGAGACGAAGCAAAAAAAATGATTGGCAGGACCCCCGGCAATATTGTAGCAATAAGGCCTATGAGGGATGGAGTAATTGCCGACTTCAATGTTACCCACAGAATGATAAAGTACTTCATAGGAAGAGCCTATGCAGGTTCCCCGGTAGGAAAGCCCAGGGTTCTTGTAAGTGTTCCTTCAGGTATTACGGAAGTAGAAAGAAGAGCTGTTGAAGAAGCAGCAATGCAGGCAGGCGCACGTATTGCAAGACTTATTGAAGAGCCGATGGCAGCGGCAATAGGAGCCGGTTTACCCGTCGGAGAGCCAACCGGAAGCATGATAGTCAATATGGGCGGAGGCACTACCGAAATAGCTGTGATTTCCCTGGGAGGGATTGTAACGAGCAAATCCATAAGGGCGGCCGGAGACAAACAGGATGAAGCAATTGTACATTATATAAAGAGAATGTATAATTTGGCAATCGGAGAGCGTACCGGCGAGGAGATAAAAATTGTTATAGGATCTGCTTATCCTAATACAACAGAAGGTTCAATGGACATTAAAGGAAGGGACCTAGTTACGGGTTTGCCCAAAACAATAAAGGTTACAAGTGAGGAAATTCTTGAAGCTTTAAGAGAACCCATTGCAATAATTCTGGACGGCATTAAGAGTACTCTGGAGAAGACACCCCCTGAGCTGGCTGCTGATATAATGGACAGAGGGATAATGCTTTCCGGAGGAGGAGCGCTTCTGCACGGATTGGATATTCTGGTGAAGCACGAAACAGGAATGCCAGTGCAGGTAGCCGAGAATCCGTTGGATTGTGTGGCGATTGGAACCGGCAAAGCATTGGAGCAATATGACGAAATAAGCAAATCATATTCCGGGAAACATAGGAGATAAGGTTTTGTGAGGTTTTAGTAATATGAAAATTAGGAATAAGCTCCTTATTTCTGTTGTATTAATATCAATACTATTAATATCATTAATTGCTGTTACATCTCAAGGTAGGACAAGGCCGGGTGTGATTGATGGTATTTTTGGAAGGATAATAACTCCTGTTCAGAGAGTATTCTACTCTTCGGGGGAGTTTTTTAAGAATACCTTCAAGAGCTTATACGATTTGAAAGACCTTAAAACGGAAAATGAAAATCTTAAGGCGGAGGTCGAGAAGCTGAAGGCGCAAAACAGGCAGCTTATTCAAATGGCATTGGAAAACGGCAGGCTGCGGAGCCTTTTGGAATTCAAGGATACAAATACTCAGTTTGAATATATTGGAGCCAATGTTACCGGAAGAGATCCCGGAAACTGGTATGATGTATATACGATTGATAAGGGGTCCGGGGATGGAATTCAAGTCAATGATGCCGTAATAGTCGGCCATGGTTATCTTGTAGGAAAAATTATTGAGACAGGTGCAAATTATTCAAAGCTTATGGCTATTATTGATGAAAGAAGCTCTATAAGCATAATTGTGAACAGGACAAGGGATATGGGAATTGTATCAGGCAGCGCGGACTCTGATGTTATAGCAATAATGGAGCTTGAGGCGGATATAGTCAAAGGTGACGATATTATTACTTCGGAGTACAGCACTTTGCCAAAAGGCCTGCACATAGGCAAAGTGAAGAGTGTGGAGAAACAGGAAAAAAAGCTGCAGAAGGTGGTAATTATCGAGCCATCAGTAGACTTTAAAAGGCTTGAAGAGGTATTTGTAATCAAAGCCTCCAAGTAAAATGTGAGGGATTGCTTGTGAGAATAGCGATTATATGCATATTGGCTGTTTTTAATGTCATACTTGAATCGACATTATTTCAATACACGCGAATTAATGGTATAAAGCCGGACTTTTCAATAATGATTATAGTAGCATATGCAATTATGAGGGGAAGCTCCTTCGGCACTTTTATAGGCCTTGGAATAGGACTGCTGATTGATGTTATGTATGCCAGAGTCATAGGCATCAACGCCCTTTCTTATATGGTGACCGGATATATAATAGGACAAGCTCATGAAAAAGTATTTAAGGACAGCTTTATACCCCCTTTCATTTTTAACCTTATTGCAATTATCATTCTTCAGCACAGCTTTTTGCTAGTTTCATATTTTTCCAATGATTTTCCAAGCGCAGGGAGTTCATACATATATATGCTGCTGCAGGTGATTCTGCCTCAGGCATTATATAATGCGATAGCGGGTTCGATAGTTTACAGGTTTATATATAAGTTGGACGAAACCTCTTTCATGGACAGAAGGATATACTGATAGACACCGGACATGAGATGCAGGTTATAGGGAGTAGATGATAATATGTTTAAGAAATATTTTAGTAATAGGCTTGATATCATCAGGGCGGTAACAGTCTTGGTTTTTTTGGTTATGGCGTTCAGGCTGGCAGACTTGCAGCTGGTAAAAGGAGAATATTACCGGAAAAAGTCTGAGACCTTGAGGACAAGGAATATTTCAGTGACTGCACCCAGAGGGCATATTGTAGACAAGTTCGGACGGCTTATTGCAGGAAACAAGCAGAGCTATTCCGTTAATATAATGAAAACGGATGTACCCCAGGATACATTGAACGATATTGCACTGTCTGTAATTAATATAATTGAACAGAACGGAGATACCTACAAGGATGAAATACCAATACTTATTAATCCCATAAGGTTTTCTTATCAGGATGATGAAATCAACTGGAAGAAGAAGTACGGTATTCCGGAAAGTGCATCTGCAAAGGACGCTTTTATGAAGCTTAGATTTGATTATGACATTCCGGCGGATACCATTGATCTTGAAGCTTATGAAATTCTGAGGGATGAAAAAAGCGTTGAACTGCCTTTTGACATCAATGAGTTTGAATTTTCTTTCCGCAAGTCTGAGATAAAATGGAAGCAAAGCCATGGCTTCGGGCCTGAGAAAAGTGCGTCGGAGATATTTGATGTACTTTGCAGCAAATATAAAATCCCCAGAGATATCTATGATGATGAAAAGGCAAAAAAAATACTGGCAGTCAAGTACCTGGTCGGACAGAACAGGTATAAAGCATATGAACCGGTAGAAATAGCCGCAAATATCAAGATGGAAACAAGGGCTCAGATAGAAGAGAGCAAGATTTTTCTTCCCGGAGTGGAGATAATCCAGAAGCCAATCAGATCATATGCGGGAAGGGATTTTGCCAGCCACATTATCGGCTATATGGGTATGATCGGAAGTGAACTTGAGGAGTTGGCAAGTAAAGGATACACTCCCCAGGATCTGATTGGAAAGTCCGGCATAGAGAATTCCATGGAAGAATATCTTAAGGGCAAGGATGGTTCCAGGCAGATAGAGGTAGATGTAAACGGGACGCTGATAAATACAATAAATGAAATAGATCCTGTTCCCGGTGATACGGTTTTTCTGACTATTGACGCCAAGCTTCAGAAAACAGCGGAGGAATCATTGGCAAGAACCATGGAGAATATAAGAAATGGCATTGTGAAGGGTAAGCCATATCCTAATGCAACCTCCGGAGCTGCGGTAGCAATAGATGTGAATACGGGAAAGATTCTTGCCCTGGCAAGTGAACCCAGATTTGATCCGAATCTTTTTGCGGCAGGAATCAGCAGTGAGGATTGGAAGAGCCTGCAGTCTAAAAGCAAGGATGTGTATGCACCTAAGCCGCTGATGAATAATGCAATTTCATCTATCCTTTCCCCCGGATCAACCATGAAGCTGGTTAGTGCCGTGGCAGGGTTGGAAAGCAAGGTAATAACTCCTTCGGAAACGATATACGATAAAGGCTATTATACAGCTATACCCGGGGTATCTCCGTCCTGTTCAATATTTAAATCCACAGGCATTCCCCATTACAGTCAGAATGTATCCCAGGCAATTAAGAATTCATGCAACTATTTCTTTTTCGAGGTAGGCAGAAGAATGGGGGGAGAAGTATTTGAAGAATATGCGAAGAAATTCGGCTTCGGCGAGAAAACGGGTATAGAGCTGCTCTCTGAGTATAAGGGAACCGTTGAAGGCCCGACGAATAAAAAAGAGCTGTTCAGAAGATATCTTGACAACTATCTTGTAAATAATCTGCAGATAAATGATAAGAATGTCCGTGATGAAATAAAAGGATACTTGGATAATAATCCGGGAGAAAGCAAAGTAAGGAAAAGGCTCAAAGAACTTGGTATTAATGATTCAAAGGCGATTGAACGGGTTTGGAGATACATAAGGGACAGCAAGTATCAGCCCGGAGATGTGCTGAACGCAACAATCGGACAGGGAATGAACGGTGTTACTCCTCTTCAGCTTGCAAATGCTGTTGCGTCTATAGTGAATGGAGGTACAAGGTATAGACCTTACCTGGTAGATAAGGTCATAGACTATGATGGTAACGTAAAGCTGGAAAAAAAGCCGGAAGTGGCGGAAAAGATTGATATTTCTCCCGCCAATCTTGAAGCGATAAAGAGGGGAATGTATGCTGTTACCAATGAAGCCGGCGGAACAGCGAGAAGTGCTTTTACAGGCAGCAAGGTTATTATAGCAGGCAAAACGGGAACTGCGGAAGTAGGGAAAGGCTATGATGCCCATGCGTGGTTTGCCGCCTTTGCTCCCTACGAAAAACCCGAGATTGCCGTTGTGGTGATGATAACCCAGGGTGGTCACGGAAACTATCCCGCACCGGTTGCCAGGGAAATAATTGAAGCTTATCTGGCTCCTGAGGCGACTAAGGATAATATGCATATTGACAATGAAATATTGCCGTAGGGATGCATTTTTTCATTGGGAAGAAGGATTTATCACAATTATGAAGAAATATTAGACTATGTATATCAGGGCGATATATCCGGAATCAGGGGGTACTGCCATGGCGGAAAATGCAGTGATATTCAAAGGTACAAAAGACGGATTATATATAATACTCAAAGAAGAAATGGATTTGAGCACCATAAAATATAATCTGGAAAAGAAAATCAAACCTTCCAAGCGTTTTTTTGAAGGCGCAAATATTATGAACTTTAAGGGAAAGAAGCTTACTCAGGATGAGTTTGATGAGCTTAAGGAAATCATGGAGCAGGAATATGGCATGACAGTAATAGGAAGTTACAACGATAAGGACTATCCTGTACACGAAGAGCATCGAGCAGCCAAAAAGCCGGAAATACTGGAACAGCTTCCTTTTGACAATGTGCATAAGGGAGAAGCGCTGATAGTCAGGGCAACACTCAGGTCGGGCCAGTTGATTCAATATAAAGGGGACGTAGTGGTGATTGGGGATGTGAATCCCGGAGCCCACATCAAATCAGCCGGATCTGTTATTGTAATGGGAACCGTAAGAGGGATTATTCAGGCAGGAGCCAACGGCGACTATGGGGCATTCATTGTCGCATATAAAATGCAGCCTTCCCAGCTGAGAATAGGAGATATAATAACAAGATCCCCTGATGGAATGGGCAGCAAGTCGGATAATCCTGAGATTGCATTAGTCAAACAAGGAATGATAGTTGTTGAGCCATATTTGAAGAACAGATAGTTTATATCATATAAATATGCTGATACAATAAATTATGGAGGTAATATAATGGGTGAAGTGATCGTTGTTACATCAGGGAAAGGCGGAGTCGGGAAAACAACTACTACGGCTAATATAGGCACTGGTTTGGCTCTTAAAGGGAAGAGCGTCGTTCTGGTTGATGCAGATATAGGGCTCAGGAATCTGGATGTTGTGATGGGCTTGGAAAACAGAATAGTTTATGACCTTGTTGATGTTGTGGAAGGTGTTTGCAGACAGAGACAGGCACTGATAAAGGACAAGCGGTTTCCCAACCTGTACCTGCTTCCGGCAGCGCAAACAAAAGACAAGAATGCGGTTAATCCCGAACAGATGCAAAAACTCACCGGAGATCTTGCCGAGGAGTTTGATTACGTAATATTGGATTGTCCCGCAGGTATCGAGCAGGGCTTCAAGAATGCAATAGCAGGTGCAAATAAGGCGATAGTAGTTACAACCCCTGAGGTATCGGCTGTCAGAGATGCGGATAGGATTATAGGGCTTCTTGAAGCAAGCGGATTAAGGAACCCAATGCTTATTATAAACAGGATCAAGATGGATATGGTCAAACGCGGAGATATGATGAACATTGATGACATGATAGATATACTCGCCATTGACCTTTTAGGGGTGGTTCCGGATGATGATTTGATTGTCGTTTCCACCAACAGAGGAGAGCCTGTCATTGCAATAGAACAGTCCCTGGCGGGACAAGCCTATAGGAATATTGTAAGGAGAGTACTGGGAGAAGATATTCCCTTTATGAATCTTGAATCGGAGGACGGTTTTTTCAAGAGGGTGGCAAAACTTTTCGGATTGAATAAGAAAAAGCAGTAAGAGGGGGTGTGAGTTATGGATTTGTTCAAGTGGTTTAACAGAAGTACAAGCAGTAAGGATATAGCCAAGGAAAGATTAAAATTGGTATTGATCCATGACAGGGCCAATGTATCTCCTCAATTTCTTGAAATGATTAAGGGAGAACTCATTAAGGTAATATCAGATTATATGGAAATAGACGAAACAGGGCTTGAAATCAAGCTTACAAGGACAAAAAGGGAGATTGATGATTCAACGGTACCCGCATTGGTTGCCAATATACCGATAAAAAGAATGAAAGGCAATGTGAATATTTAGAAACAGGGGAAGGACACGGGACACGGGGACGTTTCTCCTGTCCCGCTTTCAGCGGGACAGGAGAAACGTCCCCGTGTCCCGTGTCCTTTTTTTATTTTTTGGGACATAATTCCATTGGAGTATAAATATAAATATATTAATCTATAAAGAACTATGGGGGAAAGAATATATGGACAACAATAATTTTGAGAATATTCCCAGGCCAAGGTATGTAAAGGAGTATAGAAAACTCGGTGCGGCCTTCAAAACAAGGCGGTATGGTGAAAGGAATTTCGGAGACAGGCTTCTGATGCAGTCCTTTATATCTCTTGCAGCCATAGCAGCAGTACTGTTAGTGAATAATATTAATATTGGCATTGCAAACACGATATCTGACGGCATAAGAACAACGATAAACTGGAATATGGATTTTTCAAAGGTATTGGGGACATTCAGAAATATTGGGAATATTGTACCGGAGGCAAAGGAGAACCTTGGGGTTGCCCAAGTCGGAATAGAAAGCTTTGAAGACAGTCCAAGCTTTATATTTCCTGTGGAAGGGGAAATAACATCAGAATACGGCGAAAGAATCCACCCGGTGTTCAAGACAGTGAGGATGCATACCGGAATAGATATAGATGCAGCGATCGGCACACCTATTAAGTCTTCCGCGGCAGGTACGGTAACAACAGTTGGAGAGGATGAAACAAACGGAAAGTATGTAAGTATAAGGAGCGGCAAATATGATGTGATTTATGCCCACTGCTACAAGATAACAGTTAAAGAGGGACAAAAGGTTCAGCAGGGAGAAATAATAGGGGAGACAGGGGACACGGGTATTACCTCGGGGCCTCATCTGCATTTTGAGATACAAGAGGCAGGGAAGCCTGTCAGCCCAATGGAAATGCTGATGGAAGTGCAGTGAACAGTATAACCGGCGGCATTGGGGGTTCACACTGTGAGGATAAAACTAAATGTTTTTTTTATCCTTTTTTTATTTGTAAGCTGCATTATAGGCTGGCTGCAGCAGTCCTTGATAATGTTTGCCAGTGTATTGCTCCACGAATTCGGACATGTATTGACAGCTAAAAAGTCAGGAATAAAGGTATATGAAGTTGAGCTTATGCCTTTTGGCGGAATAGCCAGAATGGAAGAATTATCAAAGCTGGGAGGGGCTGCAGAAGCTGTGGTTTCAGCTGCAGGGCCTGTCACCAGCTTTGTATTGTCATTGACATTCAGTTTTTTCAGGGAGTATTCAGGGGTATTGGAATCAGCCTGCAGATATAACCTGATAATTTGCCTGTTCAACCTTTTGCCTGTAATTCCGCTGGACGGAGGCAGGATTGCAAGGAATCTGCTTTGCTTCCTGATGGGATACAGGCAGGCAACAAAAATTTTATCGTCAGCAGGTAAAATAGCAGCTTTTCTGCTTCTGGGCTTCAATATTCACATGCTGGCAGCCGGAAGCAAAAGCGGGGCGCTTATAATTGCAGCTGTATTCATATATATTGGTGCTTTAAAGGAAGAGAAAAACAGCTCGTATTATTACTTGTTTACGGGGAATAACACCAAGAATGCGATGATAGCCCGGGGGCGAATAAGAAAAAGGTTTATAAAAGTACAGGAGGATAACCTGATAAGACAGATAGTAAACAAATTCAGCCCTGTGACCCAGTGCTGCGTGGAAGTAGCGGATGCAAAAGGCAGGCTTAAAAGGATTCTGAGTGAAGAAGAAATCATAAAAGGCCTTCTTCAATACGGATATGATGGAAAAATTGCACAAATAATTAACGGATAGATAAACTTTCAGTAGAATTTTATACTGCAATTATGTAATAATATAAATTAGGTTACGAGGTTACGAGGTTTCGGGGTTAGGAGGTTACGAGGTACGAGATTTAGGGCAGGGCTTTGAAGTGAGGAGAATATACTTCCCCTACAGTCGGAGTACTTCACAACTCATTATATTGCATTCTTAAGCCGTGTGCAGAAACTATAGGAGGAACAAATGAAATACGATAACACCAGGGAGTTCATATATGAGGAACTGCTGTCCAAGGTGGAAAAGCCGGGAAGATATATCGGAACGGAGTGGAACAGCATACATAAGAATCCTGAAACGGTTGATATAAGATTCGCATTTTGCTTTCCCGATGTTTATGAGGTTGGTATGTCGCACCTTGGAATGAAGATATTGTATCACCTGTTGAATGATCAGCAGGATATTTTCTGTGAGAGGGTTTTTGCCCCATGGCCCGATATGGAAGAAGTGATGAGAAAAACCGGCATAAAGCTTTTTGGGCTGGAAAGCAGGGATTTTATCGACAGCTTTGATTTTGTGGGTTTTACCCTTCAATATGAGATGAGCTATACAAACATTGTGAATATGTTGGATCTGGCCGGAATACCCAAAAGATCCGGTGAAAGAAATGAAGGCCATCCTTTTGTTGTAGCCGGAGGGCCTTGTGCATATAATCCCGAACCTCTTTATGACATTGTGGATTTCTTCATGCTTGGAGAAGGTGAGGAGCAGCTGCTGGAGGTCATGGAGCTTTACAGGAAGTGGAAGAGTTCAAAAGGCACCAGAGAAGAGTTCTTGAAGATGGCAGCCTCTGTCAGAGGAGTATATGTACCGAAGTTTTACAAAGTTGATTATAATGAAGATTCAACCATAAAGTCAATAAAACCAATAACAGAGGATATACCCGGAAAAGTCAGAAAAAGGGTGATAAAGAACCTGAAGGGCTCATATTTTCCTGACAAAATAGTAGTGCCCTTCATTGATATTGTACATGACAGAATAATGCTTGAAATATTCAGAGGCTGTACAAGAGGCTGCCGTTTTTGCCAGGCCGGCATGATTTATAGGCCGGTAAGGGAGAGAGAAGTGGAGGAGCTGGTGGAAATAGCGGACAGGTTGATACAGAGTTCCGGCTATGAGGAGATTTCATTGTCCTCCTTGTCAACCAGTGATTTCTCAAAGCTTAATGAATTGGTGGAACGGCTGGTTTCCAAATATAAGAGCAGCAGAATCGGATTGTCCCTTCCCTCTCTTCGAATTGATTCTTTTTCACTGAAACTGGTCCAGGAGGTTCAGAAAGTAAGAAAAAGCGGCCTTACTTTTGCACCTGAGGCAGGTACCCAAAGAATGCGGGATGTGATCAACAAAGGTGTAGACGAAGAGGATCTGCTTAACTCGGTGGGTGCTGCATTTGAAACAGGCTACAGCAGCGTCAAGCTGTACTATATGATAGGCCTTCCCGCAGAGACCATGGAAGACATTCAGGGTATTGCAGATTTGACATTCAAGGTAGTGGACAGGTATTACCGGGTACCGAAGGAGAAAAGGGGAAAAGGCCTTAATGTAACCGCAAGTGCTTCCTCCTTTGTTCCCAAGCCTTTTACTCCCTTTCAGTGGGAGCCGCAGGATACCATCAATACTCTCATAGAAAAGCAGAGGTACCTGCAAAAGGCTATTAAGAAAAAGCAGATCACCTTTAACTGGCATGAGCCTTACGTCAGCTACATGGAAGCAGTATTTGCACGAGGAGACAGGAGGCTCTGTGATGTACTCATAAAAGCATGGGAACTGGGATGCAAATTTGACGGTTGGGACCAGTATTTTGATTATGAGGCCTGGATGCAGGCTTTTAAAGATACGGGAGCTGATCCGGATTTTTATGCCGCTAGGCGAAGAGAGCTGGATGAAGTACTCCCCTGGGATCATATTGATGTCGGAGTGACTAAGAAGTATTTGAGGGGGGAGTACAAGAAATCCCTTAAGGGAGAATTGACGAGAGATTGCAGGACTGCCTGCACCGGCTGCGGTATTAATCTGCTTCAGGAAGGCGGTGTCTGTAAATGATGCATATAAGACTTAAATTCACCAAGGGCAATGAAGTGAAATATATATCCCACCTGGATCTTATGAGAGTATTTCAAAGAGCATTGAGAAGAACAGGCATACCCATATCCTACAGCAGCGGTTTCAATCCTCACATGGAGATTTCCTTTGGGGCTCCATTATCCCTGGGTGTCACCAGCAATGCCGAATATGTGGATTTAAAGCTTGCGGAGCCAATGGATGTCAGGGAGATACAGAGGCGCCTGAATGACTCGCTGCCGGATGGAATAAGGATATTGGACGGTATTGAGATTAGGGAAAACCACAAGAGTGCCATGTCGGTTGTCTCCCATTCAAGATATCGCATCAGAATTTTTATGGAAAACGTATCTTCTGATGAGCTGACAAAGAAAATTGAAGAATTTGCAGCACAAAAGGAAATAAAGATAATGAAGGAACAGCCCAAGAAGGGCTTTGAACTCAAAGAGATTGATATAAAACCCCTGTTAGTCAGTATGAAGCTGATTGAGTCGAAAGAAGATATATACACAATTGACTGCCTTCTTCTAAGCGGAAGCAGTGGGAACCTTAAACCCGGATTATTAATTAAGGCTTTTAAGGAATTTACGGGATATGATATTCAAAGCATCAGGATAAACAGGGAACAAGTATACGGGTTAAAAAACGGCAAGCTTTTGGATTTGCTTGAATATGAAAGCGCAGAAGCATAAAAAACCATGAATCGAAGGATGAAGGAGCGCGATTTATGAAAGAGATTATTATTGATGTCGGTTCCAGGCAAACCCGTGTTGCTTTGCTGGAAAACAAGGAACTGACGGAGATATATATTGAAAGGCAGAGCGAAGAAAGGATTACCGGCAATATATACAAGGGAAGGGTGGAAAATGTGCTTCCCGGAATGCAGGCCGCCTTTATCAATATTGGTTTGGATAAGAATGCATTTTTATATGTAAAGGATGCGCTTCCAAATACTTATTTTGATGAGGATGAGGAGTATGTCAGTTCTGCACAATATAAAGAATATCAGATAGATGAGCTTCTTAAGGCCGGACAGGAAATAATGGTTCAGATTATGAAGGAGCCTATAGATTCAAAAGGAGCCAGAGTAACAACACATATTACTCTGCCGGGAAGATATGCTGTATTGATGCCCACTGTTGAATACATAGGAATATCAAGGCGCATAGAGGATGAAGAAATTAGGGAAAAGCTGAAAAAGCTGGCAGAAGAGCTGAAACCCAAGGGAATGGGACTGATAATCAGAACTGCTGCAGAGGATTGCACCGAAGCGGATTTAAGCAATGATATAAATTTTTTATTGAAGCTTTGGGATAATATAAAACAAAAGCAAAAAACCGGCGCCGCCCCAAGAATTGTACATAAGGATATGAGCATAATATACAGGACTGTCAGAGATATGTTCACCAAGGATATTGACAGGCTTGTAATCAACAATAAGGAACACTATGAGAAGGTTCGGGAGCTAGTAACAATTATTTCATCACATTTAAAAAACAAAGTTGAATATTACAATAAAAGCTATGATATATTTGAATATTATCAGGCAGAGCCTCAGATAAGCAGGATAATCAATCGCAAGGTCTGGCTTAAATGCGGAGGATACATTGTCATAGACCAGACTGAAGCACTTACATCCATAGATGTGAATACAGGAAAGTATGTCGGTACGGTGGACTTGAAGGATACAGTGCTTAAGACAAATATTGAGGCAGCAAAAGAGATAGCAAAGCAGCTGCGCTTAAGAGATATAGGAGGCATCATAATAATTGATTTCATTGACATGGCGGATGAAATCCACGAAAGTACAGTTCTTGAGGCTCTAAAAAATGCATTGAAAAAAGACAGGACAAGAACCAACGTGCTTGGAATAACTCAGCTGGGCCTGGTTGAAATGACCCGAAAAAAGGTGAGGCAGCGTATAGAAAAGATACTGATGGCACCATGCCCTTACTGCAAAGGAGAGGGAAGGATTTTATCCAGTGAGACAATTGTCAAGAAAATTGAGAAGGAAGTAAACAGCTTGTTTTTTAATACCGGTGCCATGGCTGTTTTTCTTGAGATTCATCCGGATGTGGAAGAATTGATAAACTATTATATAGACGAGGACATGTTTGAGTTGGGTAAGAGCTTTAATAAACCTGTATTTGTCAGGACTTCGGCAGAGCTTCACAGGGAAGGCTATATTGTGAAAGGCATAGGCATGTCGGAAATTACGGAGCTTCGCAAAAAGGGCTGCAGGGAAATTTAATTGACAAAAATGTTGCTATATGATAACATATATTGGCGTAGGCGTATCCGCACGAATCGGGTTTAAATTCTCTGATGCAATGAGGATGCCTGGAATTCGGCGAGACTTATTTATGAGGAGGTGTAGCCTAGTGTATGCAATAATAAAGACCGGCGGTAAGCAATATATGGTTAAAGCCGGTGATGTACTTGCGGTAGAAAAGCTTGATGCGGAATCCGGTGAAAAGGTTGTATTTGAAGAAGTACTTGCTGTAGGCGATAACGGTGAGCTTCAGGTCGGGAATCCTGTAGTTGCAGGTGCAAAGGTCGAAGGAACAGTTGTTGGGAATGGCAAAGCAAAGAAGGTAATTGTATTCAAATATAAGCCGAAGAAGGATTATAGGAGGAAGCAGGGTCACAGGCAGCCATTTACAAAGGTTAAAATCGAAAAAATAAACGCATAAAAGCGGAAAAAGCAACGGAGTTGTCTTTTTTGATTAAGATTGTGATCTACAAGGCCCGAGAGGGCAAAATAACGGGTTTCAAGATATCGGGGCATTCAGGCTACGGTACTCATGGCACCGATATAGTCTGCAGTGCGGTTTCCGCCCTTGGCCAAACGGCTCTCCTGGGGCTGCTGAAGGTTGCCGAAGCGGAGGTGCACTACAGGATTGAGGAGGGATACCTTGATTGCAGTATTGCCGGTGCCGGATCGGACAGAAAGCGCATAATGTGTGATGCGATACTTGAAACCATGTATGAAGGATTTAAGAGTATTAAGGATAGCTATAAAAGGCACATTGATATAGTTGAAGAGGAGGTGTAGATATGTTCAAGATGAACCTTCAGTTGTTTGCACATAAAAAAGGTGTGGGCAGCTCAAGAAACGGCAGAGACTCCCATTCACAGAGACTGGGAACAAAAAAGGCGGACGGACAGTCTGTGCTTGCCGGAAATATAATAGTAAGGCAGAGAGGAACAAAAATCCATCCAGGCATAAATGTGGGGATTGGTAAGGATGACACATTATTTGCGCTTATTGAGGGTGTTGTTAAATTTGAACGTAAAGGCAGAGACAAGAAGCAGGCAAGTGTGTATCCGGTGCAATAATAGCATAGAATTACTGAAGGTACGGCCAGGCTGTACCTTTTTTAGCATTTTTGCAGTATAGGAGATGAGATGAATATGAGCATAAAGAATAGCGGAATATATGATGTTCCTGACATTGAGTCGGAGAAGGAGCGTTATATAGAGAGTCTGAAAGAGCATTTAAGCGAACAGCGCCACGACTTTTTCAATCTGCTTCAAGTATTGTACGGCTATACTCAGCTAAAGAAACCGGACAAGGTGCTGGAACACATTTCTGAATACTGCAGGCGGATGGAAAACATAGGCAGGCTCTATAACTGTAAATGTATAAAACTGGCCGATTTACTTTACAATAAGGTAAAAGAAGCAGAGAGCGTCGATCTAAAGCTTGAGGTCAGCGTTGAGGTCAGTTTTGATTCTGCTGTAAGAATCCTTGACGAAGTCCCTGTTGTATATGTTGTAGACCACGCTATATTGGGCTTTTTATATGTGCTTGATGAAAAGGGTATGAAAAATGCCCATATTATATATAACCTGAAAGAAAGTTCAGAGGGATTTCTAATGGAGATATACTGCAGGGAGATAAGGGAAGGACTGTCCGGGCCTGTTGATTTTACTATTCCCGAGCAGGCAATCTATTGGAAGAAAGCAGGAAGAGGCGTTTTGGGATTTGATAAGATAATGAAGTACTGCAGCGACCTTAAGCTCGACGGAAAAATGCTTGGGGATGGAACAACCTTCATTTTGAATATTTCCAAGGTCAACAAAGGAGAATAATATGTTTGTAGATAAGGCAAAAGTATATGTGAAAGCGGGAAACGGAGGAGACGGCAGAGTATCCTTCCGCAGGGAGAAGTATGTGCCAAATGGCGGACCGGATGGGGGAGACGGAGGAAAAGGCGGAGACATAGTCTTCATAGCAGACGAAAACATGAGAACCCTGATGGATTTCAGATATAAGAGAAAGCATATTGCCGAAAACGGAGAAATGGGAGGAACCAATAATTCATCCGGCAAGAGTGCTGATGACCTGTACATAAAGGTACCTGCAGGCACCATTCTCAGAGATGCCGAATCCAGACTTCTTCTCGGAGATTTGAAGAACCCCGGGGACAAGGCAATTGTTGCACTTGGGGGCAGGGGCGGAAAAGGAAATCAGCATTTTGCCACTCCCACAAGGCAAGCGCCCAGGTTTGCCCAACCGGGGGAGCCGGGAATGGAAAGATGGATCGAGCTGGAGCTGAAGCTTTTGGCCGATGTTGGACTTATAGGATTTCCGAATGTGGGGAAATCAACATTCCTTTCTGTAGTAACTTCCGCAAAACCCAAAATTGCGAATTATCATTTTACAACTCTTGTACCTAATTTGGGGGTAGTGGATCTGGGAGAAGCCAGAAGCTTTGTGATTGCAGATATTCCCGGACTTATCGAAGGAGCCCACAGCGGAGTGGGATTGGGACATGATTTTTTGAGGCATGTAGAAAGGACAAAAGTGCTGATACATCTGCTGGACGCTTCAGGACTTGAGGGGAGAGATCCTCTGGAAGATTTCGATAAAATTAACGAGGAATTGAGGCTGTACAGCGAGAAGCTTGCGAACAAGCCGCAGGTTGTTGCCTGCAACAAGATGGATATTCCTGCCGCGAGGGAGAATTATGCCAGGATAGCAGAGATGCTTAGCAGGAGGGGATATGAGGTGTTTGCAATTTCGGCGGCAACCAGGGATGGTATTTCACCGCTTATGGATAGAGTTTTTAACCTGCTTGAAAGTACAAGAGATGAAGAACCGGTTGAAGAAATCGTAGATTTGATGTATCATATTAATACAGAGGATAAGCCATTTACTGCCAGAAAGGAAAATGGAGTATTTATCGTGGAAGGGAAGCTGATTGAACAACTGCTTGCATCAGTTAACCTGGATGATAATGACTCTATCAAGTACTTTCAAAAGGTACTTAGAAAGAGGGGTATCGTTGATGAGCTGAGACAGTTAGGTGTTAAAGACGGTGATACAATTAGGATGCTGGATTTGGAATTTGAGTATTTTGAATGAAGAACTGGAGGTCAATTGTAGAATATGAACTGCATGCATTGCGAAAATTGTAAACAGAACACCGCCACATATTTCTGCCTGGCAAAAAACGAAATCATTATTAACGAGAGTTTTGTTGCCAATATCGAAAAGAGCAGAAAGGGATGGAAAAAGGGTGATCCTGGATACGAAACTCATCGGCGCAAGCTCAGAAAAGAAATAGAAGTATAAAAATAACGGCAGACATAAGTCTGCCTTTTGAACATAACGGCGGAGCAGATTTTATGAAATTGCGGGGGTGATTTTGTGAAAAGGAAAGTGGTTGCGGTAATCAGTATATTAGTTGTCATAGCCTTTCTGCTGACAATTATTGCTCCATTATTTCAATAGGTTTATGTTTCGCGGGAATCGTATTTGTGCATACTCTGAATAAAAAATAACAGTTGACATATTTGATGCATATGTTATAATCAACAGAAATACATTTGATTCAAATCATATGAGTATGGAGATTTATGCAATGAATAATTTATTAGGGAAAGGAATAAGCGGAATATATTACTTTAGCTTTAACCTGGGCTATTACTTTAGCGCCGGTTATTATGCATGCAAAAAAGAATATATTCCTTTTCCTGATGAGTTGGAAGAATTTAAAAAATTATTGTAAGTAAAACTTTTATTCGTATGAAATAGCATCGATTCAAATAAGGCTCATTAGAGCCTTATTTTTTTTATCGTATAGGAAATAATAATTTCCTATACGATGGGGGATGCAAGGGGGAGAAGCCCCCTGCCGATAAAGGAGGGTGCTCAGGATGCTTGCATCCGTCGAAGGGAACCATAGGGTTCCCTAGCGAAAAAAATGCGCCGTGAGACGCATTTTTTAGAAAATATAAAGGAGGGTAATTATGGTGATAGTAATGAGAGAAAATGCCTCAGATGAAGAAATCGAAAAACTTAGAGAAAGGATAGAAACGGAAGATCTCAAGGTAAGTGTAATAAAGGGCAGGGATTATTGTGTGCTTGGAATTATCGGAGATACTACCGGTATAGACATAAGTGAAATCGAAGCAAATGAAAGCGTGGAAGCGGTCATGAAGATTCAACAGAGATACAAGCTTTCAAACAGAATGTTTCACAAGGACAACTCGGTAATACAGGTAGGCGACAAGACCATAGGCGGTCAGGAACTGGCTGTAATAGCAGGCCCTTGCTCGGTGGAAAGCGAAGAGCAGATATTGGAATTGGCGAAAGAGGTGAAAGAGTGCGGGGCAGGCTTCTTAAGAGGAGGCGCATTCAAGCCCAGGACATCGCCGTACAGCTTCCAGGGCATGAAGCTTGAGGGACTTGAGCTTTTGAAACTTGCCCGGAAGGAAACCGGCCTTCCGATTGTCACGGAAATAATGTCAGTGGATATGATAGAGAGATTCGTAGAAGATGTGGACGTAATACAGGTTGGCGCAAGAAACATGCAGAACTTTGAGCTGCTTAAGGAGCTTGGAAAGACCACAAAGCCCATACTTTTGAAGCGCGGACTGTCTGCAACAATAGAAGAGCTGCTAATGTCAGCAGAATATATCATGTCTGAGGGGAACAGCAATGTAATACTTTGTGAAAGAGGCATAAGAACCTTCGAGACCTATACAAGAAATACTTTGGATATCAGCGCTATTCTGGCAATCAAGAAACTCAGCCATTTGCCCGTAATAGTTGATCCAAGCCATGCGACGGGCTTGTGGTGGATGGTTGAACCTCTGGCAAAAGCATCGGTTGTTGCGGGTGCTGACGGAATTATGGTAGAAGTGCACAGCGATCCTGCAAATGCCAAGTGTGACGGGCAGCAATCCATTAAGCCGGAAAAGTTCAGGGCAATGATGAAAGATATTACATTAATGGCGGACTCGCTGAAAAAGGCTAATTAAAGGGCGGAACATAAAGAAAATACTGGAAATGGTATCAGTTAAGTGTTACGATGATTGGAGGAATTAAATTGGAAGAGGGTGACTTTAGAAGGAATATTGCAGTAGTTGGCTTGGGATTAATAGGCGGTTCTTTTGCCATGGCACTGAGAAAGCATAATGCAGTAAGAATATTCGGCATAGATATTGATGAGAGCGTATTGAACAAAGCAGCCGGCTGCGGAGTAATAGACGAGGGTGCTTCCAATGCAAAAAAAATATTATGCAAATCCGATATGGTAATAATTGCTTTGTATCCGCGGGAAGCAATTGAATTTATTAAGAATTATGCCGAATATTTCAGACCGGGGACCATAGTTACCGATACTTGCAGTATCAAGCAGCCGATAATTGAAGCTGCAAAGAAAAGCTTGCGGCAGGATGTGGAGTTTGTCGGGGGACATCCGATGGCGGGAAATGAGTTTCAAGGTTTTGAAGCCGCATCCCGGGAACTCTTTTTTGATACTAACTATATTATCACACCCCATGAAAGCAATAGCGAAAGCGGGATAATGGCTGTGGAAAAGCTGGCAGCTTCAATAGGATGCAAGTGTTTGACCAGGATAGGAGCAGAGGCTCATGACCGTTTGATATCCTTTACAAGCCAGCTCCCGCATATAGTTGCCATCTCGTTTGCAAACCTGATGATGAGGGAGAAGGGCATAAGCCCTTTTACCGGGCGCAGCTTCAAGGATGCCACCAGAGTGGCGGCATTGAATAAGGAACTCTGGACTCAAATTCTCAGGATGAATAATTTGAATATTATTGATAGAATAGAAGATATGGAGGACATGCTTCATAAATTAAAAGATGCTATAAAAGAACAGGACGAAAGCAGCCTTCAAATACTGTTCGACAATGCTATTAAAAGTAAAAGGGAGGTTATATAGATGGTGACTATAGAGGTTTCAATAAAAAGCAGCAGCAAAAAATATAACATCCAAATCGGCAAAAACATTCGGCAGGAGCTTTATAAATATCTTTCAGAGAGATATAGGGGCAAAAAGGCTGTAATAGTTACCGATGATAATGTAAATAAGCTTTACGGAGCATCATTATATAGGGGTATAGTTGAGGCAGGGATGAAATGCAGGCTTATATCCTTTAGTCCGGGTGAAAAAAGCAAATCCCTGCAAGTCCTTTCGGGGATATATGAGGATCTTGCCGGTTTCAACGCAGACAGGGGAGATATCATTATTGCGTTTGGCGGCGGGGTTGCAGGCGATTTGGCAGGGTTTGCCGCAGCTACCTATTTAAGGGGCATATCGTATATTCAACTCCCGACAACATTACTGGCGCAAGTAGACAGCAGCGTAGGCGGTAAAACTGCAATTGACCTTTCCTCGGGGAAAAACCTGGTAGGAAGCTTTTATCATCCTGAAATTGTATTTATTGATACTTTATTTCTGAATACACTGGAAGACAGGTATTTGAGGGACGGCATGGCTGAAGTAATCAAATACGGATGCATAAAGGACAAGAGCCTCTTTGACAGGCTTTCGGATTATGAAAACCTGCAGCAATGTATTGCCGATATGGATGAATTGGTATGCACCTGCTGTTCGATAAAAAGAGCAGTAGTGGAAGCGGATGAGCTGGACAGAGGGGAAAGAATGCTTCTTAATTTCGGTCATACCTTTGGCCATGCAGTAGAACAATATTATAATTATGAGAAGTATACCCACGGGGAAGCTGTTGCAATGGGTATGGCGGAAATTACAAAACGGAGCGAGGAGATGGGATTAACAGAACGGGGTACTGCAAAAGCTTTGGCGGATATATTAAAGAAATATGGCTTGCCTTATGAAATCCCTGTTGCAAATAAAAAAGATCTGATAAATGTTATGAGGCGGGATAAAAAATTCAGCGGTGATAGTATAAGGCTTGTTTTATTAAATAAACTGGGAACTGCCTTTATAATGAAAGCAAAATCCGAAGAACTTGAAAGCTTTCTTGATACAACGGGAGATGCAAGGGAGGATTAAGGATGAAAGAAGTGAAAATATATCCCGGCAGCCTTGCCGGAGAGGTTTTCATACCGGCCTCAAAAAGCATAAGCCATAGGGCGGTGATATGCGCAGGACTCTCGGAAGGAATAAGTAACATAAATAATGCTGGAATATCGCAGGACATTGAAGCGACTATAGAAGCAATGAGAAGCTTCGGTACAACGATTGAAAAGGCGGATGCCTCACTGAGGATAAAGGGGAGTGCCGTACCTAAGCTGAAAAACTCCGGAATAAATTGTCATGAATCAGGTTCTACCTTAAGGTTTATTATACCCATTGCAGCCTTGACGGGTGAACCCGTTACTTTTTACGGAGAAGGGAGACTGGTTGAAAGGCCTTTGCTGCAATATTACAATATTTTTGAGAAGCAGGGGATAAAATACGAAACCGAGGCAGGAAAGCTTCCTCTTCACATTAACGGCAGGCTGGTTCCCGGAGAGTTTCAACTGGAGGGGAATATCAGCTCTCAGTTCATTAGCGGCTTGATGTTTGCACTGCCGCTTTTGGAGGGGGATTCACTGATAACGGTAACCACAGAGCCGGAGTCAAAGCCTTACATAGATCTTACACTGAAGGTTCTGAAGGACTTTTCAATACATATAGAAAACCGCGATTACAGGACTTTTGTTATAAAAGGAAGGCAAAAGTACAGAGGGACGGATTATACCGTTCCCGGAGATTTTTCACAGGCTGCCTTCTGGCTGGCAGCGGGAGCATTAGGGTCGGAGGTGGTATGCAAGGGCCTTGATATAAATTCCATGCAGGGTGACAGAGTAATGATGGACATAATTGGCGAAATGGGAGGCGGAATATTTATAAAAACTGATGCTGTCAGGGCGCTTCCGACTGATACAAGAGGAACAGTTATCGACGCCTCCCAGTGTCCGGATTTGGTCCCGATATTGGCAGTTCTGGGGGCACTGAGCGAGGGAAGGACTGAAATAGTAAATGCGGGCCGGCTGCGTTTGAAGGAATCCGACAGGCTGAAGGCTGTAAGCAGCGAGCTTGGCAAACTGGGAGCGTGTATTATGGAATTACAAGACAGCCTGGTTATTGACGGCAGAAAAAGCCTGCGGGGCGGAAGGGTTGAAAGCTGGAATGACCATAGGGTTGCAATGGCACTGGCTATAGCAGCCACAAGGTGCGAAGAGCCGGTTATCATAAGCGATGCTTCTTGTGTGAAAAAGTCTTATCCTGAGTTCTGGGTACATTATAAAGCATTGGGGGGAAAAATCGATGAGCGGTATATGGGGTAACAGCTTAAAAATATCAATATTCGGGGAATCCCACGGTAAAGCAATAGGAATAAATATCGACGGCTTGAAAGCCGGAATCCTTCTGGATCTTGACTGTATAAGAAAGGAAATGCAAAGACGGGCTCCGGGGAATAATGAGTTCTCCACGCCGCGCGCGGAAGGGGACGAATTTGAAATATTAAGCGGCTTTTTTGAGGGCAGAACTACAGGGGCACCTTTATGTGCAGTGATACATAATACAGATAAAAAATCCGAAGATTATGCAGAGCTGAAAAATGTAATGAGGCCTTCTCACAGTGACTACACGGCTTATGTGAAATATGGCGGCTTCAATGACTATAGAGGCGGAGGGCATTTTTCCGGGAGGCTGACTGCCCCGCTGGTTTTTGCGGGAGCTATATGCAAACAGCTTCTTGAAAGCAGGGGAATTACCATAGGCAGTCACATAAGGAGCATAGGAGAAGAGCAGGACAGGCCTTTCAATCCTGTCAGCGTTGACTCAGGCACATTAAAAAAATTGGCGGGCAAGGCTTTTCCCGTATTGGATGCAAAAAGCGAAGCCCTTATGAAAGAGGTTATCGCCCGGGCAAAGGAGCAAAAGAACTCGGTAGGCGGTGTTGTGGAAACTGCAGTACTGGGCGTGAAGCCGGGAATCGGAGAACCTTTTTTTGACTCAGTAGAAAGCACTTTAGCTCATCTCATATTTTCCATTCCGGGAGTAAAAGGCCTGGAATTCGGAGCGGGTTTTGATATATCAAAGCTTATGGGTTCCGAGGCAAATGATGAGTATTATATGGATGGAGAGGAAGTAAAAACCTACAGCAACAACAATGGGGGAATACTTGGAGGCATAACCGGCGGAATGCCGATAATATTTCGGACCGCCATAAAGCCTGTTGCCTCAATCGGCAGGCGGCAGCGGGCCATAGATATTGAGAAGAAAGAAAACGTTGGATTGGAAGTACAGGGAAGGCATGATCCGTGCATTGTGCCGAGAGCAGTGCCTGTAGTAGAGGCAGTTACTGCTATTGCACTTTTAGACCTTATTATGGTTAGTCAGGGAAAATGAATGAATAGAAGGTGTGTTTGCATTGAATGAACTTGAAATCTTAAGACAGAAGATAAATGAAACTGATGAAAAGCTTGTGAAGCTGTTTATAGAAAGAATGGCACTTGCCAAAAAGGTCGGGGAGTACAAATCAGGGAAAAACATGAGGATATATGATCCGGCAAGGGAAAAAGACATTATTGGCAGGTTTGTCAATAGAGTCGGAGTCGATTTTGATGTAAAGTATATTGAGCAGTTTTTGGAAAACCTGATGTTTTTGAGCAGGAGGCTTCAAGGAGATATAATAGGCAGAAAGCAGGAACCTTCTAAGATAGAAAACCTCAATACGAACATGGCAATAGGCTATCAAGGGGTGCCGGGCTGCTATAGCTATCAGGCGGGGCTTGAATATTTCGGGGAAGGGATTGAGGCCTTGAGCTATCACAGTTTCAGGGATGTTTTCGATGCTCTTGCAAAAGGGGAAATACAGTACGGCATACTGCCGATAGAAAATACCACCTCCGGCAGTATTAATGAAGTATACGATTTACTTAGAGAATATGAATTCTATATCGTAGGCGAAAAATGCCTGAGGGTGGAGCACAGCTTACTTGCGGTGGAGGGTGCAAAGCTATCTGATATTAAGGAGATTTACAGTCACCGGCAGGGTTTGATTCAGTGCAGCCGTTATCTTTCACAATACCCCGAATGGAAGCAGATACCCTATTTTGATACCGCAGGAAGCGCAGAGTACATTGCGAAGGAAGGCTTGAAATCCAAAGCATGTATTGCAGGTGAGAAGGCAGCTTCAGTATATGGCCTGTGTATAATTTGCCGGGGCATACAGGATAACAGGAACAACAGTACCAGATTTGTAATTATTAGCAAAGAAAAGCTTGATAATGAAAAGGCTGATAAAATCAGCATAGTATTCAGTGTGCCTCATAAGCCGGGAAGCCTTTATGGAATATTAAGGTATTTTGCGGAGGGTAATTGCAATCTGATGAAAATTGAGTCCAGGCCTTTGGAAGATAAGGCATGGGAATATTTCTTTTATACGGATTTAAGCGGAAACATAAATGAGGAAGGTATAAGAGGCATTCTGGCGGATATGGAGAAGGAATGTTCATATTTCAGATTGCTGGGCAATTATGCAAGCGAGGTTGGATGCGGATGATGAATAATGTTTTCGGATTAATCGGAGAAAGCCTGAGACACAGTTTTTCTCCGCAAATACACTGCGAAATATTCAAAATGCTGGGGATAGATGGAGAATACAGGCTTTTTGAGCTGAAGGAAGAGGAGCTGAAGCCTGCGCTCCTGAAGTATAAGGGGCAGGGCATCAAAGGTTTGAATGTCACTGTGCCATATAAAATAAAGATTATGCCTTACCTTGATGTGATTTCGGAAGAAGCTGAAAAAATCGGTGCGGTAAATACAATATCATTGGTTAATGGTATACTCACAGGGTATAATACCGATTACAGCGGCTTTGGGATGCTGCTTGCAAGAAGCCGAATAGAGGTAAAAAATAAAAGTGCTGTAATACTGGGCACCGGCGGGGTTTCAAAGGCAGCAGCGCAGTATCTCATGGATAATGGAGCAAAAGCCATCACATTTGTGAGCAGAAATCCCGGTGATGGGGCTGTCGGCTATAATGAAACAGCAAGCCTGAAGGGGGATATTATTATAAATTGCACTCCCTGCGGAATGTACCCCAAGGCGGATGTATCACCGGTTCCTTACGGAATATTCAAGCAGTTCGGTACAGCAGTAGATTTGATATATAATCCGGGAAAAACATTGTTTTTGAAGCAGGCTGAAGATAACGGGCTGAAAGCGGTAAACGGGCTTTACATGCTTGTGGGCCAGGCTGTTGCAGCCCAGGAAATCTGGAATGGAATAGGGCTTACAAGCCAACAGGTGGATAGTATTTACCTGCAAATAAAAAAAATGCTCTATAGGGACACAAGCAAGAATATAGTATTGATAGGACTTATGGGCTGCGGAAAGACATCTATAGGAAAGCTGCTTGCTGAAAAGCTTGGGAGAAAGTTCATAGATATCGATGATATGATTGAAAAACAAGAGGGATGCACTATTAACGAACTGTTCCTGCAGGGGGAAGAGCACTTTCGCAATCTGGAGACTAAGGCGGTGCTTGCTCTGGAAAAGGAAAAGGATTTAGTTATTTCAACCGGAGGCGGTGTGGTAAAAAGAGCCGTAAATATGAAAAGCCTGAAAAAAAACGGAATTATTATATTTATTGACAGGGATATATGTGATATTATGAATGACATTGATACAAGCACGAGGCCGCTGCTGGCAGGGGGGACAGACCGGCTGCTGCAGCTGCATGCCGAAAGGTATGATTTGTACAAGGAGTACAGTGATTTCACAGTTTATAATGGAAGTAAAGCTGCGGATGTTGTTGAAGATATCCACAGGAATTTAATGGAAAAACTTTAAAAACTCTGTATATTATTGTATAATGAACATAATTCATAAAAGAATACAGAGGTATTTTTATGTACGAGGATGCAGTTGACAATGAGCAAAGCAGGATTGGGATTATGGGAGGCACCTTTGACCCGATTCATTACGGACACCTTGCGGCAGCCGAGGCAGCGAGGATAGAATTTGGGCTCTGCAAGGTCATATTCATGCCTGTGGGAAACCCTCCCCATAAGCAGTCGCAAGCGATAAGCGATGCAGAGCACAGGTATCGTATGACAGCTCTCGCAACTTCTTCTAACTCCGGGTTTGAAGTGTCCCGCCTGGAAGTGGATAAGGCCGGGATTACATATACTTTTGATACAATGAAGGAACTGAGAAACATATATGGCGAAGCTCCCGCAATATATTTTATTACGGGGGCCGATGCAGTGCTGGAGCTGCTGACGTGGTACAAGTTAGGGGAGCTTTTGACGCTCTGCAAATTTATTGCTGTTACCAGGCCCGGATTTGATATTTGTAAGCTGGAACAAAAGATAGCGGAAATTACGTCTAAATATGATGGAGAAATTATATGCCTGGAAGTTCCATTACTTGAAATATCCTCTACAGATATCAGAGAAAGGATAAGGAGCGGAAAGCCTGTAAAATATCTGCTCCCGGAAGAGGTGGAAGCATATATACATAAAAACGGACTTTACAAGGAGTGAATTATTTGCTGGATTTGAACTCAATAATGGAGCATCTTGAAAAGACCATATCCTCAAAGAGATATATACATTCTGTTAATGTGAGCAAAACAGCTAAGAAGCTTGCCGAATTTTATGAATACGATGCAGTCAAGGCGGAAATTGCAGGTTTGGTGCATGATTGTGCCAGGGACCTTGAAAAGCCCCTTCAACTGAAATGCCTTAAGGAAGAAGGTATTGAGGCGGATGAACTGACTCTGAATATTGAGGAGCTGTTGCACGGCCCTGCTGCAGTACATATTTGCAGAAAAGTTTTTGCCATTGAGGATGAGGAGATATTAAGCGCTGTAAGATATCATACAACCGGTAAAGAGAATATGTCACTTCTTGAAAAAATAATCTATCTTTCGGATTTTATCGAACCCTCAAGGAGTTTTCCTGGAGTGGAAGAGCTGAGGGGACTAGCCTTCAAGAACCTGGACAAAGCTCTGCTTCTGGCTTTTAATTCGTCTATCCTGTACATATTGTCAAAAAACGAATATGTGCATATTAATACAATACTTGCAAGAAACCATGTGCTTAAAGAAGTCGGAGAGAATGGAATGCAGTGTCATGACAGCAGCAGATAGAAATATCACTGTGTCTGGCGTAAAATATTTAGAAAACGAGGTTTACAAGCTTGAAAAAATATATAATAATTTTTTTGGCATCGTTTTTAGTTTTTTATGCAATAATCGGCGGAGTATATAATAAATATAAATCAAATATGACTGATGAGCACTTTGTCAGGACGATTGAAGAGAATCCCGAACTTGAGCCCGAAGACACGAAAGAGGATGTAATAATAAACACTTTGGTAATGGGTATTGATGAAGCAAGATCTGATACTATGATTGTGGTCAGCTATAATAAGGAAAACCAAAAAATTGCATTGCTTTCCATACCAAGAGATACCAGGGTTGAGATTCCGGGATACGGCATTGACAAGATTAATGCGGCAGCTGCAAAAAAAGAAGGTACTGCTCTTGCCATGCGGACTGTGGGTAATCTTCTGGATGTTCCCATACATCATTATGTTAAGGTAACTTTTAAAGGAGCTGAAAGGATAATAGATATATTGGGAGGAGTATCGGTAAATGTGCCCCCTGGTATGGATTATGAGGACCCTGTTCAGGATTTGTATATTCATTTAAAACCGGGTAAGCAAGTGCTCAATGGTAAGGATGCTGTGAAATTTGCCAGATTCAGATCGGGATATCCCGACCAGGACCTTGGCAGGATTAGAGCCCAGCAGCAGCTTATAAAGGCATTTATCGACAAGCTTACAAGCCCCAAGATGATACCAAAAGCACTTACAATCGCCGATGCAATGTCCAAATGTATTAAGACCAATCTTGAAAGCAGTGATATAGCACACTATGCTATTAATATTAAAGACATAAAAATGGAGAATGTGAGTTTTTATACACTTCCGGGCAGCGACGGATACATAAACAGAGTCTCATACTTTTTGCATGATGAGGCCAAGCTCAAGGAGATGATGCAGCAGATACGGATAGATCTTGGAGTAGAGGAGCCTGCAGAGGAGATGGAATTGCTGCCGGCAGATAATGATAATGCTCCGGAGGGGGCGGAAAGCGGTATTGGCTTAAGATGACATAAGTTAATATTGACAATGGTTATAAATATGATATAACAATTGTAAGATAATAGAGATAAACGGAGGGGTGCATTTGTTTTCAGTATCAACGGAAATGGCAAATAAAGCCATCGAACTCTTGAAGGGCAAGAAGGCAAAAGATATAAAGCTATTGGATATTCATGAGCTTACTACTATATCAGACTACTTTGTAATTGCTGCAGGAAGCTCTACAACACAAGTACAGGCAATGAGCGATGAATTGGAAGAAAAAATGGAACTTGCAGGTTATGAAATGCATCATAAGGAAGGATTCAGAAACGGCAGATGGATATTACTTGATTATGGAAATGTAATAGTTCACTTGTTTCATGATGAAGAAAGACAATTCTATAATCTTGAAAGACTCTGGGTAGATGCAAAAACGGTTCTTGTGGATAATGAATAGATAATAATTCTATATTGTTTAGGGGTGTTAGTATGAGTAAAGACCTGCATCCCATACTTAAAGGAATCATACCGCTGATAGATGGGATAGCAAATACATTTGGGAAAAACTGCGAAGTTGTACTGCATGATATCAGGAATCCGCAAAGCTCTGTTATTGCGATAGCCAACGGACACATAACCGGAAGAAGCATCGGAAGCCCTATGACTGAGTATGGTTTGGCTACACTGCGCAGCGGACAATTCGACAAGCCTATAGTAAACTATAGAAAGAAGACAAGGGACGGCAGGATTCTGAAATCCTCGTCATTGTTTATAAAGGATGAAAATGGGAAGCTTATTGGTTTTCTGTGCATCAATTATGATATTTCAGAGCTTACAATAGCCAGAAACATTATTAATAATCTGGCAAATGTGATCGAAGAAACGGATTTCAGCGAAGAAGACGAATGTTTTGGAAACACGGTAAATGAGATGCTGAGCAGTATAGTGAATAAGGCATTGGAATCCGTAGGGAAGCCGGTTGCCTTCATATCTAAAGAGGAAAAGGTGAATATAGTTCAGTTGCTGGACGAAAAGGGCGTATTCCTGATAAAAGGAGCCATTGACTATGTCGCCAAGGTTCTTTGCGTATCAAGATATACTGTTTATAATTATCTGGATGAGACGAGAGTAAATGATTAATAATGAAAGAAGGGATATATAATGACAAAAGAAATCATCAGTGCTGAAAAGGCACCAGGGGCTATAGGCCCGTATTCCCAGGCTGTAAAGTACGGGAACATGGTATTTACTTCAGGTGCGATAGGAGTTGATCCCGCTACAGGTGTATTTCCCGAGGGGGGTATCCAGGTTCAGGCCAAACAGTGCCTTGAGAATCTCAAGGCTGTACTTGAAGCTTCAGGGAGCAGTTTGGAGAATGTGCTCAAGACTACAGTATTTATTAAGGATATGAATGATTTTTCAAAAATCAATGAAATTTATGGACAATATTTTACTGAGAAGCATCCGGGAAGATCCTGCGTGGAGGTTGCAAGGCTGCCGAAGGATGCACTTATAGAAATTGAAGCAGTAGCATATATAGGATAAAGAACATGTGTGGGACACGGGTGGGACACGGGGACGTTTCTCCTGTCCCGCTGGAGAGACACGGGGACGTCAGACTGTGTGATAATTCACCAAATGCATAAAAAATATCTATAAGGAAACTCTTTTTAAAAAGGGTGGGGCTGATGACAAAGCCACCAGCCTTTTTACATTATTTGGTTATTGCAGAATCAAAAAGGATTTTTCATGTTTATGTCGAATATAGCTATAAGAAAGTATTTTTATGAAGGAGCTGTATTTAGATGGCATATATTAAAG
>Ga0302248_1000238_pt1 | contig 59100 bp, 69 predicted proteins | sample AAG_UR_Leu_MG_FD_193528 | JGI IMG/M metagenome (GOLD analysis project Ga0302248, IMG submission 193528) | Enriched activated sludge microbial communities from anaerobic digester in WTTP, New Holstein, Wisconsin, United States - AAG_UR_Leu | ecosystem: Engineered > Bioreactor > Anaerobic >...
TCCTGATTTCATTTTCCCAAGGAGTGTATATATAAAGGGTGTTCTCAACATCAAGGCCCCACCTTACACAAAAATCTCTGTCCGTTCCCCTTTCGGTATCAATTATAATGGGGTAATAACCTTTCTTCTGGGCTTCAGCCATACAGAGAACCATAAAACTTGATTTCATAGTGTGCTCTGGGCCGACAATACCGACAAGGCTTCTGTTCGGGATACCTCTCTCAATATCCCCCGATAAAACACGGTTCAAGTCGAGACTTGGAGTTTTGATCCAATCGGACACGGAGGCGATGTCTGACTGTGCCATAATAGATGCGTGAACACCCTTTACATTTTTGGCTATTCTTTTTTGTAAATCCTCAAAAAAACTTTTATCCATAAAAATCTCCTGTTATTATATTATAACATATTTTATCACTATTGTAAAGATATGTAGCTGAAACCGTCTTTTTTCTCCGCAATGTATATCCTGTCTATGTCCACATCGTTCACTTCTTTCCTGTGGCTTACAAGGAACATCTTGCTCCCATCTTCCTGTTGCTTTATTTTCAATATCTGCATAACCTTCTCAATTGAATAACTGTCGAGTGAGCTGTCCAGTATTTCATCCAGTTCAAGTATATCGGGGAAAATACCCGCCTGTATTCTGGCTATGTCCAGTAGAGCCATCTGTAGAGCGAAATCCACGCTCTTCGCCTCTCCACCAGAAAGATTACCGTAAGAGCAATTGGTGATGCCCGGGCCCTTGATTTCCTCGTCCAACCAGTTGTCCAGAACAATATAGAATGAGTGGCCGACTTCCGATAGATAATGGTTCACCCTCTTGTTCAAAAACGGGATGATGGAACTGATGGCATACTGCTTAACGTGCTCATCACGACAAATCAATTTTACGAAATCGAGATAATCACTCACACCGGCTAATTTGGTTACCTGTGCGGACATTGCCCTCTTCTCCCTCTGAAGTTCTTCAATCTTCTCTTCGTGCTCTTTTATCAATGACTGAAATCTTTCTTTCGATTCTTTTTCGTGTCTGACCTTCTCTTCCAGTAATAATATTTTATTCTTGAGTGTCTGGATTTTCTCTGCCCGCTCATTCACCTCTATGAGTTCGATGTTCATCTCCTTCAATTCATCTTCCAGATTTTCTATCTTGTTTGAAATCTTTCCCTGTTCTTTCTTGAGATGTTCCAGTTCCTTTGTCTTTTCTTTTTTCTCTTTCTGGAAAGAGATGCCATTTTCCCTCTTCTCATCGAGATGTTTGTAACTGTCGAGTTTCCCCCTCAATTCAATCATCTTTATTTTTATGTCCGTCAAGTTTTTTATTTCCGTATTCAGTTTTATCCTGTTTTCCTTGGCTCCTGTCATTGCCGCTTCGAGAGTTATTTTCTTCTTTTCCAAAGTTTCTATTTTTTTGTTCAAGTCTTTCGTGCTTTTTGTTTTCTGTTTTGCCAGTTTCTCACTATCAATAAGAGAGCCACAAGTAGGGCATACAGTCACGCCCAGTAACAATTCAAGGCTGCTCGTAGACGATTTGATGTGTGTTTTGTTCTCTATAATGTCGTGTGTCACAGCATCCAAGTCTTTCCTGATGGCATCCACATTGGTATTGATATGATTTACGTCTGTCATCATTGAGGCAATCCTGACATTCAACTCCTCTATTGATGTATGTTCTTTTGTATAAAAGTCATATTCCTTTTTTACCTGACCGGAAACTTCTATATCCTTGTCCACATCCCCGATTTTTTCCAATTGGCTCTCGATGAACTTTATCTGGCTCTCCGCCCCGGAAATCTTTGATATCAGGTCGTAGTTGGTTCTGGACAACCCGTTCAACTCTTCCTGTCTTTTTCTTTTTTTCTCTTGGAGATTTTCCTGTTTCTTCAGAAGATTTCCATTTTTACTTTCCTTGTATTCCTTTTTCGCTGTCTCCAACTCATCCTCATAAGACATTATTCCAGATATCTGCTGTTTGATACTCTCGACCTGTCTTTGGATATCCTCGACATTTTTTTCAATATACTCCCTTCTTGTTTTGTATGTGAATGTCTTGTCAGCCACCACCTTCAATTTTTCATTACACTTGTTGCTCAATTGGCTGAAAAGCTCCAGACCGAAAACTGTTTCAATGAACTTTCTTTTCTTGTCCGCGGTCATACTCAGTATCGGTACAGATGAATTGAGATTGGAATAGACGAGGGAAATAAAAGTCTTGAAATCCATACCGATGATTTCTTCCTCTATTTCCTTTTGATAGTCAATCTTATGTGACGGGGTTGGCATCAACCGGCCGTTCTTATAGACTTCCAACCTATCCGGTTTCAATGCCCTCAAAATCATATACTGCATTCCACCCTTATCGAAGGTGAGACAGACCTCGCAGTTTTTTCTGTTTTTCCAGTTTACAATACTCTCCTTCCTGACATTCCTGTTCACCTTCCCGAAGAGGGCAAATGGGATTGTCTCAAGGAAACCAGATTTTCCCACGGCATTACTCCTGTCTTTGGTCACATCGTTTCCCAAGACAAGGTTGAGGCCCGGAAGAAAATCCACATCCTGTACTATTTTTCCATAACTGAAAAAGTTACGAAACTTTACATTCTTGATTTCAAGTTTCATTATTCTTCTTTTGCTGTGGCGTCTTTCTTATCCTGTATTTGTCGGGCAAGACCCAAAAGGGCGTAACCGGCGATGTCCTGATACGGACTTTCTCCAAGTGCATTTGGACTTGTTGCCAATCTGAATAATTTGTCAAGTATCCTCACTACACAAAGAGCATCATCCATCTGTTCGGTCTTTATTCCCTCCGGATAAAGTATCTTCATAACCTTACCAGACTGACCGAAACTGTCACCGTAAGCAAGTTGCTTCTTTGTGACTATTTTTCCTACAGCTTGTCCTATTTTTTCATAATCTGCCATTTATTCCACCTCAAACAATTTATTATCAAGTGCGGGTTCGTATCCTTCTTCTCTTTTTTTGTATTCTCTCAATTGTGAAAGATTTTTCATCAATCCTTTCTTGAAAAAAATAAATTCCCTGAATGGTAAGCCAAGAACTTCCTCTATTTCTTCCAATGTGAGACTGTTTTTCATCTCATAGGTTTTGTGGAGAAAATCCAATCTGTCTATGAGCTGAATAAAATCATCCACAGTTTCGGCTCTGGCCAAGTAATCCCGAATTACTTTCAAAATATCTTTCGGGTCACAGAAGTGTCTCCAAGTATATGATGGGCCCGCAGTAGCCGTATTCGAATCCCAATATACATTATACTCATTATAATTCACATTGTTTATATTATTGAATATGCTCATTATGCGTCCTCTTTCAATAAACCACTTATGACTTGTCTCAATGTGGCTATTTTTATGTGGTCTGGTTTTTCCATTTTCTCAATATACTCTGTCAATATGTCACGGGTACTTTTCAACTGGATATTTTCTGTATCGTCACCATTCGCACTCACGATATTGGATGACATTCTCGCAAAGTCCGTGAATAACTGGATTGGCTGATATATCTGTACTTGCTCCAGTATTTTCATATTCTCCGATGTTCCGTAATCCTTTTTGTATACCAGTTTTACAATGTTTCCCCGTATCTTTTCCGGTTTGATCTGTTCATCAGTTGTGACAACTACAAATTCCGGTGCGTCCTTGTACTGTATGAACTCAAGTTTGTCATCCTCAAAAACATAATACCCCCTCTTGCTTCCCGCATCCCCGAAATTGAACTGGAACGGGGCGCCCAGATAAGTAATGTTATTTTTATGTGAGGGAATATGAAAGTGGCCGGAAAAGACCTGCTCAAATCTGGAAAAATTCGTGATGTTTATATCGGACTTGTAAAACTCAAATCTCTGTACGACAGGGAACCCGTTGATTTCGAAGTGACCAAGAGCATATCGGGCATCCGGAATGTCCTTCATCTCTGTGGCCCAAGGAACCATCACCATATCTTCCATTACTGTGACTTCATCTATTATTTTGATGTTTGGATGTTCCTCAAATACACTCAAACTCGTAGGATGGATTTTGTCCTTGTAGAATGTATCGTGGTTCCCGATAATAATAAAGACTTCGAGTTTGGCTTCGTGAAGGAGTTCGGCGATCTTCAGGGCATTGGATAGTGTCTTGATATTGAGATGTCTCCTGTTATCGAAGAAATCTCCCAAGTGAATAATCCTATCAATACACCTTTTTTTGCATACGTCTATAATTTCTTTGAAGAGAAGAATGGTTGCATCGTGCCATAAATCGGCCGACTTGTAAATTCCAAGATGGGTGTCACCGACAAGTAAACAATTTTTCATTATTCTTTTTCACGGATTGCTTCATAGTTGATGGCGCTGTTAGCCGGTTTATTCGCCAGAAGTGAATACTCACGGTAACAGATATCTTTTATGTCACTATGTTTGTTCTGCTCCTTTATGTAGGTCAGGAAGGCATTTTTGCATATCTGTGTAATGTATGCAAAAGCGTTTTGTGATTTGGCTTCATCAAAGTTCCGGAGATACTTCAGACAAGTCAGAACAGCCTCCGAAATCATATCTTTTTTCCAAGTGTAACCTGCGAAGCTCCCTTTGGATGAAAAGTTTTCTGCTATTATCAGCAACATTCTCCCCAAATTTTCCGAGGCTCGGCCATTGGTTTTATAAATCACAATTTCAGCTAATAAATCACTATTTTTGATGTAATAATTGTCACCTTTTTTTGACATCAATTCCTCATTGTTACTGTAGATATTCTACACTATTTTGGAGCAAAGGTAAACCTATAGGTGAAAAGTTATGATTTATTGTTTTGTTTTGAGATTTGATTTTCCAGATGTAGCTGTAGCCGGCTCAAATTACCGGATGCTTCAAGGTATTTCCTTCTGATATTTTCGTTTTTTGTTCGCAGTTTGTCTATTTCATAACCATCAAGGCAAAAGTCAAATTTGAGCTTTCCCCTATAATTTTTCTTCAATTGCTTGTTGAGTTCATTTATCTCTTCAATTATATTTCTGTCCAGCTTATGCTTTTCCAGCATTTCGGACACTATTTCACGGTTAGCCGTGTTCACCTGATCCGTCAACTTGATGTTCAATGCCCGAAATATATTGGTCTTGTTATCAAGACCCGAATTTGATAAGTGTTTCAGTAATCTCATTATCCAACAAGAGTGATATAACTTTCGTTATTGTCAATTTTCCAAATTCTTACAACATTGGCCGTCAGAGATTCTGCGACAATTTCCACAGTCTGTTTTGTGTCAACATCCCAGCATTGCACCAAAGGCCATTCATTATTGAAATTGTGGGTTATATCATATCTGTAGTTTCCCCACGGGCCTTCGAATGGATCATCTTCCGGTGGGATGGGCCCAACCCACTCGCTCGGAATAATATGTGTCACAAGTATTTGCGCCCTTTCATTCCAGCTTTTTGCGAGAGCATTACTTACTGTTTTATTTTTTGTGACATCGGTATCGAGTTCATCAACTTCCGCCGTTGCGAGAGCAATTTCAACATAGTCAACATACCCGTCATCAATAATGCCGGGTTTTGACCAGGCAATTTTGAACTTCTGCCCCGTGTACCCCTGAGATTCCAAACCGTCACCAATCCAAAATTCAAAATAACCGTCCGATGTTGTGGTGACTTGAGGAGGTGTGTTGTCCGGTGGGGCTGCGCCACTTTCAGATTTGTATACCCAGGCGGGGGTGGATGAATTTGCCAGATAAACAGAAATCTCGGCCCCGTTTACTGGTTGACCTTCTTCGTTTTGTAGATAATGCCAAAAATGTGTTCTTGCCATATTTTTACCTCTTATTTGATTGCTAATTCAATTCTATAAAATATTTTTAACTCGACTTCAGCCGGTTTGAAAATCGGGCTACAAGCACTATACCATACCAGATCATCATACAGATTATACAATCCCATTTCTGTGATTGTCAAGTCCGTGGGTGTTTTGGGCACAACGGCTGTAAAATAATAATACTGGCTATCACCTCTCGATGTAACCGGATGTGTACTGATCAAATTTTTCAAAGTGCCGTAATATTTAGCATTCCAATGCCTTGTATCCTCACCATTACCAATTCCAAGATAGGAAGTGTCTGCGGCCATACCATCCATATCGGAAAAAGTTTGACCTATTGACCTGACTACGGCGGTTCCGGATACCGGCTCTGAAAATGTAATAGTGCATCTACTCGTAGTATTTATCGTGATTTCCTTTGGTATAATCAGATTATCATCACCATCATACACTTCAACGTGGAGGCCGTAGGCATTGAGGCCGTGGACAACATACCATATATCCTGTTCACCATCAGGATGATATATATAGGCGGCCTGACCCAGTTGGATACTTCCCGCCTGTGTGGATGAAAATATCGCGGTTATGGTATCATCATCATCAATGTGAACTTCCAGAGGCATAAATACATCGAAATTCGATTCTCTCAATTGTACAATCGGATATTTTTCTGATAATGTGTGGTCAATATTCCAAGAAGCCGCTGATGGGCCGAGTATTGTCTGTGTATATTCCGGCACGGCGACAAAACAATGGCCGTTTGCTGGATTGTATTCATCCCAATATATCCTGATGTGATTTGATGAAATTGTTTCTATTCTTGCCGGGAATATTCTTTCATAAAATACATTGTAACATTGAACCATCGGCATCATCGTTCTCAAGTTATGATGAATATCCCAAATGGATGACAATGACATTCTACTGTAAACGGCCGTTGCTCCAATGGTTCCCACCGCCAGAGGTTTTACACACCAAGACATAAGAAAAGCAGAATAGGCCGCGCCATAAAGTGATGTCGGCGCGGGGCCGAAATGTGTCAACGGAGAAATCAACTGCTGATAATCCGCCACTCTTGCCACAGGACGAAACTCTTCCCAATATTCCAGAAGATTGTCCATAATATTTTCATTGATAATATAATCAGAACCAAAAGGGGCCCCTGTCAAATCCATCTGGACTTTGTAGTGAGGTGAGAGGATTTTTCCTGTTGGCCAATCATACAATGTCGGATAACCACCGCTTCCGGTTGTTTCTACGCTGTGATAAAATCCCTCTCCTGCCGGCCCTACTGGTATCGTTGAGTTGTACGAAGGATTGGCAATGTAAAGATAATCCTCAAAATACGGAAGAGGAATATCTTCAGGGTCTATGACCTGATGCCATCTCTCATACACATTGAGGAAATTGGGTGTTCCACCAACTATAGCCCTCCAAATAATATAGAGTGATGTATATGTTCCTTTCCTTTTCAGGAGAGCCGGGAGATTTTCAACCCACGCTCTCTGTGAAGGAACATCATCGAGCAAATTCGGGATTGTTACGTCAAACATATTTCCAATATAGTAGAGATAGTCACTATCAGTCTCCTTTGGATCCGAAAGTGTAAGGACGTTCTTGAGGCGGTTATAGATTTCCTGATATTGCTGGTCAAAAGAAACTTGGAGAAACTCCGTAAATCTGTCTGTCCTATTATTTTCAGGTAATGCGTCAACTACATAATCCTTCATACCGTAAAAAATAACATTGAAGAAGTTTTCGTTTGTATCGGGATATATCTTACCGAAATAGAGATATACCAAATTTGTATTGACAAAGTTTTCCCAATCCGTATTGTCATTTACAAAATCGTGGAATTGACAGTCCTTTCGGAAATAGATTTCCGAATCGGCATAATAATTCAACAAATCGTTCCAAGTGACTTGTGGTGCCCTATAATTGTCAACGGGCCCGTAGAACTTGAAAACATTTTCTTCCGGTGTTCCCCCCACCGGAACCCCCTTTATTCTCAAGTAACCATCATCTGTTTTCAAAAACAAATCGACACCGTAACCAAATCTTGCTATCATACCGGATGACGGCCCCTTCAAGTGAGCCTTCTTCGGATATTCTGTTCCATAAGGATCAATATTCTGAACAAACTGCTGAACTATAAAATATGGTGAATCGCAAAATCTGGCCATTACGTTTCCTCTGAAAATTCACAGTTACCCAGTAGTAATGCTGGGAACTGGTTATGACCGAGTTGTATTTTTCTCAATTTATTTTCGCCCGGATAAGTTGAGGCCTCTTCAATATAGTATGGGTATAGACCGCTAATATTCGGCTCATACACCGAATGGGTGTCACAATCAACATTTCTTACAATCAGATTTTGAATACCCTTTACCTGCGACCAAGTTTCCCCACTTGTTGATGTTTCAGCCGTATCCATAATATAATTTACAATGTCAATGTGAGAAATTATCTCATTGAAAGCTCTGTTCTTCGATTCAAAATAATATTGCAATTTACTTCTCACATCATTCATTACATCCGTATAAACATATGTCCTTTTTATCTTGATGCCCATATCGAAGGAGAAATACACAAGGTCTGGCAACTCATACAGTTCATAAGTAGTCAGTATTTTCCTTGGCTCAAGATAAGTGGAGATTTCCTCTTCCCAGCTCTGAGAATAAGCAGAAGGTACTATAATTTCGTCATTCGTACCACTTGACGAATAAGAAATTGTACTATCTCCCCATTCATCCGGTATCAAGGAAATGTGAACCCTGTTATATTCTTGAATGCTACCCGAAGGAGCGATTTCCTGTTCCCCCCAAACATGCGCAGCAATAACATCAGACCTCGCCTCAAGATGTGTAGTGTAGTCTCTCTTCGTCACATTCCTATACTGTGAATGAATTGCTCCGGTTGAAGCGCTCTTTATTTCAGCGATTGTTTCGGGGCCGGAGGATCCCGTTGTGGCCAATTCATTTATGGCAGTATATTCCGTCAATGGAACATCCAATCCGGTTGTCCTGTTTGTCATAAAAGTTGTTTCTGGTGATGTAATTGTTCCCCCGCCGGCAGCACTATTCAATCCTGCGCTCTTCAAAAGATAAACAACTATGTCATCCGTGAGATTTGGAACATTTCTGTTGGTAGAAAACTCAACAAGATATTTTTCATACTTGTCAAATCTGAACATATAAACAGTATCTATAGTTGATAATCCTGATAATTCGTCATAAAAATCAGAAATCCTTGTCCAGATTTCATCGTTGACTTGAACCTCGACAGACGGATGTTCCGTTTCATCAATATCATCATCATAATCATAATTTTCAAAAGGAAGATAGAGAATGTTGTCAATCAAATCCTCTCCGCGATATGAATATGTTCTTACGATGCCCTGTCTTATTGGAACCTTTTCTGTGAGAGTATATGGAAAGGTTGCTGAAGTGGGAATGGTATATGTGAAATCCGCAATGGTTGAAAATCTCAATATATCTCCATTTTCGTCCGTGAGATCTGGAGCGTCAATTTGTTTCCATCTCTGGATGTGGATTTCATCGCCAGGAGATATAGAAGCACTCGTAGTAATTGTAATTGTCAAATCTGTCTGGGCAGACCTATATCCCTGTGGATTGTACCCCCTCAATCTCGAAAGCATATGAACAGTTTCATATAAATCCGCCGTATCTATATATTGATTTTTTGCCACTTTATTTGTATAGTAAGTAGTAAGTGCGCCAAGATAGGCAATCAACTCTATGAGTAGAGTAATATTACTACCCTCATAATTATAATCAGCAAAGGTGGTTGTATTCTCAAGTAAATCGGCTATCCTTGCCTTTATAGTAGTAAAATCCATATTCAAATAATCTGGAATTAATGTATTTCCCATAATTATATCCTCTTCAAAACAAAAATTATTCTATCCACATCACGGTAACTTGATCCTCTTATCGAATATGTCACCGTTATGTTATATTGCATTCCCTCATAGTCCGCTTCTACATTAATGTTTATTATTTCAATTCTATCATCCCAACCGGCTAATTCCTGTAGTATTGTATTTCCAATATCTCTGGCCGTTATTTCATCTATTGGCTCGAAAAGAAATCTTTCAAGCTGTGCACCAAAAGTCGGTAGCATTCTTCTACTTCCTTTTTTTGTCCTCAAGATATTTCTCAAAGAGTTTTTAACGGCTTCATATTCTGTTACCCTTCTAACATCCCCATCGGCTTGGCGGGGCATTTCTATATCAAAGTCCGAATAAATGTCTGTAACTGTATATGTAAACTTTCCAGGCATTTTTTATTCACAATCGACATTGGGTGACCCGGCAACTATAGTTCCACTAAAAGTGCCGGAGAAAGAATCACCTATTCGTGCGATTGCCCTCCCATTAGCATTTGTTTTTGATGCACCAGAAACAATTGTTCCGTAATGCCCACAGTTCGCTCTCACTCTGTCACCCACTCTTGCCACACCTATACTATTCGCATTCACATCCGGAGAACACTCTACAATAACACCATTCTGATGCCCGTGATCTCCCGCGGAACAATGTCCTGTAACTGCATCTCCTAATCTACTTACTTTTGCCATATCAATTCAAGTTTATCGGGTTTCCAGTAATATTACAGGAGCCCGTGACATTTATATTACAATTCCCACTTACTGTTATTTGAAGATTACCACTAACGGTTGTTTGCTGATTTGACTGATATCCCTCAGTCACATTTCCCGTAACTGTTTCACTCTTGTCAGATTGAAAATTTTCTGTTACATCGCCCACAACTGTCTCATTCTTGTTACCGTTTATATTTATGGTTTCGTTCTCTTCTATAGTCTTGGTTCGATTTTTAACACCATATATTTCTATATTACCTTCGTTATCTATAATAAAATATGTGCCGGCATTATGATATATTCTAATTCTCTTATTATCCGGTGTAGAATCTACCTCTATTATATGCCCTCCGTGGACATGAAGAACAATATTGTGAGGATATTGTCCTAATCCCTTGTCATAATCTGGCCCTGTTTTATCCGGATAGGCACCGGCCGGGTCAACAAAGCCCCGTAAGGTATCTGCTGGTGGTGATGATGATCCGCCAGGCACAGTACCAAAATATCTCGGTTGTAGAATATTTCCGTTCTCAAAAAATACCATAACATGAGAACCTTGTAGTGGAACCCCCCATACGCCATAATTCGATATTGAGCCCTCAATCAATCCATATATGGGTTCTGCCCAAAGAAGCTCCTCGGTAGGAACCCCCTCAAGAACATCCTTGGTTTTCTGTGATGTATGAATACCAAATATCCTTACTCTACATCTTCCGGCCTGTTCCGGATCATTATTATCCTCCACCACCCCACGATAAATTCCAAACAATTTATCTTTGGGTAAAGTCATATCCGTATATTCATTCTTTATTATCATCTTATATTACCCATTTTCTGTGTCTTTGTTTCAAGATTTACCTTTACAGCGCTATATAAATCTCGTATTTTCGAATCTGTATAGGCTGTTTTCAATAAAACGAGAAGTTGTTTGTAAAAAGGTAGTGTTCTTCCACTAAACTGATGTGTCACAGATTTTACAAGATATTTTCCTTCAAATGCCCTATTAGTGACCTCTTCTTTCAATGTACTTGGCCATATAATATCTACCATCATACCCGCATATCTCCTTTCGTGACCAATGACTGTCATCAAAACTTCGTGCTCTTTAACATATCTCTTGATAGCATCACTATATGCCATATTTTCCAGTAGAATAATATCACTATCCCCCTCAAGATCAAATCTCGTGGCTGTATCACTAATATTATAAAAAAATGTCTTTTTTCCAAGTAGAGTAAATTTCTTAATCATATCTTCATATGTATAAGGTTTATCAATAAAACTTTTGGTTGCGAAATCATATCCAAGCTTATGACCGCCTTTTATACCTATCATAGATTGATAATCTATTCCACTTATAGTAAAACCTAATATTTTATTGAGGCTATTGTCTGCCGAGGTACTAAAATAATATCTTTGAGGTTTTCCGTCAAACCCCCTTTCCAATTCTGTTTGTTTTAATAGTTTTTCTAATGTTATAAAATTCAGGCCCCTCTGATTACTATAAAATAGATAGCCGGGGGCCAGAGATTCTAAACTGCTCGCTCTCTTCGAAAGCCATTTTATTGCCTCCATCGGCGTCCAATAAGGCATATAAAAATTTGATAAACTTTCCTTTGTTTCCTCAAAATTTATAAAAGAACTATCTGTAAATAGCATAAAATCCGAAATGTGTTTGATGATATCAGATATTTTTTTATCAATGAAAGATAAACTATATCTCCTTTGTATCAAACTTATAAACATCGGTTCCACAAAATAAATTTCTATTTGGCTCATATCATAACTTTCTCTTTGGCCCATAGGAGAAATTTGATTTATAGAATATACCATAAAAGTTTTGGATCTATCTTCATCCAATCCATATGACAATATAATGGGTTCGTGACCAACAACGGGTAAAAGCTCGAGGCCTCCGACTTTATCAATAAAAACTAGCTTACCTACCATACAAGCCGAAAAAATATCCTCAATAAAAGTGAATTCTATAATATCACGGCTATCAATGGTGGCCCTTCCAGCTTTCGTTCCCAATGAAACATTAAAATCACTTTTACCTACTGGTTTTTGTGAGGTATCAATCATAATTCCCCAATATCCCTCATTTCTCTCAAAAGAATTGGTATAATACTTGAAACGAGAATTTGTATGTCGTTTTCCTTATCTAATTCCTCAAATGGATTGACAACTTTATTTGCCAAGGGTGTAACCCACCATAAACCAACTGATTTATAGAGGCTGTGAGAAATTAATTCCCACCAATCGTCCTCTTGAACCTCGTAAATCTGATAATACATAACATCTCGAAAAAGGGCATCATTTATATCATATGTTCTAAAGATATTCAGAAATTTTGTTCCATCTTCCTCTTCCATAACATTAAAAAGTCGAAGGTAAGAAACATTTGATAATGTGTGCCCAGTTAAATCTTCGAAGGGTTCTGTTACTTTTTTGGATGCCATTCAGTTATATCTCCCGAAACTTTCGAGCAATTTCTCCCGAAAGTGATCTTTTTATAGTCTTTGCATCTTTTGTTCCTGTTGTTACCAATCCTTTAGTATAAAATGCGCTATCCCATAATGGAGGTATTTCTGTAAATGAAAGATGAAGCTCACACATTGATGGCTGTCCATCGACATATGGTGCCCTCCAAGTCGGTTGAACAAGAGTTAATGCAGCATACTCAATTTTCAAGAAATCTATAGGATATGTTTCTATTGTAAAATAGAAAGGAAAATCTATTTCCGATAAATCATTTACCCCCTGTGTTTTTGTTTTGGTTGGTGACGATAAATATTCCAGAAGTTTTACAGGATAGATAATTTCTTTATACAAATCTGTACCAACATCCGCAAGATAAAAAACAAAGTCATATTTTCTTCTTTCAGAATTTTTATAAACTAATGCAGTATCAATCCTTGTTTTTGCGACATCTGCCTGGGATGCGGCTGTGGCCATTCTATGCACAAGCTCCCCCCATCCTTTTTGATTCTGATCCACGATTGCTTGATATATGGTTTTTAACATCGAATAATAATTACCGCCTTTCCATGCATTTGCAACATCTTGCATCGTTTTATTTTCCCCGGCTTGCAACCCAATATTATCTATTTCTTTACTCACTCTTGCTGCCCAGGCGGCCTTTTCCGCAATCGTGGCAGCTAAAGATTCATAAGGGCCCCAATCGTGTGATACTATTTCTTGTAATTCATTCGGTGCTAATAAGAAAAATGTAAACCTTTTGTTTCTTGGTGTAAGTGGTTTATCACTTCTTCCCCAAGATGCCATACTTTCAATACCTCTGGCCTGTAATTTTATCCATAAATTATTCGTTGTGGAATTGTGTAAAGATGAAGGACACCAAATTGGAGAAACATCGTCTATATCTTCACTTTGAGGCTTGGTTCCTGATGCATCCGCAATAGCATCGTTCTTTTTATTACCCGATTGTGTTGTGGCCCCCCTGTCTTTCTTTGCACTCTCATCTATTTTCTTTCGGTATTGTCCTTGATTTTTATTCTGGTTACCTGAAAGATCTCCATATACATACTCATAATTAGGATCAAGACGGTTGAGAGCATCTATAGCGTCATCTACTGCCATATTTATCATCCTCTAAACTGTATTTTGTAAAACAATATACCAAGCCACCGGCGTTGACATTAGTGTTGGTAATGGGTCGCCAGGTGCACCACCCGGGCCTAATTCATTTTTGTTGACCTGTATTGGTGCAGTATTAAAAGTATTGGAGTTCATACCTACAGGAATCGGCACAGGCCCTTGTTGTTGTAATCCTCCCGTCGTGAGGGAAGCACTTAACTTATTTAATAACATTTCCTGACTTTCCAGATTTCTCAATCCATTACCTATTTCACCTCTAATTGGTGCCCCAAGTTCACCTCTTGTGAGGGGAACTCTTCCACCTCTTTGAAATCCCATCAGAGCTCCGGCACCTAAACCACCAAAAGTAAAATTACTTGCGAATTTCATCAGAGTTCCAATTGGGTCGCGAAGCAATGCTGCCATTCCGCCGGGCAAAATACTATTGAGTAAACCGGCCGTTCCTTTCGGTGTTACCCACTCACCAACCGAGGCAGCAATAAGTCTATTGTCAATTCCTTTGCCTGGAATGGTTTGCCCACCAGTAATTTTTCCCCCTGTCTGCGCTCCAGCAATTTGACCTCTAAATCCCTCCTGCTTCATCATTCTTTTTGCCAAATCATTTATTTCGGAATCGGACAAATCAGCAACTTTTCTATTTGATAGATGTGGGGCTACTCCACCACCATATCCACCACCACTCCATTGTTTCAATCGTTCATCGACAGTTTTACTGCCACTTTTAGTTTTTAATGCCTCTTTCATTGCAGCAAAACCGGCTTCTGGTGTTGGAAATTGCAGAAATGTACCACCGTCTGCTGCCTTAACACCACTATTTGTCGCGCCATATTTTTGTTTCAGATAATCGGTAAAATCTGTTCCCTGATCTTTTATATTGCCTGGATTATTCAATCTTTCCGCTACATTAAGTTTTCCTCTTGCTCCAGTTGTTCCTGCAGGCCCGGCGGGCCCTGTTCCTACACCTTTTGTTCCTACACCTTCTGTTCCCATACCTCGCTTTTGTTTCATTTTTTCGAGTATTTTTTTTCTATATTCAGGATCTTCTCTTATGCGTCTATGTTCTTCTTCTTCAATGGGCTTTCTTCTTTTTTTCTCCTCCTCCTCAATGTCTTTTAATCTTTTTTCCATAGCCCTTCGGGCAGGAGTTGCCAAGCCAAAGCTCGCGATGTCTAAACCATATTCTAATGCTTTATCTTTGATAGTTTTCAGAACAAGATCAAATAGATTTCTAAATTTCTCAACTACCCAATCTGTAAAAATTTCCCAATCCTTTTGAAATTCGGGATCTTTAATAAGATTTTGTATCAGGGCCCCGGCACCCAAAGCAAGTAAACCAATAGCAACGGGAAGAAGTAGCGGGGCCAGCATTGTCATAAAAGAGCCCATAAGCCCCGCAATTGCACCAATAAAAAAGGGCATCATCCATTTCATAGCATTCCACATACCACCCAGAGCGCTTCTACTTATTTTTGCGAATGGCTTCGTAAGCCATTTTCCGATACCTTTTGTTTTCTGCCATAACCAGAATTTCGCGGCCTCTAATTTCATCTGAAGCCAATATTTTGCCCTATCTTTTTTATCCTTTACCCAACCTATAATTTTTTCTTTGGCTTCTCTTTTCTTTTGATATACCCATTCTTTACCGGCCTGATACAGCCAATTTTTAATTTTGAACAGAGCGGTCAACCCCTTTAGAGATTTGAATATTTTCTGGAATGGTAAAATTATTATTTTTTTGAACTGCAAACCAACTTTATCAAAGAATTTTTTAATCGGGGCCATAGAGTATAAACTTTTGGCTATTTTCCATAAAGCCTCACCTACACCAATCGCCGCATTTTTAAGAGTGACAAGAGAATCTCTTGCCAAATCAAAAATTGGTGCCATATCTCCCAATATATCGTGAAGCTGTGATTCAAAAAAACCCGTGATCCTGCCTATTCCTTCTCTTATTGTGGAAAGAACTTTAAGGTTCCAAAAACCATACCAAGCTTTTAAAAATGTTCGGCCCCAAAATCTCTGTAAGAGCCATTTCTCGACCTTTTCTCTTACTGTTACTGTTCTTCGTAGTTCTTTATAATATCTTTCAAGTTCCGCTTTTCTTTTTTTATCTTCCTTTTTTTCTTCATCTGTTCTATATTTTTTATCTAATTTTTTTGTTTCTTCTACTTTTTTCTTTTCTAATTTTTCAAGTTTATCATACAGATCTTCAGGACTTTTTACTCTTTTAGTACCAATGACATCCTTTGGCATAGACTTCTCTATTTGTTTCTGAAATTTTAGAAGTTCCTTTGATGCGGATGCGGCGAAGGCCTTACTAAATTCTCTAGCAAAGTCTTGCATTTCTTTTGGTAATGCTTTGGCTGTAGCCATATATTATTTCCCCTGTTTCTGTGTTTTATCTGGTTGTTTCATAGCATCTGCTTTTTGTTTCATATCTTTTATAACGAGATTGAGAAAGGCCTCCCTTTCAAAATCTGGTAAGAGGTTGCTTTCCTCAATACTTATATTCGCCCGGCTTGCTAAATAATATTGCTCCTCTGTAATAACGTGCAAGCTCGTGCCACAACACAATGTATAAATTAGAAGAAAAAATCTTCAAGTGGAACATCTCTCTTTGACTTATGATGGCATTGAGGACATTCTATATTAATGGAAAAGTCAACACCAAAATCATATTTTTCAAACCATTTTGGTAATTTTACTTCTTCCTGTTCTGTAAGGGCATCCAATAAATAAACTCTATCTTCGATGCTCAAATCTGTTTCTTCACCGTCCGGTGTAATAATTCCCTTTATTGAAAGGGCGAGAATGGCGGTCATTGTCTGAATAGCCTTCTCGGCATCCGCGGCCTCTGGATAAGTATTTTTTACCCATTCCATCGCCTGTTTTTGTATTCCTCTCGTAACCAGAGACATTCTCACTTTAATTCTATCATTTACTTCCACAATATCAGGTTCAGAAATTTCCTTCTCTACTATTTCAGGAGAAATCTCTTCGGTTTTAATTTCTTGGAGAGGTTGAGATTTCTTTTTCTTTTGTGCCGGAGGAGTTTCCGACCCTTTAACTTTCTTTTTCCCAAAATCAAGAAGCTTTACAGGCATTTCAGAAAGATTTACTGTTTGTAGTGATTGGCTGCCACAACTTGGACATATTGTTTGAAATTGATATGTATTCCCCTTCGTAACTTTTCTAATTTCCAGTAATAGAAAAAATCTATCTTGTAAATATAAATCACTTACTTTAAAATCTTCTCCAATAACACACCCCTCCAGAATTTCATCAAGGGCAGTTTCAATAATTGCCTGATCTTCAGCATTTTCATACATTAATAATTTTTTAATTTGACCTGTTGTAATTGGTTTGAATTTTACAGTTTTACCGTTTCCTGGCAAAACAGTTTCAAATTCATACACATTGATATACCTTTTAAAATTTGACATAAAAACCTCCTTATAGTGGTATCTTCCCTCTTATCGCCTCTATATTCAAGTCCAAAAGACTTCTTCCGCCCCTTTGTAAGAATGTTGCAAGAGCACCGGGTTCTCTCTCCGTTATTGTATGATATTGATATGAAAAAGTAACATCAAATTGAACCAAATCATTCGTCTGATAATCTAATTGAATTTGTCCAATACTTTTTGGCCAAGCCCCATAAAGTTTAAAACAGCAAATTGTGCTCCCAGTATCAAAGCCTAAAAGATGAATATCTTGATCAACCATATAGGAAACTGGTTTACCATAGATATTGGCTTGTGGATTATGTATTATTTTTTGCCAGGCCCAAAATCTTGTAAGAATTTTTGCATCATTATCAACTATGAATGTCACACTCCAATCCCCATCAGACCTCGTTGAGGCCATCTTGAATTTCTGGCCAACCCAATAAGTTTGAATTTCTTCCAATGTAGAATCTGGTAATGATGTAGATTTTACAAGATATGGAAAATTTGATGTAGAATTATTCAACAAGAAAACATCTGTGGCTGCGCCCAAACCTTCAACCGCACCCTTTTTGAGGATTTCATCCGTGGCCCCACTACTCAAATCCTCTATGGTTTTCATACCAGATAATACACCCTCGGCGGCCGCCTTCAAAATATTACCAAAATTTGGGAACTGAAGATTTACATAGAATAAATACTGCCTGGCACCACCAAGAAATCTGGATTTATAGGATTGAATATCAATATTAACCTTCATTTTGTCAACATCCCCGCTACTTTTTCATAACCTCGCTTTATCGCGTCTGACAAAGATGTAGACGGTTTTGTTTCCAGTTCCATTTTATAGAAAGAAAAAACCACATTCATTGTCAGAATTTCAGCTGAGGCATAATCAAAGGTAATATTACCAACTGATTTCGGCCAGCATTTTCTCAAAACAAAAGATTTTACAATATTTCCTGAATAATCTATCATATGAACCTCTTGGTCTTGCATATACATTCTTGATGACGATCTTCCACCATCATTTTTTCCCATTGATGTTCTCTGAATCAGATTTTGCCAGCTATACATTCTTTCGATAATATCACCATTAATATCAACATTCATATCAACTGTCCAATCACCATATTTTCTATAACCCGCTATCTTGTAATCAAGGTTCTGCCACGGAATTGGAATTTCATCAAAGGACGCCTCTGGAATAGATGTCGCCTTTACCAAATATGGCCATTTATCAAAATCTGAACCCAATCCATATGTTGTAAGAACACTATTGGCTGCTGGCACAAACCACTTCTTCCACCCATCTGTACTTGCGGACATAAAAGATGAACCAACTTCCTTAGTGGCCGCGGGTGGCAACTTCAAAAGAATATAAAACAAAAATTGTCTGGCTCCACCAGAAAATCTTGTCCTATATGTATCAACATCAAATAATATCTCTGGCATCCTTCCTCCAAATAAAAAGGTCTGAAGAGTTCAAGTACCCTTCAGACCTTTCGATCCATTAGTTTCTTCACTAAGCGTGGTACGGGTTATAAGTATTTATATAATACCTATTATCCGAAAGTCACCGTTGCACCGTAACTTACATTATCAGAAATATGATATATGTAGGTAAATGTCATATCAAATTGAACAACATCGTTTGCGGAGTAATCAAGTGTGGCAGTTCCAACTGATTTTGGCCAAGCCCCAAAAAGCTTATACTTCATAATGGGCTTGCCATCGTAACCCAAAAGCTCGAGTTGCTGATCCACCATATAGAGATTTGGTGGTGTATACAAATTCGTTGTTGGATCGTGAACAAGCTGAGCCCATTGCATAAACATCTGCTGAATTTTTGCATCAATATCTACATTGAAAGTAACTGTCCAATCACCATAGGTATACTTTCCAGCAAATTTAAAATCAAAACCTTGCCAGTTTGTCATAATTTCATCAGATGTTGTCTCCGGCAAATTTGTGGCTCTTACAAGATATGTTGCCTTTTCCGTATCTGTTCCTGCTACACCAGCTGGAAACATTGGTTTGTAGTAGAATAGATATTGTCTTGCTCCACCTTGAAATGATGCCCTATAACTGTCAATATCAAATCTTGGCATTGTTTATTCCTCCAATTATTCTTACGCTCCCGTTGATGCTCCGGCAAGCTCCGTAAAGGAAGCGCCGGTCTTGGTTGCAATAAAGTTCAAAACGATAAATTCTGCGGCCCTTGTAGGCTTGATATAAATATCACACCAGAGTTCGTTTCTGTCAATTCTTTCCGGTGTATTATTTGTTTCATCACAAACAACCATATAATCGTAAATACCTCTTCTGGAACGAACATCTCTCAAGAATGGGTCAATCATATTAACCAAGAGAAGTCTTGTAAGATCATCGTTTGGTTCGAAGAGAAAATATTTTGCTGCGGTGGCAATTGCCTTTTCGAGGACAATGAAAAGCCTACGAACATTAATCCTATTGAAAGCAGATTCTTTATCGAGAAGTGTTTTCTGACCCCAAACAACTTTTCCCTGTCCGGCAAAAGATACAAGTGGGTTAATACCCGCTTTATAAAGAATATCTCTCTCTCCGAGAGTTGGGTTCCAAGCAAGCCTCCTGACATTTCCAAGAAGCGCTCTATTCAGACCGGCAGGAGCAAACCAAGGATCGGAAACATTATCTGTATTTGCATAAATCCCGGCAATAAAACCGGAGGCCGGAATCCATCTATATTTCCCATTCCACTTATCATAAATCTCAATCCAGTTTCCATAAATGGATGCATAACTGGTATTCTCATTCAATGTACTTTGTCTATATGTTCTAAGAGAAGTGGCTTCATTACCGGAGTTATTGATGACAGATTCATAGAGACAATCAAGAACAGCAATACAATCTTTTCTTGTTTCTGCAATTGAAACAAGATATGATTTTACTGTAGTTGATTTATTAGAATCAATAAATACATTGACATCAATTTCTTCTGCATTCGCATAAAGGTCAATGTCATTCATAATAAGTGCATCTGTTACTTGATCTCCCTGATCATCTGCACCACCACCAAATAATTGATAATTGGAAGTTGAAATTGTGATGTCCTGATTTTTCTGTGTTTCATTCAGAGAAATTCTAATATAAGATGATTGTGAATTGATTTTCGTTTCTGCAAAGAGCTTCTGACCCTGATCATCAACTATATCTTCATCGGTAGAAACATTCCAATATTCTTTTACCACATAAGATGTTTCTCCCTGTGGTTTTACTGATACAACAATTAAAAATGATTTGCTGCTGAGAAGCGGGCTATCAATTGCCGAAATGTCTGGATAGGTTTCCCAATCTGAATGGCCGCCCGATGCTATTTGATTATAAGTCGTATAATCAATAACGGCTACTTTGATATTGTTCCCCCAGGCGCCTCTTGAATCTGCAATAAGATAGAACGGGAAGCCCGCAATAGGAGAAACATCATCTGCGAAATTATCGGGGTCTTGACTTGCAAGATCGCCCAATTTGAGGGCATCGGCCACAGAGAAAGGTGAAAATGTTGCTTCTGATCCACTTACTGCCATAGTTCCGGCGAAGGTTGCTGAGACGGGCATCGTTCTCGTGCAGTAAAGTGAGTTACCATATCTCAAATAACCCGTGGCCGAAAGAATATCTTGATAACAATTCGCTATATTCGTTGGTTTTCCAAAAAAATCTATCAATTCATTTGTGGTCGTTATCAGCGTTTTCTTTCTTTCCGGCCCTTTATAAGTATTTCGCAAAATAATTGCGGCAATAGAAGTGGCTACCGCTGGAATAGTAGTAGACAAATCTATTTCATTTACATCTACGAGTGGTGACAAATAAAATGCCATTTTATTGATCCTCCGAGTTTTTTCCTTATATATTTATGGATATTTCAATAATATTTATAAAAATTTAACCGATTTCATATCTATCGTACATAAATGTTGCAGAACCTTCGAGTACGGCCTCCCCATCCCTCATAGAAAGAGTAAGCTCTCCGAGCTGCTGTATCCAAACATTTTTAAAATTTATAGCGAGGACACTCCCACCGAAATTATCGGATATTTGAAGTGATGCGTCAATAACCATCTCATTCGGTATAACACCAAACCTATCCTTGTTATTATTTATATAAAATATCCAATTTGTCAGAGCTTTCCAGTTTCTAAATTCCGAATCTACAATAAAATTGACTGTCCAAGAGTCAAAAGTAAGCTTTCCAATCTGTAGTTGTAATCTGCCACCCTGCCAGGGAGCTTCAACATTATCAAGTGCCAAGCCGGGGATGACGGTTCCAAACAAATTCAGCTCAAGTTCAGCAGTCGCAGCACGGGATGTCTCCGATGGTAATACGGGAAAAACCAGCTTAAAATTGGTGGGGGTCGCCCTGTTTACATTTACCGATAATGCCATTTTTACCCCTTATGGATCCCAAATTCCTCTGCCAGGGAAAATCTCATATCTTGACAGTATTCCTGCTGTCTCATCGTACCCAAGCGCTTCCACATAAACAGCCTCAGCATAATTCCCGCTGGCACCAGATGTGAAGGTGGTTTCTGTTTCAGTTTCCATTGCGCCCTTGGTCGTATAAATCCTGGCCATCGCCTTTTCGATGAGTTTGTTTCCTGCGACACCTTCCTCTGATATCGGAAGTATAAAATATCCCTGTATTGTAAATGTCAATGTCCATTTCAACACTCTCCAATCCTCTTCTCCCCAATCTTCCATAATATCCGGTGTGGCACTATTGAAAACAACCTTCAATTCGATATTGGCATCCAATTCCGGAACACCAATCCTTATCATCGTAAACGGATTGAAAAATGGTAATATCTGCTCCAAAATCTGGTCAATGTCAACAATGTGAAGTGCCCAGATGTTCACATTGAGAAGAAAATTATACGGTACAAGGTTCTTGACGATTTCCTGTGTAGCCTGCTCATAGTCCTTTGACACAACAATATCGACATTCTTGTTTCCAAGTCTCGTACTGTCATAATCTATTGACATAAGAGTTACGGAGATAATGGGGAGTTGTTCTTCTGTGGAATATTCCTTGACCCAGTAATAGGCCTTTTCCTTTGGGCCAAATTTTACAGGAACAAGTACGGTCTTTGTAATATTCCCGTCATTGTCATACCTCGCCACATATATCTCGTTCAACATATCGAGAAATTGTATAAGAGTTTTTCTGAAAATTTTATAATAATAGTATGTTCTGGCCATTATTTCTTATCGCCTTCACCCTCTTTCTTTTCACTTTTCTTTGCTTCATTTTTCTTTTTATTCAATTCTGCTGAATATATTGATATAGCCTGGGCAATATTGACTAAGGCTTTTCTTGCGTCTTTCAATTTTTTGGTATCAGCAACACCGGGCCCGAGCTTCTCAAAACCTTGCTGTTGAGTTTGAATATCTTTCGCATCTTTCTCTAAGTCTTTCCACGATGCAATCTTCTTCTCAATTTCGGAAGCGGATAATTTTCGTGCATCCGCGGCATAAACCTTTTTCCAGACCCAACTCATAAGACCCTCGGAAATCTGAGATTCGTATATTTCCTGTAGTTTTTTAACTTCCTCTGTATCATTCGTAAAATATCCCATTTCTATTTCCTCCTACCAGTTCTTCTCCAATGTAAAATTTGCCCTTGAAAATTCAAGCCTGTCAACCAGTTTCAATATGTTACCAGACTTGTCAATAACACAGAAACCTTCCGGCTTTGTGACATTGTATCCATCACCACTACGGATGAATGTTCCGATGTTACTGATTTCCCCGAATTTCCTTACAAAAATATTTTTCAGGCGGATGAAAATCAGGTAAAGATACAGTAATCCCATTATTTCTCTCTTATATTTATGAAGAAAATGATGAGCAGAATCTATCATTTCCATTCTTCTTTTCTTGGCCTCTGGTGATTTCACCTGCTCAGCCTGTTCTTCATACCTTCTTTTTATGAAGAACATAAAATCTTCATAATAGGAAGTGATCGAGCGTAATGCTTGGGCGTTCTTGATGTTCTCATTGTGGAATATCCTGAACAGTTCATAAAGACCGAAGCTCTTCATTTTCTTGAAGATATCTTCCTTGACATATTTGGAAACCCTTTCCGCCTCCGAAATCAGTTCATTGACTTTATCCACTTCCGACCTTGAGAAATTTACCGTACCACTTTCATCCCTGAAGTAGGCATCCTGCACCCACACATCAGCGTCATTGAAATGGTCTGATACATCTATATTGAATTTGGCCGAAAGAGTATCGAGAGTTTTTCCTGTATATTCAGTATGAATGACGATGCCCATTTTCGCCCTTTTGATTTTCTGTGCCAAGTCACTATCACTTGGAACGGCATAGGTAATCGTATTTGGCGTGAATGTAATATACTTCACACCGTTTATGCTCTCCATTTTCTTGTCATCCGTAAAGAGAAGGTCACCTTGATATATCGTGTTTACTCCGAGATCTGATAGATATTTGAGGGATGTTTTCAACTTAGCTACAAGTCCTGGCGCATGACCGAAATGCTCATTTACATCGGCATCCGTGTAGGCCAATTTTGGTGTCTTGTTGAAGAGGGCTTTTGTGCTAACAAAAAATTTCTTGTTCTCCGGATTGATACCAAAGAAAACAGCTGGCGCACCATCCCATTTGACTGTGATGGTCGCCCTATTTTTCGAATCTCCGGAAAGCGTGTCGCGAATTAGCTCAGCCAACTCGATGTTCTTTTTTATACCGTCCACACCGTTGTTGAACATATTGTCCTCAAAATGTTCCATATGGCGGTTGATATCCTCATTGATGAGTTCCTGTATGGTGTATGTCCTTTCTTCCTTGAACAGCTGACCCCTGACATTTCCAGGCCTTCCAACTGTTGCCTTGAGGAGCTTGCGAAACTTCTCAAACCATTCCTCATTATCCAATCCTTTTGCCACATTCCTTTTATATTCCTTGAAATCATTATTCCCAATAGCTTTTCTTGCCTTGGACGCAGAAATATCCTCCTCGGTTCTTTTTATTTCATCGAAGATGACATTATAATCCACTCCCCGAAACTGTACTTTATATCCGTCAATCCTGTCAGAACCGGCAATAATTGCAATTCCATTCCCAGTTTCGATATTTTCCTGTTCAATGATGTCAGGAATATAGCCGTGGGATGACAATATCGGTTGCGCCTTCGGGTTCGTTATTCTGATGATCGATCTTCTCTGATTGTATGTGAGGAAATTCTTGGCAAGTTTTGAGGATTTCTCACCCTCGATGATAAAAATATACACCCTCGAATATCTCTTCAAGGCATCTTCAATAATTTTTTGGTGGGCTTTCGTAGGTGGTGACATTCTACCTATGAAAATTCCCACCGCTTTTGATTTCTGTTCCGTAAGGAATGTGGAAAATTTCATCAGCTGTGAACCCAAAATCCTCTTTTCTGCAATCCGGCCACTATCTGCTGGAAGAGCTTATATCTGTCATTCGGATTGCTCTCCATCTTACTTACCATATGGGAAATATCGCTGTAGAAAATATCTCCGGCAATAGTCTTTCCCCCCTTTTCCATCGGGTGTGCCCGTGTTCTGGCAATCTTGTTTACCAAGATTTCTACATCTTGAGGTTTCGTTTTGAATTCTTTCAAATATTTTTGAAGTCTCATTTATTCAACCTCTTGTTTATCTTCTGCCTCATTGCTTCCAAGTTTGTAATATTATCTACCTTCGTAATCAGGTCATTGGCCACTTTTATGAGAAGTTTCAAATTACTTTGAACTTCAGGTATATAATCCAAATTCATTTCGTACATCATCCCTGAAGCGCTTGACCAATTACTTTGAATTTCATCGAAGGCATCCTGTAAATCATCCAATACATTTTCTATCTCATCTTCCAGCTTATCAATTCTCTTATCAAGGTCTTTTAGCTTCGGGTCGCGGGCCGCGGCCTCTCGCAAATATTCCCCAATTTTCTTCTCTATACTCATCTCTTCATTCCCTCCAAATCTCTGGCAAGCGTGCTTCTCTCATCCTTCGCCGCATAGTCCATATTATAATTCATCTGCTTGATTATTTCCTTTGGTATACCAAGTTCCTCTCCCTTCTTGGTATTCACATCTTTCTTTATTCTTACATATCTGTCAAAATTCTTGAGAGCTTCTGCTGGATTGTCTTTATATGCCTCAAAAATCTTTTTCCTCTGAAGCTCAAGATCTTGAATGGATGTCTTGATGAGATGCTTACCTCCCTCAAGCCAGTCCTCATCTTTTTTTGTTCCCTTGAAGATTTTGGATATCATTTCTATTGCTTTCATTATAAACTCAAACTCCCCGATTTGGCAAGATATACGGTCATTGCCCATACTTGGGCCCTTTTATCTTCCGGAACATCTCTCAAATCTCCTGTATATTTTAATTCCTGGCTTACATATTTTTTAATTATTGGCTCCTCATTAGGGCTCTTGTCAAGTATCTTTATATATTCTGCCCATAGTTTATTATCGACATCCCCCAGTATAGACGATAATCTCTTCGCATCATCAATATTTTTTGCGGAGGCTATCTTGAACATAAACTTTGTCAGATCCCACAGCCCGGCGGCCTCCATCAAATTCATCGGTTCTTTTATATAGAGATATTTTTCAATAAGTCTATCTTCTTTTTTCATACATTTGTCCTCTGTATTACTTTTTCATTCGGAGATTTTCCCCAATATGGATTTTCTTTCGCTTTCTCAATCAGATCATCTGGTGGCTCTTCATTGAGAAGTTGCGGGTGAAAGAGTATTCTATATTGTGGTCTTTTCTTCTCATCAAAATACGCAACAAGGGCAGACCAGCTGTTGATTTCCTGTATCACTACACCTTTCAACATAACCTTCTTGTTGATTTGTGCCCTTCCTACAACATAATCTCCGCTTTCAAGTTTCATTTCTTTTTCCCCGTCCTTGTTAAAGCGTCCAAATCTTCTTCCCTGATTTTTCCAAGGATGAAATAAAGATATTTTTTCTCATCATCGTCCAGGCGTCTTTCAACCGCCCTTTTTATGTTATAAGATAGCATTGAATAATCCGCCCACGCGCCCTGTTTTTGAGTATATTTTTCAGCATATTTTTTGAGAAGGCCTTGAAATGTCTCATCCGCCCTCAATTTTTCCACAATCTCCTCCCCCCTTTTACTGTAAAAATAATTCTGGACTTTGACTTTTATCCTTTGATAAATATCTTGCGCCTCTCTTGAAATGGCGAGACCGAGCAGTCCTCCCATTACTATTGATAGTAGATATACGAAAGTTGGGTCTGCCTGTTCCGTCAAGTAATTTTTAAGCCTCATTTCTTTATTTTCTCCACCGCCTGTTTTATTTTTGAGATTTTTGCCACATCTTCGGAAAACCAGATGAGCCTGTCAAATAGTGGCTGTTCGTTATCATATCCACCATTCTCTCGTTCCCTTATCCAATCCCAAAATTCGTTTTCTTCATCAGCAATAGTCACCAAGGCATTGAATGATAATCTTTTCAGGTTCTTTTCGAAGTTGTCATAAACCATTTGAATATCATCTTCGGCATCATCCAGTAGCTTTTTGATTTCTTCCCATTCAGGTTGCTTTTGATATGTCCACTCTTTCAAGTATTTTTCAAGCTTCTTATCTATTTGCATCGTAATCTCTCCTCAATTTCATCAGATCTTTTCTGATGCTCCGAATTGTATCTTCTATACTTTTACGAGAAAATCCGGCGCCAAGGGATTTCATATTATCTTCTATATCATCAAGAAGTTTTGGTAACCTTTTCTCACACCATTTTTTATAATATAGGAGCAATTCTTCGTGATATTCGGGATCAATATTTTCAGTCAAATACTTTTCGATTTTATCATCTATTCTTTTCATTTGACATACCATCCATATTTTTTCTTGATGAATTTGGCGTGCTCATCCATCTCACTTACGAGCTCACTTACCAGATCCTCTGATATATATTGTAGAAGCTGATCTTGAACAAAAACAATAAGCTTTGCATAAAAGGTTTGGAAACATCTTTTCTGCCCAACCGGATCATCTTTGTATATTTCCATACAAGTATTCTCAGCATATTCATCCATTGCATTCAATGTTTTTGAAACAGTTTCTTTGAAAGCCTCCTCAGCTCTTTTCTGTGCAGCCTTGAGTTGTCCTCTCAATGGATTAAACCTGCTATCAATTGCCTCAGAAATATTTTCGTTCAAATATCTATCAATCTTCTCGTCAATCGTTTTCATTTCAATACTCCTCATAATTTGGGCAAATTCCCTGTGGGTCTACATCCAATCCCGCGTGGATTGGAATGGGAATATCATATTCTTTAGCAATAATACTCATATTTTGTTCATTTCTACAAGTCATTTCAAGATAATAGTCACAGGTTCCACAACATTTTTGTTTCGTCATTTTATACCCAATGGCTTTCAGATCGAGTTTTGAAAGATCAATTCTTCCCTTTGGAGAATGATATATTGTGGCGTCTGTCAGATACATATCAATCTTCTCTTCAATCGTTTTCATTATACTTTCTCCTGTAGTAACCTTATTAACTTCTCCAAGACATACTGTGCCTTATAGGGCATATCCGATACGACACCGTGGGTCTTATTATTGATATCAATAGCAACACTTCTTGCTAGTTCTTTTGCAATCTTGTCAAGTTCTGGATAGTGGCCAAAAAGAGTTTTCTGGATTTGCTTGTCAGCACTTCTCAATGCTGCCAAATCTTCCTTGTATCCCTCTTTCAATGAAGGGAAAACACGCTCTTTATTTTTGGGATGCCACATAGAATGACCGTGACAATATCCCCCATCTCCTCTGGCTCCACCCCTTGTCCTTGTTCTCGCCCTTATCATCTTCTTACCACAAACAGGACATACCTCGTTTTGCTCACCGATATATTTCTGGATTACTTTGTCTATCATTTTTTATCAATACCCATAGATTTTCGTATCAATATCGTCGTAACTATCAATTGTATTGGATTGCTCCTCAATCCAAGTATTATCACCGTATGCAGAAATGGGTTTACTTGTGACTGCGATATCCTCCGCACTCTCACTCTGCTCAGAATATCTGAATGGCCTCAAAATCAGAACCCATATCATTTTCTTGAGCTGGAATGCTTTATCATCATCATCAACGTGGCAAACTTCGAAAGCACGGTCAGCCATCTGATACCAGGCAATATGAACAGCATCACCAATTTTGGGATTTACTGTCTTGCTCACATCCCTTCTCCAAGTATTCATCGGGATATGTGCTGTAATGACATCACCACCGACCATTCCGAAAGATGACCACAAATTCGGCTCGTCTGCCACTTCGTAAATTATTCGTGTCGTTTTCGGATCCTCATATGCCGTGCTCGTATGTTCACCATATAATGTGTCATATTCAATAGCATTTGACCGGATGTAATAATTTATCTGGACACCGGCAATGTCTGTATATTCCATAATCAGGCTTTCCGCGAGCATATGCTCTTGATTGCCCTCTATGTCATATAAATTCCATTGAGGTTTCTGTATACCAGTTCTATTGGATTTGTTCATTTATTTACCCGATATATATTCCGTACCCTTCCCACGCTTCTTCTGACCGTAGTTGTTCTTCCAATTTATCCATTTCTGTTTGTGCCTCAGAAAGCAAAGTATCACCGTCAAGAGAAAGTCCTGTCTGACCTATACTTGTGAAATTTGCAAATTTTGATCTTATCCTTCCCAATGTTTGTTTACAAAGCGCGGTTGAATAGTCAAATACCCACATATTGTCATACAAATCATCTTCCGTTCCTTCCAGTACATAAGCCCTCACAAGGATAAAGCCGGGAGAGTCTATCCAAACATCATTATAATATACTGTGCCACCTGATGGTGGTGGGGGTTGTATTTCAAGTATGTTTGAATGTCTATGATATGTAAAGTTGTAAGAATCGAAAACATATCGTCTTATAGTGTCAAGGAAATCTCTTGCTATGTGGTAAGACACCAATGTATATCCAGAACCCCCACCTCTCATCAGTAACATATCGTACATACCCGCATTATACAGGTAATTTTCAACTGTGAAAAGTGTATGAATTGAGCCCGTGGTTTTTGTATCATATGAAAGAACTTCTGTAACATCTCCTGGCAGTTCATATTCTGTGACCCCGGCTGACAGAGCTACGGTAAAATATCTTTCAATAACACCCTGTCCTACTGCCCATTTGATAAATCTTTGGCGAGCATAGTCTATATGGTCTGATATCTGGGCATCGTCCAGTTCCACCTTTATTACAGGATAACCGAGTCTCCTTTTTATTTTTTCTATCAATTCAGATTTTTTGATTGGTCTATATGGTTTCAGAGGCATTTTATTCTCCAGCTTCTATTTTATCTTCAATATCCTTCTTCATAGCCACCAGTATTTCTATGGCATCATCAATAAAAGTAAATGCCATTTTATCATTATAATTCAGATATGATCCTTCAAGTGCCCTCAACATATCCATTATTCTATGAATATCAACTGGCACCTTTGCTAACGGATGTCTACTCCCAATGTCATCCTTCAATAATTTACTCATCTTGTTTCTATCCATTCATCCTGTACTGCATCCCAAAAGGGTTCAACCATTGGATTACCTATTTTCTGATGGGGTGTGACATATTTTGCCACCAATTCTTGATATTTATCCTTGAAAAATTTATCAACTGTTCTGGATGGTATTCCCCATGCGCCTTCTGCGGCATCGCTTGCCTCGTCAAGTTCCTTTACTACATCGGCAACTGCTTTTCTGTAAATCTTGTCTATTTTTTCCTGTGCAATCATCACTTGATCCTCTGCCCGTTCAATTGCATCATCCATAATATTATCAATTGTATTATAAATTACTTGCCATTCGGCTCTTGCCCTTCTGGCTTCCATATCGGCCTCTTTCAGATACTTTGTAATTTTCTTATCCACGCTCATTTTTCCTCCAACAATTCCTTGATTTCTTCCAGAAGTTCTATCGTATTTTCGACAATTTGCTGGGTCAAAACAATGTTACCTCTTCCAAACGCCCTGTCTGCATTGACTACGCCCTGCATAACCTGCACAAGTTTTGGTGGTATGTTATTATATCTGGACATTTCATTTCCCCCGAAAGACACTATAATTCTCTATTATTTATATTTTATTCAAGTAATTTTCCAGTATTGGTAAGCCAGCTCCAATCCTCTGCAACGGGTTCAATATCACTCAAAACGCCCCAAACATCGTCCTCTATCTCTGTCTTTTTTATCTCGAAAGATTCTTCCAGCATATCCAATGAAGTGAAATAACAGGCCCAGTACAGGGATGTAATAAGGTCATCTGGCATATCTTTCCCGAAAAACTTACCTTCTTTCTCTATAAATGTGGATATCTGGTCAATTGTGTCATAGTCAACCAAAGATAAACTACCATCTTCCACCAGTTTCTTCATCAGAATGACAGCCTTTGGCTTTGTTCTCCTATCCGCTCTTATTCCCAAATCCTTCATCTTTGCACCGGAATTGACAAGGCCAGGGTTTTCGTACTCCCACCATAGCCTTGAAACAACTGTAGAGCCCTCAGCATTGTTCTCCGCCATAACAAAAGCCGAGTTGTAATATATCGCCGTCCTATTTACAATGTCAGCAAATGTATAAACATCAATATAATTATCATTGAACACGGCGACCTGCTCAAGTTTGATTGGCTTGACTTGGACTATTTTCAATACTTGCATCGTGGAATAGTTTTCACCAGTACCCTTTGCAGTATCCACTCCGATGACATATGTTGCCTTTTCTATCGGTTTTTCATATATTTTCAACTTTCCATTTGACTGTTCGAGAACCGGCTGTACACATTTATCATACAATCCCTCGATAACATCGGAATCAATAACTGTATTGGTGGAACCGAGAAATTCAACATCATATTCCTGAGCAAATTTCTGTTTGCCCAGATTTTTTCTCTGGTCACTTGCCCATTTCTTGTCTCTGCCCGGAACATCTCTCCAAGTTGACCTGATGGGAATAAATGTATTCTCCTGTCTTTCGGCCTGTGTGTAAAGCCTGTGATAGAGATTGAACATACCATTTGGTGTGGAAATAATTACAACTCTCGATTCTGTCGAGGCCGCGATGGTGGGCAAGTTGGATGCCCAGAACTCTTCTGCCTTATGCTTCTGAACAAAGGCAAACTCATCGAGTATCAGTAGGTTGATGGTTCTACCACGGAAAGAATCCGGAGATGTGGCTGCCACCATAATTTTTGAGCCGTTATCAAAGTTTACGAATGTTTTGGAATATTCCTGTACGCCGGGCTTCATCCAGACCGGAAGCTCCTCGTACATTATTTTCAATCGGGAAAGAATATCAATAGCTGATATCTGTTTATTGGACGCGATGCCAATAGTCTTATCCTCATTGAACGCGGCATACCAGAGAGCATAAGCACACACAGTAGTCGTTTTACCACTCTGTCTGCTCCAAAGACCAATGACAAATCTCTCATCCTGTAATATTCTCAATATTTTTTTCTGATAAGGATAGGGCTCGAAATTGATTCTCCCCCTGTCTGGATGTACGATTTTTATATATTTCAAGAATTGCCATATATCTTGGGAACATTTTGACAGCTCGACAACCTCTTCGGGAGAATAAGAATACTCTTGAAGAGGCCTCTTTACAAAATCATCGTATCTGACTGGCACGCAAGAAAACCCCCATAAAACATACTTTCATATGTATTTATGGGGGCGAAACAATAAAAAGGGGAAACTGTTATAAAATCGGAGCTAAGTCCGTCATATCAAAGTGAAAAGCCTGAAATGGGTTCTCAAAGTCCATAGAACCGGAAGAAGGCTGAGTTTCAGAACCGTCCTCTGTATAAAACAATTCCTTGTCTTTACCAGTTTTCTTATCCTTTGTACAAGTTTTCAATGTCGCGGGCCTTCCCCACAGGTAATAAATATGTTTCAATGTTTCCTGTGTATATTTCTTATTGAGGGGAATACCGTTATATCTGTGAACAAGCTGGAGATGGCCGTCCTTATCAAGATTTCCATTTACAATCTCAATTTTTGGAATACCACTATTCGCGAAACTATTGATAATCAATTGTCTGACTTGTTCCGCTGTATGGCTTGTCCTCACATAGTCAATTGAGGCCACGGTTTCCTGTATCTGGTAAATATAAAGGTCAAGTCTATCAATCAAATCGACTGTGAGAAAATCTTGCATAAAGAACCAATCGGTATAGCTCCTCATAACCTCAAACATTTTCTCCCGGCCTCTCATTTCCTTTGTATCCCAACTCTCCTTGGTTTTGACATCGGTACAATTCTCGTAATCCGTACCATATCTGCCCTTGTTCCATCTCTCTTCAATTTCCTTCCACATTTCGGAACCAATCAAGTATGGGTTCATTCCCATCTTGTTTGTGGCTTTTACCAAGGAATTGCTGTAGTTATACTGTCCGTGTTCTTCAGCAGTAAGTAATTTTTCATCAAAAAGACGGTTCATAAAGATGTCGTGCCAATATGCCGCCCATCCTTCGTTCATATATTTTGTCTTGGAATATGGCCAGAAATATTGTCCTTCCATTCTCAAGATTTCCAGAATGTCTTTCTGCCAATCTTCCAGTATACGGGAATTGTCGATAATGAACCTCAATATATCTTCCGTGGGTTCTATCGGTGTAGTAGCCAATATTTTTCTCCACACACGGTTATTATAAACCTCACAGTCCTCGACTTTTCGTTCTTTTGTATCAATAAGAATATCACCGTAGGCGGCTTTGGAAGGAAGTTTCTTTTTCTTTATTTGCTCAAAGACCCTTCTCTTTCTCTCCATCTCCGTTTCAGTCTCAAATGGAGAAGAGTGCCATTGGAGTGCGTGTCCGGCATCCTCTGTTCTTTCCACCTCGTCCAGACCGTATATTCTTTCATAGTCATTGAACCTCTTCTGGGCGGCGGCCAACACTTCAACAATGTCCTCACGGGAGTTTCTGTACCACTTGCTTTCCGTAAAGAAATTGACATGCGCATAGACGTGCGCCATAACCAGAACTTGAACAGACAAAGTATTGGAGTTCATCAAGAAGGCTCTGGATGGATTATCGTGAACAACCAGCTCAAGAGGAAGGTTCGGGTCTGCCGTGTCGAATACAGTTTTCAGTCTTTCATAATCCCTACCGTATTTCCAGTTGGAAATATTTGTGGGGGCCCTATACGCCAAAATCTCCATCATTTTCTGTGGAGGCACCACATCAAACTCAACCGGAAGGCATTTCATTCCATACTCTTCAACGAGCTGTTTGATCCTATCTTCAATTTTTATCAATCTCTGAAGGTCACTCTTTTTCATTATTTTTTATCCTTCTTTTTCTCAAATAGCATATGTTTGAGCGCTGGATATATGTGCTCTTTCCCCTTTATAATACAGGCCAGAAAGTGCTTTTCATCGTCCTTATAGAAATTGGTTCCGGCCTCTGTTTCAATCTTGAAATTGAAAGTGTTGGTATACTTCTCCATCAAATTCCCGTGTGGTGCGTGAAAATATCCTTGAGAAGAAATATGAATTTCACAGTATCCCAGCATATTGATTTTCTTCTCAAGAAGTGCCTTGGTGGATTGCATTGTAGCATCGGGGTCAAAATCCTCACCATCGGAAACATATACTACATATACATTCCATTGGTCAAGAGGATATTCCCTTTCAACCAATTCCTTCGCAAGGTCAAAAGCCGTGTGACAATAGGTTCCCCCACTCTCACCTTTTTTGAAGAAAGTCTCTTCATCTACCAGAGAGGCCATTGTATGATGAGCAATAAATCTTATTTGAACGTGATTGTAGGATTTCTTCAAGAACTCGACCATCCAGAACAACATTGAACGAGCAAGATATTTTTTCTCGGGCGTCATCGAACCGGAAGTATCCATCATAGCAACAACAACCGCATTACTATGAATTTCAAATTCTTGATCCATTTGCTTGAACCTCAAATCCTCATCTTCAATAAAGAGGGATTGGACATCAGCATCAGGATTGACCTTATTGTTTTTTACGAGTTCAATAGCAATTACCAAGTCACCATAGGCTGTCGCAAGAGCCTTGTAAGCTGTTTCCTCATCACAGGATGTCGCCTCCATAATTTCGGCGGCATAAATTGCCATCCTTTTTATGGATTCTTTGATTGTTCTTCTCTTGTGTATTCGGGGATGAATGCCCACTTTGGAAATAGTTTCAAATTTCCATCCTGAAGGAACAAGTAACTCCGCCTTGGTTTTTTCTTCAATATATGGAAGCCCCAAATCTTCAAACATAATGTTGATAAGATAATCTATATCAACTTCTGTTTCCATATAATCTTCACCACGAACATTACCGGCCTTTTCGCCGTTTTTTCCCTTCTTCGGCCTGCGGCCTATAATATCTCCCGCCTTACCTTTTCCCTGACCAACACCACCAGAAGTTCCGGTACTACCATAAACGAAGCGATAATCCCTCAATCCCTTGACGGGAACACGCACAGTTTTACCGTGCTTTTGAGTAATTATAGATTCCTCGGCAATAATATCTTTTATATTTTTTCTGATTGTATCTTCGATTTTCTCGCGGTGCCGGGCGGCATCTTTCCTACCTTTCGAAGATAAATCCCAATTTTCATGCGAAATAATAGCCATATTGAAACCCCTTTTTATTATGTGGCGGTGGCAGAGAAATCTGCCACCGCCATCTCCCGAAGCATCTCACACCGATTTGGAGGAGATATTACTCTTCCTTGCGAAGGATTTCTCCCACGAAGGAAAGAAGAATGTTAGCACACTCTGGACAGTATCCGCGGTTGGTAAGATTTTTGACGGCGGACTTTCTCTTCATCTGTGTTCTCTTGTCCGTTGCAGACTTATCAGCAAGGGTAAGAGACACAACATTTTTGAGATCGCTCATCAGTTTCTTTTCAATCGCGATACGAAGAGGATCATAGGTCTTGAAGGTGAATAGTTCACCCTTCTCAAGCTGGGCGGATTTGTAAACGAATATACCGTTTCGAAATTCCGTTTTGGAATTGACAGGAATACCAATATACTCTTCGATCTGCCTCATCAATTTCTCATCGGGATCACTATATTCACCCGTAATCGAGTCTTGGATTTTCTCCTTACGGCAGAAAGCGTCCGCATTACGAATATAGTTCTCGAAGAGAGATTGTGCCTGTTCCTCATAGGCGGAGAGGAACGCCATATTTACTTCCTTCTTGGCGATATCCTTGAACTCGGCACTTACAGATTCTTTTTCACCGAGAAGAAGTGTAAGATACTTTTTCGCTTCCTCTTCCGTGATACCAATCTGGTGCTCGAAATTGGAACGAAGTGCTCTGATAATGTCAATAGGATTGACACACTTCTTTTCCTCTTTCTGCCCGAGGGCGATGTTGAGGGCGTTGATGATGAATCTTGGAGAAATACCCTTCATTCCCTCACCCTGCTCCCTACCTTCCATACGAAGAGCCTTCACATCAATTTCCTGTTTCTTCAGCTCTTCTGTGATTTCCCCATTGTAAATCCTCATCTTCTGGACGATAGAGGAAACCTTATTGGATGGCGCCAATCTTGTCAAAATGGCAAACTGGGCGGCGACCTTCAAAGTATTTGGTGCAATATGTATTCCACGAAAATCAGATTCACGAATCATCTTCTCGTAGATTTTTATCTCGTCATCCACACGGAGGTTCCAAGGAACAACAATAGGATACATTCTATCGTGGAGAGCCTCGTTCTTCTTCTCTGATCGGAATGCATCATATTCCGTCTGGTTCGTGTGGGCTAAAATCAATGTATCAATGTACATTTGTGGGAAGCCCGGTGCTTTGATCATCTGTTCCTGAGCAGCAGTAATCAATACATAGTGGAACTTCACATCAGCCTTCAATAACTCGATGTACTCAATCACTCCACCATTAGCGACCTGCAACTCACCGTTGAACTGATATGCCCTTGGGTCTGTTTCACCATACCTTGTCATCTTGGACATATTGACACGGCCGATAAGCTCGGAAATATCCTGAGATTTCGGATCGGATGGCTGGAATGTTCCAATACCAACTCGCTTCTGCTCCGAAAACTGGATAGTCGTGACAGGAACCTCTTCCCATTTGATATGACCATCTTCTGCAAGATAGCTTTCCTCAACCATCTGCTGGCAAGCAGGGCAGAGTGTTCCCTCAACTTTTACGCCGAGCATCTCTTCCCATTTTGGGCGGTCATCAAGAGGAATGAGATGTAGAGGTTCTTCGTGGATAGGGCATCCCTTGATTGTATATTTCGGTGTCCTATCTCTTTCCAGACCCCTCTTGATGAGGGCGGAAATTGTGGACTTACCCGAAGCCACGGGGCCCACCATAATAAGGATCCTCTTACCAGTTTCGGTTCTTCGTGCGGCAGCCTTGAGAAACTTCATAATATCGTGGAGTGCCTCAAGGGTTCCATAAATCTTGTTGTCAAAAAATTTGTAGCGCACCAGATCTTCATAACCTCTGATTTTGAGGGTATTGTCTACATCTTCTGTACCATACCTCATAATCATATTGAAAATCCTGCCCGGTGCAAAGTTGGCAATATCCGGATTATTCTTTACCATATAAAGGTAATCCAAACATTTTCCTTCCCATTGGGCGACTTTGCGGTCTTTGCGCTGATCTAATATGATGCTTCGGAAATCTTTATTCATCATTATTCGCCTCCATCTGTGTTTTTGCTTCTATCTTTTTAACATCTTGTCCGTCTTTGAGATATTTCAGGATTGTCTCCCTATCAGTAATAACCAATCTATCCCTACCCGCCGGTTGTTGCCCGGCAAGTAATCTACTTTTTATATCAAGTTCTTTTTCTTTTAATTTTAACACATCTCGTTTAATCTGTAAACTATCTATATTTGACTTATTTATCATAATTTGAGTTGAGGCTTGAGTTACTGAATTTATTATCAAACTCGCCACTTCAACAAGTCTCGCTGAAAAATTACCGTTCTTCAATTCCGCTTCGATCTGGTCGAGAATGAAATTGGCTTTGGTAATGTTTTTTCTCAAAATCTGTTCCGGTTCTTCTTGACCACCTTCTTGAGTTTGTGCCTTATTCAATTCATTTTGAACATCCACGACCTCAATGTCAAGAATTTCCTCAAGATTTTTTCTATGTAATTCTGGCATAATGTCACTCTCCTACATTTATATGCCTATATTTATATCTATAAGATTATATCATTTTTTTACTATTATGTAAATAGTAAATTTTAATCAAAAAAAACCCCCTCTACGAGAGAGGGGGTTCAGTTTTGTCATCTCCTAATTTACATTAGGATGGTAGACCGCTGATATCAACCTTCTTGTAGTAGAGGTTACTACCGAAGATGTGCTGGTGGATAGCATATCTGCTCATCAAACCAACGGTTGGATGGAAGGACTGCTCAAAGATAGTCTTTGATACCATCAGCTGAATGTATGGAAGGTAAATAATACCTGCATCATACTCTGATGGGCCCTTGTAACCAACTGTCATATAGTCGGATGCGGCAAATGTGTCTCTGTAGACCGTAATACGGCCATCAAGAGAACCCATCTTGGAGATACCCGCTACGAGAGTATTCATATCGCCGTCAGTTGGGTGAATAACGAAACTTGAAAGACCTTCGAATGCGGCACAAGTATATGGGGATGCCAGTACGAAATTACCAGCTCCTCTACGAGTGTCAATCGCGATCTTGTTGGCTCTACGAACAACCACGTTGTAGAGGTTTCTGTATTTCTCAGATTCCCATCTTCCATCCGCGGATGCTGAATATGACCAAGTTGTGGTTTCCGCAATACCGTTCACGACATTGACGATCTCTCTGTCAATTTCCGCCGTAATTTCGTATGCAAGAATGTCCATCATCTCCTCTTCGAGATCAAGACCGTGCATTGCTTTGAGGTCTTGTGCAACTTCAAGTGACCATCTGCTTCTCAATTTTCTTGTCTTGGCTTCTACCTGTGCCTTTTCAACCGTGAGGTTTACTTCGTTGATGGGGGTTCCCGCACCAACACCGAGGCCGACATCACCAGTAACATTAGAACCGAGAATTTCACCAGCAGATGTGATGTAAGATCCAGAATAGGTAGTATCCATCGTATTATAACCGAGCTCCGTACCAGGCGCTCCAGCATAATTTGATGCACCACCGGCTCTGAATCTGAGCGCGAACGCCAGCCCTACCGGGCCTGTGAGTGGCTGAACACCAACGATATCGTGGGCAATCAGCTCAGGGAAAGTACGTCTTACCATCGGAACGGCAATCTGATGAAAATCACCGGAAATCGCATAGGGCGATCCACGGCCGACTTCTGACCAGTTTCCTGCTTCCGTGAGGTACTTATATTCGTTCTCGAGCATAAGAGCCGTAGCTTTTTTGATCTTCTGAGAGCGAATTTTATTTCCCTCGGCGAGAACCTTATCCCATTTCTCAATCAACTGCTTTGTTTGTTCTCTCATTTCAGAATCTTCCTCCTATAAAATTTAGAATTTATTCTCTTTCAGAATGGTGACAACTCCCTTCAGATACTTGCTAAAAGGATCGTCACTTTCCTCGACCGGCTTTCCTTCCTGATCTTCGACCTCGATTTTGCCTTGACCCATATCCTCCGCTGGAGTTGGTTCATCAGCATCTTTCATCTTGGCGCCGCAGGATGGGCAGGCCATTGCGGAGCACGCACCTTTTGTGGTTGCGTGAGAACCGCAGGATGGGCAAACACAATCATTTGTCTTTGCCTCTGCATCAGGCTCCTGGCTGCCTGGCTTTAGACCAAATTCGGCATCCGGTGCTTCCTGTTCGAGAATGGTGTCAACAACAATCTGGAACTTTCTGTCGATTTCTGTTTTCTCATTCAGATCGCCCAGAAGGTCGAGAACCTTTCTCCTCTGTGCCTCTGTGAGGCCGTCACACTTCTTTCTCAAATAGAGATGAGATGCAAGAGCACGGGCATCTTCTTCTGCCTGAATTCTCTTTGAAGTTTCTTTGTTGAGTTCATCTTTCAGTTTGATGATCTCTTCTTTTGCTTCGCGGAGAAGGCCTTTGATTTCCTCATTCAGAACTCCCTCATCAATAGCAAGTCTTACTTTGAATTCCTGAATGACTTCATCATAAAGTTCGCCCTTCTTTGCATATTCCACAACTTTATCAGGCAACTTGAGTTCTTCTTCAAGAACGGTATCTACAAAATTGGAAAACTTTGATGTGATATCGCCTTTATATTCCTCAAACTTGCCCTCGTATTCCTCGATGAGTTTCTCAGATTCTTCCTTGACAAGCTTGTCTGCTCTCTCACGGGATTTTACATCCACGATGGCTTCCAGCTTCTCTTTTACGGCTGAAATCTGTGACTCTTCGAGTTTCTCAATACCGAGCACTTTCAAGATTTCTTCCATCTACTCTTCCTCCTGTATTATTTTTTACTCTTAGACTCAGAGAGTCTTTTAAGTCTTTTCTTTGGTTTCTTCGATTCGACAACTTCATCTTCGATATCTGCATATTCGTCTGCTATGGTATCATCAACCACTTCATCGTCTACTACATCCATTTCGGATGTATCGTCATCAAGATGTGTCTCATCGAAATTCCAATCTCTATCTGTCAGTTCGAATGGAGGTTCGAAGGCCGAGAGAATTTCCTCTCTGATCCTTTTGCCTTCAGCATCAAGAACATTTGGGTCAAGGCTATAGATGAAATTTCCCATCCTATCGAGAAGCTCGTCCATATCAAAGCTTTCTTTCAAACATCGTTTTGGATCTCTCTTGCGAAGCCTCTTTTGATCTTTCGCAAGAAACTCATCAATTCTATCAAGAATAGACATACTTTCCTCCATTTGGAATTATTTATCGGTTTTTTGATTGTTTTGAACAGATTGGTTAAAACACAGGATTATCAAGGGTTTTCAGTTACAGTTTTTTATTTTGGTGTATATTTTTTACATACGCCGTTCAATGATACCCAAAATGTAAGTGTTCCATATTTTCTGGATATTCTTATATTTTGTGGATTTACACATCTATTTTTAAATTTGCCTATATCAATGTGAAGGCAGGTTGCACAGACATCGATTTTTCTCTCCTGATATCCGGCCTCGAAATATTGTTCATCTTCATAGGTAGTCTCTTTTTCCGCCAAATATTTTTCCACCACTCTCTCTATTTCCATTTCAAGCGTGTGCCTTCCCTACTATTTTTTGCTCCTGTTTTATTTTTTCAACTTACTTCTGAGCGACGCTAATTCTTCCTGTGCAAGTTTTAGATTGGTCTTAATAAGACTTAGATGACTATCGGCATACTCATCCGCCTGTTTATCATCTTTTATACTCTTCCAATGTTCCTCGGCTTTTTGATATACTACTTTTTTCCTTTCTATCTTTTTTTGAAGCTCAATAATTTTCTTTTTGATGGGTTCATTCTGTTTGGCCTTCTTCTCATCCCTTTCTTTTTGGCTTAGGCCAAAAATTTCACCAAGATATCTTTCCATTATCAAATCTACTTTATCCATTATATGTTTCTCCCTGTTGTGAACTTTACTTTATACTCAAAAAGGTCTTTCAATGTGCTGAGACTTTTCCAGAGATAGGTATAGGCCTCATGTATTGTTTCGTATTCCTCATCATCAAAAAAACCATCCCGCCACATTGCTTTCAACGAATTGAGGTTCCTTTCCATTTCATTGTCAAACTTTCTTATACTGGAAACCATATTGGCCAATGCCATCGGGGCGCTTGCCTCATTCATCTCATATTGTTTCGATTCTGGAAATGTGACATCGCCGGTGAAGGTGGTTTCAACGGAACCGCTGATATACTTGTCCATCAGTTGATAGGCCTTTTTGGTTTTCTTCTTGGCCTGATAAAACTCCGGAAACTTTTTCCTGAGCATATCGTCAATTTTCTCTTCCTTGCCCATTTTTCCACCCTCTATTTCCGTGTTCATTACTTCATCCCCCTCTCGATATCAGCAATAACTTGCCAGATTTTCTTGTAATACTCTTTCTGCGCCTCTTTCAGGGAGATTTTTGGCTGCTCGATAACAGGCTCTTCGACAACCTTTTCCTTTTTTGGTGGTTCAAAGTCCTGGCCTTCATAGATACCATTTACCCAAGACGGGTGATTGGACGGGTCTGTAACCATATCCCAAGTGATGAGATAAAAGTCCTCATTGACATAACCATTCTCATTGACGGAACCGAGGCCTCTGGAAGAAATACCCATTCTGCCTTCTTTGATAAGGGTCTTGGCAATATTTCCCATCGGAGTATCAAGAACTTTTGACCTCCCGATTACATTCGGGCCATCCCAATCAAGCTTTTCAGTCAGAATGGCAATCTTGTCAGGATTGATTTCAGGATTTGGTGGGTGACCAAGTTCGCCCCAAAGGCTCCTGTTCGTCAATCTCTCTTCCAGCTTGCCAATTTCTCTTTCGAGAATATCTTTGGAATATATCCTCTTGTTGTTGTTCTCTTGATCGGCTGTGCTGTAGATGCCAGTAATGTAAAGAGATTTCCCTTTCTGTTCAGACTCCTCCACAATAAACTCAATATTGTGGGAGAGCTCGGTAATAAGCTTCATTTTCTTTTCCTCCCAGTTTCTTTACACGAACAAATAAAATTACTCGTTCCCGTCACCAACTGTTTTCAGAATACGGATAGGTGTGGTCTTGATGACATTGATGACCTGCGCAATTCTCTGATTGTTGGGGAATTTCGTTACAAGTTCGTGTGCGAGAGACATTGCTTTCGCAAACTTTGCTGGTGTATTTGCCATTGTGAGATAGTATTTCAATCTCTTGAGGCCCTGTGTAATACTGCCGGCATCCCTTGTTGGATCGTAGGTGCCTGGTACTGAACTGGCTACAGGCGGATAAAGTTTTTGATCACCGGCTGAAAATTCCTGTGGCTCCGGTTCATCAAAAACTCCTTCCTTCAAATACATATCAATTTTTTCCTCGATCTTTTTCATTTCTTCTTCTTGTCCTCCGCTGGTTTTTGTTTCGGTTTCTCTATATCTTTTGACAAGCCGAGCTTGTTCTTCAGATATTCATTCTTTGCCTGCTTGACAACATCCTTTACTACCTCTTTGGCAGTAATAAAATCGTCATTCTCAAAAGAATCCAAAGCTTTTTTAACGTCTTTTTCGTCCATAACACACTCCTTATTTTTTGGCTGCCTTTTCTCTTTCTCTTTCAGCCTTTGCTTTTTCCTGATAACTCTCGATTCTCTTCTGCAGAGTTTCGATGTGGGCCTGTCCTCTTTTACGGATTTGCTCTTTCCTGTCAGGATCGTCCGTATCCTCCACAGCCCGACTGACCAGTTCACGGGTATCCCGTATCTGTTTTCTCAAAAGGCTAATAGTATCCGAGTAATCAGCTTCCATAAGATATCTTTTCATAACTCTGTTAACTTCCATCAGACACACCTCTGATATATTTATAATTATTTATATATTTTATCAGTCTTTTCTCCTGTTTATAAAATCTATTGACATTTGAATAATATATTTGAACATCTCATTCAATTTTGTATCTTGGTGAGATTCCAGCTGCAAACAAGTTTGAAAATCCTTGTGAAACTGAATTGTATCTTGAACTGTCGAGCCTTTACCTCCCTTTGGTCGCAGCGTTTGAACACCTATCAAAAACTCTTTACCTTCCCTATCAATTCCATAGATGTTTGCATATCCTGAAGATGATAATCCCCTCACTTTTTTTCCTTCCGTATCGAAATCATCATCATCTTCAACATCGGTGCTACTACATTTGACTTCTGAAACTCTTATATGCTTCCAGAAATCCTGCTTATCTTTCTTTGTTTTCAAACCAAGACATTTGGAAAAGGTTTCTGTATTCCCCACAGTCGCAGTATCACCATCTGTCAATCCGGTTATTGTTCTGGTAACCTCCTGACCGTTTACTATTCTCGTAAATCTTTCAACCTGCTTTTCCTTACCTTTTTCTTTAACCGTGACCATCTTCCTTTCCCACGGATTACCCTGTTCATCGTATCTTATTCTACTATTATTTTTCCCCATATTCAATTCAAAATACTTTGCTGGTATTCCACCAACATTGTGCCCGGAAACAATATGACCGTGAAACCTGTCTATAAACAATTTGGAAAAATATTCGTCGCCTTTACCTTTGAGGGCTTTATTCATTTCTTTTCTCGCCTCATTTTGTAGCATATGCTGTTCCTGATATTTCCCGGCCATAGCCTTTTCATCAAATGGCGCAATTCTGCTTGCAACTTTACTCATTTCTTTTGAAACATCAATTGTATCGTCCACTACACTTGCTTTCAATTCATTAACATATGAGAGAAGTATTTTTTTCTCCTCTTCATCAGTCAATGGTGGTTTATATGTTCCTGTTTTACTATTAAAAGTCCGGCCTTTTATAGGTGTATCACCTTCATAATATCTCTTGACTATCGAATTCCAATATTTTGCTGGTTCATCTCCTGTACTTGATTTTTTTATTTCATCTATGAGCTTTTTTCTTTCATTTGGTTTCAAAGCTCTCTGATAAAGTTTATCATATTCTTTGCTGATGACCCCCTCTACTTCTGACTGTTTTTCCTCCAATCTCTTGACAAGTCTATCACAGGCTTTCTTGTAGGCATTATATTCTTTTGCTGAGATTTTTCCATCGTTCAAATCCTCTTCCGCATAAGATAACATTTTTTTGACATTCGATACTGGGCTTGAATTTCCTTGGATATCAGATGTGGATGTCTTATTGGATGTATGAAGAATAACTGCCTTTGGAGGCTTCTGTGAATGATCTATAAGAACTGACATTGTATCAGTAGGATTATCTCCAGCACCTCCTCCCAAAATGACAGATTTATATTTGTTAAATGATACACCATTTACTTCCACTACTCCCATCTTATCGAGAAAATCAACTGTGTTTTGTAAAGATTCTTTACTCCCCCAAACGTGAGAAACTGTAGTGGTCTTTGGATTAAATCCATCCTCTTTCATTACTCTTTTTATTCTTCTATGTTCGGCTTTTGCAGAAATGGCCGCGGCATACGCCGCTTTTTGACTTAATTCCTCTCCATTTTTATAAACAACATCCGTATCTTTTATCTCTTTCCATAGTTTTTGATAAAGTTGGTTTACATTCATATTTGGATTTTGATGGAGATAAGAAAGACAAGTTCCAATACTCGTTTCATTGATAAATGATGATTTATTGCCCGGAGCCTTTGTTCTTCCTTCATATGCCCCCTTCTTTGCGTCACCATCAATTATATCAATTATAGAGCGATCCATACCACCCTTTTCTTTCAGGGTTTTCAAAACTTTCTCTTGTTTTTTGGTCGCCTTTTCCTTCTCAACCTTTTCAACTTTTGCGGCGTATTTTTTGTAAACATCTTCTGACCAAGCTGGGGCGCCGGTTTCTCCACCTTCTCCAAATTGGTCGTGGAAATTGTGAAGAAATTTCGATAGCTCTTCTTGTTCCATCCCCTTTAATAAACTATCAAACTTTTTTGTTTTCTCTTGATCTGTTTCTTTGGATTTGACAATGGAAGAAAATTCTTTATTTTTTATTTTCTTTATCGCGTCTTTCTGGTGATCTGTGATTCCCGCCGGAGACACGGCCTCTTTAGGTTTTTCCTTTTCTTTTCCAAGTTCCTCTTCGTGTTTTGTCTCTATTTTTTTCGCCTTTGAATCTTTTTGTTTGAGTGGAGCCCCAAGATGGCTCGCATATACTCCTTCTGGATATCTATCAAGTATATAATTCTGCTCGCCGGCAGACCATTTATTCCATCTTGCTATTTGTTCCGGTGTAATTTCCTTTTTCTTTTTATCGCTTGGCTTTTCTTTTGCCGTTGTTTTTTCTTTCGGCTTCAACACACTTACAGGCGCCTTTGACTTTGGCTTTGTGGCCTCAAAAAAAATATCAGAAATATTTTCTTTTACGAAGTTTCTAAATTTCATTTATTCGGTTTCTCCCGGCGCTGGTAAAGGGCCAGCTGTTTCAATTTCTCCCTCTCCACCCGTTTCTTCTTCACCACCAAATTCCTCTTCACCACCAAATTCTTCTTCACCACCCATACCGGGCTCTTCTGGTGGTTGGAACAACTTGTCTTTTTCTTTCAGGCACTTTATATTCTCATCAATCTCAGCATCTGTCCAACCAAGATATTTTTTCATCAGGAAGTATTTGGAAAACTCCTGATTTCCAGCAAGGGCATTATAATTGGAATGGCGAACTTCAACAAATCCCTGTTCCAGAGACTCTTTGTAGTGGGAAGGTGGAACCATATTGATTGTAATCATATCCTTTTCCACACCGTACTGTTTCTTCAAACCCTTGAACGAAAGGTGCATCAGGAACAAGTCCTTGAGTTCGTCACAGAACCTTCTCTGGTGTTTCTCAAGGAACTTCGCCCATTTCACTTCGTCACGGGAAATTTCACCCGTATGAGAACCACCGACAACAATCTCGGCTTCCCTCTTCTCCTGGCCCGCTGTAACACGGGATGCGGGATATTTCAATGCACGATAAAGTTTTCTGGCGAAGTAATAAATATCATCCAGTTCCGCAAATCCGGCAGGATTTCCACCAACGGTTTCAATAGACGAACCTCTTCCATCAGCAGATTGCGGAAGGAAGAAATTTTCGAGGATAGAGAGGATTTCGGGTTCCTGTGTCAACTGTCCTGTCTGTGGATCATATGTCTGCTTCTTGATGAACTTCGTCTTGATTTTTTCCACGAACTTCATCGCCTTGTCTTTTGGCATATTACCCGTGTCAATCTTGAAAACGAACCTTTCCGGTGCACGGATGATACGGTAAATGACAACGGATGTTTCCAGAAGCTTCAACTGGTTGTAAGGAACACGGGCCTTCTCAAGGTAACCGTAGACTTCCCCCTTTGTCCTACCATATATTCCATAATTGATATACCCAATCTGCTCGGGGTTGAACACAACAACTTTTGGATCTCTCTCCGCTTCCTCCGGTGTTGCCGGCCTTTTTACATTTGGTTGTAAATATTGATAGTAGTAAAGAATATTACCGTCACGCGGGTCATAGATGTAGTCCATTGTTTCCGATGGGAGCTTCTTGATTGTCTGGATACCCTGGCTTGGCTTGGTCTTATTGATAATTCTTTCGTAATAGAGCCTACCGTCAATATAATAGGTTCTCATAAGGTCATCAATAATCTTGTTGATCTCTATTCTCCTGTAAAAAAGATCATCAAATTCCTTATACAAGTTCTTTACGACATTCTTGTTACCAGATAATTTATTGTCAATTATTGTCAGGCTGAAAATCTTGTTCTCACTATCTGTCAATGTGGATTCATTGACGGCATCCTCGATGACATCCCCAATTTCCGGATATTCCGCCATCTTTCGATATTCTGTGATTTTTGCGACTTCGGATTCAAAAACTTTGTTGATATATCTGTTATAGAATGTATTGAGATTTCCGTACCCCATCGAGCCGTAGCCGGAAATAAGAAGATAATCCTCGACACCTTCACCTCTGGTAGCATCCAGTTCCGATTTTGTGGGGATGTCACCCTTCCCCACGAAAACCTTCATAGACTCATCCAATCTTACATCTTCATCCTTCTTGCCAAACAAAAAATCGTACCAAGCCATATTATTCCTCTATCTGCTTCTGTTTTTCGGTATCTTCTTTCAGCGCCTTCACTCTCTGGAGCCTCTGTCTTTCCTCCACGAAACGCTGAAGATCAATACCGATATTTCTTCCTATTACCTGAGCGACTACCTCTGTCCAGATAGTCTCGTTTCTCAATTCTTCCTGTGCCTGCTGAAGTGCAACCGTGCGGTTATGCAACTCCTGCAGCATCAACAATATCCTTTTCGGAACACAGTCGGCCACAATTTTGACACTCTGGTCACTATCCAACGGGTTTGGTGTGAAAATATTCTCTATAAAATTGGGGCATTTCCTTGCATCCCCAAACAATTCGTACATTCCACAGGTAATTTTCCCTGTTACTGGGTCAATCGGTTCACAAGTTCCTTTCATATGATTTCTCCACTATTATTTATCTTTTTTCATAATATTATTATGTCTTTCAATTTCATCAAATCTCGATATTACCATAAATCCCATTGATCTCAATGTATCAACAATTTTTCTCGAAATTCTCATATCTCCATTTGTTTTGACAACATTATCGAGAGCAAAAAAGGATTTGCTTCCGTTGCCGGGCTCTATCCTATACGAACCCAGCTTTTTCGCCACTTCCTCATCCGGCCATTCATATTCTATAGCATCCCAAAATCTAACAAGAGGAGATCGCAGATTGTTTCCTATCCACTTTAAATTTTCATCAATTTCCCTCTCATCATATATATTGAAGCTTGTGGCCAGATTTAATGATAATTGGGCACCCCTTTCCATTGCCAATTTAGAAAATAAAAGAGTATCTTTAATATTGAGCCCCCTATTTAAAATGTCAAAACTTTTCTGGCTAAAATTTTCTGCACCAGTACCAAAATCCAATCCCCTCAAATTTGTAGATTTACGGATAATTTCTATTATCCTACTATCTGGTCTAATTGAAATTTTAATAATCTGTTTATCTGGAACTCTATATTGACAAAGAACTTCTAATTTTTGTGGCTCAATACTACCATTTACCAGATATACATACGAAAAAAAATCATATTGTGGTAATTGCTTTAAAACCTTCAATATATTTCTATCTATTTTATTTTTACTATATCTCCCCCCACAATATTTACACTTATTCCAATAACAAGATGTCTTACAATTTGCGCTGTATCTTACATTATTGAATGGTATATTTCTTCTACTCTCACTAAGCCACTTATTCCAATATGGAATAAATATATCATCATCCTTAAAATCAAGTTTTTCATACAATGTTACTTCATTATTATTCAAAATATCAATATACGGGCCGCCAAGAATCCACCTTTTATCAAGTATCTTTTTAACCAATGTATATTGATATGCCAAAGAAGCCGAATAATATATAGTAGAATATTTTTTAAGTCCTGTTTTCAAAGAACTTAAATCCACATTGTCGGTTATAAACATATGGTCAGCATCTTTAATATTATGACACCCGAAAGAAAACCCATTATAGATATCCAGTATTCCACCGTCAAATCTATAATATGTTAAAAATAACTTCATAAAAGCTCGCTACTTTTATCTATTTCTTCTTTATACTCAACAAACCTAACCATTTTTTCTGTATCTCTTTTATGTTTTGTGTAATAATATTTGAATAATTCTTTATCATTTTCTTTCATATATAAAGTATTATAAAATAATACTCTGATCGAATCACATTTCGATGGTCTGCCATCCATTGTTTTTATATCACCGAAACATCCACCGTAGCAGGATGACCAAACAGGGCACCCTTTACAAACCCCTTCAAAAATCGTCTTATACCTTTTCTGCATTGACACATATATATCACCATATTTTACATCCCAAAAATCATCAACAAATATATTTCCAAGTTTATATTCTGGATTTGCAAGCGTATTACACGGATATATATCTCCAGCACCATCGACACAAATTATAAATTCTTTCAATAAAGCACATTCTATAAATTCACAAATCCTTATCATTTTTTCCTGACTATAAATATTTGCTATCATATGCTGAATAGTTTTATCTACCATTCCACCGGCTTCATAAAGTTTTCTTGGTGCATAATTCAGCCAATGTGAATAGTATTCAGCAGAACAATTATAACCCATCTTTTTTGCAAGTTTCTCATTTTCTGGAAAACTGAATGGTATCCTTGCCTCTATATCTGTTTTTAAATCAATTAAATCATTTACCAATTCTTCGATAGGAATAAGAGGAACCAATTGAGAAATTACTTTTGGCCTATATCCTTCACCTATCGTTTCAGCCATTCTGTTTCCCATCCAAATAATTTTCTCTTTTATAAGAGCCGCAGCATCTTGGCCATTCTTCAATCGCCTAAAAGATACTGGGCCGTCATATGATGTACCAACTCGCACCTTATATTTTTCGAAGATTTTTATCCAATCTTCATCTATGTTAAGCGCATTTGTTTGGAGAGCAATACTCGCCACATATCTTGAACTCTTCAAAATTTCACACATTTCGGAAAATCTATCAATCCCGATCTCGGTTGTTTCTCCACCAAGAAAAATAAATTTCACCGACCTATTAAATTTTGTTACAAGACATTCCAATGTTTTCACACAATCCCAATCTTTTCCTTCTTCTTTATCAGGATTATTCAAATGTGAATAACAATAGCTGCAAGCCAAATTACATTTCTTTGTTGGTCTATAAAGACATATTTTATACATTTTTACCTCACAATTTTACGGGGAAGGAATATCACTATATGCGTAGTATTCAGAATAATCCATATATACGACACCAGTTGAATATTGGTAATTCCAAAAACTTTGTTGAGGCCAGGGAACAAAGGCTGTATATAAGTAGGTATTTTTACATCTCGCGTGAATTATCTGAGATTTTAAAAAGAAAGCATCAGCGTGAAGGCCATCCAAAGTATCCGCATTTCCAGCAGCAGCCGCATAGGCCACACTCAGTCCAGCCAAAGAAACAGTTGATAGATTTGCTCCAGTTACACCAATCAATGATAGGTTATTTGCGGATATCTGTAATGTTCCACCCATTACCGATGCCTGATATCCATCGAGTAAATCGGCGCTGAATATACCGCCATCCCTCTGGTCAAGTGGTGGTCTATCTTCGTGGAAAAGTTTTATCCATCCGGTATTTGCCGCATTCCTCAAATACCAGTATTTCTCGTCTGTCCTGTACCACATCATTCCAGCTACAGGATTTGATGGAAAACTTTCCCCACCATAATTTATTCTGAATGTAATTGTATCTGTTGCGGGGTCTGTAAGGATACTCAATCCACTATTGGATGTCGCAAAAGTAAGGACATCGTTGGCATTTTCGGCAATTACATCAAATTGTCCGGCGACGGATATCTTGCCAAAATTTGCGGCAATTGTAATTGTCAACGCATCATTTGACGGGTCTGTAGTCAATACAATACCGTCACCTGCCACTATTGTCAATGTGTCCTCAACATCGTCTGCAATTATCGGATCCTGTCCATCTACTTCGATGGTTTTGAACATAAAAAGAGGAACCCATTTGGAAGGGTTGGCATAATAGATAATACCGTCAGATGTGTTATAAACTACTCTGCCAATAAAAGCCTCTTCCCAAGTTGGAAGAGAGGGAAGCCTTTCACACCAGTTCTTCCCCTGCATATCTACTTCGTGAAATTTCATTTCTTATCCCCCGAATAAAAGAATTATACAATATTTCTCTTATATTTATAGATTTTTGTCTATTTGTTCTATAATAACTTCGGGTTTTATTGTTCTGGAACATTCGTATTTTTTGTTCCTCGGGCACCACAACCAGTTTCCCCTGTCATATGGATGCTTTATGTCATTATAGCATCCTCTGCACATCCCCTCTGGCGGAATTATCCTTATGCAATCCTGCATTTCAGACCAAGGCTCGGAAAATCCTGAAATGAGAATGACGGGAACATTCAATGCCCAGGCGAGCCAGGATAGACCCGAACCAACGCCGATGAAAAGTTTTGAATTGTAGATATTATTGATTGTCTGCTGGATGGTCGCGTTCGTCCTGTCAACAATGCCGGTCAGCTGTGTTGGCTCCTTGCTGACAACCATCACATCGTATCCCTTGTCCTTTATATAATCCACGACAACTTGCCAGCCAAGTGGGTAATGCCATCTCTTACACAAGAGAGTGGAATGTTCCGATATCGTGACATACTGTTTCTTCACATTTTTCTTCTCTGCAGTAACTCTTGGTTTGATTTCCTCATAATCAAGCCCGAGAAAATCCGTGGCGACTTTCTGCAAAGGAACCAATCTCCAATTGTTTTTATTGGAATGGTAGTCATTATCTCGGCATCCCACATTGTAATAAATGTCCGGTTTCAACGAACCCGGCTCGACAAATCTCAAATCGGGATATTCCTTTTCGAATATCTTGTTCCAGAATGTCGAAACATAGAAATCTTCACATCCGTGCTTCTCCTTGAACACTTTTGCATACGGGAACCACGCAAGGGTATCTCCAAGTGCCTTGCTATCAAAGTAAACGAGGACTTTGCTCTTCGCGAAATCCGGTTCAAATTCCTTGTACGGTTGCCCATTCTTGTCAACAATAATTTTCCAGTTTACATAGTATCTGGCATTTGGAGCAATCCAATGGTTCGGTTTTATTTTTCCCTTGTGAACGATGAGGTTCACATCCCTATCAACAAATGTCACATTGTACTCGTCATTACCACTACCGATAATCTCGACTTTCACACCGTCGAGATATGTTATTTTTATCAAGTCCTCCTTTTCAATCCAACCGACATCATCAAATGAGTTCCATCGTTTACAGATCAATCGGCCATCCTTGAACTTGAAATTGGCCTTGGAATAATCCTTGTCCTTTTCCCTGTCCACTATTTTGTAAGACCACTTTCTTGTTTCCGTGTTTACTGTGAACTCCACGGCACGGCCATCAGCGGTTTCAGACAGAAATGTCCTTTCTATCGGTTCCTTTTTTCCTTGGTCAAACAAATTTCTGTTCTTGATTATTTTATTTTTCAAATCATCTTTCGTGAACAGGAAAATGTCATTCGGTTCCGAATTTGCCTTGAAGTAGTTGTATAACCAGTTCTCAAAAATAAGGTCTATTTTTATGCGTGTCTTGGAAGAAGCCTCCGCGACAAGTTTATTGTAATCACTCCAAGAAGAAATGTCTTTCAATACTCCGTTCATCCATTTTACATCGAATGAAAAGAGGTTGGCAATTATTCCGTAGGTGGATTGAACGCCAGGGATTTTTCGTGGGTTCTGTTCCTCGTCATATATGAAGCCCACCATTCTGTATTTTTCCAGTTGTTTGCCCGCCTCGTCAAGATACAAGTCAAGGTCTGCGTCAATATCAAATTCGATAAAATGGGCTATGTCATATTGTGAAATCAACCGGACAGCATTCACCAGAGAGGAATAACAGGCCGCCCCGTGATATTTTGTCTCATATTGAGAAATGATTTTTACATCTTCATTCTGGAACCAGTAATTCAAATTCCATCCTTCACTCAATATATTATTCACATCATAGACATAGTAGTCAACCATCTTTTGTATTTCAGGAGAAACAGGATAGTGTGATACAAGAACAACCGGATATCCCCTCTCCTTTATTTCTTCTATCATTCCCTTTGTCAGTTCTTCCTTTTCAGGAAGGTCTGGATAGGTATCAACGATAAAAATCTCTTTTGGGATCTTTTTTACTGCCTCGACAATAATACATTGCTGGTCGTGTGACCAGACATCTTTCATTTTTATATCCTTGAACCCGGCCGCGTAGAGAAGGCCTTCCAATTTCTTTCTGGTAAACCCTATTTTGTGCTGCTCACCTTCATTTATTTGTAGACCGAAAATTGTGTCTATATGAAAATCCCATTTTTCATTTTCCGGTTTTCCAAGAAAAGTTTTCAAGGCCCATTCAAAATCTGGCACCTCAAAAACAAGTTTACCGTCATATTTCAATACACGATAACATTCACTCAATACAATCGGCACATCAAATTTATTGAAGTGCTCCAGTAAATGTGAAGAATAAACTTCATCAAAAGTTTCGTCCTCGTATGGAATTTCCTTGGCATCAAAATTTACTTCGGCTCTTCTATCATACTTATCAGCGTTGATATATCCGGGCTTCAATACATCCCCACAACCCAAATTCAATTTCACCAATCCGATTTTTTTCGTTCCTTTATTTTTTCCGGAGCCAAACTCTCTCAAGATTTCAACTGATTTCTCAACAGCTTTCTCCCAAGTAAAATCCCTCCGCACTATTTCAGATTTTTCGAGAGCAATCTTCTTATTCTCTTCATAATTCTCATAAACTTCCCTCATCACTTGTTTGAGATGTTCAAAGTCTGGTTCAGCCCACTCACCCGGCGTGTCCTTTTGCATAAAAACATTTTCCGGTTTTTTCATTTCCTTGATATTCACAAGACGAGAAATATCCTTGCAGAACTCAAGTTGTGCGCCCCAATTCGAGGCGATTGTTGGTATTCCAGTTGCGATACCCTGAATAAGAGGAAGGTTCCATCCTTCTGACCTTGCGCAGGTTACAAGACAATGACAGGAACGGAGATAGGAAAGATAAAGGTCATCACTCTCGGGCAATCCCGTGACGATTTTTATTCGTGGGTCAACAAGCTTATGCCCGACCAACCTCTCCTGTGTCGAACCATATTCATCCTGTCTGAATGGATTTTCAATCTGACAGACAATATCCACAGGTTCGTCCTTCTTGAACTCTTCGATGAAAGCTCTCAATATTTCCGTTGTGGATTTCCTATAATCCCATCTTCCACAGACAAGAAACTTGAACCTATCATCTTTCAATACTTTTATCGGTGGTTCGCCAGGATTGAAAAGTTTTTCATTTACACCTTCTGGAACAACAAATATTTTATCTGCCGGATATCCCTGTTCTATTGTACACCATCTCTGCCAGTTCGTGGGAACCCACATCATATCATATTCAAGTAACTTGAAAAAGAATTGTTCCGGCTGTCTCGTACTCTCCCATACATTGTAGGCGACTTTCGGCCCATCATACTTGTCATAAAAATAATAGTGGTTCGTTTCCATCAAGACGATGTTTATAATCTTGTGATAGAAATCTCGATTGAACGGTAAACCAAGCTGATAAGGTGGTTGTGTCCAAGTCTGGTGAATAACCATATTTTTCTGTTTTTCAGAAAGATGTGACAAATCGGGTGTGTATGCGAAATTTCTTATTCTTACTGGAAGATAATCCGCGAGCCGTGTGAAATATTCTCTTGAGTGGGAGGCGTATCCTGTGTGAGGAATAAAACTACAATGACCGATGACCAAATCAAAAGGAATGGGAGTTTCAAGTTTCACATCTGGAATTATCTTCATCTTATCTCCTTTTATACCGCAAAATAAAACCCCGTTGTCCGGATCATCCTCCACAATCGCATTGTCCAGATTGGAAAAAATTTCTACAAAATTTTTTCTTGTAAATCTCCAAAAATCATCTGGCCAATTGTGTATGGGGAAGCCGGGGGAACGGGTAGTAATAATAAGTTTGCCGCCTGTACGGAGAACGGAAATCATATTCTCTATGGCGGCCTTCCAATCTTGAACGTGTTCAAGAACTTCTGTACAAATTACGATATCAAATTTTTCTGTACCATATTTCTTTACAAGGTGACGAACATCACATATTTCATCGACACCTTTACCTTTGACGATATCGGTTCCAAGATACATTGCCGGCTCGTGCTTTTCCACATAATACCTTGCAGAACCGTTTACATCGAGGGAACCAACCTCAAGGATAAATTTGCCGGATATATCATCCGGTTTCAGACATTTTTCAACGAATGACAAACACGCTTGATTACACATTATAACAATAGACCGATAAGTATACCCACTCCAAGAATACCAGCATATTCTGTTATCTGATACCAGATATTGGGCTTGGACATTTTCAACTGTTTCTCGTATGCCTCACCCTGTGCTTTGACGGTATCCTGTAATGTTTGAATTGTCTGTTTGGACATATCCAATTGTTGCTGTTGCAAATCAACAATTTCCTTCATCAACTTTATCTGTTTTACCAATTCTATATTCTGGTCTTTGAGTGCCTGAACCTGCTCTTTCATAATGTTGGCTTTTTCAAGCTCAACCACTATCTTTGCTGCATTTTCTTCCGTGAAACAAATCTCTTCAGCGAAAGAAAAATTAGCGAACAGGAGGATACCCAAGATCAGTAAACCTACGCTTAGTTTCTTGGACACTTGTAGGAACTTGAACATTTTGTATCTTTGCCTCCAATTCTTTTACTTTACTACGAAGCTTCAATGCTTCTGCTTTGGATTTACTCAATTGTGTTTTATATGCTTCAATTTGAGCATCCTTGATTTGGATTTCCGCTTCGTACTGATCTCTCACTTCCTGTGACCTATCCTCAAAAATCCCCTGAAGAAGGCCCGGAACACCCCAATGTTTGACGGCATATGCTCCTCCACCTATCAAACCCACAACCGCAACAACAATAATAATTATTGTCTTGAACTTTACTATAAAATTCCACATAAAAACCTCTTACCAAAATTTCATTCGGTCAATATTCTGACCTCTGTATTTTTTCCCGTAATTATAAACTTTTATGGAGTAATCGTAATTCACTTCACAAAAACTCAGATATCCCCACTTGAACTGGACACCTCCTCTTTTACAGGCGTTTCTCATATCCACCCATTGTTCGTTTCCGGCTCTCTTATATTCCTTCTTGAGATTTCCCCATCCACCATTATACGCCTGATATGTCAACCACAATTTCTTTCCTTCACCAAAGTTCTGACGATGAAGGTATGACATATAAAATGCCTGCATCTTTATCGCATGTTCAGGATTGTACGGGTCAAGGTCATATTCACCCATCAATTTCCTGACATACTTTGTCGTTGCTGGCATAAACTGTGCGACACCCTGACCCGCATCAAATGCTGTCACCTTTGTCCTGCAACAACTTTCCTGTCTCAATTGTCCAAGTCCATACCACCACGGATATTGCAAACCAAAATACCTGATGTGTTGTGCTCTCACATCCGGTACAAAATCATCGCACCTGTCAAGTGACAATGAATTAGCTGGAAGTAGTATCAGTACCAGTATTATCAGTAATTTTAAGAGATTTTGCATCTACAACATACTCCACGGTTTTCTTTACCGACCATATTCCAAAAGAGGCGGAAAAGAACCATATCATAATATGCTGGAGAGCAAGGATACCCTGTCTGATTTCCTTGTCTATTATACCACATATTATGAGTATAAGGAAGGTAAATGTTATCAAAGCATTGATAAATCCACCTCTTATGGTCTTTTCCTTTTTGTCGAGAATATAGTCTATCATCAGCCGCCTCTTGCCCATGCGAAGATTATGATCAAATACCAACCGATAATCATCAATTTTTTATATGGGTCTGTCTCCTCGCTAAAGTCGATATATTTCCAGAGTATCTTTCTTGTAATGTGTGCGTGAAGAATACCGGCTGAAATGAACATCAACTTGCCGAGGAAAATGCTGATAAGGCCGATTTTCGGGTTATCCGAAATGAGTTCAGATGATGGAATAAAATAAAGAAGAAGAATAATAGAAAGAAGAGCCAGAGTATCAAGACCCGTTCTTTTCAGATTAAACCAGAAATTACTCCAAAAACTGAAACCATTACCATTTTCACCATTCGCCATATTTTCACCTCCTTACATATTTATTTTATTACTTTGTTCTTCATATAGACCAACGGGATTACCTGTGGGGGTTGCCCCGTATAATCTGTAAACTCAATTTTCAATTTCGGGGCATATGCGTATTTACCCACATAATATGGACTGTCTCCAGCAAGTGATGTCACTTGTAAAGTAGTATTCGGAACCGATACATAAGTTTCAAAGCCCATCAACATAATTGCGTTTCCCTGTCTGTAGCCAAGTTTATTGATAGCTTCTTGGAGTGGTTCCGTAAAACCGGATGCCATCAAATACCAAGTCCAGGCAACCATATCTGTAGTCCACGCAATATTGTGATACTTGGTTGTCTTGACGAGGGCGGCCCAGGCATCTTCATCTCCGTTAGGCGGAGAAATTGCATTATTGATGTAATTTGCATATATATCGTAACTTACATCGAGGGTCTGTGATACTGATGTACTGAATTGATATAGATTAGCTGATGTAATTATAGACCTTCTCGGAATATCACAGTTCGGAAATCTCAATCCCCAATCCCAAAAAAAGGGTTGCCCAAAATAGGTGCTTGCCCCCCAAGGAAGAAAACCATAGCTTGAAGGTGGAACCTCAAGATCATCAACGGCCGGGTTTGTCGGACATCTCCACGCCGACATAATATCGGTTGTTGATTGTGCCTGACCATACCATTTGTTCTCGACTGTAAATGTAATAACCAAGACCGGGGTTTTCCCCGCTCCACCAGCGGTTCCTTGTATTGTGCGATAAACTCCACTATCAGAACCATTGTCCTGAATACCAATCAGTATAAAATCACCTTCAGACCATCCCGCACCGGAAATCTTTTCCTGTACAAGTGATGTTATAGAAGGAGTATTTCTTTTTGCAGTAAGGCTCGGGCCCGAGCCGGCAAAAGCCTCCACATTGTTCCACGCGACTGTAGTGTCGCTCCAGACTATAGTATCATATTCAACGTGATTTGTGGGGGCCGTAGATGTATATCTCGCTACTTTTATAATTGCATTACAGGTATGTACTGTAACTGAATTGCCTCCCAAAAGTGTTATATACGCACTGTTTATTGTGGCTCCCTGTGGAATGTAAATGGGCCCAAATCTTATGAAGGCATCGTAAGTATACAAACCGCCTGGCCAGCCAACGGATGCCTGGCCCGCAGTAAATGAGTTTAAACTCCACGCATATCCTATATTGGCATTTTTATAATCAATACCAAAACTCAATGTAGAGGTAATAGACGCCATAAAAACCTCTTATGCCTTGGTGAATGTGAGAGCAACGGACAATCCATATGCAGGAGTTGGGTCGTGAACAGTATCCACATCAATGAATATCAGGTCACCCGTGGCAACATCATCATTACTTGCATTTATTACACCATCTCTTGCATAGTATTCACCGGAACCCACCGTGACAGGAGTTGACAACATATCAACCTCGGAGCCAGACCTTCTTCTCCTTATCTGTATATCCATATCGGGCTCAAATGTTCCCGTGCCCGGTGTAGCAACAGATGCAATTACATCCGTCAATTCATATCCGTTCAGGTCGAGAGGAATAACAAATCCTGTATATCCAGCACCGGATGCACATTGAGTATCAGAATCGAAAATAGGAACGGTGGTAAGAGCCAGAGACTCACCTGAAGTACCGGATGAACCGGATGTTCCTGCTTGTCCAGATGAACCAGATGAACCGGAGGAACCCGATGAGCCTGAAGAACCTGATGAGCCGGAAGTTCCAGACGAGCCCGATGTGCCCGATGTTCCATATGCGGTATACGAAATCACAATTCTCTCATCATCAGAGAATGTTCCATTCCCTGAGATGTATGTAACTTCAATCCCCTTTGTATCTTCGGCTGTGGATGAATACTGTATGGTTAATTTTGGTGCATCACCTGCGCCGTAACCATCATATGATCTTGGAACATAGTGATGAAATGCTAAAGCAGGCCCATTATTATAAAACATCAATTGTAAAGCTTGGCCAGATGCCCAGCCCGGCCTATTCACAATCTCTTGAATAATATTTGATATATCAATTGTATTATAAGTCTGGCCCGTTGTCCAAGTGCCGGGGGATGACCAATCACCATATTCTGTTGTCTGTACCAGAGCGTGAAATTGTGTGTAGTTTGTTGGAGCCACAGCATTGT
>Ga0302248_1000249_pt1 | contig 57799 bp, 55 predicted proteins | sample AAG_UR_Leu_MG_FD_193528 | JGI IMG/M metagenome (GOLD analysis project Ga0302248, IMG submission 193528) | Enriched activated sludge microbial communities from anaerobic digester in WTTP, New Holstein, Wisconsin, United States - AAG_UR_Leu | ecosystem: Engineered > Bioreactor > Anaerobic >...
GCCCTGCTTCTAATTTTTTAAAGCAGAACCGACAGGGCTTAGGTGGATGTTTTGCGCCTTTTGGTAAGTAGTAAAAAACAAATGAATTCTTACTTATTTATCTCTTGACATAACACCGCTGGACTCTGATTAAAGATTAAAAAAATCAAAATACCGGCTTAGTGCCGCAATTTTGTTTGTAAAGACGAGTATGCCCATTAGTATGAGCAAAACTCCGCTTATAATCGATATGGTATTCAAGTGCCCTGATATTCTCTTGAAATACCCACTGAAGCTTCCGACAGCATAAGCAGTTAGTATAAATGGTACCGCCAGCCCTAAAGAATATGCCGCAAGCAGCAGTATCCCCATGGCTATTGTTTCCATGCTGCCGGCATATATGAGTATCGATGCCAGTATAGGGCCTACACAGGGAGTCCAGCCGGCTGCGAAGGCCATTCCTATAAATACCGAGCTTATATTTCTGCTCAGCTTTTCAAAAGGCACAAGCCTTTTTTCGTAATACAATGTCTTTATTTTAAAAAGCCCTGTAATGTGTATTCCAAACAGTACTATCAGAGTACCGCCGATTTTCCTGAAAGTATCCATGTTTCCGGCAAAAAGCCTGCCTATGGAGGTTATTGAGGCTCCCATTGCTATGAATACCAGAGAAAAGCCCAGAACAAACCCCAGGGATTTATACAGGGCATAAAGTCTTGCCCTTCCGGTATTAAGATCGGCAATAGCAGACCCGGTAATATAAGTTATATAGGCGGGTACCAGAGGCAGCACGCATGGGGAAAGAAAGGACAGAAGCCCTGCCGAAAAAGCCAGTATAAGTGATATGTTGCTCAATTTAATCACCTGCGCTCAAATTTAATATGTACCCCCCATAGGTATACATTAATATTATATCATAAATATGAAGAATTTATGAAGAGGTTATTGGTTTATTGCGCAAAATAATTATAAAAATGTTGACAACCGTTAAGTATAAAAATATAATATATACATACCCCCCATGGGTATATAAATTGAAGTATATAATTTTTTGAATACGTACAGTGAGAAAAAAATACAAGGAGGCATGGATATGAACAAAAAGGTGCTTATAGTAGGAGGAGTTGCAGGGGGAGCATCCGCAGCCGCAAGGCTTAGGAGAATTGATGAGAAGGCAGAGATAATAATGTTTGAGAAGGGGAGCTATATTTCCTTTGCCAATTGCGGCCTTCCCTATTATATAGGAGGGGCAATAAAAGAGAGGAAGAATCTTCTGGTGCAGACTGCAGAGGCTATGAAAGCCCGATTCAACATAGATGTGAGAGAGCTTTCGGAGGTAATAAAAATAGACAGGCAGCGAAAGGCAGTTGAGGTCAGGAGCATAAAAGACGGAAGCATCTATGAGGAAAGCTATGATGTGCTTGTGCTTTCACCGGGCGCTTTTCCTGTCAAGCCTCCTATACCGGGCATAGACAGCCCCAATATATATACCTTGAGAGATATTCCCGATACCGATTCAATTAAAACCTTTCTTGATGAGAAAAAACCGCAGAATGCGGTTGTGGTAGGAGGCGGTTTCATAGGCCTTGAGATGGCTGAGAATCTTCATAGTGCAGGCTTGAAGGTTGACATTGTTGAGGCTCTTGACCAGGTCATGGCACCTCTGGATTATGAAATGGCTGCCATAGTTCATAATCATATAAGGGGCAAAGACTGCGGACTTCACCTGAAGGACGGGGTTAAGGCTTTTGAACCTGAGGGAAACAGGACAGCTGTGGTTTTGCAAAGCGGTAAGAGAATACCTGCGGATATGGTAATACTTTCTATAGGCGTAAAGCCCAATAACACGCTGGCAAGGGAGGCGGGCCTTGAAATAGGGGTTACCGGAGGGATTAAGGTAAATGAGTATCTGCAGACCTCCGACCCAAACATATACGCCCTGGGAGATGCCGTTGAGGTAACAGACTACATAAGCGGCAACCCGGCATTGATACCCCTTGCAGGGCCTGCAAACAAGCAGGGAAGAATAGTGGCAAACAATATTGCGGGACGAAGGGAAACTTATAAAGGAACACAAGGGACGGCAATTGCAAAGGTGTTTGATATGGCTGCGGCATCAACGGGAGTTAATGAGAAGGCCCTTAAGAAGCTTGGCAAAGAATCGGGTAAAGACTATATTACTACTATCACACACTCAGCTTCTCACGCAGGCTATTATCCTGGGGGGAGCGCAATGGCGATAAAGCTTGTCTATACCCCTCAGGGCAGGGTATTGGGTGCTCAGATAGCAGGATACGACGGCGTGGATAAGAGGATAGATGATATTGCGATAGCAGTAAGGCACGGGATGACGGTACATGACCTGCAGGAGTTTGAGCTTGCTTATGCTCCGCCCTTCTCATCCGCAAAGGATCCTGTAAACATGGCCGGTTATGTCGGAAGCAATGTTTTGAACGGGGATGTCAAGACGGCTTACTGGTATGAGGCAATGAATGCGGATATAAGCCGGACATTTCTTTTGGATGTGCGGGAACCTTCCGAATATCAGAAGGGGCATATCCCAAATGCGGTGAATATTCCCCTGGATCAAATAAGAAGCAGGCTTAAGGAGATACCCAGGGACAAAGAGATTATTGTCAATTGCCAGGTGGGCTTGCGTTCTTATATAGGGGCAAGGATAATGATGCAAAACGGTTTCGATAATGTAAGAAATCTGAGCGGCGGCTATAAAACATACAGCGCAGTGGAAGCGGATATGAAAAGCATTTGACTATATTTGTTTTTATAGTAAAATTAATTTAATACAATAATTTTTGGCAATTTATAATGTTCTTCATGATATACGGATGGATATGCTGTACGAAATGGAGAGAATACCTATGGGCAAAGACATTAATTTTAAAGACAATATTGTAAGAAGAAATAAAATTCCGACACTCATCTACGTACCGGAGTGGATACAGCTATTTTCCGGAAACAAGTCCAGAAGCATGCAAAAAATTATAGCCAGATTGGAAGCGCTTATTGCCAGGAATAAGGAATGTGATTCCGAGTTATATAATCTGGAAAAAAGAAAAAAAATGGTTATGAATAAAATACTATATCTTTCAAAGGATATAAATGAAAATAACGACAAGACCGCCTTATCCAAAATGGAGGAAGCGGAGAAAGAAATAAAAGAAATTAACAGGAAGATTCCGGTACTTTTAGAAGAACTGGAATCTATTCCTAAACAAATAAATGATATGAATACGCAGCTTCTGAAGGAAACTATCAAGAGGGCCTACGAGCTTATAAATGAGAGCCGTTCGGAGTCGGAGAAGTGCCAGGAGCAGGTGAACGATCTCAGACAGAAGCTGGCGGAATTGATACAGAAAAAGGCGGATATGGAGGAAAGGGTAAACAAGCTGTATTTATTTATTCATGGAATGATTGGAGCGGACGAGATGGAAAGCCTGGATGAAAGCTTTTTGCCATAGGAGCATATAGGGTTGATTCTGCTGCAGCGGCGGAATTGACCTTTGTTTTTTTATTATTATATACGGTTAATGAGAGGATATAGGATTTTATTGTAGAATATATACAATTAAAGTGCATTATGAATGTGCTGAAATACGGGAGTGATATAATGATATTCGGTATTGGGACTGATATTGTTGAAATAAAAAGAATTAAGAAGGCAATATCCAGAAGCCCGAGATTTATTGAAAGATTGTTTACCGCACAGGAGCTGGAATTTTACAAGAAAAAAGATATGAAAGCACAGCATATTGCGGGAGGTTTTTCTGCAAAGGAAGCTGTGCTTAAGGCGCTGGGAACGGGATTAAGAGGTTTTAGGTGGAAGGATATCGAAATCCTGAGAGGCCCGGTCGGAAAGCCCATAGTCCGTTTTGAGGGCAATGTCAAACAGTTTATAGAGGATAACGGAATCGGGATAATACATGTAACCATATCCCATTCCAGGGAATTTGCTACAGCTACCGCAGTGGCGGAAGTTTCCATGGAAAGGGAAGGCATGGTTATTGAGGATTTATTTTTTCAAAGCCATGAAGAGGCAAGAAAGAATATTCATTAATAAAAAAATTTCACATACAATAATGTATAAATAATACGATATGGAGTAACAGGAGGGTATATTGTGTATCGTAGGATTATTTGCGTGCTCATTATTGTATGTGCAGGTTTAACCGGCTGCGGAATGATAAAGCAGAAAAAGAACTTCGGGGAAGCCGGCAGGAGGCTCTTGAAGCTGGAGGCCTATACCTGCGATGTTGTTATGAAGGTCACAAACAACAGAAGTACAATGGAATACAGGCTGAAGCATTCCTATAAAAGTCCGGACAAGTACAGGGTAGAAGTTTTGGCACCGAGGGAGCTTCAAGGACAAGTGACTATATATAACGGACACAGCTCTTATATATATCATCCCGGAATAAATCAGTATTTTGTAACTGAAGATTTCTCAGGGTCAGTGGAATATAACAGCTTCATAGGTTCATTTATGGAGCATATCAGAAAAACCGATGAAATAAAAATCAGCTATGAGAAATACGGGGATAAGGAGTGTATTGTTGCAGAATTTGAGATTCCCGAGCCGAACAGATACATGCAATTTGAGAAGCTTTGGATAGACAGGTCGGAAATTGTGCCCCTGAGAGCGGAAATATACGGAAATGACGGCGAAACATACGTAGAGATATTTTATGATAATTTTGTCTATAATCCCAGATTGGAAGACAGGGATTTTGAAATTATACGAAAAAATTCTATGAGATTACAGGAGATGAACAAAAATGTACAATCTGAAGGAAATCAGGGCCGCATGGGCGGAAGTGGATCTGGATGCTCTTGCCCACAATATGAGGGAAATAAGGAGGCTTGCTGAGAAAGATGCGCTTGTAACCACAGTAATTAAAGCTGACGGATACGGACATGGAGCAAAAAAAATAGCACAAACCCTTTTGGACAATGGGGCAGACAGATTTGCAATTGCAGTATTGGATGAGGGTATTGAACTGAGGAATGCAGGCTTTGGAGTGCCTATTCTAATCCTCGGCTTTACTGACAAGGAAAGGGCGGAGGAAATAGTAAGCTTTAATTTAGAGCAGGCTGTGTATTCCTGGGAACTGGCGGAAGCAATATCAAAGGCGGCCGTGAAGCAGAATAAAACAGCAAAAATCCATATAAAAGTTGATACCGGAATGGGAAGGATAGGCTTAAAGACTGACAGGGACTCCGTACAGCTTATAAAGAAGATTAGTCAGCTGCCTAATATTGTTATTGAAGGTATATTTACACATTTTGCGGTGGCTGATGCCTTGGATAAAGCATATACTGAAGAACAATATGCGAAATTCACGTGGATATGCGGGGAGCTTGAAAGGGAGAATGTCAGAATAAATGTAAAACACTGCGGAAACAGTGCTGCAATAATTGACCTGCCTGAAATGCATTTGAATATGGTCAGGGCGGGAATAATTCTCTATGGCCTGAAGCCTTCAGATGAGGTAATGCTTGATAAAATTGAGCTTAAACAGGTTATGTCATTGAAGGTCAGAATATCACATGTAAAGGAGATAGAAGCCGGACAGAGCGTAAGCTACGGAAGAAAGTTCATTGCAGAAAAAAAGAGCAAAATCGCGTCGCTGCCTATCGGCTATGCCGATGGCTATACAAGAATGCTGTCAGGTAAAGCTGAAGCACTGGTAAAGGGCCGAAGAGTACCTGTGGTTGGAAGAATATGCATGGACCAATGCATGGTTGATGTAACAGGTATCGAGGATGTAAAAGTCGGTGATGAGGCGGTGCTTTTCGGAAAACAGGGAGAAGGCTTTATTCATATTGATGAGCTTGCGGAAAAACTTGACACCATAAATTATGAAATTGTATGCATGATAAGCAGGAGAGTTCCGAGAGTATATGTCAAGGACGGAAAGATAGTCGATGTGTTGAATTATTTAACAGACTAGCTGATGCCATATATTGTACATAGGCATAGTGCAGGAATTGGTATATAATATTGTATATGCGGTTAGTATAATCATATATGGCACAATGTGCATTTCCGACACATAATTTTACACTCCTTGCTCATACATATTATTGACGATGCAGAATGTTGTATACTCTGTGTGGTCTTCAAAAAACTTAGGAGGTGCTAGTGTGGCTGATTTAAAAAAGATTGCCGTTTGCATGCCGGACACGCTTTTAAAGGAAATTGATGATATGGTATGTCATAAATGTATTAATAGAAGTGAATTCATCAGGGACGCCATGCGTTTTTATATAAGTGAGATAAAGAGGTCTAATGCGGTAGAAAAGTTAAGGAACGGATATCTGGAGATGTCAGAAATAAATATAACACTAGCAGAAATAGGACTTACGGCAGACTATGAAACAATAATAAGATATGAAACAAGGCTTGCGGAGTGTGAATAATGTGGTTTTAAGAAGAGGGGACATTTTCTATGGAGATTTAAGCCCGGTGATAGGATCGGAACAGGGCGGTGTAAGACCCGTATTGATAATACAGAATGATATAGGAAACAAATATAGTCCCACTGTTATTGTTGCTGCAATAACTTCACAGATTAATAAAGCAAAGCTGCCTACCCATGTTGAGCTGGAAGCTTTGAAATACGGCATAACAAAGGACTCGGTCATATTATTGGAACAAATACGAACGATAGACAAGAGAAGGCTGAAGGAAAAAATCGGCCATTTGTCGGAGGAGCTTATGAAACAGGTGGATACAGCAATTCAGATAAGCTTCGGATTAATTGAATATACATAGTGATTCATAAAGACCGTGGTGCATTAAAATGCATCACGGTCTTAGTTTGCAGACAAACACGGTTTCAGCCAGAAACGGAAATCGTGTTTGTCTGCAAACTGAGGGTGAAGCATGAAAAATAATATAAAAGATACTGCCGTAACTGCCATGGAAGCCCTGATAAATACAAATATATGCCGATCCCTTAGTAAAAACACCGACATTGCGCCAATAAAGAAAGCTATATTGCATGTCGAGAATTAGAACAGCAAGGGGCACCAACATAAGGGGAAGGCTTTTCAACCTGATACGGTTAAAGTGAAGGCTTTCATAGGCATTCCATAACTTATGCAGCGATGCTAAAAGAGTTTGTACCAATTCATTCAATAATATACCTACATAAAGACATATAAGTTTTCTGAGAAATGTCTGGATATGTTCAGCAAAGAGAAAGTGGATATAACTATTAAATTATGCCATAACTTTACATTGTATTCAACAAGAATATATACCAGGCAATAGATAAAAAGCGTCCGGGTTTGTGTTGATTCATAACCATTACCAAATACAGTGCATAAATCAGATAATAAGCTGCAGGAGATAATGAAGCAGCTGGCACTATATTTTCTTTCTATTGAATAACTCAAGTGGTATAATAAATTTAGCACGAATTTACTGACTGTCTTATATTAGAGGGCATATACATTATCCGAGAGAAGGGAAACGCATGCTAAGACTTTATATAGAGAAGATACTGAAGATTTATAATCTGATAGATGACGTATGTATAGTGGATAAAAACGGAATCATTCAGCATGCAGAATCTTTCGTTGCCGGCGCTTATAGTTATGATCCGAAAGAACTGGTTGGCAAGCATCTATTTGAGGTATATACAACCTCCAATGAAAATACAAGCAATCTATATGAAGTTTTAAAAACAGGCAAGCCGATATTTAATAGAATTGCTGAATGGAAAACCTATACGGGAGATACAAGGTGCGGTTCCGTTGATACTCTGCCGATAATGAAAGGCCATGAAATAGTCGGTGCAATTGAAATTGCGAGATTTATCGGAGATGAACTGGAAAAACAGAAGATAGTCCTTGATGTTCTGGATAATAAAATAAAGTCTAAAGCAACAAGGTATTATACGTTGGATGACATCATAACACAAGATATACAAATGATTGACATAAAAAATAAAACCAGGAGAATAGCACGGAATAATTCAACTGTTATGATATATGGAAAGACCGGGACTGGCAAGGAACTGGTCGCCCAAGCAATACACAGCTGTGGAAATAAAGAGGAAGCCCCTTTTATTTCTCAAAATTGTGCTGCCATACCTGCATCATTATTGGAAGCAATGCTATTTGGAACGGAAAAAGGGAGCTATACAGGTGCGGAGAAAAGAAAAGGGCTGTTCGAACTTGCAGAGGGCGGGACGCTTTTTCTGGATGAAATAAACTCTATGGAAATAGGCGTACAGGCCAAAATACTTAAGGCGGTAGAAGAGAAAATGATAATGAGGATCGGCGGGCAGCAGCCAATCAGGATTAATACCAGAATAATAACCGGATTAAATGAGGATCCCATTACTGCTGTAAGAGAAAAAAGGCTGCGCGAGGATCTGTTTTATCGATTAAGTACTGTTCAGATTAATCTGCCGGACCTAGTTGACAGAAAAGGTGATATCAAAGTCCTGGTTGACAGTTTTATAAAAGAATACAATGAATCTATGGGTATGAACATTAAAGGAATAAGCAAGGAAGTTGAAAAAGTATTCATGAATTATAAATGGCCGGGAAATGTCAGAGAGCTCAGAAATGTGATAGAAGGCGCATTTAATGTTGCAACAGGAAGCCAAATTGAGATGTGTGACTTGCCAGGGTATATGGTAATATCCGGCAAATCATTTAATACGAATGGGAAGCCGGAGATAAAAGTACTTAAGGATATGATGGAGGATTATGAAAAATCACTGGTTGTGGAGGCAATGAGAATTACCGACAATAAAATGAAAGCGGCAGAATTGCTGGGCATGTCAAAACAATCACTAAATTACAGATTGGATAAGTATAAAAACAGGTGATATAAGAGATTGAGGGGATTTATAAGGATATTCTATATAATAGTAAAAATTCTTTTTACGTACCAGTAAAAAGTTTTTTTACTTTTTTGCTGCAAACAGAGAAGTACGATAAATGACAAAATATCATTATTCTTCGGTGAACTTTGGAAATAGTTCCCTTAGCATGTGTGCTGCTTTGACATAAGTTTGTTTGGCAGGTATTCTCAAAACAGAAATTATTGAGTATTAAATGAAATGGCACAGTATTTGCATTATTTTGCAGTTGTTAAAATGTTCAGACATACGTGTTTAATATACATCAAGGTTGTATAATGGATCATTTTGGCAAGAAAATTATAGGAGGAATAAAATGTCAAATATTAGTTCTCTTAAAGAAAAACCTATTGCCGTATTGGGTGCCGGTGCGGTTGGGAAATCCATAGCCGCAGATTGTGCATTGGCAGGTGCCAGGGTCAGAATTTGCGACTTGCCACCTTATTCTGAAAAAACATTGTTCGGAATAGAAAAAAGCGGTATCAAATTATATGGTGAACAGCTGAATCTATATGGTTTTGAAAGGTCCGGCGCAGCAAAAATGGAAATTGTAACCGAAAAAGTGGAAGAGGCGGTAAAAGGAGCGGGAATAATAATAGTAGCCTTGCCCTGCATAGGACACAGGGTATTTTTTGAAAGGCTGATTCCTGTGTTGGAAGACGGGATGGTGATACATATATTTCCCGACAACTATGGCAGCCTGGTTTTAAGAAAAATGATGCGGGAAGCAAATTGTACAAAAAAAGTTATTATAGGCGGATGGTCCAGTTCACCCTTCGGAACACGAGTAGATATTAAGGGCGGAGTTATAATGCCAGCCGTAAAAGTGGACTACAGGGCAATAACATTGAGAGGTGCTTCACTGCCGTCAATTGATCAGGAAGAATTTTTTGAAAGTGCAAAATATATCGGAGCTTTGGATTCGGTCACTAAAGGAGACGGCATTGAAAGCGGAGATACAGTAATAGACATAGGCTTCAGCAATATAAATTCCATATTGCACGCTCCCGGGACCATTCTTGGTGTTGGCGTTATGGAGAATATGGGTGTTATATTCGGTGTCAAAGAAGATTTCTCCATATACTCCCATGCATATTGCCCCTCCATATCAAGGGTCCAGTATGCATTTTATCTTGAAGAGGTAGAACTGGCAAAGGCATTGGGCGTAGGAATACAGCATTATGAGAAAAAGCAGTTTTTCTCAAGAGAAAGCATTCTTGGCTGCGAATATATGGGAATGGATTTTGAGATTCCGTTTGAGGATATCAATCATGTTGCGTGGGGAACGGGGCCCTTTTCAATAGATACGAGATACCTTACCGAGGATATTCCGGTAGGCTGCCATATTTATCATTTGCTCGGGAAAAAGTGCGGCATAAAAACCCCTGTTATTGATTCAATGATTAATATTGCATCCGTTATGCTTGAAAGGGATTTGTATGCTGAAGGGTATACCCTTGATGATATTGGGATTGGACATATGTCATTGGAAGAATTACATGAATATCTGGACAAGGGCATATGTAAGGAATAATACTGCGGAAGACATCTGCATCAGATTATGCGGATATTGGTGATTTGGCCGGGGATTTGCCAATAGAGTTATTAAAATGTAAAAACAGTAAAAGGAGGAGCATTATGAGTAATGTGCAGTTAAAAGCCGGACTGGATGAGAAGAATGACCAGAATCCATATACAGAATATAGCCTGAAGCGGATATTAAGGTTTGTTATCCCGTCCTTAATTGGAATATTGTTTTTTCTTACGCCTATAAAGGATGGTGACAAGTACAGTATCCTGGTTGCGATATTGTCAGGCAGGTTTTCCGATACTTTCATATCAGTAATGCCATATGTCGTTTACGCAATAATCCTGACCTCCGCAGCAGGGGTTATACTTGCTAAAGCAATAAAGCCGAAATTCATACTGGAAAACGAGTCACTGAATAATTTGTTTAATGTGAGCCCTACATGGAGTGTTATAAGGATTGCCGGAGCTGTCATTACAGTAATGTGTATGCATAAGCTAGGCCCTGAAATGATTATTTCAGCCGATACAGGCATGTTTCTGATAGACGGTCTGCTTGTATACTGGATGGGTACAATTCTTTTCGCAGGTTTTTTCATGACATTCCTCATGGACTACGGATTGCTTGAGTTCACCGGAGTATTTGCTTCAAAAGTATTTCGCCCGCTGTTTACATTACCGGGGCGTTCAGCAGTGGACTGTATGGCATCATGGGTAGGAGACGCTATCGTTGGTGTTCTTCTGACAACCAACCAATTTGAACAAGGGTATTATTCCAGGAGAGAAGCTGCGACTATTGCAACTACATTTTCAGCCGTGAGTATAGCTTTTGCGGTTATTGTAATAACACAAGTAGGTCTGGAGCACATGTTTTTTCAGTTTTTACTTACGACCGCGGCAATTGGAGTAATCTGCGGTATTATCATGCCTAGGATACCGCCCTTGTCTTTAGTAAAGGATGATTACTATAAAACAAACAAACCGGGTTTATTTGATCAGCTTGAAAACCTACCCCTGTTCAAACGGGCGCTTTATACGGCAGTTGAAAAGGCCGGCAGGACAGAAATATCTGCTGTAAAATGGATTAAAAACAGCCTTAGAACAGCTTTTGAAAATGCAATTGCCTGCATGCCGGCAGTAATGTTTATAGGAACCGTATCATTAGTATTATCGACATATACGCCTGTCTTTACATGGCTGGGTTACCCGTTCCTGCCTTTGCTTAAGCTTTTGCAGATACCTGAAGCTGCTGCGGCTTCTCCATGTGTTGTCGTAGGCTTTGGAGATATGTTTATACCGTCAATTTTGGCATCGGCTACGATTGAAAGTGAATTTACCAGATTTGTAATAGCTGTAGTTTCAATCACCCAGCTGATATATATGTCTGAAGTCGGCCCGCTGCTGTTAAGCTCAAAGCTGTCCATCAAATTCAAGGACTTGGTTTTCATTTTCCTTGAGAGGACTGTAATCAGCCTTGTTTTTGCAACTTTGATTACCAGATTTATTATACAATTGATGCCTTAAAGGGGATGGTGCTATTGAAACATAAATATATTGCAAAGAGATACTGGAAGGATATTACAACGCCGATGGGGCAGGTTGATGAGCTTTCCAAACAATATGATGATGTTATAAATTTGAGTTTGGGGGATCCTGACCTGGTAACACACGAAATAATCATTGATAATGCTATGAAGGATGCCAGGGCAGGACATACCAAATATACTGATTTCAGGGGAGATCCCGATCTCAGGGCGGAGATAATAAAATACTATCGGGATGAGTACAGTATAGACATTAAGGATGAAAGCATAATGGTGACGGCAAGCGGCTGCCTGGCTATGTATCTGGCGCTTGAAGCGATACTGGATGACGGGGATGAAGTAATAATACATGCGCCTTATTTTACCCCGTATTCCCAGCAGATAAAGCTTGCGAGAGGAATACCAATAATACTGGATACTTATGAAGAAGAATACTTTCAGGTGAATGTCGGCAGATTGGAAACGCTTATTACCGAAAGAACGAAGGCTATAGTAATAAATACGCCAAATAATCCTTCGGGAAGCTGTTTTACAAGAGATACTATGGAAAACATAGCAAATGCTGCAAAAAAACATGACCTGATGATTATTGCTGATGATATTTACGGCTCCTACAGCTTTGAACAACCTTTTATACCGATGGTAACTCTTAATGATATGCAAGACAGGACTATAACAATAAACAGCTTCTCGAAGGACTTTACCATGACCGGTTGGAGAATAGGTCATATTATTGCTCCTGATTATATTGTCAGGACTATACGGCAAATAAATGAAAATGTTGTATTTACCGCACCTTCCATATCCCAAAGAGCAGCAATACATGCTTTGAGAAACAGGAAAGAGATACAGCCTCCTATGGTGGAAGAGTATAGAAAAAGAGTCGAATATGCAGTAAGCAGAATTAACAATATCCCTAAAATATCAGTGCTTCCCTCAAGAGGGACATTCTATCTGTTTATTAATATTAAAGAGACAGGGCTGACTTCTGTTGAAGCAAGCGATTTAATACTAAGGGAAGCTCATGTTCTTACCATACCCGGAATATCCTTCGGTGACTGCGGCGAAGGCTATATAAGGATTGCCTGCACCGTAGGAATAGAAAAGCTGAAGGAAGCATTTGACAGAATATCAATGTGCTGGGTATAGAACATAAGAACTCGCTAAGGGAAATATATACATTTAATAAACCTTCTGATAATATTAAATCAGAAGGTTTATTATTTCCAAGGAGGGATACATATGGCTCGTTTTATCGCAGCTATGCTTGTATTTGCAATGATATCAGCGGGCGCGACAGGCACTGCCGTTTATGGAGAGGAATACCCTACGGTTGTTTTGCCTGAAGTACCTATAAGGATTGAAGGAGTGGAAGCCTCAGTTTCGGGGTTCCTGGGAGAAACGGAAAGAGGCCCTGCAGAACCCCGGCTGGTGACAAGCTGGGATGAGTACAGTATGTTGTACGGAGGGAATAAAAATACCTCATCTTATTTACCTCATTCTGTCAGGGGATTTTTCGAAAACGGAGGAAAGAAGCTTTATGTGGCCAGAGTAATTGATAGCGAAGCCGCTTCAGCCGCAGTTAAGCTTCTTGCAGGAAAAGCTCCGGCACTAACCTTGAGGGCTATAGGAGAGGGCAGTTGGGGGAACCGGATTCAAATTAGGGTTTCTGAAGCATCGGGGAGCAGTGAGTACAATCCCATGTTCAGGCTGGAAATCAGTTATTGGGATGCCAAACCTTTTGATATAATGAGGAATCCAAAGCTGAGTAAGCTCAAGACATATCCTTACGTGACGGAAGTATTTGACAACCTGTCTATGAATCATGAAGACAAAAATTTCTATAAAGACAAAATTAACCGGAATTCCAGGCTCATAACTGCCGATAAGGAGGCAGGGGACTTAGGATTAATACCGGACTCTTTTAAGGAACCTGTATTTTTAAATGGGGGCAATGACGGCGGAAATATTGATTTGGAAGATTACCTGGGATATAACAAGAGCCCTGCTGCAGTCAGAGGGCTGGCTGCCTTGGATGCTATTGATGAGATTTCCCTGCTGTACTGTCCCGATGCCCTAAGTGTTGCAGGTTTGGCCCAGGAGCTTATACATAGTTGTGAGAAGCTTGAGGATCGTATTGTAATCCTGGATTCAAAAAACGGTGATACAGGCCCAATGGGGGATGAGGATTTTAACAGTTCCTATGCTGCATTATATTATCCATGGATTATGATTGACGAGGGTTTGGAAACACAGCGTACCGTTCCTCCGGGGGGCCATATTGCAGGTATTTATGCATTGACGGAAGCTCAATACGGTATCAGCAAGGCTCCTGCAGGAATGGTGATAAAAGGCGCAAAGGGGCTTGAATTCAGTATTGATGAACATGATACGGACATCTTGAATTCAAGAGGCGTTAACAGTATACGTGATTTCCCGGGAAGAGGGATAACTGTTTGGGGAGCAAGGACTTTAGCTTTGGAAGCTGACGAGGAATACAGATATGTTAATTTAAGGAGGATGAAAAATTATATAGAAGAATCCATACGGGAAGGACTTTCTTACACAAGTGATTGTTACAACAATCAGGAGCTTTGGGCGAGAGTCAAATCCGCCGTTACGGATTTTCTTACTCAGGAATGGAGGAAGGGTTGCTTTGCGGGCACCACTGCCAGGGATGCTTTCTATGTAATGGTTGATCGCTCTACCATGAATCAGGCCGATATAGAAGAGGGGCGGCTCATAATAGATATTGGAGCAGCTTTTTTGAGACCTGCGGAATTCTATATTATTAGGATAATGCTGCCGGTCTGGGGGAGCAATTAGGTGCTCACATAAGTCAGAATGAGAGGGGAGATGCAGGAATGTATCCGGGATATATAACGGATGTAAAGGGCATAAAAGCAGGGCACAGTCAATCCGAGAAAGGCATGACCGGTTGTACGGCGGTTATCTGTGAGAAGGGTGCCGTAGGGGGAGTGGACGTGAGAGGCTCTGCTCCTGGAACCAGGGAAACGGACTTATTGAAGCCGGACAAGATGGTGGACAGGATTCATGCAGTAGTACTGTCCGGAGGCAGCGCTTTCGGACTTGAAGCGGCCTCCGGGGTGATGAGGTATTTGGAAGAACAGGGAATCGGATTTGATGTCGGGGTTGCTAAAGTGCCTATTGTGGCTTCTGCAGTTATTTTTGACCTGAACATTGGTGACCCCAGAATCAGACCGGATTTGAATATGGGTTACGATGCCGCAAGGAGTGCATCTGCGGAAGAAAGCAGACAAGGAAATACCGGCTGCGGATTGGGTGCTACCGTAGGTAAGGCCTTTGGCCCCGAGCATGCCATGAAATCCGGGCTGGGAAGTGCCTCTGTCAAGTCAGGGGAACTGATAGTGTCTGCAATAGTATCGGTAAACAGCTTTGGAGATATTTTTGACTATGAAACCGGCAGGCAGCTGGCAGGGGTATATGACTATGAAAAAAGGGAAATGCTGAATACATATGAAATAATAAAAAGGGAAGGCAGGGCGTTGGGCTTTCCCATGAGGAATACAACCATAGGAGTGGTTGCCGCAAATGCCGTATTAACTAAAGCTGAAGCAAATAAAATTGCGGCCATGGCGCAGAACGGTTTTGCCAGATCAATCAATCCGGTGCATACCATGATGGATGGCGATACAATATTTACTATGGCTACCAACGAGATAAAAGCGGATATCAACCTTGTGGGCACTATGGCCGCTGAGGCGGTTTCACGGGCAGTAACCAATGCAGTTGTATATGCAAAGTCATGCCATGGGCTGATTGCCTGCTGTGATATATAGTATACCGTTTATACCCTCCAAATCGTTTTTAAAATTAACTTATTGTTTTTTTATATTATTTTTATTATAATATTCTTGTTGCCAGCATCCGTAAGGAGTTGGACCGGATATAGTTATAAACATTATGTTTTACGACTGGTATCCAAAATATGGAACTAGAGCGGAGGTATTAAAATGGAAGCAGTAAAGAGATTTGACGTAAGAAAATTAGTTATTGTCGGGGTATTGGGAGGTGTATCCGCAATTCTGGGCATGACGCCCCTGGGATTCATACCCGTAGGACCGACAAGGGCAACTATAATGCACATTCCTGTAATAATAGGTGCTATTATGGAAGGCCCGGTAGTTGGCGCACTTGTAGGGCTTATATTTGGACTCTTCAGTGTTTTCCAGGCATTAACCAATCCCACACCGGTATCCTTTGTTTTCCTTAATCCATTGGTTTCCATAGTGCCAAGGGTGCTTATCGGTATTACATCCTATTATGTATATACTGCTTTGAGCAATCTCGGAAACAGAAAAACCTTAGGTATCCTTAATGTCATCTGGATAGCAATAATCGGCTACCTAAGCTATGGTATTTACAAAAATATTGAAAATTCTCAAAGCCCCTGGTTAATAGCTGTGAATATTGCGCTGATAGCTTTTACAGCAGCGATAGCATTTTTGGCAAACAGGAAGTTTAGGGGCAAAGCACTGGATCTTGTAATATCGGCTATTGTAGGAACAATGACCAATACAGTGCTGGTTTTGAGCATGATTTATTTGATTTATGCGGAAAGCTTTGTAAAGAGTATAGGACAAGACCCTGCATTGGCAAGGAAAATAATTATGGGCATAGGCATTGCGAACGGAATACCGGAGACAATTATTGCAATATTGATTGTAACCAGTGTGGTAGGCGCTTTAAAAAGAGCCGAATAGATTAGCTGCCAAGAGCCTATATATTTACAACCGAGGCACCTTCTGTTAGTATATTGACAGAAGGTGTTTTTTTATTGTATAGGAAAGTATACTTTCCTATACAATGGGGGATGCAAGGGGGTGAAGCCCCCTGCCGATAAAGGAGGGTGCTCAGGATGCTTGCATCCGTCGAAGGGAACCATAGGGTTCCCTAGCGAAAAAAAGCGTCGCGAGACGCATTTTTTTGAAAATACAGTGAAAGGAGCGGCATTTATGTACTTTGATAATAAAGTATGGATAGCCAAAGGGGATAATCCCGTTTACCTCCTGCCCAATATGGCAAATCGACACGGCCTGATAGCGGGAGCAACCGGTACAGGAAAAACCATTACTCTCAAAGTAATGGCAGAGTCTTTCAGCGATATGGGAGTTCCTGTCTTTCTTACCGATATCAAGGGAGACCTGGCCGGACTGGCGGATCAGGGCAGCGATAATCCCAATATGGCAGAAAGAATAGCTAAGCTGGGGTTAGAGGGCTTCAGCTATAAATCGTTCCCCGTATGTTATTGGGATGTATTCGGCAAGGGCGGCCATCCTGTGCGTACTACCATTTCTGAGATGGGGGCTTTGCTGTTGTCCCGGCTGCTGGGTTTGAATGATACACAAGCAGGGGTGCTGAACATAGTATTCCGCGTAGCGGATGATAACGGCATGCTTCTGTTGGATATGAAGGATCTTAGGGCTATGCTCAATTATGTGGGTGAAAACGCAAAGGAGTACACCTTGAAATATGGAACTGTCTCATCTCAAAGCATAGGGGCAATTCAGCGCAGCCTGCTTTTCCTGGAAGATCAGGGGGGAGCACAGTTCTTTGGAGAGCCTGCGCTGGATATTTATGACTGGATGAGGACCGATTCCGAAGGACGAGGACATATAAATATATTGCATTGCGTGGAGCTTTTCCACAGCCCTGCATTATATTCCACATTTTTGCTGTGGATGCTGTCGGAGCTTTTTGAAACTTTACCTGAAACAGGAGATGTGAGTAAGCCCAAGCTGGTATTTTTCTTTGATGAAGCCCATTTATTGTTTGATGATACACCAAAGGCACTGCTTCAAAAAATTGAGCAGGTGGTAAGGTTGATAAGATCCAAGGGGGTCGGAGTATATTTTATAACACAGAATCCGATGGATTTACCGCAGGAAGTGCTGGGACAGCTGGGAAATCGTGTGCAGCATGCGCTTCGTGCTTATACGCCGGCGGAGCAGAAGACGGTAAAAGCAGCGGCGGAGACCTTCAGGACGAATCCGGCCTTCGATACGGAAACTGCCATAACAGAGCTGGGCACTGGAGAAGCATTGGTGTCATGCCTGGATTCCAAAGGTATCCCGGGTATGGTGGAGCGTGCATTCATTCTTCCTCCCCAGAGTAAATTCGGAACGATTGATGATTTTACCCGCCTTCGGATAATTAATTCTTCATCCATGAGCGGCAAGTACGATACCGAAGTGGACAGGGAATCTGCCTACGAGATGTTGCAGGCAAAGGCAATGCGGGAGCAGATGGCTGAAAAAGAGGAGAAGGAATATATAGAGCGGCAGAAACAGTTGGAAAAGGAAGAAAAAGAGAGGCAGAAGCAGCTGGAGGCAGAGCAAAAGGAGAGGGAAAGAATTAGAAGAAAAGAAGAAACCCGTAAATACAGCAGAAAGACTTTAGCTGAACGAGCCGCCGATAATATAGTCGGAACTGTTGGCAGAGAGGTTGGCAGATCACTTATACGCGGAATACTCGGTTCCTTAAAGAAATAAAAGGAGATGTCGCAAAACTACTTAAGTAGTTAGCGACATCTCTTTTCACAATAGAAGAATGCGACATATCTGAAGTTTGTGGTCATCCTACATAGCACTGGCCTTATATAACAGCGAGCACTTATTGGCTTTGGGTAACAGAATCGAGTGAAGATGCGCAGTAAAATCCGTGGGATTTACGTGAGGTAAATCCAGCACATACTTACACGAGGTAAGGTTTATGTGCGTCAGGATTTTACAAGTATCAAGCTCTGATTCTGTCCAAAGCTAATACCGTGCGAGTCGGGATACAAGGCTATTGCTCTGGGAGTATGACTGCAAACTTATAGTTATGTCGCATTATTCTTCTATTGTGAGACAGGGGAAACATCCCTATGTCCCCAGGAGAAACGTCCCCGTGTCTCTTATGACCTATAGCTTCCGTTTATCTTTACATAATCATAGGTAAGGTCGCATCCCCAGGCAGTAGCCGAATATTCCCCTTCCTTTAAATCCACTTTTATTATTACATATTCTTTGTCCATTATTGCGGAAGCAGTTTTTTCACAAAACTGAAGAGGCTCCCCATCGGCCACAAGCTGGATGCAGCCTGCCTCGCTTTCATAATAAATATCCGCCTTGTCCGGGGAAAAATTCCCTTCGGAGTAGCCAAGAGCGCACAGGATTCTTCCCCAGTTGGCATCATTACCGAAAAATGCGGCTTTGGTCAGATTTGAGCCGATAACTGATTTTGAAAGTATGCATGCATCGGCATAGGAAACTGCGTTTGAAACGGTGCACTCAATCAGCTTTGTGGCGCCTTCGCCGTCACGGACAATCTTTTTTGCAAGCTCGGTATTCAGGAGGTCAAGGGCTTTTATGAAAGCATCGAAGTTTTTATCCCTGGCCCCAATCAGTTTATTATCCGCGGCTCCATTGGCAAGCATTATTACCATGTCATTGGTACTTGTGTCCCCGTCCACCGATATCATATTATAAGTTTTCTTTACGCTTTCGCTCAAGGCCTCCTGGAGCAGTTCTTTTGATATATTTGCATCAGTGGTGATAAACCCAAGCATTGTAGCCATGTTGGGATGTATCATGCCTGACCCCTTTGCAATACCGCTGAGCAGCACTTTTTTACCTTCAAGCTCAACTTCTACGGTTACTGACTTTTCACATGTGTCGGTGGTCATAATTGCCCGGATGGCATCCTTACCGCCGCCATAGGACAGATTCTCACATGCATTTCTGATTCCCGTCTCAACATTTTGCATCGGGAGAGGAACACCGATAACTCCGGTTGACGCCACCAAAACTGAGTCAGAGGGAATATTCAGGAGTGAGGAAGTCAGCTCCGCCATTGCATTTGCATCATTATGTCCCTGTTTTCCTGTGCAGGCATTTGCATTGCCGCTGTTTGCAACAATTGCCCGAATGCTTTTTGACTGAATATGCTTCATATTAAGAATCACCGGTGCCGCCTTTACCTTATTCGTTGTAAAAACAGCAGCAGCAACTGATTCCTTCTCACTGTATATTACGCATAAATCCTTATTGCCGTTTTTCTTTATTCCGCAGCTTACACCGCTTGCCTTGAAATACGGTACATCTGTTATGGTCATATCTTTAATAATCTTCATTTATACATTCTCCTTTACAGCATATTGGGCAGCATATCCAAGCCTGTATGCTCATATAGCCCGAAAAGGATATTCATGTTCTGTACCGCCTGCCCTGCGGCACCTTTTATAAGATTGTCTATTGCGCTGATTGCTATAACCCTGTTTGTCCTCTCATCCACCCTTACAGCAATGTCACAGATATTTGACCCTTTTACAAATCTTGTTTCCGGCAGGGAGTCGGTAATTCTTATAAAATTCTCATTTTTATAATAGCTTCTGTATAAGTCGTAGAGTTCACTCTGCGAAATATCCTTCTTGAGGCTGCCGTAACAAGTTGCGAGTATTCCCCTGCTCATCGGCACAAGATGTGGTGTGAAGCTGAGGGTAATTCTTGCACCTGCAGCATCGGAAAGCTGCTGTTCAATTTCCGGAGTATGCCTGTGGGTCGCGATATTGTATGCCTTGACAGATTCACCGCATTCGCAGAAAAGTGATGAGACGTTTGCACTTCTGCCCGCCCCTGAGACTCCGGACTTTGCATCGATAATGATTGAGGTGTTATCAATAATACCGGTGTGTACTAAAGGCGCAAGAGCCAGAATACTTGCGGTCGGATAGCAGCCGGGGTTTGCCACAAGGCTTGAGTTTGAAATACTGTCACGGTAAAGCTCGGGAAGGCCATATACGGCATCTTTCAAGCGGTCGGGAAGCTTATGGGTTACACCGTACCACGTCTCATATATCTTTTGATCCCGAAGCCTATAATCGGCTCCAATATCAATGACCTTCACTCCGAGGCCAAGGGCTTTTTCCACCAGGTCAAAGGATTGGCCGTGGGGGAGTGCAAGAAATAATACATCGATTTTTGAAAGCTTGCTTTCTATATCTTGCATATCTATGCACACGTTGTCCAATAAATACTTCAGATTTCCATAGACATCACTGAACCTCATATTAGAATAATTATGAGAAGATAAAAAAACTATAGATACATTTTTATGCTGGGACAATATCATCGAAAGCTGATAGCCCGCATAACCTGTTGAACCAACGATACCTGCGTTTATCATATTAATCACCTCAATATTGCGCTTTTTAAATATTATACATGGGGACGGTTATTTATGCAATAGGAATAATAAAAATACATAAATAATATTGCATAAAAATCCAATACGATGTATAATAAGTACCATTAAGAATTAGGGGTGAAGGCCGAATGAATTTAGGCGGGACAGTTGTTATTAAATATGGGGGAAGCATTACTAAGGACAATGAGGCGACGGACGCATTTATGGAAGATGCAGCAATCTTGAGAAATGCCGGTGTAAAAGTTGTGATTGTTCACGGCGGCGGGTCTGATATAAACAGGATGCTTGGCAGGCTGAATATTGCGGGGGAATTTGTAAAAGGGCTGAGAAAAACAGATGAGGCTGCCATGGAAGTGGTTGAAATGGTGTTGTCCGGCAGGGTCAATAAAGAGCTGACCTCAAAATTGATTGAAAAGGGAGCAGGTGCCGTAGGTATAAGCGGCAGGGACGGAAAGCTGCTTGAGGCGGAAAGGATGTACCTTAATGACAACGGCAGTAAAATTGATATAGGCTATGTAGGCGAAGTAACCAAGGTTAACGGCAAAATATTGACGGATCTATTGAGCCTGGGGTATGTTCCGGTTATATCACCGGTGGCGGAAGACAAAGAAGGTAAAGCTTATAATATCAATGCGGATTATGCGGCAGCTGCTATCGGCGCTTCTATCGGTGCGGACAGCCTTGTATATTTGTCCGATGTTGACGGGCTGTTCGGGGATATTGGAAATCCCGACAGCCTGATTAGCAGCATTACCGCGGCGGAAATTGAAAAGCTTGTACAGGCCGGTGCCATATCAGGAGGAATGATACCCAAGATGAAATGCTGTATTGAAGCTATTGAAAAGGGAGTAAAGTCGGTATGCCTTATAGGCGGAAAGAAGCCCCATATTCTGCTGGAGCTTTTCCATGGCAAAGAGGCAGGGACAATTATTATAGGAGGAGAGGAAAATGTCTAAGGAAAAGATACTGAAAACTTATGCACGGTTTGATGTTACCGCAGTCAGCGGTAAAGGATGCCTGATTTATGATATTAATGGGAAAGAGTACTTGGATTTTGTGTCGGGAGTAGCGGTAAACTGCTTGGGCCATTGCCACCCTGCCATTATAAACGCCATCCGGGAACAAAGCTGCAAGCTGATGCACGTGTCTAACCTGTATTGGAATGAGCTTCAGATGGAGCTGGCTGACAGGCTGTGTGAATTAAGCGGGCTTGAGGGGGCATTTTTCTGCAACAGCGGAACGGAAGCAATAGAGGCTGCCATAAAGTTTGCGAGGAAGTACGGCAAGCTTAAAGGGGGTGCCTTAAAGCATGAAATAATTTATCTGAATAACTCTTTCCACGGCAGGACCCTGGGAGCACTTTCCGTGACCGGACAGGAGAAATATCAGAAGGATTACATGCCGCTGATACCGGGAGTTAAGAGCATTGACCTTAATGATGCCGACAAGCTGAGGACGGAAATGAATTCCAATGTGTGCGCAATTATTGCAGAGCCGGTCCAGGGAGAAGGGGGAATATTGGCAGCTGACAAATCATTTTTGGAGGAAGCAAAAAAACTCTGTGAAAAATACGATTCCCTGCTTATATTCGACGAGGTGCAGTGCGGAATAGGAAGGCTGGGGAGTTTATTTGCCTTTGAAAAGTTCGGCGTCAAGCCCGATCTGGTATGTATTGCAAAAGGGCTGGGGGGAGGCTTCCCGATAGGTGCGGTTGTTGCATCAGGGAAGGCAGCGGAATGTATAGCTTATGGAGATCACGGTTCAACCTTCGGGGGCAATCCCCTTGCCTGCAAAGTAGCATTGACAATACTTGAAGAGCTTCTGCAAAACGGAGTGCTGGAGAATGTTGAGCATATGAGCAAGTATTTTGTCGGCAAGCTGCAGGCTTTGAAGGAAAAACACTGCACGATAAAGAGCATCCGCGGCATCGGGCTGCTTTTGGGGCTCCAGCTTTCAATCGATACCAAAAAATTTATCGATGAATGCATTGATTCGGGACTGCTCCTTGTGGGAGCCGGTGCGGATGTAGCAAGGCTTCTTCCGCCGTTGAACATTCAAGAGGAATATATTGACAGGGCAATTGATATAATTGATTCGGTATTGAGCTATTAAAGGTGCCTTCAAGAATTTTTTGACACAGGTAAATTAATAATATATAATATGTTTTATAATTATTCAAGGCTATGATGAGGATTAGTAGAGGGGAAGATTCTGAAAGAGAGGGAAACTCAGCGGCTGAAAGGTTTTCCAAGATTATTTCCTTTGAACCCGACCTTTGAGCTGCAGGTGAAAAGTCTGCCGCATGCCGGCGTTACAGGCGTCAAGTGGTCACATATTTAATGTATATGCGTTCAATTTGGGTGGTACCGCGAATAACCTTCGTCCCTTAACAGGGGGGAGGTTTTTTATTTTTTTAAGGAGGGAAAGACATGAAAGTATGCAGGGGCCATGTTATTGAAGCAATTCAACGCTGTACGGAAAAGGCAGAAAAATTGGGCATTGAAATAAATGGCAAAGCTGAAGAATAGCATGTTAAATTAAGAGCTTGGGAGTGATAGTATGGCTGATTATAATCGTATTGTCGTTAAGGTTGGTACATCTACTTTGACTTACGGGAACGGGAAGCTTAACCTGTCGGGTATAGAGCGCCTGTCTATGGTATTGTCGGACATTGCAAATCAAAATAAAGACGTTGTACTTGTGACGTCAGGTGCAATCGGGGTCGGCATGAGCAGGCTGGGATTCGAGGAAAGGCCTTCGAATATTGGATTAAAGCAGGCTTTGGCTGCAGTAGGCCAGGGTTTGCTTATGCAAACATATGAAAAGATGTTTGCAGAATACGGGCGGATTGTGGCACAGATACTTATAACCAGAGAAGATATTTTTTTGGAAGACAGGAGTACAAATGCAATAAATACATTTAATGCCCTTTTTAAACACAATGTCATACCGATAGTCAATGAAAATGATACCATTGCAACCGATGAAATCAAAATCGGGGATAATGATGTATTGTCCGCATATGTGGCAAAGCTGATAAAAGCCGATTTGCTGATATTATTGTCGGATATAGACGGCCTGTATGACAAAAATCCGGCTTTGGAAGGTGCAAAACTGATAAAAAGGGTATACAGCATCGATGACAGCATAACCGGTATTGCCGAAGATACCTCTTCCATCCTTGGCACCGGAGGCATGAGGACCAAAATAAACGCAGCAAGGATTGCTATGGAAAATGGAATACCAATGGCTATTGTAAACGGCAACAGGCCTGATAATATTTATGACATAATATCCGGACGGGAAGCAGGCACATTGTTTTTAACTGATGGAAGATGTTTTTTAAGAAAGGGATGATATTTATGGAAGATATTATTAAAAAGGCTTGCCTTGCGAAAAAAGCGGGAATTGTTTTGTCAAAAGCAGATACCGTGCAAAAGAATAAATGCCTTAGCCATATGATGGACGCAATTTCCGAAGACACCGAATATATACTGAATGAGAATCAAAAGGATATGGCGGCAGGGAGATTAAAGGGTATGAGCGAAGCCATGCTTGACAGGCTTCTCCTGGACAAAAAAAGGCTTGGTGGAATAATAGAAGGGCTTGGACAATTGATTACCCTTAAGGATCCGGTGGGGGAAGTAATAAATATGAATAAAATGCCTAACGGCCTTTTAATCGGGCAGGCCCGAGTTCCTCTGGGAGTGATAGGAATAATATATGAAGCAAGGCCGAATGTCACGGTAGATGCCGCATCCTTATGCATTAAGTCGGGAAATGCAGTTATATTGAGAGGCGGAAGCGAAGCTGTCAACTCTAACACAGCCCTTGTAAAATCATTAAGGAAAGCGCTCGCCGCATCAGGTTTGCCGGAGGATTCAATTTCGATTATTGAAGATACCTCAAGGGAAACCGCAATCAGGTTTATGAAGATGAACGAATATATAGATGTTCTGATACCCAGGGGAGGAGCCGGGCTTATAAAGTCTGCTGTAGAGAATTCGACCATACCTGTTATTCAAACGGGTACCGGCAACTGCCATGTTTACGTCGACAGTTACGGTGACTTGGACATGGCCGAAAAAATCGTCATAAATGCGAAAGTCAGCAGGCCGGGGGTATGTAATGCGGAGGAAAAGCTCCTGGTTCACAAGGATGTTGCGGATGAATTCATACCGAGGATAGTAAAGAGCCTGAGAGAAAACGGAGTAGAGGTACGGGGCTGCGAAAAAGCATTAAAATTATCAGGGGATATAAAACTCGCAGATGATATTGATTGGCACACCGAGTACCTTGATTATATAATTGCTGTTAAGGTTGTGGACAGTATAGCCGAGGCAATAGAGCATATCAATAAATACGGCACAAAGCATTCCGAAGCAATTGTAACGGAAAACTACTCCAATTCAAGGAAGTTCCTGGCCGAAGTTGATGCCGCCGCCGTATATATTAATGCATCTACCAGGTTTACCGACGGGTTTGAATTCGGGCTGGGGGCTGAAATCGGGATAAGCACCCAGAAGCTTCACGCAAGGGGGCCTATGGGTTTAAAAGAGCTTACATCCACAAAATACGTCATATACGGTAACGGGCAGGTAAGATAAATAATTACAAATTTGTAACATATACAGGAGTTTTGCGATATTTGACGAAATATATACTGAGTTTGAAGATATTATATCTTATTGCATTTTATAGGCAGCTGTGAAAAAAGCACCTGTTTTTTCGCAACTGCCTCTGAAAAGGAGAATTGGGATGTTAAACAGTAAGAGTCGCAAAACGGGTATTATAGTATTGATTGCAATTATCCTGGTGCTCTCTGCCGTTGTTATTAGCGCTGCAGACGGGGCAGCCCCGGGTTCGGAACAAGATCCCATCGTTACGCAGAGTTATGTAGAACAGAAATCAGAGCAGATAAAGTATTATATTGACAGCCTGCTTGCACAGGAAACAGCCAAGCTTAAGACTGAATTGGAGCAAAAGGAGCAGGAGATAGCTAAGCTGAGGGAAGAAATTAAAAATGCCGCAAATTTGGCAGGGAAGTTTCAAGTAGTGGAAATGCAAAAGGGCCAGATGCTTATTGCAGGGGAAGGTGCGGAAATAATACCCAGATCAGGGAAGTTTTCTGCCATAGAAGATGCTTTTGGAGGCCTTTCGGATATTACTGCGGCAAAGGATATTAAGAACGGAGAGGCCGTTGTCAATAACCATATGCTGATAGCAGCCAGAGGCGAAGGCAGAGGGTTAAAGGCACTTGCAGACAAGTCTTTTCTTATAATCAAAGGTACTTATACGCTTCAATAGGCACGAGACGGGTAACACCGGATGCACGGATAAACCACGGAACACAGGTTGGGTTTAGTGGCTTAAGTGTTATCCGTTTTTGTATTTACTTTACATTTAGGCGGCAATAATAATATAATAAGGTGACATATGAATCAGGAAAATGCAAAATGTTTGGTGTAAAGCATATAGGAAGTGAAAAAATGAAAGAAAGCTTGATATTTGGAATGATATTGAAAGTATATGACAGGCTTGTATTCTACTATGAAAACAGCATGTTTTTCATTGTTATGCAGCGTTTAGGGCATGGCTTCGGGAAGCTTGCATCCTCAAGCAGCATATTGAGTTTTTTTGACATGGAATGGAACATCGCGGATGCGTGGAAGCAAAGCCTTGTATTCAGAATCCTCACATCCCCCTTAAGGTGGTTCGGATATGCTTCACAAAGATTCTCGGAGGGTGTAAATGCAGCTATTGAAGGGAGCAGGGTACTGAAGGCTGTAAGGGTTTTTCTGGAGAACCTGCTTGATATGAGCACGAGGGTTTATGGGCTGCTTTTTACTACCTTTTCCGCAGCACAGGGTCTATTGGATTTTGCCTCGGGAAGCATTATAGAATTGGCATTATTTCTGGGGGGGGCAGCGCTGATACTGATAAACAGGCCGGTGAAGGCCCTGGCGGAGGGCAGTATAATCACCGGGGTGATATATGGTTTTTTTAACGCATCTCACGGTGCATTTTATGATAGAAGAACGGAAAATGCAGTTTTAAACAAAAGCTTTGAAATTACTGCAATCGTTACAGGAATAGCATTGGGAGCAATATGGCATTTTCTGCAGCCGGTGACCTTTGTTCTGGCAGTTGGAGGAATCGCCGCCCTTGTATTGGTGCTCTGGAGGTATGAGATAGGAGTTTTTGCCGTTGCGGGATTCATCCCTTTGGCTCCGACCATGGCTCTGCTGGGGCTGATCCTGCTTACCGCGGTATCATTTTTTATCAGGCTTTTCAGGGATAAGAGCATGAAGCTCAGGAGCACAATTCTGGATTATTTCGTAGTATTGTTTGGAATAGTGCTTCTCTACAGCTTCATTACATCATATACCCCCGGCAGCAGCATGCTTGCATTATTGATACATATAGCATTCATAGTGTTTTATTTCATATTGGTAAATACAATTAAGACCAGGCAGCAGCTTTATGTTTTGGCAGCACTGCTGGTGCTTTCAACAACCGTAACAGCCCTATATGGACTATATCAGCTGAAAACTGTGGGAGCTACTTCCGAAGCGTGGGTGGATACAACGCTGTTTGAGGACATAAAGGCCCGGGTGGGCTCCACCTTCGAAAACCCCAACGTGCTGGGAGAATACCTGGTACTCATCATACCTGTTGCAATTGCCATGCTGTGGGGACAGAAGAATTGGATATCAAAGCTAATAATCCTGGGGCTGTCGGCTATTATGCTCGGATGCCTCGTCTATACTTACTCAAGAGGTGCATATGTCGGATTGATGCTGGCTTTTGCCTTGTTTGCAGTGCTTAGGGATAGGAGGTTCATAATTCTTGGGGTAATCGGTCTGCTGATGCTTCCCTTTATGTTGCCGGCTTCTGTAATCAACAGGTTTGCGAGTATCGGAAACCTGAACGATACATCTTCCTTCTACAGGATTTCCGTATGGCTGGGGTCTTTGAGGCTGGCGCAGGATTATTGGCTTTCGGGTATAGGACTGGGCTTGGAGCCCTTTAATCTGGTTTATCCCAAGTATTCACTTAACGCCGCATATGCTCTTCATTCCCATAATATATACATACAGCTTATGATAGAGACCGGCATAGCGGGTCTATTGATGTTCTTTGCAATAATAGCGGTTTATTACAAGACTATGCTGGCAGGCTTCTATAAAACCAGGGACAGATTTACCTCCACCTTCATGATAGCCATTGCATCCGGCATGGCAGGATATCTTGCCCAGGGAATGGTTGAGAATATATGGTACAACAACAGGGTGCTCCTGACCTTCTGGGTCATGCTGGCCTTCGGAATGATAGCCAAGGCTCTTATCACAGAGGATAAAGAGGTGTCGGGCATATGATTAAGGTAATACACGTATTAAGTGATATGAAAATAGGCGGAGCAGGCAGCTGGCTGCTTAATCTGCTTGGGGCCATTGATAAGGAGAAGTTTGAAATAAAGGTTGTGCTTCCGCAGGGGAGCATGCTTGCAGATAAGATAAAAAATTTAGGCTTTGAAGTAATATCTGTTGACGGCATTAAAGACAAATCGTACGATGCCAGGGCTGTAAATCTTTTGTATTATATATTCAGGGCAGAAAAGCCGGATATTGTACATACCCATGCATCACTGTCCGCAAGGTTTGCTGCAAAGAGGGCGGGAGCAAAAATCATTAATACCAAGCATTGCATTGACAGCCGTATAACCGGAATAAGGAGATTTGCGGGAGCTTTAATAAACGACAGATATTGTGACAGCATAATTGCCGTATCGGAGGCTGTAAAACGGAATATTGCTGAAAACGGGGTGCCCGATGATAAGATATCAGTGATATATGGAGGCATAAACCCGGTTAAGGTACTTGATGATAAAGAAAAAAGCCTTGTCAGGGAGAAATGGGGAATTGCTGAAGAAGAAGTAGTTGTAGGAATCGTAGCCCGCCTTGCCGAGGTTAAAGGCCACAAATATTTTATAGATGCAGCTGAAATTATTTCCCGGGACAATGACAATGTCAGGTTTTTTATTGCCGGCATCGGGCCAAAGGAAGAAGAGTTAAAGGAGCTTATTAAACAGAAGGGGCTTACCGATAAGGTAGTTTTTACAGGCTTCGTGGATGAGATATATGAGGTATTTAATATCATAGACATTAATGTGATTTCTTCCTTATCTGAAGCCCTATGCCTGTCGCTGATCGAAGGGATGAGTGTCGGAAAGCCGTCTGTAGCTGCAGATACAGGGGGAATACCTGAGGTGGTTAAGGACGGGTATAACGGATTCCTAGTTCCTCCGGGGGATGCCGAAGGGCTGGTTGATGCGATACTTAAACTGATCCATGATCCTGAGCTGCGAAAGACAATGGGTGACAGGGGAAGGGAAATCATGGAGAAAAGCTTTACTGCCGATATAATGGCTGAAAAAATAGAAGGGCTGTATGAGTCTGTGACAAGGAAAAACAGAAGGGAGTAAGATAAAGATTATGGCTTTAGCGGATAATAGGGGTAAGCTGTTTGGGAGAATAAATATTGTAGACCTGATTATAATTCTGCTGATAATATTGACTGCAGTTGGCGGCTATATGTTTTTTTTCGGAAGAGATAGCAAACAGACATTAAATACCGGTAAGGTAGTATATGATTTTGAAATAACCAATGTCAACAAGGATTTTATTGATGCGATAAATCCGGGAGATCCCATAAGGGACAATGTCAGGGGGAATGAGCTTGGCACGGTTGTAAGCAAATCCTCAAGGGGTGCCACAATGCTTAATGAAGACCTGATTAACGGCAGATATATCATAGCTGAAGTGCCTGATGCCTATGATGTGGTCATAACTATAGAGGGGAATGCCAATATTACCCCCGCCAACATAATAGTAGGCGGTGCCGAAATCAAGGTAGGCAAGAAGTTCTCTATAAAGGGCAAGGGATATGCAAATCAGGGCTTCGTAACTAAAATGACCTTGGTTGAACAGTAAGGAGGGGTTGATATGCTTATGGATGAAAAAGGAAGATTGTTCGGGAAAATCAGTATTGTTGATATAGGTGTATTGCTGCTTATTGCTGTACTTATTGGCGGAGTATATTACAAGTTCTTCATGGTTGACAAGGATCAGAATGCTGCAAAATTTGATACCATTGAGTATAAGGTACTGGTGGAGGAAGTCAGGCAGCAGTCGGTGGATGCTATGGAAATAGGAGCCGATATCTATCATGTCAAGACTAACAGTCCTATGGGCAGGATAACGGACATTGAAGTATTGCCTGCAACAGATCAGCTTACCAAGGCCGACGGTACCATGGTGATAGCGGAAAAGCCTGAAAGGTTTAATGTGCTTGTGACAATACAGGTTCCCGGAGTTGAGTCGGAGCGCGGCTTCCGGGCAAACGGCAGGCTGGATATCAACAGAGAATCCCAAGAGGTATTGGATACCAGAATGATAGAAATGGTGGCAAAAATAGTAGACGTGAAGAATTTGAGCAAAGCGCAATAATAATATAATACAATGTAATGAGTTTGTGAAGTACTTCGACAGTAGGGAAGTAAACGTCGTGTCTGACACTTATTACATAGACTAGTAAAGGAATGTAATTAATTGGTTACAAATTGTAACCAACTGAAAATGAGACCACATAAAGACGGAAAAATATTGATGACATAACAGTTTTTTCGGAAATTGTCTTATAATAGAGGTTAAGTTCAGCTAATATAATAGTGTATGAACTTGATCTTTTTTTATTATATATGGAAATATTTTGCTGAAACATGTATAATTAAGGAAAACAAGTGCGAGGTGTGCTGATGAGTTCGGAAATAATAATGTATCAAACTGAAGATGGTTTGACAAAAATAGAAACTACTTTTGACAATGATACCGTGTGGCTCTCTATTGATCAAATGGCAGAGTTGTTTCAGCGTGATAGGAGTGTTATTGGTAAACATATAAGAAATATTTTTAAAGAAGGTGAACTTGAAAAGAATTCAGTATGGGCAAAATTTGCCTACACTGCTTCTGACGGAAAAGACTATAAAGTTGACTACTATAATTTAGATGTCATTATTTCTGTAGGGTATCGTGTAAAATCCTTACGAGGCACACAGTTTAGAATTTGGGCAAGCAATATATTAAAAGAATATATGAGAAAAGGTTTTGCCATAAATGATGATCTTTTAAAAAATAATGGCAGAGGAATTTATTTTGATGAATTGCTGAAGCGGATCCGTGATATTCGTTCATCAGAAAAGGTATTCTGGAGAAAAGTACTTGATATCTATGCAACAAGTGTTGACTATGATCCGAGAGCAGAAGCCTCAATACTGTTTTTCAAGACAGTGCAGAATAAAATGCATTGGGCGGCGCATGGACAGACTGCAGCTGAAAAGATATATTATTCGGCTGATGCGGGCAAGCCTTCTATGGGGATGTTGAGTTTTAAAGGGGGAAGGCCATCGCAATCAGATGCTTTAGTGGCAAAAAATTATTGTACGGAAGAAGAACTATCTGCGTTAAACAGTGTTGTTTCTGCTTATCTTGAATTTGCAGAAATGCAGGCTGGTAGAAGAATCCCCATGTATATGTCTGAGTGGATTGAGACGTTGGATGGATTTCTGAAATTATCTAAGCATGAAATTCTCACTCATGCTGGTAAAATCAGCGCTAAAACTGCTGAGTTAAAGGCGAAAGATGAATATAAGAAATTTAAAACGTTGCATTTAGAGGATATTTCTAATGCAGAGAAGGATTATATAAAAGCATTGGAAGACATGAAAATGAAGTTGCTGGGGGAAGGAAAAGAAAAATAAGGCATGTTATAGAAATAATGAGAAACCGTTTTATAGCATATTAGCACGACGACGAAAGACTACATCGTCAACTATCAAGACAGAATGGATTAGATGTCAGTTCTTGCTGACAGAGCAGGTTAGATTTTGGTAGGGGGAGTAAAAACATGGAATGGATACAAATAGTCATAAATGCAGTGTTTATTTTTCTGTTGGGCTTATTTATAAAAAATTATTTTCCATCTTATATGGACGAAAAAGGGAAAAATCTTGCAACAAAAGAGGATATTCAAGAAATCACAAGAAAAACCGAAGAAGTGCAGAAAGAATTTAAAGAAGGATTTGAACGTTTTTCATCTGATCTGCAGTTCAAATACAATTTTTATTTTAAGCAGTATTCTGAATTATATAGTAAGCTTTATTCAATTATTATTCAGTCTGAATATGTAAGGCGCTTTATTTTCATTACAAATGCTCAGGAACACTCTTTTGATGAAGTTCCATTTTTTGAAATCACACCAACGCATAGAATGAAACAACAGTTTAAATTTAAAGCAGGAAAACCAGTGACATTTAATCAAAGTTCTGAAGAAATAGAGACACCTATTCCGCAATTTAACAAAAAGCAGTTGTGCGATTATATAATTGAAAACGGTGAATATTCAACACAAGAATTATTAAAAACAGCTGTTTCATATCGATTTGCATACAGTCATTATGAAGGCAATCCTGAGGTAAAGAATTCATCTTGTGCAGATGCTGCCAACGATGAAGAATTTAGATTGATACGTGAAATGGTATGCTGTATCGTTAAAGAGTATAATTTTTTCAGAAAAGAATTAAAAATGAATTATAATCAGTCAGAGCTTGAAACGGGAATTCCACAGTTGTAAATTTAAAGGCACCCTACGTTGTGATTTCGTAGAGTGCCTTGCTCTGTTTTTCCCTTATTCATTTACATCCACCGTATCTAACTCGGCAACTTAAGCAGGTTGAGTGGACGAAAATGATGTCGGGCAGGTTGAGTGCCCGGATTAGATGCCGATATAATATATATTGCTCTAAATAAGGTGAATAGCAATTGATTTATGATATTATAATAATTGTTAAATGTAATACGGGGTGAGAAGATGATTAAAATTACTACACAGCCGATTTATGATGAATTTCTTCAGATGTGCGCAGATGCCCGTCAAAATATAATGTTATGTGCGCCCTTTGTGAAGCGGGAAATTGTTGATGATATTTTTTCCGCAACAGATAGACGATTATCAATGCAGTTAATCACAAATATAAATTTGCAAAGCTTTCACCGAAGGGCATCAGATCTTGGCGCAATAGAAAAATTTATAAGCAACGGCTTAGTTTACAATTGTACAACGCTACATGCAAAACTATATATTTTTGATAATAAAAAATGTCTTATAACTTCCGCAAACCTAACGACATCAGGTCTTCGAAAAAATCTCGAATGCAGTATGTTAACAGATAATTTGGACTTGGTCGATTCATCGGTATACGAATATAACTCAATAATCAAAGATAACAGAGTAGGCAGAATTACGCTGCAATCCATTTCTGACATAGGAAAGATACTTGAAAAAATCCCTCCTGTTCAGAAAATAGCATATCCGCAGTTTGATTTATCGGCAACCTATGAATCTGATATAAATTCTATTGCCAAGTCTCTTGCTGGATGGAGGAAAAGCGTTTTTATCATATTGAATTCCATGCAGGAGGATACCTTTTCATCACAGGAAGTAAAATTTATAGCAGAGCAATTAAAAGAGGCTTATCCTGAAAATCATAATCGGGAAGCTAAGGTGCGTCAGATATTGCAGCAATTACGCGATACCGGTTTAATTGAATTCACTTCTCCCGGAATTTATAGAAGACTTTGGGTAAAAGGAGCTATCAATGAAGTATAGAGTTGAAGTTACGGAGACTTTGCAAAGAATTATCGAGATTGACGCTGAAAGTAATGAGGAAGCCGAGTCAAAAGCACGCAGACAATATCGTAACGAAGATATCGTATTGGATAGTGCGGATTTTATTGATGTTGAATTTGAAGTTTTGTCTGAACAGGAGAGTGTGTTTAAGAAATAAGTTATATGGGTGAGGATACCCTGACATCCAATACAGTAATTACGGTGGACTTATTTCCGAGTACAGAAATTTTAGGTTGACTTATTTCCTTGAACGGATAAATATAAAATATACCAAGACATCAAAACGAACGGCTTGTTCCACGTTGAGTGCGTAATAATGATGACTAACTTTCCAGGAGCCTTATTGTTATCTCCGCATTTTCATAGGCTTTTTGCTTCAGCAGCCTGTTGCCCTTTTCCAGCTGCTGTGATATTTCTTTTCTATTGCTCCATACTTCGTCAATAAGCTTTTTAAGGCTATCCAAATTCAAGTCCGCCACATTGCCTGCCCATGGCTGGTTCACATATTCCAGGAAGCCCTGTACCTTGGGGTCATATATCAATCCAATAACAGGAACTGAAAGGCTGACCGAATATATAAGGGCATGAAGCCTCATTCCCAGCACTAGATCCATCCTTTTCATTATTCCGAGAATTTTATCTGTTTCATATATATTTCTTAGTATAAAGGGAGCATGCTTCATTTTTGATGCAATATCCTCCGCTGCTGCCAAGTCTGAAGGAAAGTGCAAAGGTATGAAAACTGATTTTACATTGTAGGTTTCATCTATATAATCAGCAGCTTGGGCAATAATGCGGCTATATGCCTCGTAGCCGCTCCACTTTCTGATGGAGAAACCAACCAAAGGGGTATCTGCAGGTATTCCTTCTTTTTGCAGCAGCTTTTCTATTTCTTCAGGGCCTGCCGGTTCAAGGCCCAAGGCAGGGTCGGCAGTGACATGGATTTCGGGTTTTTTGACGCCCAATGACTTCAATTCCAGGCCTGAGGCTTCCTCCCTTAGAGTTATAATATCCACTTTATCAATTATTTTTGAAGTAAAATAACGGTTGGTGCTTTTGCCCACCGGGCCGATTCCGTTTGCATACAGCATGACCTTAAGCCCCATAAGCTTGGCAAGATAAATGGTAGTCAGGTAATACACCAATGAACGTGTACTTGTAACATCCTGTATAAGGTTGCCGCCGCCGTTCAGAAAAAGCCTGGTTTTTTTCATTGTACCAATTACTTTAAAAAGGTTAAAACGATCTATGGAGTCCACACCGTAGATTGATGCAGTATCCTTAGGATTTTTTGAAAGCACTACAATTCGTATATCTTTTTTAATTTTTCTCAGGTTCTCAATAATAGCCAGCAGTATGGCATCGTCGCCGCTGTTTCCAAAACCGTAATAACCTGATATCATAACGTCATACATAGGTATGTCCCCTTTATTTATGTTCAAGCAGCTGAGCATATACTTCCATATTGTCCTGCACCATTTTTTTTACGGAATAACTGTTTTCAATCACACTTCTGCCAAAGTCCCCCAGGGCTTTTCTTTCTTCGCTGCTTAGACTGAGCACTCTTAAAATATCATCCTTGAAGGATTTACTGTCTGCCTTGCTCTTCCCCCGGCCGGAAAAATTGGATTTGACTGCATCATCCAGGCTGTTTTCATTCAATATTCCTATATAGCCTTCATTGCCGGCAAGAATAAGGGGCCTTCCGGCAGACAGTGCTTCCAGTGAGGAACGGCCAAAGCCGATGAATAAATCCGCCAGGGCGGTGAATTTGTTTATATCGGTGCGGGAGCCTGTAACAATTATTGTATCTTGCCCTGTAATGCTATTTATCTCCCGGGCTTTTTCCTTTATTGAGTCCAGAATATTTCCGCTGCCTACCATAATAACTTTAAGCCTTGGAATGCTTGCTGAAAGCTCGGGAACTATTTCCAGAAGCTTGTTTATTATATAGCCTCTGTCACTGTCAAACCGACTTATATACACTATTTTCATATCTTCCGGTTTGAGGTTCAGCTCATACATTATATCGGAGCAATCGATTCCGGAGGAGAATTTATCGGTATCAATTCCGTTTATTGTGACCTTAATATCCTTATCCTCAATCTTATAGTTGTCAAGAAGGTATTGCCTTATATCCTCGCTTACCGCCACGGTTTTCTGACCCCAATTGGTTATGTAGCGCAATCCGTAACCGGTTTTCCAGGTTCCGTGGGCAGTAGTCACAAAAGGAAATCCCATTCTTTTATGCAGCAGGCCGCATATAAATCCGGGAATACGGGCATGGGCATGTACCAGGTCTATTCTATCTTCTTTTATTATATTCTTCAGCCGGCAGTAAGCCTTTATCACATTGTGAGGCTTCTTGTTGTCCAGGGGCACGTGATATACCTTGATGCCGAATTCGGCCAGCTCCTTTTCATACACGCCCCCGGCAGATGCCGCAATTACATTGAAGCCTTCCCGGGAAAGCCCCTTGGCAAGCTCTACTATGTGAGTTTCCGCGCCGCCTATGTCAAGGCGCATGGTTGTAATCAGAATGTTGTAATTGCGCATATAATGCCTCCGGATAATAAATATTTTCAGTTTCCTTTCAGGTTTACATTGTTATCGCTTATTATAAGCATGTATTCTCTTGAGCCCATTTTATTGTTTCCGTCGTATATTTCCACAGTCAGCTTGTGCCCGCCTTTAGGAACAGCAGATAAGTCAAGTTCTATGCTGTAAGGTATTACAGTCCTTACGGCATGGACATTTCCGTCAAGCTTGTATTGCACCGTGGGGTTTAGAACCTTTGGGACGACAGTGTAGGTTGAAAGCTCAAGCTTGAGGCCGGAGATACTGTAGTCAGTAACCTTTTCATATCTGAAGCCCGGATTGCCATTGATAGACGATATAAAATTGCCGCTGTTTACCAATTCATTATAAAGTTCGTTAAATGCTGAATTCCCATATAATGAATAGTCATCGTATTTGGTGATTATATCATTATTGGCATTGAAATAGTATATGCCCTTTAGCTCTGGATATATCATGGGGCCATACGTGTACAGCCGTCTCAGCTGCACTTTTGCCCAGGGAGACAAATCTTCCCCAGCAAGCTTTGCGTAATGGCCTACCCCTGTTTCGGAAATCATTATGGGTTTTTTTGTGCCGTAAGCATCCATAATCGGCTTTATCTTGGCCAGGGGATTTGCATAATTTCCGGTCATATATACACTGTCATTAGTGTCCTGAAGGCTTCCCCAATCCTTTTTGCCCTGAAAGTAACGCTGTGTATATGTGCTTATCCCTATCCAGTCCACGTACTCATCACCGGGATAGTATTGGTCATAGGTGCGGCCCTTGGCGGAAACATCATTGGGGGACCATACCATAGCCACGTTGGGAGCCTTGGACCTCATAATTTCGGAAACATACCTGAAGGCCGCTATAAATGAATTAGAATCCTTGCAGTTGTCTTTTATATTCATTTCACCGGCAAATCTGAGGAATACGGGTATCTTAAGCTTTCCCAGGTAATCTGCCGTGGCTCTTATATATGAATCATAGCTTTTTATGCTTTTAAGTACATTGTCAATTTCTGAATCTTCAATATTCCAGGCCAGTTGAAGGGCTATATTGTTTGCTGTTGCATCCATAAAATAACGGTCAAAGGACTTGATGTCCTCGTTCCAATGCAGGTATGTAAGGTAAGCGGTATTCTTCCTGGGAAAATAGTTTTTGATATCATCCCAGCGATAAGCCCCTATCCGCGGGTCTGTATCATAATTGCTGCCAAAATATACCCCTGACCTGGGTTCATATTTTGAACCGAAGTAAACGCTCTTTTCCAGGTTTGTGGTTTTTGCATAAAGCTCAATATCAAATCCCAGTGTATTGATTTTTGATTTTGCATAAGTTACTCCATCCTTCCAGCCCAGCTTTTCAGCCTTGGGGATGTACCTGCTGAAATATTCAACGGCTAAGTCGAATTTTCCAAGGGCTTCGTAAGCTTTTGCAACTTGTTCCAGGCGTGGAGTTATGATTTCCAGCACTTGTTGGGTTTCTTCCATTCCATTGAACAGCTCTATTATTTTATTGCCATAAACAATAATATTATTCAGGTCGTTGGTATTCAAAGCATTTTGGTAAGGCGTAACCAAGCTCCAGAAAGCACTGGGTATTTTGGTGTCCGGTGCTGCCGCCGCTGCGGTACCGGGCATTAAAATAGCAATGAAAAAACAGAAAATAAGCAGTATTGATAAACTTCGTTTTAGCTTCAAATATATACCTCCTACTTTTCCTCGATGCGCCTAATTTTTGCACCAAGGTTTATAAGCTTTTCCTCCAATCTTTCATAACCTCTGTCAATATAGCTGATATTGCTTATGGTAGTCTTTCCTTCAGCAGTAAGGCCTGCAACAACCATTGCCGCCCCTGCTCTCAGATCGGTGGCATAAACGGGAGCACCAGTTAGCTTTGAGACTCCTTCTATTACGGCTACCCTGCCTTCGATTTTTATTTTTGCCCCCATTCTTTTCAGCTCATCAAAGTACTTGAACCGGGACTCAAATATGCTTTCTGTCACGATCCCGGTGCCCTCGGAAACAGAAAGCAGTACGCTCATAGGCTGCTGCATGTCCGTAGGGAAACCCGGATAGGGCATTGTTTTAATATTAACCGCTTTTGTTCTTGCGGGGGCTTTAACTCTTATGGAATCTTCGTATTCCGTAATTTCCACACCCATTTCCCTGAGCTTTGCAGAAACTGCATCAAGGTGAGTGGGGATAATATTTTTGATAAGAACATCGCCTCTGGTAGCGGCAGTGGCTATCATATAGGTTCCTGCTTCCATCTGATCGGGTATCACGCTGTACTCGCAGCCTCCCAGGGATTCAACACCTTTGATTTTAATGATATCGGTGCCCGCGCCCTTGATATTGGCTCCCAAGGCATTGAGGAAGTTGGCAGTATCTACTATATACGGCTCCTTTGCTGCGTTCTCTATAGTAGTAGTGCCTTTTGCCATACAGGCGGCAAGCATTATGTTGATAGTGGCTCCTACGCTTACCACATCAAGATATATTCTTGCACCCTTCAGCTCATCGGTTTTTGCTTTTATAAGGCCGTGGGAAATTTTGATTTTGGCCCCGAGAGCCTCAAGGCCCTTAATATGAAGATCCACAGGCCTTACTCCTATATCACAGCCTCCCGGGAAGGGAACCTCGGCTCTTTTGAACCTGCCAAGAAGGGCACCCAGGAAATAATACGAAGCCCTCATTTTTTTTGCCAGCTCCAGGTCTATTTTATGGGTGACGATTCCCGAAGTGTCTATTTTTATTTTATCATTGTCAAGTATATGTATTTTCCCGCCCATTTGTATAAGCATGTCCCTCAGATAAGTAACATCCTTTACCATGGGAAGGTTTTTTATAGTGCAGGCTGAGCCTGCAAGAATTGTAGCAGGCAGTATTGCCACTGCTGCGTTTTTGGCTCCGCTGATGCTGACCTCACCGGTAAGCTTCTGGGAGCCCTCTATTAATATTTTTTCCAATACATTCGACCCCTTATAACAAGATTTTAATGAGGGTTTTTGCACACCTGCAAAAACCTATCCGGGCAAAAATTTGACATATAGCTTATTGCATCTACATTATATCACTGTTTTTATGATTTGATAATATGATATAATATTTACCAGATATGAATATTGGGTTTAAGGATGGGTGGCTTATGAACGGCGGGGTAGAAGTAGTAGGAATAAAAATTGATAATGTAAATATGGATGAAGCGGCGGCTTTAATGGAAGAATTTCTTGAAACCGACAGATGCAGCATGGTTTTTACCCCCAACAGCGAGATTTTGCTTACGGCAGTCAGGGATAGGGAGTTCGAGAGTATTTTAAACAGCGGCCATCTTGTAGTTCCGGATGGAATAGGAGTAGTAATTGCTTCAAGGTTTTATGGCACTCCTGTAAAAGAGAGGGTCGCAGGCTTTGACCTGATGATGAGGCTTATGGATATGGCCGATTCCCGGGGCAATAGCGTTTATCTTCTGGGAGGCAGGGAAGGTGTGGCTGAAGAGGCTGCCATAAAGCTTACCGAGAGTTATGGGAACCTGAGGATAGCGGGAACACGAAACGGTTATTTCGAAGAAGATTCAGAAAATAATATTGTAAATGAGATAAACAACAGCAAGGCAGACATTCTTTTAGCGGCATTAGGTGCCCCGAAGCAGGAGAAATTCATATATAAGCACAGCGATAAGCTGAAAGTAAAGATTGCCATGGGGGTGGGAGGAAGTCTGGATGTGCTTGCGGGCAAAGTGAAAAGGGCTCCCGAGTTTTATCAGAAAGCCGGGTTGGAGTGGTTTTACAGGCTTGTGAAGGAGCCCAGGAGAATTATAAGAGTCCTGAGGATCCCCAAATTCATAGCCCTTGCATTCTATGATGCAAAGTTAAAATAGCTATCTATATAGGTTGCAATAAAGAAGCTGCAAGGAAGAATTATGTAACCTATGAAATCAAGGAAAATGTTTTGCAATATTTGAATTTCAATGTAAAATGTTTATTGCAAAACATATAGAATGTATTAAAGTTGAGAGGAGAGTGCTGAATGAGCAAATTTAGAGAATTGGCCCCGGAGGAACTGAGCAACAAAATTGACTGCGGCTTATTTGAGTTTGAAACCACAGCGGACCTGGATCCGTTAAATGGTATTATCGGACAGAGCAGGGCTGCTGCAGCAATGGAGTTCGGGCTTGCAATCAAAAGGCCCGGCTATAATATATATGTCTCCGGAATAACAGGCACCGGAAGGAGCAGCTATACCAGGTCCATAGTAAGCAGGATAGCCGCAAATGAAAGCATACCTGATGATTGGTGCTATGTATATAATTTCAAGAATCCTGACAAACCTAAGTGTATAAACCTGCCGGCCGGAATGGGGTACAAGCTTCAAAGAGATATGAAAAGGCTCTTAAAGGATCTTAAGATAAAGGTTCCCCAGGCTTTTGAAGGGGAAGAATATGAAAAGCAGAAGGGTCAGATTATACAGGAGTATCAGGCGAAAAGCTCCGAATATATGGAGGCCTTCAATACTTTTGCAAGAGAGCAGGGCTTCGTTATAAGAAAGAGCGAGCACGGGCTTATGACCATCCCCCTCCGGGACGGAAAGCCAATGGACGACAAAGACTATATAGAGATATCTCCTGAGGAAAGAAAGAAGATAGAGGATAATTCCTTCATGGTTCAGGGAAAACTAATGGAGACGCTGAAGCGGATGAAGGAAATAGAGAAAGCCGCCAGAGACAAGATTGACCAGTTGGAAACAAAAATAGCGCTTCTTGCAGTGGAACAGCCGATAATGGAGCTGAAGGAAAAGTACGAAAAGCACAAGAATATAATTGAATACCTTCAGGCTGTTCAGCGGGACATAATACATAATGTGGAGGATTTCAGATATTTGGAGGCCGGCAAGGCTGAACCCCTTGACCTGGTGGAAAGAATCAGGGAAAAGGATTTCACAATAAAGTATCAGGTCAACCTGGTAGTAGACAACAGGGATACAAAGGGCGCTCCCGTCATTTTGGAATCAAACCCCAAATATGATAACCTGTTGGGTAAAATTGAATATGAAAGCAATATGGGGGTAGTCACAACAGATTTTACCAAGATAAAGTCAGGGTCACTTCATCAGGCCAATGGGGGCTATATAATAATCAATATGTCCGACTTGATGAGAAATCCTGAGAGCTGGGAAGGAATAAAAAGATCCATAAAAACAGGAAACATAACTATTGAAAATATATTTTCCATGTCAGGTATTGTATCCGGAGGTATAAAACCGGAGCCCATACCATTGAACGTAAAGATTATTCTTATAGGAAGCTCCTATGTATATCAAATACTTTACACCCATGATGAGGACTTCAGAAAGCTTTTTAAAATCAAGGCGGATTTTGACACAGACATGAGCAGTGACAAGGAAAACTGCTTAAAATATGCAAGCTTTATTAGATCTCACTGTGAGGAAAACGGGCTTATGCACTTTGACAGAACCGCCGTGGCAGCCGTGATAGAATACAGCAGGAGGTTGGCAGAGCATAAATACAAGCTTTCTACAAGATTCAACGATATAATTGAAGTATTATATGAGGCTGATGCCTGGGCAAGAATAGCAGGAGAACAGAAAGTAACGGGCAGCAGTGTAAAAAAGGCAATTGAGCAGAAGTGGTACCGTTCAAGCAGGATAGAAGAAAAGATGCAGGAGCTGATTGATACGGGGGTAGTGCTTATTTCTACGGAAGAGAAGGTTGTAGGGCAGGTCAACGGACTCTCGGTAATGAACTTCGGCGATTACACCTTTGGGAAGCCAAGCAGGATAACGGCAGCCGCCTATGCCGGAGAGAAAGGTATAGTAAATATTGAACGGGAAGTTGAAATGAGCGGAAGCATCCATGATAAAGGGGTGCTGATACTTACCGGATACCTGGGAGACAAGTTTGCGCAGGATTTTCCCCTTACAATTTCGGCAAGCATATGCTTTGAGCAGCTTTATGAAGGCGTTGAGGGGGACAGCGCATCCAGCACCGAATTGTATGCCCTGCTGTCGAGCCTGTCGGAGCTGCCTGTAAAGCAATATATAGCTGTTACAGGATCGGTTAACCAGAAAGGTGAGATACAGCCCATAGGCGGTGTTAATGAAAAGATAGAAGGCTTTTTCCAGACCTGCAAAACCAGAGGCCTTAAAGGGAATGAAGGAGTAATGATACCTTGGCAGAATGTTGATAATCTTATGTTGAAGGATGAGGTTATAGAAGCCGTCAGGGAAGGTATGTTTCACATATATCCTGTGAAGAGCATAGAGGAGGGAATAGAAATTCTTACCGATGTACCTGCAGGAACCAGGGATGAGAACGGAAACTATCCTGAAAATACGATATTCCATTTGGTACAGAAGAAGATAGAAAAGTTTGCAAAAATTGCCGAGGAGTTCGACGATTGCGATCAGGAACGCAGAGTATAGATACGGGCACGGGGTACGGGGTACGGGGTGCGAGATAGGGAGGTTTAAGAATGAGAGAGAGTATAATCAGAGATATTAGCTCGGCTGAGTCAGGCCATAGGAAAATAGAATGGGTAAAAGGCCATATGCCTGTACTGTCTGCTATAGAGAAGGAATTTATAGAAGAGCAGCCCTTTGCAGGTAAGAAAATAGCTATGTCAATACACCTTGAAGCAAAGACTGCATATCTTTCCAAGGTATTGAAAGCGGGCGGCGCAGAAGTTTTCGTAACAGGAAGCAACCCCCTCTCCACCCAGGATGATGTTGCGGCAGCGCTGGTAGAGGATGGGCTTAATGTATATGCCTGGTATAATGCCACTCCTGAGGAGTATAACCATCATCTGAACGCGGCTTTGGATATAGGACCCAATATAGTCATAGATGACGGGGGCGACCTGGTGCATCTTCTGCATGGCGAAAGGCAGGAACTGCTGCCTGATATATTGGGAGGCAGCGAGGAAACAACTACGGGAGTATTGAGGCTTAAGGCCAGGGAAAGAGAGGGCCTTCTCAGATTTCCCATGATTTCTGTCAATGATGCTTACTGCAAATACTTGTTTGACAACAGGTACGGTACAGGCCAGTCGGTATGGGACGGAATAATGAGGACCACCAATCTTATAGTTGCCGGAAAGAACGCGGTGGTAATAGGCTATGGATGGTGCGGCAAGGGTGTGGCTATGAAAGCCAAGGGCCTTGGCGCCAATGTAACGGTATGTGAAATTGACCCTATAAAGGCTATAGAGGCGTATATGGACGGTTTTCAGGTGATGTCCGTAGATGAAGCGGCATCCATAGGGGATTTCTTTATAACTGTCACAGGCTGCGCAAAGGTCATCACAGAAAAGCACTACAAGGCCATGAAGAACGGAGTTGTACTGGCCAACGCCGGCCATTTCGACGTTGAGATCTGGAAGCCCGATTTGGAAACCCTCAGCTGCGGGAAAAAACCAATGAGAAACAATATAATGGGATATGTCATGGAGGACGGAAGGATAATAAACCTGCTGGCGGAGGGAAGGCTTGTGAACCTTGCCGCCGGAGACGGACATCCTGCCGAGATAATGGATATGAGCTTTGCACTTCAGGCTCTTACTGCAAGATATATCAGCCTTAACAAGGAAAAGCTTGAGAACAGGGTATATAAAGTACCGGAGGAAATAGACAGAAAAGTTGCCGATATGAAGCTTAATGCTCTGGGAATAATGATAGATAAGCTTACAAAGGAGCAGGAAGAATATCTTAGAGGCTGGGGAGAGTAGCACATGGATATATTGTTAAAAAACGCACAGATTGTAACCCTTAATGATAATGATGACGTAATACCGGAAGGCAGTATCGGAATACGGGATAATCGGATTGACTTCATAGGGGAAGGCAATGGGTGTATTGAAGCAGAATATTCAAAGGTTATTGATTGCAAGGGCAGGACGGTTATGCCCGGTTTTGTAAATGCCCATAACCATCTGGCAATGACAATGTTCAGGAATTATGCCGATGATATGAAGCTTATGGATTGGCTTTTTACAAAAATATTTCCCCTGGAAGACAAGCAGACCGATGAATCGGTGTATTGGGGAAGCCTTCTTGCCATGGTTGAGATGATAAAAAGCGGGACAACAACCTTTGCCGATATGTACTTCTTTATGGAAAGCACCGCCCGTGCGGCTGCCGAATCCGGGATGAGGGCTGTGCTCTCCAGGGGGCTTCAGGGGGAATCAGGGGAAGAAGAGCCGGATTACAGGCTTAAGGAAAGTGATGAGCTGTTCCGGAAGTTTCATAACAGCTATAATGGCCGGATAAAGGTGATGCTGGCCCCCCATTCTGTATATACCTGTTCGGAGGCATATTTGAGGAAGGTGGCGGCAAAGTCTCTGGAACAAGAGATACCTGTGCAGATACATCTTTCGGAGACAAAGGAAGAGGTGAGTACCTGCATTGAAAAATTCGGACGGTCACCGGTGAAGTACCTTGAGGATCTGGGGCTTCTGAATGACAGGACGGTAGCGGCACACTGCGTGGCAGTTGATGACGACGACATTGGAATTTTAGCTTCCCGCAGGGTAAATGTGGTACATAATCCGGGAAGCAATATGAAGCTGGCAAGCGGAATAGCGCCGGTTGCAAAGATGCTGGAGAAAGGCATAAATGTATGCCTGGGAACTGACGGAGCTTCCAGCAACAATAACCTGGACATGTTGGAAGAAATGAGGCTGGCAGCGTATTTGCAGAAAATATATACTAATGATCCTACGGTTCTGCCGGCGGAGGCCGTTATTAGAATGGCAACTTTGAAGGGTGCAAAGGCCCTGGGATTTGAAAACCTTGGCAGCATCGAGGCGGGAAAGGCTGCAGACCTGATAGTTCTTAATACCGAGAGAGCCCACTATTATCCGAAGCATAATATAAAATCCGCAATCGTTTATTCCGGGAACTCCGCTGACGTGGAGACGGTTATAATTGACGGAAATTTGGTAATGGAAAGCGGACACCTTGTCACTCTTGATGAGGAAAGGATACTTTATAAGGCTCAGAAATGGGCCTCAAAGCTGACAGGGCAAGAATGCCCGCAGCCTTAGGGAAACACTACTAACGAAAGGCGGTTTGTTATAATGCATAATTTGACACAAAACAGGGAATTGGCGGATTTGTTATTTCCTGATATCCAAAAGACACCGGAATACTACGAGGTGTTATATCCAAAAAGGCAGCTGCCTGAAGGAGCAAAGGTAACCAGGTTTGCCCCCAGCCCTACAGGCTACGTGCACATGGGAAGCTTATATGCATCTCTTGTATCGGAGAGGCTTGCCCATCAGAGCAACGGAGTATTTTTCCTGAGAGTTGAGGATACGGATAAAAAGCGTGAGGTGGAAGGCGGAGTTTCCAATATTATAAGAGCCCTCTCCAGGTTCGGCATCAGCTTTGATGAAGGAGTAACAGACGTAGACGATGAGAAGGGCAGCTACGGCCCATATAAGCAAAGTGAAAGAATGGAAATATACAAGACTTTTGCAAAACGTTTGGTGGAAAAAGGGCTCGCATATCCCTGCTTCTGCTCTGAGGAAGACTTGGATAAGATAAGAGCCCAACAGGAAGAGAAGAAGGAAACCCCCGGTTATTACGGAGAATACGCCGTGCATAGGAATTCCACACTGGAGCAGGTAAGGGAAGAGCTTTCCCGGGGCAAGCCCTTCGTACTGCGTGTAAAAGCACCCGACAATCCTGACAGCAGGTTTGTTTTCAAGGATCTCATAAAGGGCGATGTGGAAATGCCGGAAAATTTCCAGGATATTGTACTTCTGAAGTCCGACGGGCTTCCCACTTATCATTTCGCCCATGTGGTTGACGACCACCTGATGAGGACCACTCATGTAACAAGGGGCGATGAATGGCTGCCTTCGGCTCCTTTGCATGTGCAGCTTTTTGAAATGCTTGAATGGGAAAAGCCGTATTTTGCGCATATCTCCCCGATAATGAAGATGGAAGGTTCCTCTAAAAGAAAGCTCAGTAAGAGAAAGGACCCGGAGGCGGATGTAAGCTTTTATCATGAGCAGGGCTTCCCAGGCATTTCCGTAATTGAATACCTTGTGAACCTGATAAATTCTAATTTTGAGGATTGGAGAAGGGAAAACCCCGAGTCCCCCAATACCAGCTTCAAAATTGAGCTGGAAAGAATGAGTGTAAGCGGTGCTATGTTTGATATAGTCAAGCTTACGGATATGAGCAAGGATATTGTTGCCGGGATGACTGCAGAAGAGGTCTATAATATGTCCCTGGAATGGGCTGAGGAATATGACTCTGAGCTTTGGGCCCTTCTGTCAAGAGATGAGAAGTATGCAAAAAGAATTTTCAGTATAGACAGAGGCGGCGAAAAGCCCAGAAAAGACATCGCAAAATGGCTGGATGTGAAACCGAATATATTCTATTTCTTTGATGAGCTGTTTACCCGGGATGCGGCAGAGGGATATAATTTTCCCGACACAATACCTGCCGATGAGGTTAACAGGCTTATAAGGGAATATGCAAAGGTTTATAACCATTCCGACAGCAAGGATATGTGGTTTGACAGAGTAAAGGAATTCTGCGAGGTAATGGGGTACTCCAAGGATGTGAAGACCTTCAAGAAAAATCCGGGGGCCTATAAAGGCCATGTGGGTGATGTTACGGGAATTATCAGAGTAGCTGTTACCAACAGGAGGAATACTCCCGACCTTTATGAGATTATGCAGGTTATGGGTGAGAATATGGTAATGGAGAGATTCGACAAGGCCATTAACAGATAAATATATGTGAGGACACGGGGACGCGAGGACATGGGGACGTTTCTCCTGTCCCGCTTTCAGCGGGACAGGAGAAACGTCCCCATGTCCTCGGAGAAACGTCCCCGTGTCCCCTTGGATATGTTATTGACATATTATAAAATAAACCTGAGGGGGGAACGGCTTATGAAAAATATGATTATGGAAATGGGCGGGCTTGTGTTTTGCCTTACCGGTTCGGAATATCTCGACCTGATACTTGATATTGAGAAGGCTAACAGCGATTTTGTGTTTATATGGCCGAAGGAAAGGCACATGAAAGCCATGAACAGTGAGGATGAAATGCATATATCCGTATTTAGCTCCGCCGGACGGAAGCTGGTGGGTTACATATTGCTTTCAGGGATCGGGGGAGAGGACAGTGCCGTAGAGTTCAGGCGCATGGTTATAAGCGACAAGGGAAAGGGATATGGGCGGACAAGCGTAAGGTTTATAAAAAAATACTGCTTTGAGGTGTTGAAATGCCATAGGCTGTGGCTGGATGCGTTTACCGACAACGAAAAAGCGATAGGCCTTTACAGAAGTGAAGGTTTTGTACAGGAAGGATTGCTTAGGGATTGCAAGAAACATGGGGACAGCTACCGCTCCATGGTGATAATGTCTATGCTGGAGCAGGAATACATTCCCTGTTCCTTCTGAACTTGTTTCCATTAAACTTTTTAAATAGGACCGGACTCAGAAATACTTCCCTTCCATGTCAAAAGATGCTATAATTAAATCGAACATACGTTCGTATAATATATGGGGATTTTTGATTGCAGGGAAGGCGGAGTCGGTATGAGAACCATAATGCATATTGATGTGAATTCGGCTTTTTTATCCTGGCAGGCTGTATACAATTTGCAGAAGGGGGATACCCTTGACCTTAGGGAAATACCTTCGGTAGTGGGAGGCTCCCAGGCTGACCGGAGAGGTATAGTGCTGGCGAAAAGCATATCTGCCAAAAAGTTCGGAATAACAACCGGGGAGGTGCTGTGGCAGGCCAGGCAGAAGTGCCCCGGGCTTGTAGTGGTACCTCCTGACTATAACCTTTACATGAAATGCAGCAATATACTGTATGAAACCCTGAAAGAGTATTCTCCCAGATTGCAGAGATTCTCCATAGATGAATTGTTTTTGGATTATACGGGAATGGAACCTCACTTCGGAGATGCAGTTGCCGCTGCACATTTGATAAAGGAGAGAATCAAAAAGGAATTGGGCTTCACCGTCAATATAGGGATAGGAGCAAATAAGCTTACTGCAAAGGTTGCAGGAGATTTAAAAAAGCCCGATATGATCCATACTTTGTTTCCTGACGAGATAGAGAGCAAAATGTGGCCGCTGCCCGTAGGCGATTTATTTATGGTAGGCAGGCAGACCAGGAAGAAGCTTATGGAAATGAATATAACCACAATAGGAGACTTGGCCAGGGCAGACAAAAAATTCCTGTACGGCAGGCTGAAATCCTTCGGCAATCTGATATGGTGCTATGCGAATGGCATTGATGAATCACCGGTACACCAGGGGTATTACCTGCAGATGAAGGGAATCGGCAACAGCACCACTATAAAGTTTGACGTAACTGAAAGGCAGATTGCCCACAAGGTATTATTATCCCTGACGGAATCTGTTTCATTAAGGCTCAGGGCTGCCAGATCCTGCTGCCGGGTAGTATCGGTGGAGATAAGGACAGCGGAGCTTAATTTTTATTCCCATCAAAGAAAGCTTATGGCTCACACCAATATAACGATGGATATATTCGAAACCGTAAGGGAACTGTTCGACGAATGCTGGGGAAATGAAAAAATAAGGCATCTGGGGGTAAGAGTGACGGATTTGTGCAGCGACGAGTTTATGCAGGCCTCAATATTTGACCGGCAGTGCAAATACAAGAAGCAGGCGCTGGACAGTGCCATGGATATTATAAGAGGCAGGTATGGGAATGATTCCGTAATGAGGGCCATATTTGCCGACGGGGAGTTTGCCCCCATGTCCGGAGGGTCAGGGGGAGAAGACTATCCCGTAATGAGCAGCATACTGTGAAAGACAGTTAAATCTTATATATATACCATCTTGAAGTATCTATTTCAAATCTGAGTTCAAAGGGTTTGATCTGATTGCCGATGCGTGTCTGGCAGGTAAACTTGAGCATCCTGTTGCCGGCAAACTTGTCAAGCTCTCTTTTTATTACCCGGTCTACTTTTACCGTGATCAACTCCGATCTGTCATCAAGATACCTGAACCTTACAGGTACAGGATTGCCTTCCAGATCAAAAAGTACTATTGCCTCAACAGGCTTTCTGAGCATCTTCATTTAGTTCACCCCCTATATGAAATAATTTTCTTATTGTGCAGAATAGAAGAAAATTGCGCAATATATACAGGTTTGTAAAGTACTCCGACTGTAGGGGAAGTATGTTCTCCTCACCTTCCAAAGCCAGCAAAATCACTGGCGAAGGTCCCATCTCTGCGGGCCCGTCTGGTTATTTTGCCTGGAGGTATTCCCGTTCCGGGGTCAGGTGGAAGGTTTCGTCGAAGATATCTTCCCCACGTCGGTATTTGCAATTCTTTTATATACAAGCTTTTTCTTACTATGCATCCTGCAGAGCACTATCCTTGTATAACAGCGAGCACTTATTGGCTTTGGGCAACAGAATCGAGAGAAGATGCGCAGTAAAATCCGTGGGATTTACGTGAGGTAAATCCAGCACATACCAACAGGAGGTTGGGTTTATGTGCGTCAGGATTTTACAAGTATCAAGCTCTGATTCTGCCCAAAGCTAATACCGTGCGAGTCGGGATACAAGGTTATGCTCTGGAAGTATGACCGCAAACTGATAGCTATGTCGCATTCTTCTTTTTATGTGCTTTAATATTAGCATGTTTTTGCCTGTTCAGAAACTTCGCTGTAGCATTGTATAAGTAAATTCTGCCGATTTATCTGGTTAATTCATAAGAATAAAGGATATTTCTTAGAATATTATACGAACATATGTTCGAATTAATACATATATTTTAGAAAGCCAACGGTAAAAAAATGTAACCAAACATTCATGTGTACATAGTATATAAGTGGAAAGGTGAACAACCTATAATTATCCGGGAGGGGGTTTGAACTGTGGCAAGCGGATTTGGAGTGGCCAATCCGGTCACAGCCGCAGGGTGTGGGGCATCGCCGGCGCCTGTCGGAGGTTTTTTTGGATTCAGCAATGCATGGATTTGGATAATATTGCTTTTGATATTTGTACTTCCACGGCTTGGATTCAAGGGGTGTACCGGTGCCGGAGGCTTGTTCGGAGGATTTAGCTGGATTTGGATTATTATATTGATAATCTTCCTGGTCCCGGGTATCTTGCCTGGCTTTCGCCTTGGCGGGTTTGCCATATAAGATACAAAAATTATAATGAGGGGAGGTGAAAATATGGCAAACGGATTAGGCTCAACCGGATGTGGATGCGGCGCTCCCACAGCAGTAAGTCCGATTATGGACTTATGCAAAAACAATGGATTCCTCTTACTGCTTCTGTTGTTTGTGCTCTTAGCATCATGCACAACTTTGGGCAGGGAGAAAAACTTTATCTTTATCATAGTACTTGCTATAATCGCTTTTGGCGGTTTTGGAAGAACCTTCGGATTCGGTGGTAATGATTATTAAACTGTAACGACAGGGGGACGCGGGGACGGGGACAAGGGGACGTTTCCCCTGTCCCACTTTCAGCGGGACACGCGAAACGTCCCCTTGTCCCCGTCCCCGCGTCCCGTCCCCGTGTCCCGGATTTTTTGTTGTCACCAAATTAATGCATGTACATATTATGGAATTGGGAAAGGGTGTCAACCATACAGTCCTGACCCAGATGCCATAACTCACCTCAAGCATGGAAGGGGGCTTTAATGCCCGCTTTCATGCTTTAAGCGGGAAACTTGTCACCAAATATACGCATGTACATAAAATAGAATTGAGAAAGGGGGTGACATCATGGCAAACGGATTAGGCTCAACCGGATGCGGATGCGGTGCTCCTGCGTCAGTAAGTCCGATCTTAGATAAGTGCAAGGGTAACGGATTCCTCTTGCTGCTTCTGTTGTTTGTGCTCTTAGCATCATGTACAACCTTGGGCAGGGAGAAAAACTTCTTCTTCATAATAATACTTGCAATAATCGCTTTCGGCGGTTTTGGAAGAACTTTCGGTTTTAACAATGGCACAGCTATATAACGAGATTTGTTCTTGAAAGGAGGTGTAAATATGGTTGACGGAGTAGCAGGCAATGCTTTTGGAGGCGGAAACTTTGATCTTCTTCAGGATAGCATTGGAGAGACTGTTACAATATTTACTACAAGCGGAGGCCTGTCAGGATGCGGCTTTACGGGAGTAGTACTGGCTGTAAATCCATGTTTTGTCAGGCTTATTACCCATATAGGAGCGGCTCCGAGCTGTGCATTGGGCAGCTGCTGCGGAGTACCCGACGGAGGTTACGGCAGCTATGGCAATGTGAGAACGGTAGGATCGGTAACGGATATTCCCCTTGACAGGATTGCCGCAGTTGTACGTAATGCCATTTAGCAAGCTGTATCGAAGGGCAGGGTAAGTAACCTGTCCTTCCTATTACTCTGAACTTTTTGTTTATACAGGCTGTCACCAAATAAATGCATGTACATATTATGGAATTGGGAAAGTCAGAAACCCAATTATGTGAAAGGGGGTGTAACAATGGCAAATGGAATTGGTTATGGCGGAAATTTTAACGGCAATTTCTTTGACTTACTCTCAGACCTTATAGGAGAGACTGTAACAATATTCACTACAAGCGGAGGCCAGTCAGGCTGCGGTTTTACAGGTGTAATACTTGCTGTAAACCAATGCTTCGTCAGGCTTGTAACCCACATAGGGCCGGCTCCGGGATGTGCTCTTGGCAATGCATGTCATAGTCCATGCTGTCCTACAATCGGCTGCAGCGGAGGCTTTAGCAATGTGCGTTCGGTAGGCTCTGTAACGGATATACCTCTTGACAGGATTGTTGCGGTAGTAAGCAATGCTGTATAAATTTCTTATGCAGTGAATAAATGAAGGACAGGGGGGCGCCCTGTCCTTCCGCTGTTCCTATGTGTTATCGGTTATTATCTTGCAGTTGCCTATGAATATGGCACCTTCATCGATAATGACGTTTTTTACTGTGATATCGCCTACAAGCTTTGCAGTATGGGTAATATGAAGTTGAGAGGTTGCAATTACGTTGCCTTCTATGACTCCGGCAACAAATGCATTTTCGGTCTTTACGTTGCCTTTGACAGCACCTTCTTCTCCGACAATCAGGTTGCCGGATATATTAAGGCCTCCAAGCACTTTGCCGTCCAGCCTTACAGTACCGTCTGCGTTTACAGTACCTTCAAATATTGTTCCGCGGCCTATAATTGTATCTACTCTTTCACTGTTTATTGATTTTTTGCCTGAGCCAAACATTTTACTACCTCCAATCTCCATAATCCAATGCTTCTGATCAGTTAAAATAGTTTGCGGGATTGACGTTTTTTCCATTCAGCTTTACTTCATAGTGAAGATGGGTTCCGGTGCTTCTGCCTGTATTGCCTACCTTTGCAATGGCTTGTCCCTTCTTGACCTTGTCTCCCTGCTTGACCAACAGCTTTGAATTGTGGGCATACAGGGTAGTGAGGCCATATCCGTGGGATATTATCACCATTCTTCCATAGCCGGCATTCCAGCCTGCGAAGGATACTATACCATCACCGGTTGCTGAAACAGTCTGTCCGTAGGAGGCCGCAAAGTCAATTCCCTTGTGGAATTCGCTGCCCCTGCTGGTAAAGGGGTTTTTCCTATAGCCAAAGCTTGCAGTTATTGAGGCGGTCACAGGTTTGACGGAGGGCTTGGCCATTAAATATGCAAGCTGTTTTTTTATCGGATCTATGGAATCAGCTATTGTCTTTTTTTGAATTGCAATTTTATCGGTTAAAGATGCAAAGTCAGCCTCAATGCTTGCTAGCTTCAAGGACATATCTTGGTCTGATTTTTCTGTTAACAAGCTTACGGGAGAACTGATTTCCGGAGAAACGAGTTTGATCTCGATGCCTTCCTCAGGGGAGGGATTAATACCCACCGCTTTTTTGACCTCATCCAGCATTCTGAAATTTTCGGCCAATTGCTTTTGTACTTCTTCGGAACTTCTCTGCAGATTCTCAATTTCAATCTTCTGGGAAGCGTTGATGGTTGTAAGCTTTGATATTTCTTTTCTACTGGCATCATATTGAAGCTTGAGTGCGGATAATGCATAAAAACTTATTCCGGACGTTATAATAAGCAGTGCAATGGATATGGAAACAAATCCGGGGAACCATGCCGGAGTCCTGAAGGATTTTACGTTGGATTGACTCTCGGGAATAAACATGAAGGTAGTATAGTTTATTTTGTTTTTCACCAGTGCTTTTTTCAAATGAATCATCCTTTGACATTATAATGCTTTAAAATTCTTATAGAAACAAAAATTTCAAGCTGCATCATTAAATATACAGGTTGAAATCAGCAATGGAGTCAAAATTATCTATTTTTTAATATGCTCAAAATCCATTTTAGACTAAATTTGCCCGAATGTACAGTCCCAAAATTATCAAAGTTTTGGGACTATTGCATTAAATGATGTATTTCAGGGCACTAGAAGATATCGAATAAAAAGTAAATATTTAGCGGAGAATATATTATGAAGAAATATATGGAGGTATTGATATGAACAAGGTAGGAATAGAAAAGCCCTTGAGCAACGTCAGGAGATATCTGGAAAGCAGGGATTGCACTGTGGAAGTGCTGGAGGACAATACCAAGGAATCCCCCGGGAACCTGAACAAATTCGATGCCATTGTCGTAACAGGTGCGGATTCCAATTTCATGGGCATGGAAGATGTGATGACAACTACAAAGGTAATTAATGCCGAGGGCAAAACCGAGGACGAAATCTACAGCGAGGTATTGAGAGCAGCGGATTTGAAAAAAAGATAAAAACGATGTAGCCTATTTATTACAGCAATAGTACAATAAAGGTATGCACCAATATACGATTTACATGGTTGGCTGCATACTTTTTTCATTGCTGAAACAATTCATGGGGGCAGGGGTATTATGATACATGTGGGAACTTCGGGATACAGCTACAAGGATTGGATAGGGACATTTTATCCGGCCGGGGCCAAGGCCGGGGATTTATTGGGTATTTATTCGCGCTTTTTTGATTTTACGGAGATTAATTCCACTTATTACAAGATACCCAATTCCTTTATGTTCTATAATATGCAGAAGAAGACGGGAGACAACTTTATTTTCACCGTTAAGCTCCATCAGTCCATGACCCACGGAAGAGATGCGGGAGACAAGGATTACGAGGACTTTGCCGGGACAGTGGATGTGCTGAAGCAGGCCGGGAAGCTGGGATGCCTTGTGGCGCAGTTCCCTTATTCTTTTCATTTTAACAGGGAGAATATGGACTATATACAAGGACTGAGAGAAAGATTTGCTGATTTTGATTTAATGGTGGAATTCAGGAATAACAGGTGGGTTAACGACGAAACCATGGAGTTTCTGCGGGCAAACCAGCTGGGATATATCTGCGTGGATGAGCCGGCTGTGTCGGGGCTTTTGGATACCAGGGCAATGAGGACTTCCGAAATCTCATATATACGGTTTCACGGAAGGAACGATGCGAAATGGTGGGATCATAAAGAAGCATATGAAAGGTATGATTATTTGTATAAGGAAAGGGAGCTTGAGCAGTGGAAGGATAAGATATTGGAGCTTGACAAACAATCTCAGAATTGTTTTGTCAGCTTCAACAATCATTTCAGAGCACAGGCTGTAATAAACGGAATTATGCTTAAAAAGCTTTTGGGAATGATGGAATGATATTTTGACTATAGGAGGGCTTGATTATGAGGACATTTATAGGGGCGGACTTCAGCAGGGATATAAAGGACAGCATTGCGGGAGTACAGCATATAGTACGGGAAAATTCGGAAAGAGGAAGATTCAAGTATGTGGGCAACTTTCACCTGACACTTAAGTTCCTTGGCGAAATTGAGCAGGCCAAAGCACCGGACATAGGGAGAACGCTTAAGGAAATAGCCTTAAAGCACAGGAGAATCCGTCTGAACATAGATAAAATCGGGTACTTTAACGGAAAAGGAAGCATCCATGCTCTTTGGCTGGGTTTTTCAGGAGAACTGGATAAGCTCTCCTCATTGTATTCGGACATTGATGAGGGGATGTACAAGCTGGGCATAAAAAAGGAGATAAAAGCCTATACCCCGCATATAACAATAGCCCAGGATCTGGTACTCAAAATACCTTTTGAAAAGCTGGAGGAAAAGTTGAATTTTCAAAACTTCAGAACTGTTGAAATCAGGGAGATATCCTTGATAAAAAGTGAGGAAGCGGGAGGAAAGAGGATTTATACACCGATTTCGACATTTCAGTTAAAATAGATTATGAGGAGCAGGTAACACGGAATTCACGGAAATCCGCAGAAGACACGGCGGGATAAATATTCTGTTACATAAATAATACTCGATAACATTGTAAGTATCGATATTTACGAATGCAGCTATAAAAATATATGAAAGTTAACCGTACAATCGCGCAGCGATTCCATGAAACATCCGTGTGTTCAGTGTTATCCGTATCCAAATGTACAAGGGCGTGATTTCTTGATTAGCAGGGATGATTTTCTTCCTATTTCCAAGGAAGATATGCAGAGGAAAAAAATAGAGCAGTTGGATTTCATATTCGTAAGCGGGGATGCTTATGTGGACCATCCCAGCTTCGGCAGTGCCGTAATAACCAGGCTTCTGGAAAGCAGAGGCTACAAGGTGGGCATAATCCCGCAGCCTGATTGGCGGAATACAGATGCCTTCAAGGCTCTGGGAAGACCGAGGCTTGCATTTCTTGTGTCCTCGGGAAATATGGACTCAATGGTCAATCACTATACTGCCGGTAAAAAACCCAGAAGAGAAGACTTGTATTCTCCCGGGGGAGTACGGGGTAAAAGGCCGGACAGGGCAGTTACCGTATATTGCAACAGGATTAGGGAGGCCTTTAAGGATGTGCCCGTAATAATCGGGGGTATTGAAGCCAGCCTTAGAAGATTTGCCCATTATGACTTCTGGGATGATCGGGTAAGAAGGTCGATATTGTTCGACAGCAGGGCGGATCTTCTGATATACGGAATGGGTGAGAAGCCCGTGATACAAGTGGCGGAAGCACTTGAATCAGGTATGGAAATAAAATATATAACCTATATAAACGGTACTGCATATATAGCCCCGGAGCTTGGGAATATTCCGGATGCGACTGTGATACCAAGCTTCGATGAGGTTAGGGACAGCAAAAGGAAATATGCCCGGGCCTTTATGCTTCAATACAGGGAACAGGACTATCATACGGGCCGCGTACTTATACAGCCTCATGGGGAAAGGTTCCTGGTTCAGAATCCTCCCGCCGCACCCCTGACGGAAACAGAGCTTGACGATGTGTACAGTCTGCCTTTTACCAGGCAGTATCATCCGGTTTATAAGAATCAGGGAGGTATACCTGCCCTTAAGGAAGTTAAATTCAGCCTGACTTCCCAGCGGGGATGCTTCGGAGGCTGTTCCTTCTGCGCATTGAACTTCCATCAGGGCAGGGTTGTGCAAAGCAGAAGCCATGAATCAATAATCGAAGAGGCGGAGCTGCTCCTTAAAGATCCTGAATTCAAGGGTTACATCCATGATGTGGGAGGGCCCACGGCCAATTTCAGGCACGCAGCCTGCGATAAGCAGCTTAATGCCGGAGTCTGCAAGAACAGACAGTGCCTTTATCCGACTCCCTGCAAAAACCTCAAGGTGGATCACAAGGATTATGTCGCACTGCTTAAAAAGCTCAGATCCCTTCCCGGGGTAAAAAAGGTATTCGTCCGCTCCGGACTGAGATATGACTATATTATTGCCGACAAGAAGGATGAATTTCTGAGGGAGCTTTGTGAAAACCATATAAGCGGGCAGCTCAAGGTGGCACCCGAGCACGTGTCGGACAAGGTTTTAAGGTATATGGGCAAGCCGTCCAAAGAAGTATACGGCAGGTTCGTAAAAAAATACTTTGATATGAACAAAAGGCTGAAGAAGGAGCAATACCTGGTGCCTTACCTTATGTCGGGACATCCGGGTTCGGACCTTTCCGCTGCCGTGGAGCTTGCCGAGTATGTAAGGGATATGGGTTATAACCCGGAGCAGATACAGGAATTCTATCCGACTCCGGGGACACTGTCCGCCTGCATGTATTATACCGGACTTGATCCCAGGACTATGAAGCCTGTATATGTACCCAGGGACCCCGAGGAAAAGGCGATGCAGAGGGCATTGATACAATACAGGAATCCCGAAAACTACGGGCTGGTGTATAAGGCGCTGAAATCAGCCGGCAGAGAAGATCTGATAGGTTTTGGGGAGAAGTGCCTTATAAAGCCTCCCCGGAATCCGGAGAAAAGAAGGAATCCAAGAAG
>Ga0302248_1000254_pt1 | contig 57110 bp, 78 predicted proteins | sample AAG_UR_Leu_MG_FD_193528 | JGI IMG/M metagenome (GOLD analysis project Ga0302248, IMG submission 193528) | Enriched activated sludge microbial communities from anaerobic digester in WTTP, New Holstein, Wisconsin, United States - AAG_UR_Leu | ecosystem: Engineered > Bioreactor > Anaerobic >...
ATTGTGGGTGCAATTCCCATCGGGCCCTCCAGAAAATATGGGAGATGTGGGTTAAAGCCCCACCGGATGCCGCGGTAATCCGTAGGTTAATGAGAATAAACCGCCCTCCAAAATATAGACCCGTAGGCGAAACGGATTATGCCGCCACCCTTTCAAGGTGGAGATTGCGAGTTCAAATCTCGTCGGGTCTACCATATATGGGATGTGAGCTACGATGTTGGTAAGGCCTGAAGGGGCACTCTATAGGGATGCCAACTTTTTATCCCTATAAAATAGTGATGCCAGTAGGTATAATCCTACCACATCCCACGAAATATGAGGTCGTAGCTCAACGGTAGAGCAACTGGCTTTTAACCAGTAGGTTGAGGGTTCAATTCCCTTCGGCTTCACCAAAAATATGTGGGTATGTAGCAAAGTGGCAAATGCAATCGGCTCTTAACCGATAGAGCGCAGGTTCAAATCCTGTCATACCCACCAAAAATAAAGTTGTATCAAAGGCAAACGTATGTGCCGATTAGTGGTCTGAAGCTCCGTCATTTGGCGGTGGTGGACGGTTCAATTCCGTTGATACAATTTTTATAAAATACGGGTCTTTGGTGTAAACGCAAACACACTTGTCTCCAAAACAAGCAGATGAGGGTTGAAATCCTTCAAGGCCCGCCATAAAAAGTGTCGAAAGAGGCACAGAAGGTCGAGAGATTTTCGACATACTATGCCTAATTATACAATTTTTGCTCCCATCGTCTAATGGTTAGGACGCTGGTCTCTCACGCCGGAAATATGAGTTCAAATCTCTTTGGGAGTACCAGAGGAAAGAATATGTATCACGATTTTTACATATACAAAAATGTAAGACCGAATGGTAACCTCATGAAAATACAAGTCATCAAGGAGTTGAGGTCTGTGCTTTCTCTTGGTCTGAAAGAAGCAAAAGACATTGTTGACTTTATGGATACTATCACGGGAACCAATAGTTTGTCATACAGGGTAAATATGACGAAGGAACAGGCATTACAATTAAAAGATTTGGGTTTTAGTATCTGGTACGCGAGTACGGGGAAGGTAGTAACTGCTGAGGAATTTTTACCGGATGAATTATTTGTAATTGAATAGAATGGGGCGTTAGCTCAGTTGGGAGAGCACAAGGCTGGCAGTCTTGGGGTCGAGAGTTCAAGTCTCTCACGCTCCACCAAGGATTGAAAATGGGAAGAACATTTATAACAGCGGATACTCACTTCGGTCACGAAGATATGATTGGTTTCTGCAACAGGCCTTTCAAGACCGTGGAAAAGATGGATAGGGTTTTGATAAGGAACTGGAACGAAAGGGTGAAACCAAAGGACACCGTTATATTTGTTGGAGATTTTGCTTTCAATGAATGTAACAGAGTGGATTATTATATTGAGAGGCTGAATGGTGACAAGGTTTTTATCAGGGGAAACCACGATAAAAACAACGGGCTCAAGACAAAAATTGAGAATCTCACTTTGAGAAACGGAAATAATCTTTTGTATTGTGTCCACGATCCAAGACACATAAACAGGGATATCAATATCAACCTTGTTGCTCACGTTCACTTGAATTGGAGAGCAAAGTGGATAACTTGGAATGATACAAAAAGAGGAAATATCCTCATCAATGTAGGTGTTGATTGGTGGAAATTTTATCCGGTTGAATTACAGGAGATAATGGCTTTTGTAAATCATATCAAGAAAAATTTTCCAACATTGAATTATAACTACAATGATTGGATAAGACCTTATAAAGAGGAAAGGTAAATAAAATGTTAGGACTACCAAGTGATTACAAGTTATTGTTCAGGACTGTAGCCGGAAGTCATCTTTACGGAACCGCAACGGAAACTTCTGATGTGGATGAAAGGGGTGTGTTCCTTGCACCGGAAAGATACTGGCTCGGCTTTCTTGACAGGGTTGAACAGGTTGAGGATAAGAAACAGGACAAGGTTTTTTATGAGTTCAGAAAGTTCCTGAAACTTACTCTTGACTGTAACCCGAATATGGTCGAGTTGCTTTTTGTTCCTGAAGATAAATGGTTGAACCATTCTGATGAGTGGTTTGATGTTCTGAAAGTGAGAGATGCTTTTCTTTCCAAGAAAGCAAAACACACTTTCTCAGGATATGCTCATTCTCAGCTCAAGAGGTTGAAGAACCATAAAAGATGGATGGACGGTTTTGTTCCTACCGATAAATCCGAAAGGGAAGCATGGGAACTCTGGAAGAAAAACAGAAATCCCGAAAGATTTGCCCTTGAGGAAAAGTTTGGGTATGATACGAAACACGCTGCCCATCTGATGAGATTGATGTATGAAGGTAAGGAACTGTTACTTACCGGAAATCTTACTTTTCCAAGACCGGAAGCAGAGTTTCTTGTTTTTTTGAGAAACGGATACTGGTCTTACGATGAGTTGATGGAGAATGTTTCCAAGTTTGATGAGGACTTTGAAAGGTGGTATGAGTTATCTCCACTTCCTCATTCTCCTGACAGAGTAAGAGTAAACGAACTCTGTATGGATGTTGCAAGGAGACTATTATTGAAATAACGGGTTTGAGGGGATGCCCCGCTGACCATTCCTACAAGGAATGGGGAGGCTCATCAGGTTAGTCCTCATGGCTGCCGTGGATGGGAGCCCGTATAGAACAAAGTTCCCGCTCGGGAATAATTCGGTTCTTTTCGGAAGAAATGTTATCGGTTATTCCCGCTCGGGAATATTGGAGATGTAGCTCAGTAGGTAGTAGCGCTTGCCTGAAGAGCAAGAGGTCGGCGGTTCAATTCCGCCTGTCTCCACCAATGCCGGAATAGCGCAACTGGAAACGCAGGTCTTTCGTAAGGACAAGATTATCGGTTCAAATCCGATTTCCGGCTCCAATAAATATATGGGGTCTGGTATGGACTGGCTATGAGAAGCAAGGCTCAAATGCCGAAGCCCGTTAGATTCGGGCGCCCCATTCCAGAATAATGCCGATGTCGCCTAATGGTATGGCAGCTGATTTGTAATCAGCCGGAGAAATCTGTGGGGGTTCGATTCCCTCCATCGGCTCCAGAAAATATGCGGATGTAACTCAACGGTAGAGTATCTCGTTGCCATCGAGAAGGTTGACGGTTCAAATCCGTTCATCCGCTCCAAAATTTATGCCGGTGTGATGGAACTTGGCATACATACTGCGCTTAGAACGCAGGTTTTCGGGGTTCAACTCCCTGCACCGGCACCATAAATATATAGAAGTAAAACAGATATGGCCGAGACAAGAAAAGCAAGAAAGAGAAGGCACGAAGAGGGATTTTTCCAGAAGTATTGTAATGGAAGAGGTATTGATATAGGTTGTGGTAATGACCCCATTCTTCCGGATGTGGATATGTGGGATCTATCCATCAGTAAAGATCACGATGCAACTTATATGAAAGGTATTCCGGACAATACTTATGACTTCGTATATTCGTCACATTGCCTTGAGGATTTGGAAAAACCGGATGTGGCAATAAAGAACTGGTGGAGAATATTGAGAGATGATGGATATCTCATTATTTTTGTTCCTCATCGTGATTTATTCGAATTGAGAAGGACACTACCTTCTGCTGGTAATGCAAATCACAAATGGTTCTTTGTGATTGATAAAAATGAGCCGCCAGTTACAATAGGATTGATACCATTTATTATTGACAATCTTACGGATTATGATATAATTTATGTGAAGAAGTGTGACGATAACTACAGTTATTACATAAAAGATAACAGATATGTAATAGCGGCCGGGGAGTTTTCCATCGAGGCGGTTATCAGAAAAGGAAATAAAACAAAGTTTATAGATTAGCCGGAGTGAAGGGAATTAGGCATACCTTCCTGACTTAAAATTAGGAGTGTGGGAGTTCGACTCTCCCCTCCGGCACCAATGGGGAAGTGGTGTAATAGCAGCCACGCAAGTCTGAGGGGCTTGTGCTCGAAAGGGCGTGTAGGTGCAAATCCTACCTTCCTCACCAGAAATATCGGGGTATCGTGTCAGCGATAATGGAAGTGGGTTTCATAGACCGCCTTGACCTGACAGAAAAGAGGATGGTTGACCCTAACCTATGAAACGGGCGTGACCCCGTTCCCCGATTGAAAATATGGCCGGGTAGTTCAATGGTAGAACGTGCGACTTATAATCGCTTGACGGTAGGTTCAACTCCTCTCCCGGCTACCAATATTGGAGTTATTATGAAGCAGTTGACACAAAAAAATCTGGATGAAATCCTGTCGAAGATGTTTGAAATGGTTGGTGCCATTTATGATCCTTCCGTAGTAAAGAAAGAGAGATGGTATCTGAAATACAGATGGACAAAGATGCAGGAAGAACAATTCAGAAAGTGGTTGGTTTCTTATCTGAAGAAAAATAAGTTCTGTTTGAACACAAAGATTGCCGAAAAAGAAGCCAATTATTTTCTTCTTTGGACGGGATTTCCAACATCGGATTTTGAGAAAAAATAAGCGGGGTTCGTATAGTGGTAATACCTCAGCCTTCCAAGCTGATGCCGAGGGTTCAATTCCCTTACCCCGCTCCAGAAAATGTGTGATATGAGTTTGTTTTTTTATTTAATATTAGTTTTTATTGCGGGTGTTTTGATTGATGTGGTCATAACCGTGTATACACAGGCCGTGGCAAATAAAAAGGTATGGTCTGCTACAATCACGGCCATATTGATTACATTGATCAACTTTATTTTCATCGTGTCAATTTTACAGGGTAAGCTGTGGGTAACGGTATAGGAACTTTCTTCACGATGAAAAGAAAGGGTGCATAATGGACTACAGGATTTTCCGAAAACTCGATGAGCTAACTCCTGTAGATTGTGTCAGTAATGTGGGAGATTTTGATGAAGTCCTTTTCAAAAGGGATGACTTGTTTCTTCCCTTCGAAGATACTCCGAGATTGGGTGGGGGGAAAGTAAGACAAGCCATTTCCCTTTTTTGTTCTTTGACAGACAAATTGAAACGGTATAACGGAATATCCAGTTATGTTTCTGTTTCTTCGCCTCAGGCAATGGTCGTGACAAGGACGGCTAAGGAATTTGGGTATAAGACACATCTGGTGATTGGTGTAAACTCTCCCGTCAAGGATGTGATAAAGAAGCATCGCCCAATCAGGGAATGTCACAGGGCAGGAGCAGAAATTCATAACCTTGCCAAAATCGGGTACAATACTGTAATCAAAAACAAGGCACAGAAGTTTTCCGCAAAACACAATTTATATCTTATTAATTTCGGAATTAATGTGGATGAGAATACCGAGGCTCTTGTGGGTTCTGTGGCTGATCAGGTTAAAAATATACCTGATAAATTAACCGCGATTGTCGTACCCGTTGGAAGTGGAATACAATTCGCCTCGATTATTGCCGGCGTAAAGAAATATCGAAAGGATATTGACAGGATTATCGGTATACAGATATCGGGATATGACAGAAAAAAAGATATCAATCACATATTGGATAAACTGGATATAAAATGTGACTATGAGTTCTATATTGACAAGACTTATCCATACACAAAACATATAACGGCCAAGATAACCAATACCGATGATTATAGTAAGAGTTTTGAAATGAATGTTGTATATGAATCGAAAGCCTGGAAAGCACTCTTGAGAGAGAGATATGGTTTGAAGAGAAAGGACACAATCCTATTCTGGATAGTGGGAAATAATAATTATCTTTATACATAATGCTACCGTAGCTCAGTTCGGTGGAGCACATCCTTGGTAAGGATAAGGTCGGCAGTTCGACTCTGCCCGGTAGCTCCAAGAAAATATAGCCGGGTAGCTCAACTGGTGGAGCATTCGACTGATAATCGAAAGGTCGTGAGTTCAACTCTCACCTCGGCTACCATAATATGGCGGTGTGAAGGGAATTTTGGCATACCTTGGAAGCTCAAACCTTCCAGCTTGTGAGTTCGAATCTCACCGCCGCCACCATATCTCTCTGGTTTTCTTGGATATATTTACACTTTACGAGTTACTTGAAATATGATACAATATGTTATGGTGATATTATGAAAATAGGTTTTACTGGAACGAAACGGGGAATGACCCGTGATCAGAAATGTTGCCTTATAGGCATCCTTGCCGTTTCATCACCTGATGAATTTCATCACGGTGATTGTGTGGGGGCAGATGAACAGGCACATTCGATTGCGACGAACCTTACAGAAAATGTAATTATACATCCACCTATAAAGGATATACTGAGGGCTTTCTGTGAGGCCAAAACTATTTTACCACCAAAAGATTATCTTGATAGAAACCACGATATTGTGGATGCCTGCGACCTACTGGTGGCGACACCGTGTACAAGATATGAAGTCACAAGAAGTGGAACTTGGGCAACCATCAGGTATGCGAGAAAAAGAAATAAACAGATTATTATAATTTGGCCGGAAGGTGATTATGCTAAAGAAAATGTTGAAAAATAAGAAGGTGAATTTTTCGGGCAAAATGGATGATGATTGTCTTGTTGTCCATATTGTTGCTGACGAAAACGGTAAAAAGATTTGTGACTTGAAACTTTCAACGCAGGAAGTTCTCAATCTTGTCGAATACGCGATAAAGGACATATTCGGCCGGCTTGAAAAGGATTTGAAAGAGGGAAAAGAAGATGTACTATAATTATAGAAGGGGAGTTATAAATCCATTCTTTCGGATTAAAAAGGAAGCTATTAAAACGGAAAGTGGAGTAAAAATCCCAGGCAGATGGGCTCTCTTAAATGCCAAGACAAATTCCCTTTTGGGGATAATGTCGGCAGACTATGAAGTTGTTCTCAATTCACAAGTGGCTAAACTTTTTGATGAGGCTTTGAGAGATTATGAAATTGATAAAGTTGGAGACCATCTTGATAATCTACAACGAAGATGGAAAAGAAGGATTATTCTCAAAGGTGAGAAAGTTACTTTTGAGGTGGATAGAGATGATCCTGTAACTATCGTCGTGGAGATATTCAATGGCTACGATGTGAGGTCTGGTTTCGGATATGAGCTTCTTGCGTGCAGAAGTGTCTGTGAAAACGGATTACTGATGGCCAGAAGAAAAATCTTCAAGGAAAGTTATTATCACTTTACGGATAACCCGAAGAAACTCCAGCTTTCCATCGAAATGAAGTTTGACTATTTCAGGGAGAATGTTAAACTGTGGCAGAAGTGGGTCAGGGAAAGACAAACAAAAGATGATTTTATTCTCTTTGTAAATAAGAGGGAGTACCTCTCGGAGAAAATCAAGGAAGAAGTTATTGAAGGATATGACTTGGTAATGTCCAAATCCGGTGTGGATAACAAATGGGGTCATTTTAATATTTTGACTTATCTTGCCACACACCAGACAAAAGCAAGAACTGGTTCACATCTATTTTCGAATAGGTATAAGCTCTTTGAAAGGATGATAGAGGATTACTATACAGAAAAATAATTCACGGGTCGGCTAACGGTAGGCCGTCTGACTTTGGATCAGAAAATGGTGGTTCGATTCCATCTCCGTGAACCATATACACGGGTCATCTAATCGGTAGGATATCTGGCTCTGAACCAGAAAATGCAGGATCGTGGCCTGCCCCGTGTTCCAGTATAGGTAATAGGTACGGGATATTGTCTCACACTCTCACCGTTATGCACATCTCACCGAGCCTGCAGTAATCGTGTGAAAGGCCTATGTCGGACATTGTGATGGGATGAAAAGCTGGCAATCCCGTATTTATTGCCTAAATAATAGGGGGGTTATTTATGGTAACTCCCCGTTTTCTTTATATTTTTTGTTGTTTTTTCTACTTTACAAGTTACTTGAAATATGGTATAATATATCAGTTATACTATAGAAAATAGAAAGGGGCTTTTATGATTTTGAGATTTTCCGACAAGGGTTCTCCGTATGTAGAACTGGATGAACACAATAGGTTCATTTTTTCCAGGCTTACAGCGAATGAGAGGGGAATAAAGTATCTTTTGTATACCAATACTCCCTTGAACAATGATAAACTTACGGTCAGAGCCAGAGATAACTGGTTCACCACAATGTTTTTCAAAAATCCTACAAATGGGAAGGTGAATGGAACAGCGGGAACAAATCTTGGTATTCCCCATTCCTTCAAATCCAATGTCTTTTGGAAGAATGGTACTGTTTCCCTTTTGAGAAAAATGATTGGTAAACATCTTCTCCCTACTGGTGAGTTTCCGGAAACTGCCTTTCCGGCCCTCGCAGAAGATATCGTGAAATATAACAGATTGGCCGATGGAGATAAAAAGAAACTTGCGCAACTCATAAAGGATGAAGAAAAGAAAGAGGGAGAGAAGCCAGGGAAGAAATCTACACAAAAACAGAAAAAGGAGAAAAGGGAAAAACCCAAAAAGGAAAGGAAACAAAAACCGGAAAGGAAAGAGAAACAAGAAAAACCAAAAAAAGAAAAGAAAGCAAAGAAAATTGTAAAGAAAAAGACCAGAAAAGTAAAAGCCAAGGCAAAACCAAAGAAGAAAACCAAAAAGGTTGTAAAGAAAACCAAAAAGGTTGTAAAGAAAACCAAAAAGACAAAGAAGGCCAAGAAGCCCTCAAATAAAAATACAAAAAGAGGTAAACATAAACAGGCAAAATCCAAAAAGATAAAAGCCAAGAAAAAATCGAAGAAAAGATAAATGTGGTGATATATGATGATTTATGATCCTCCTCTCGATGGAATAAAAAGAGTATCTTTGGGTAAGTATGGTCTTTGTTCCAGATGTAAACATTTGAAGGTACAAATAACAAGATTGCATGATGAATGTGTAATCTGTATGGCAAATAATGATAATCGTGGAACTTTACGGCCGAGCCGATATGATCCGGTTGTTATCTGCTCAGATTTCTATCACAAGAACCAACCGGATTTGTGGGAAATGGAAAGGATGGCGACAATAATTGATGTAAATGTAAGAAAGCCCGCGGGTTTTGAGTTGAGCAGCACGGACGAAATAAGAGAAGTAACTGTTAAAAAACCAAAATGTGAGGATTAAAATGAGAAAGCAGAAAGTTGTTGCTTACAAATATGTAGGAATTATTGACCGCTTAAAAAAGGATTTGTCGGGGAGAGAAGATATTTTCTGTCTCCATACAATGACAGATACTTTTGAGCAGACAAGAGCCTTGGATGATCGCCAATTCCCGTTCAAGAGGATTGTGAGGGTAAAAATCACAGAAATGAAATAATTCCTATTTCCACCTACATAAATACAATAAACATTATATAGGTGGGAACAATGGAAAAGAAACCAATAATCGAAAAATGTGTGGGGTGTAAAAAAGTAACAGAGGATGGCTTCTGTAAGGTATATACCAATCCGGAAGCCAAGTGGTCTATAGGGGGTTGTTTTATAGCGACGCATATCTCCAAAGAGAAATCCTTTATGGCCAAGATGATGAACCCGTTGAAAGCATCCAAAAAGATGAAAAGAAAGAAATAGAAAGGAAAGTAAAATGTTGAAAATGCCTGTAATAGAAAAGTGTGGTAACTGTGAAAAGATAAAGGACGGCTTTTGCACGGTGTATGTGAACCCAGCTGGTAAGTGGGCTGTCGGCGGTTGCTTTATCGCCACACATATCAAGAGGACAATGGTTGAGAAGAAGAAAGTCAACCCATTGAAGGCTTCCAAGAGGGGGGCAAGTGTTATAATTCCCCCAATGAAATAAGATAATGGAGAGGTGGATATTTTGGCATATCAAGCGGTCTTGAAAACCGTCGCTTCGAAAGGGGTTGCAGGTTCGAATCCTGTCCTCTCCGCCAAGTTTGGAAGGGAGCCGAATATTGGTTAGTCGGGGCTGCCTGCTAAGCAGTTGATTCTTTTTATAGGGTCTGAGGGTTCAATTCCCTTCCCTTCCGCCAAAAGGTTTATATGTGGAAACGAATTATAAAATATCCGGTGGCAACATTACTGGCCACCATTGCGTATTTTTATACTTGGTTTGAACGCTTTGTAAAAAATAGAGGAAGTATGGCGCCAAAATATTTTGTTGTCTGTGAACATTGTAAACACAAATTCGACTATCTGGAATATCCGGAAGTCGCAATGGGATATAAGTTATGCCCGAAATGTGGTTGGGCAATAGATCAATCCGGCCAGGCTTGGCCTCCACCGGAACAACCACCAATAAGATTTGGAAGCGTGCGATAATTGGTAGTCGGCACGATTGGAGATCGTGTGGGGGTGTGAACAGCATCCCCTGTAGGTTCAAGTCCTATCGCTTCCGCCAAGGGAGAAAGGAGATGGAAACAAAACTAAGACGATATCTAACAGAAACATTCAGGGGTAGAATATTGATGATCTCTATGAAAAGCACGGTGGTCGATTTTCTGAGAGAACATTTTGAAAATATAGTTGACTGTAAATGGACTGATATTGTCTTTGAAGAGGATATATTGATCCGGGGCGAGAGTTTGGGGAGTTATAATTTTGTAATAGTCGGCTACGGGGATCATATTAATATGGCATCTACCGTTATAAATTATTTGAAATTACATAACATAAGATATCTCTGTTACGGAAAAGGCTCGAATGAAACCAGTAAGATTTCTCAGAACTCAAAATTTGAGGAGATGTCAATTCCACAACCTAAAACTATTATTTCTTCAAAAATGAAAACATCGTCCGAGGAACTATTCTCAAAATTGGGTTTGCCGGTTGTGGTCAAGTCTCTTGATACTGCACGAGGAGAAGGTGTGTCAAAGATAGATAAGAGGTTTCAACTTGACAAATTTCTTTCTATGGGTAATAAAGAGGACTTTTTCATATTCCAAGAATTTATACCCAATGATGGGGATATTAGGGTCTTTTTCTTCAGAGGTCAAATACTCTACTCTATAAAAAGAAAAAGTTCCTCGCCAAAGGAATTCAGAAATAATATTTCTTTGGGCGGGAAACAGGAATATATTGACAAACTTCCACCGGAAGTAGAAGATCTTGCTATTAAAGTCGATAGGATATTCAATCTCGATTTCGCCGGGGTTGATATTGTACAGAATAAGAAAACTGGTGAATGGTTGGTATTCGAAATTAATCCCGCTCCCCAATTTTTTGGTGATGAAAAATATGTAATTCCTGTAATCATTGATTATATCAATAGAGGAAATATATGAAAGACATTTTGAAAAATATCATCTATAAGATAACTTATTTTATGATGAATGTTGTCTGGTTATCCCCGTGGGGAAGAGCTATCATTCACAAGGCAGTTGATCTCTATTTATCGAGTGCGCTCTTTAGTGAAAGAGCTAAAATCTTTGGAAAGATGGAAGCGGCCAAAATGTTTTCGTATCGGGAATATAAATTTTTTCGTGATATGGCAATCAGGGATATTTTGTTTTTGTTGTCGATATTTCCCAATCCCTATTGGTCTTTGAGAGAATTGGAAGAAAAGAATTATCCGCATTGCACATATATGAAAGTATAGAAAGGGATGATTATGATACGGGGAGAAATCAGAAAGGTTCTCCAAGACCCCAAAGTACAAGTGGGGTTTGAAATAGAATGTATCTTTCCGTCTGTTTTTCGGAATGAGGGGTTCGAACAGTTAGTAGATAATCTACTATAATCTACTTGACACTACCAAAATCTTTTAGTATAATTGGAGGTGAAGGATGAAACGAGCGATGGTCACACGAGTAACCAAGACTGAGTTTGAACTTGACGACGGGCGGGTTTACCAACACCCGTTTGAACTTGATGAAGTTCCCACCAATGAGGAATTTCAGCGCATCTACAACCATTGGCGAGAACTTTTCGAGAAGGAACTGGATGGCGAGCAAGAGACTAATCGGGATAGCGAAGGCCGCTGAACTTCTTGGCGTTGGAATTTCTACGCTCCGAGCATGGGATGATTCTGGCGCGTTGAAAGCAGAGCGCACAAAAGGCGGACATCGGAGATACCGCATTGAAGATATTGAGCAACTTCAAGGTATCGTTTCAGAAGATGCTCCACCAAATGATTGTGCCGCAATCTACGTGCGGGTGTCGTCTCATGACCAGAAACAGAAAGGTGATTTGGAACGTCAGAAATTGCGCCTGCTTGAATACTGCGCCAACAAGCAATACCGCGTTGGTTATGTATTTGAGGAAACGTTATCTGGTATGAACGACAATCGCCCCAAACTTCATCGGCTATTTGACCTGGCAATTGAGCACAAGATCAACCGCTTGGTCATAGAACATAAAGACCGCCTTGCCCGATTCAATTTTGGAATCTTCGTCAAGTTGTTTGAGAGTCACGGCGTCATTGTTGAGTGGTGTGAGGAAGTTCTACCCAAGTCATACGAAGCGGAACTGGTTGAAGACATGCTGTCTTTGCTCTCGTCATTTTCAGCAAAAATCTATGGTAAGCGTTCAGCCGAGCGCAGGAAGCAGAAAGCTGATGAAAATTCTTAGAGCGTACCGAGCCGAACTCGATCCAAACAACACTCAACGAACTACGCTGTTGAAACACGCTGGCGCTGCTCGCTTTGCTTGGAACTGGGGACTTGCAAGACGAAAGCAGGAATATGAGGAAACCGGTAAGTCCAGCAATGCTATAGAGCAACACCGGCAGTTGAACGCATTGAAAAAGACAGATTTCCCCTGGCTTTACGAAGTTTCAAAAGCAGCTCCACAAGAAGCCCTGCGCGATTTGGACAGGGCGTATCAAAACTTCTTCCGCCGCGTGAAAAATGGTGGTGAGGCTCCTGGTTTCCCTAAGTTCAAATCCCGCAAAAACGGCATTGGCAGTTTCAGATTGACAGGTGCAATCCACGTCACGGAAACACACATCAAGCTGCCTCGGATTGGTTGGTTAAGATTGAAGGAGCGCGGCTACATTCCAACTGATGGTATCCACATCTTGTCTGTTACTGTTTCAGAAGCGGCGGGAGGGTGGTTCGTTAGTGTTCAATGCAAACAAGAGATTGAGACCACTCAGGCGATCGGTGAACCTGTAGGTGTTGATTTAGGTATCAAAGACTTGGCTGTGATCAGTGATGGAACAAGATTCGAGAACCCGAAACCACTAAAGAAGGCACAAGGAAAATTAAGGCGACTTCAGCGCGAGCTATCACGCCGAAAGAAAGGCGGAAAGAACCGAGAAAAAACACGGAAGAAAATTGCTAAAGCGTATCAAAGAATAGCCAACATCCGGCGCGACACACTACACAAGGCGACTTCGGCTATTGTGGCGAAAACCAAGCCAGATAGCGAACGCCCCAGTGTAGTTGTTCTTGAAGACCTGAATGTGTCAGGCATGTTGGCAAATCATTGCCTGGCGCAGGCAATTAGCGATGTCGGATTTGCCGAGTTTCGCAGGCAACTGGAATACAAGACAGTTTGGTACGGCTCCGAATTGATAGTCGCCGACAGATTTTTCCCATCTTCGCGTCTATGCAGGCATTGTGGTTGCATCAACTCGGAGTTGAAGTTATCAGATAGGGAGTGGACTTGCGACTGTGGTGCAATACATGACCGCGACCTAAACGCAGCCATCAATCTCAAGAATTTAGCAGCAAAACTACCGAGAGTTCCTCGGAAAGTTACGCCTGTGGAGAGTGATATAAGACCAACAGCAGTATCGTTGGCAGCCTCTTTGAAGCAGGAACCAAGCGCAGAATCTCATGGTAGATTCTGGTAGGTATTGGAGAACGGTATAAAACGAAACCCGATATATCCAAAATTGCGTATTCCTATTTCAAGGCGCCAAGATTACCATTCGATTATGTAATAAAGGACTATCATCACTATTACAATAAGAAGAAATGGATTATCAAGAGTGATAATAGTGTGGGTGATGCCGGATTGGAGTTGGTTTCGCCTGTTATGCCGCTAAAAGAATATCTTGAGATTTGTCCGTTTATATTTTCTCATATGAAAAAGGTGGGGGCCGTAACTGATAATAAATGTGGTTTTCACTTGGGCATTTCCTTGAAGGATAGAGGATGGTATAATAAGATAGATGTTATGAAATTGGGTCTTTTTGTGGATGAGAACGAGATATATGAGTTCTTTCCGATGAGAAAGAATAATACTTTTTGTGAGAGTGTTCATAAGGACATAAAGAAAGTATTCAGGAAAAGAGTGGGAGATTTCATTGTTGAAAATTATAAAGTGAAGCCCGTTTTCAGCGAAAATCACTATATGGGGATAAATCTACAGCATCTCAAGGGAAAAAACAAGTATATTGAATTCAGATATATCGGGGGCCGGGATTACCACAAGAAGTGGAAGGAAATAAAATATCTGACAGCGAAATTTATTCTGGCTATAAGAAAAGCCTGTGATGAAAATACTGATTATGAATATATCCTGAAGGTTCGGGATTTAAGAAGGGGTAATTGAAATGCCGTTATGTGAGAAATGTAGAAAATTTTATCCGCCCGGATTTGTCGAGAGGCGGCCAGAAGGTAAATTATGTATCTTCTGTGAAAAGGGTGTAGAGGAAATCCGTTACGGAGAAAATAATGAACTGGTTGCTAAAAGAGTGGATATAATTCTTGAGTATCAGAAATATCTTCGATTGGTACGGGAGAAAAATGAAAATATAGAGCTTTTGAAAAGAGGCAAACTGGAAATTCCAGAAAAATTCAGAAAGGAGTGATTTATATGAGGTCGCTGGAAAGCGCGAGGGTTCTTCTTTTGAACGCTGACTACACTCCATTGGGTGTAATCGGTGGTAGGAAGGCGGTAAAATTGATGGCGAAGGGTAAGGTAGAGGTTGTCAAAGCAACTGATATCTTGATCCATAATATGGAAAAGACTGTGAAGTTTCTCTTACCAAAGATCCTTCGTTTGATCAAGTTCATCAGAACCTTGTTCAAAACAAAAGTTCCCTTCAACAAGAGGCACGTTCTTCTTCGTGACAACTATACTTGTGCCTATTGCGGTAAAAGGAGCACAACTCATATGTCACTCGACCACATCGTTCCAAAGGCGAAAGGTGGTAAGTCCACATTTGAGAATGTCGTAACTTCTTGTGTTCCTTGTAACCAGAAGAAGGATAACAGGCTTCCTTCACAGGCAAATATGTTTCCAAGATACAGGGCTTACGAGCCAACCATAATGGAGTTCATCAGGATGCAAATTAAGCGTCTTGGTATGGAAGAAGCCCTGAAGGAATTGGGTTGGTAAACAACGGGGATTGTAATGTGATGGCTGAAGAGGCTCTGTCGAGTGCGTCATACAGTAAGGCACCTCTGCTTGTATGATTATCACATTACAATCCTTTATCTTTATTTACCTCGTATCAAAAATATGGTATAATATATAATAATTTGTGAAAGGAAAATGTAATGGACAATTTGTATACCAGACAAAGTTCTCTTGACCTGAACATCAATCAATCAATCACCGTTGTTGGTTGTGGTGGTATCGGATATTGGGTGGCAAAATTTGCCGCTATGTCCGGTATAGAAAAGATGTATCTGTTTGACCCCGATGCCTTTGAGGAACACAACTTGAACAGGATTGATATTCCGGTGGAGGCTCTCGGTGTAAACAAGGCTCAGGTAACCAAATCGGTTATCAACCGTATCAGGCCAAGTGCAACAGTTCTTGCCTTTCCTTTCATCCTTCAGGAACACACATTTCCCCATTCAGATTGGATTGTGGATTGTACTGACAAGTTCGCCTCACAGCAGACAAACGAAGAAATAGCCCGGAAATTTGGGGCCCGTTATATGAAGGCCGGTTATAACGGTGAGGATATGAGTATACACAATGTTGTAGCGGAGTGGGGAGAGGCACAGGACGGTTATACAATTGTTCCTTCTTGGATTGTTCCGGCTACTATTGTGGCGGCCCTTACTGTCGCAAAAATACTGAAATACAATAACGCTGAGGTAGCAACGACTGTAGAGAAGTTATTCAGATGGAGAAGATAATAATGATTATAAAGAGACTTATCGGTGGTAGGTGGGTTGAACAAAAAATTCCCAACACGAAAATTATACCCCCAGCAACATCCAATGAACCGGATGAATGGGAGACAAAGGTAGAATGTGTTACGGAATGCAGTAAGGCTCCAAAGGAAATAATTGTATACTTTGACCCGATTGTAATGGCCAAGGTCGAAACCCTGATGAAGAAGTATACCAGTAGGGAATGGCTCGGTTATCTGATTGGTAAACCGGATAAACCTCATCATATACTGGATTTGGTCATTCCCGTGCAGACGGCGACCTCGGTTCACATTGATGAAGTGGTTTTTCCCCAACTGGAAGATGGCTACAAGGTTATCGGGGTTATGCACTCCCATCACAATATGGGTTGTGGTTTTTCCGGTACGGACGATAAGTGGATAAATCAGAACCACGATATCTCTGTTCTTGTCACCCATTCTGATATGAAAATCCAAGTCAGGGTATCAGTTCCATGCGGTGCCAAGAAAATTATGGATGCCAAGGCTAAAATAAATTACAATCTTGACTACGATGACGCGGCTTTTATCAAACAGGCTGAAGAGAATATTCGCGACAAGAAATACAGTTCACCAACTACTTATCAGGGTGGTGATAACTGGTATCATCGCTATTGTGGTAATGAGGATGATTATTTTGATGGATACTATGGTATTGGTAGATATAATAATGAAAAAAGACAGCCTCAACCATCTCTTCCGTTGGAAACAGCTGAAAAGGAATTATCTCTGGAAGATGAGCTGATGAAAGAGTTTTTTGAAAATAGTGATGAAAATACATCTACAATCCTGTAAAACTGTAAAATATAGATAAATGAAAGGGGTTATTGATTTGATGGTCATAACCCCTTTTTTCTGCATAAAAAATCATAAATAATTTTGATAATAAAACTTGTATTTTACAAAAATCTATATATTCCTCAACCTCACAAGTAATTTGTATTTTATCACATAATTTTTGGATTGTAAATACGGATGGATTTTTGTATGGAAAAAATGATAGTTTTGGGGGAAGATATATGTCAAGAATAGAAAAGAGGCTCGATGAGGCCAGAAAGATGATTACCGACAGGATGGTGGACAGACTTGCGGCGGGGATCCAAGATTTCTATGAAAAAGAAGCGAAAAAGATTGATGCCAAGATAGTAGCAATGGTTCACAAAGCCAGGAAAGAGCTCGGTCTGAAGAAAACGCCATATCTGGAAATGGATTATTATGGCTCTTTATTTGAACTTGCCAATTCACAGGATGTAAGGCAAGAGTTGAGAAGTATGATTTATGACGAAGTGGAAGATGAGGAATATTGAGGAGAGAATATATGCCAAAAGGACGAGAAATTACAGAAAGAGAGATAGATGATTACGCGGCTGATATTCAAGAGGCCTTTGAAGAAATGGCTCAGGTACTCGATGATAAGCTGGTAAAACTGGTTCACAAAGCGAGAAAACAACTTGGACTTCCAAGAAGGGATATGGAAGTGGGTTATTATGGTTCTGCATACGAGCACGCGACTTCACAGGATGTAAGACAGGCGCTAAGAGATATGATTTTTGATGAAATGGAAGATGAACAGGACGAGTATTGATGAGGCTCAAAAGATATCTCAAAGAAGAGTTTATTGGTACATACAAATATGGTGGGAAGTTTACGGAGGTCTACAGAAACCCAAATCCCAATGAAATAAGGTTTATGCCCACCATATATCAGGAACCAAATCATCCGGAACTTATGGATTGTTCCATCAGGTTTCTTGCCCTCGGCTCAAAACAGAAACTCTTTATATGGGCATCTGAAGGCGGTGTTCATTATTATGTCCTTGAATGGCTAATGAAAAAAGGTGAAATACCGGAGGATGTGTATGGTCAGGAACCGGCCGACATTGTTTCTGGATATGCCTCACCACAGGGTAGCAGGATGAAATTTGAGAGGGGATACGGTCTTGGAACCCGTGGCTACGATATTTCCAGAGATGTATGGCATTGGCTCGGAAAATATTTCGTCAATATACCGCAGCTGATGAATTACATCGAAAAAGAGGGGAAAAAATGAGATTTGAAAATTACCTGATAAATGAGGGTATTTCGAGTATTATAGCCAATCTTCTCAGTAAATTCGCCGGGATAAAGCCTGCTCAGATCAAGTATCAATTGAAGGTCAACTGGTATGATTTCGTTGACGAGATCAGGAAAAGAGGTGATGAAGAGAAGATGATAGATTTCATCAATAAAACTTTTCACCAGAACATCAAGTCTTTGGATGATGTAAATCTTCAAAAACTAAAATTGGCGATGGAAAGAAATAAATGAGATTTTTAAAATATCTTCAGGAAAACTATATCGGAATATACAAATATGCCGGAATGCATACGGAAATATATGAAAATCCCAGCCCAAATGAGATAAGATTTATGCCATCCATCCAGAAGAAAGAACAGCATATTGATCCGGAAGAAACTATCAGGTTCCTCGCATATGCGCCAACGCAACAAATCTTTATATGGAAAAGTGAGGGGGGTATACACGATTATGTTATGGACTATCTTCACTCGAAAAGGAAAATAAGAGAAGCTTGGAACTCTTCTGCTTCGGCCTTTTTGCAGGATATGCAATGCCAAAAGGTAATAAAATGTTCTTTACAAGGGGATATCAAATTTTTGGAGGCCTTCATTATGAGTGGAGTTGGCTTTCAAGATATTTTTCGAATATGAATAAAATCATTTTATATATCAGGGCCAATTCATATGAACAGCCAGGTGATGAGTAATGAGACTTGCTAGTTTTATGAAAGAAAGCATCCTCTCCAAAAGGGGTGATTGGAGCTATGATGAGATATTGAAAGATTTGAATGGGGTTCCGGGCAATGCTCCTGTACTTTGGAAGGGTTGGGGCGCGCCCCCGTCACGCCTAATTGGTCAAGAGCAATCGTATCACGGCGGTGGAAGGGCAGTAAAGATAAAAAATGATAGGGGAGAGATTAACTTCAGAGGTTCCAGTTTGGGCGCCGGCCTTGGTAGTATTACCAAAAAGCTGAATATGGACACACCGCCAGTATTCACAACTCGTTCTTATGTACACGCCATATTCTTTGGAACGCCATATGTTTTTATACCCACCAGTTCTTATGTTACTTGTTATAATCCGGATGTATTTGATTTGATACAAATCAAAGACCCCGAAGAAATAAATTCGGTTCTGGAAAACTATATCTACTACAATAACAAGATGCCTCCGGCTGATGCCAAGGGAGAGGTAATAATATCAACCAAGGAATACTGGTTGGTATCGATTGGTTCATTGATATACGATACCAAGGGGCAGCTGAAAATATTCAAGAGAGCCGAAGATGTAAAAACATATCAGGATGTAAAAGAGGCGATAGTAAATTATCTCAAATATACGGAATGGGTGATATACAAGAATATACAATCCGCACTTGATCCGGAAGCGAGATTGAAAGAATATGAGAGAATGGGTTATCCGAAGGAATGGATTGCAAGGTATGAGAGAAAACTGAGGCAGAAATGAGATTGAAAAAATATTTGAGAGAAGATTATTTGGGCCTTTATAAGCATACCGGAGCGAGAGCACATATATATGAAAATCCAACGCCGGAAGAAATACGGAAAATGCCCGATATCTATTCGAGGACACAGCAATTTCCACAGGCCACTATAAAGTTTATTGCCTTCTCTCCAAATAAGAAAATATTTATATGGTCAGCGGAGGATGAAGGCATCCATTCCTGTGTTCTTGAATATCTTCAGAGTATTGATAAAATACCCACAGATGAGTGGGGAAGAGCGCCAGAAAGTCTATTTTCCGGATTTGCTTCAATAGACGGTGATAAAATGAAATTCGAATGGGGCCTTGGTTACAGTATGAGAGACTACGAAGGTATTCAGGAAGAGGGATGGGAATGGATAGAAAAATATTTCAGTAATATGGACAGGATAATGGCATACATTTCGAATTTCGGTGAATTCAATAGATTTGAGGCCAGTAAAGATAAATGAGACTACAAAAGTATCTTCAAGAAAAATATTTGGCTACATATAGAGGCAAAGAAGATGAATGGTCTGTTGCTTCTTTGGGAAACAGACTTGGTGAAAAATATCTGGAAGTATATATCAATCCATCTTCACCCGAAGTAAAAAATCTTGTGAAATCCTCGGGCATCAGAAAATTCAGATTTCTTTCAGTTCCATCAGAGAAAAATCTTATAATCTGGCCCTACCCAGCTGCCATACATTATACTATGTTCAAATGGTTACAAAAGAAGGGTTATATAAAAGCCGCCCGCGGGCCTTCCGGCCGGATGCCGATTGGAACCTTGCCATATATAGAGGGATTTATTACGGCAGATGCCAATGGTCGAATGGAAATAGATGAACCAGCGGAAGGACAAAGCTGGGTTAATTATAATTTCAGGATATCTGTAGATTATCTCAAAAAGTATATAAGTAATTACGATGAATGGATGGACGAAGTGGAAAAGGAATATCATCATTACGGGTATGAGGGCGAATTTCAGAAATGAGATTTCTAAAATATCTTCAAGAAAAGTATTTGATGTCATTGGACGCGGATCCCTATTTCGAAGAGGAAAGGTTGGCTGTATATGTGAACCCCGATGTGAGAGATATGAACCAGTTCAGATTGAACGGTATGAGATTTATCGCAGACCAGTTCAAGAAAAATCTTTATGTATGGGATGAGGAAGTTGAAATTCATGCGTGGATGATGGCGAGACTTGTCAAGAAAGGCCTTATACCGATTACACACAAGTCGATTGCCGGCCCGTTGTTGACAGGAATGTGTCAGGTAAGCGGGCCAAAGATGATAATAACGGATATATTTGTTGACAAGGATATAAGAGGTAAGGAATGGAATTGGCTCGATCAGTATTTCAGTAACAGAAAGGAAAAACCTTTCCGTAAATAGGGAAGAATATAGATGAGATTTCAGCAGTATCTTATAGAAGAAGAAAAATATATATTGGAGTTGACATATGAAGAATATTGTGGAATACTCGACAATATATATTTGAATGAGGGGGCTATTGATACAGCGAAAAATATAGCATATGGTGTTTTATCCGAAATAAAAAATATAATCAATGAGATTTCAAAACTTGTCAACATAAGTATCGAGGAAATTTTGAAGGCGTTCAAAGACAGGCAGTTTTTCTCTCTTTTGAAAGCATTTCGTTTCAGTTTCAAAAATATGTTCAAAGTATTGGCTTCGCTATCCAATGTGATGAGTGCCTCTTTGTTTGCTGCTTTCAGAGAAATACACAAACTGAAATTATTTCAAAAATTGCTGCCACGATTGATGAAATTTTGAACAAATATCCGGTTTTGAAAAAGCTGGGGGGGCCCCCGATGGCTGCCCTGATGCTGTTTATTTGGATAAATTATACATTTTTATATAGTATGGATTTTGATTATGATGTTGGTGATATTATTGATGCGCTTGCGGGAAGGTATTCAATAGAGGATTTCTTGGGTTCTCCGCGAGCTTTGATGAACATCTCATTATTGTTTGTTGGGTTTTCAACTGGAATTTCTTTTGTATGGATGTCCTCAAAATTGATGAATTTGGTTTTAGGCGTTTTATATACACTTTTTTTCAAATCAGGTAATAGCCAAATACTTTCAAATCTAAAATCTGTAATACAGACGGGTGGATTGGCCAGATGAGTATAAGAAGAAATTTACTTTCCGAAGCAGAGCAGCTCAGACAATGGATGGAATATTATAATTCCGAGCCTATTCTCCGCGGTGCTGTTTCTGTTCTGAAAAAAATAACATCGAAAGGATATGCAGCCTATATTACTGGTGGTGCTGTCAGGGATATTGTTCTTGGAGACAAACCGAAAGATATCGACATCGCGACCAATATGCCGATGGACGAGCTCGCTAAAATCTGGAAAGTATATGACATTGGTAAATCAAAAGAGTTTGGTCTGGTTGTAGTGAGGGAAGGTGGTTTCAGTTATGAAGTGGCACAGTTCCGTGAGGATGGAAAATACAAGGATGGCCGAAGGCCGGACACAATAAAAATCGTAGGTTCATTTGAGGCTGATGCCGCAAGAAGGGATTTCACTATCAACGCAATGGCGGTGGATGCAGATGGAAATATCATAGATTATTTTGACGGAATGAAAGATATAAAGAACAAGGTTATCAGAACGGTTGGAAATCCTCACGACAGATTTGGTGAGGATTATTTGAGGATTATGAGAACCGCACGGTTTGCCTCCCGCCTTGGATTTGCCATAGACCCAAAGACAAAAGAGGCTGCCACAGAGCTGGCAGGAAAGGTGAAAGGTCTGGCCGCCGAGAGAATAAAAGATGAAATCTTCAAAGCCGCGAGTTCCGGTGGTGATAAGTTTGCAAAGTATCTCACCTATCTTGATGAAATGGGCATACTGGAAATTGTTCTACCGGAGATTGCTAAACTGAAAGGTATGCCGCACGTCAAGGAGTTCCATCCTGAAGGTGATGTATGGGAACATATTCTGGCGGCTCTGGAAAACAGCCGGAGTAAAGACCCCCTCGTAAATCTTGCCATTCTTCTCCACGATGTCGGTAAAGGTATTACCCTCGACTACAACGAAAGGGGCCCGATATACTACCAACACGCTGAGGAAGGCGTCAAACTGGTAGATGATATCGCTGACAGATTGAGGCTGAGCAACAAGGAAAGGGATGCAATTCTTTTTGCCGTAGCAAATCATATGAAGTTCCAGAAAATCATCGGTATGAAACCGAGCAAGATTGCCAAACTGGTGGGCGATGAAAACTGGGATGTTCTGGTTGCGGTGGCGAGAGCTGACGAGTTTTCCCGTGGTGAGAAGTTTATGGCGAGAGATGATTTTGAGAAAATTGTTGATCTTGCCGTGGAAATAAAGAAGAAATGGGGCCAGAAAATGGTCAACCACATTATGAAAGTGGTGGACGGCCATAGGGTTATGGAACTGACAGGACTATCCCCCGGCCCACAAGTAGGAAAGATTATCAAGAAGGCGACAGAGTGGGCGATAGACAATAATATCCAAGATCAGGATGAGATTGATAAATATATATTGAAACTTCACGGCGGGGAGAAGAAATGAGCAGGTTTTCCATTTTCGTAAACAATATGAAACTGATGGAGTTTCCGGAGCTGAGACAAGCCTATGATTACGACTGTGGTGCTTCTGTATTGCAATCAATTCTCTTTTATTATGGAGAGGAATATCGCGAATCGGATATTATAGAAGATTTGAAAGTCGATCCAGACATTGGCGCCGAGCCTGCAGATATAATCAGGGTGGCGCGAAAGTACGGTTTGAGGCCTCTGGAAAAAGAGAATATATCTATTGATGAATTGAAGTCATTTGTTGATAGTGGTGTGCCAGTAATGATTATGGTTCAGGCTTGGCCAGATACTCCTGTGGATTGGAATGAAGAATGGGATTGGGCCCATTGGGTTGCCGTAATAGGATATGATGATAAAAGGATTTATTTTGAAGATCCCGCATCATCCAAGAGAACCTATCTGACATATGATGAACTGGATGCAAGATGGCACGCTTATATCGATCAGGAAAATAAATCCTGGCATTATGGTATAATAATGTACGGGAGACAGACAGAATATAGGCATACGAATATGGAGCATATGGACTGATGAGGTTACAACATTATCTTGTAGAAAGCAAACCGATTGGTTCAAAGCAGAAAATGTTCCAGAAGAAGTTTGAGGGATGGTTCAAAACCTTTGATCCTGAAAAACAAGTGATGATAGCTGGTGGTAGGAAAGGAAGATATCCGAATATTGTTCCGAGATATTATTATCATAGACCACCCGGCGGAGAAGAAGTAGGTAGAGGAGCAAAGGCGTACAAGAATAGGAGCGCGGACGGGTCACAAGAGGCGATGGATAGTGATTTCGGTGTCAAGGTTGACAAAGTTATTTGGCTGTCACCAGACCCCTATTCATATGGTAAGAATATGCTGAAAATAGACCTTGCTCAACTTGACCCGATGAATATGAGAACGACGGGTCAGGCCGAAGGAAATGTTTGGCACAAAGGAGATATTCCAGAGAGGGCGATAGTGAGATGAAACTGAAAAATTACATAACGGAAGCAATTTATACTACTCCATTGAAAGACGAGGCGGTGATATTGAAGATGTCGGAGAAGCTTCTCGACTTTCTTGAAAAAAAGGAAAAGAGTTATTCCAATAGTAGCACAAGCCTACAATATAAGGATTATTGGGATGAATATGATGAATACAGTTTGAAGTTTTATAGAGAGGCAATAGGATGTATTCGGGATATAAAAGATCCCCTCGAAAGATTGATCACACTCTATAAAGAAGTTGTTGTAAAAGCAAAAAGAGGAAGAGGTTTGACAGACTGATATGACAAAGTTTGACGAATTTTTTTATAAAGATGTTCTGGTGGAGGCAACGAATAGACTATCACAGACCGACAAAAATATGTTGAAAACATTCATCCGGAGCCCCCGTAATACAACCTACACATTGAAATCATTTTCAAAAGACCATACGGAAGAGGAAAGAAAGATGGAAGTGGTATGGAAACCACCACAAATCCTCTTTTTCTATAACAAAGATTTCTACGATGTCACAAACTATTTTGTAGATTACTGTGATGATACGGGCTTGGAGTTCGAATCCGACTTTGAGCGCCGCACCAACTCACAATATTTTTATATCTGGAAAGAAAAGAAATAATATGTTATTCAAGAACTTTTTACAGGGCAATTTTTTTCAGGGTGAATGGATCTCGTCCGGAAATTTCGAAGGCGTGTTTATAGCCCGCATTTCTCAAAATCAATCACTCATTGCGGGATATAATGACAGAGAAAAGAAATATCTCAAGGTCGAAAATAGCACGATGAAGAAAAGTAAAGGCGGGGATAATGAACTTCTTTCATTTGCAAAAAGACATATTCTCTGGCACCACAAGGAAAAGTTTGATAAGAGAGGAAGCAGAGATAAAGAAATCAAACAAATGACGGAAAAGCAGAAGAACCTTCCTCAAGAATAATATCCTCAACTTTGAAACCCTCGGCGATATAATGACGCTCCCTCTTTATTCCGTGATCCCTCAAATATTTACAGTTGTCGAAAATATCGAATATATATGCCCCGTCCAGTTTGTCGGAATGTTTCCTCAAACTTCTCCCGATTGATTGAAGAACCCTTATCTTGCTTTTGAAGGGGCTGCCGAGGATGACATATTTCAATGAGGGAATGTTGATACCCATTTGAAATATTCCATAGGTCGCAATCAGTATAATGTCATTTCTCTTTTCACATTCCTTTCTCCAATATTCTCTGTCCTCGACTTTTGACTTACCGTACAGAAATACAATTTCCCTGTCATCAATCGGATTTTTTTCGAGGAATTGTTTCAATAGTATTCCTTCTTTTTCTACACGGTGAACCAGTATAAGAATATTTTTATCTACAGACTTGATTATTTCCCTGATGACATCCAATCTGAAACCGTTTCTGAAAACGATATCCTTGATTTCATCGTATGTACCTTTGAAATTTCTCTTGTAATGTATACCAACGAACTTGACATTGCATTTACTTATGTATCCCTCATCCCCAAGTTGTCCTGCCCCGTACTCTCTCAATATCGGCCCAAGATAGGATTTGATGTTCCACATATCAATTTTTGGCGTAGGTAGTGTTCCTGTAAATCCAAGGCGGTAATCCGCATTCGTGCATTTGCTGAGGATTTTTTTGATTTCGTGGGCTCTCGCTCCGTGTGTTTCATCACATATTACACAATCAAAGCCCGGAAGAAGATCGTGGTTTCTACTCAAAGTTTGCCAGGTAGAAATGACAACCCTTTTACCGAACTCCTTGTATTTTTCAAAGACCCTTCCCAAGTCTTTTTCCTTGAAAGAACCGTACTCCAAAAGGTCACCGTAAAATTGTTCTACGAGGGAAATGGTTGGAACAATGATCAGAACTTTCTTTGAAAGGTTGTTTTCAAAGAGAGTTTTTATAATGTAAGATATAATCAGGGATTTTCCGCTTGCCGTTGCAGATCTTATTATTCCTCGCTTGTATTTGAGAGCCGATTTGATACAATCGTCCTGATAATAGTGTGGTTCGAGAGAGAGATTATATTCTGGCTGAATATTGGTTCCACGAAAAAGGTTCAATACATCCTGCTCTATTTTCAATTCGACTTCGGGATAATACTTCTTATGGAACTTTATGAAGTCGGTCAGTAATCCATATGGAATGGTTTTTTTCGAGAGATTTAGCATCGAAACCTTGCCATCCCATCCGCTGTGTGTGAAGGCCGGCATAAATTGGTATCCCTCGACATATGCCGAAAAATGATCTCTCACTTCACGCAGATATTTGTAATCATCCGTATTGATCTGGATGTTCAGAAAATCGTGTTTACAAATTGTGACCATTGGATTATAATAGACCTTGTTTCATACCTTCAACGAAGGCTTTCATTTGCCAACCTTGATTGTTTATGGCATCAGAACACATTTTGTAGAAGTCAACTCTCCATTGTTGTTTTCTCAGTTTTTCCTTTGCTTTCAGGAGGGTGGGGTCTTTTGGAAGATAAAACTTTTCTATTTCGTATTTTGTCAGCTCTTTATCGTAATTGAATTTGTAGAAGTCATATCTTGTACCCTGTATTTTATCTACAACTTCCAACATTTTATCCATCCGGGCCCTTTCCTTGTAATAGAGGTCATTATATTGGAGTAAAAGAAATGGTTGATTTCGGATTTTTTCCTGTATATCGAGTTCTGAAAACTGGACTTGCTTGTCTATCGGGTGTAAATTATATAATTCTTTCCAGATTTTATCCCTTTCTACAACTTCACCTTGGGCCAAATCATTGTTATTATTCATTGAAGATCCTCTTGTATATGTATTTATACTATTATAACATATTGTATTTCAAGTGTAAACTTCTATTTACAATCAAGCCAAATTGTGGTATAATACAGTAGATAAAATGTGGAGGCGTTTTATGAGTATAAACATAAAAGCAATGGCCGTTGTAAAGGATACGGATGGAAGCTGGAACCTTGGAATTTTGAGGAAGAACAAATTCAATTTTTTGAAAAAAATCACCAAGGTTGATGATGTTCCAAATATCAAAAATTATCTTACTCTCAAACAATATTTGAGATTGCAAGGCAGAGCGAGCACCGTTGCAAAGGAAATATTGGACGAGCTTGATGTGGAAAAACTTTTCATTTTACCCAAATCTTATGAAAAGGTCTATCCAATTTCTCTCGAAAAAAATAAGAGCCTCTGTAATCTTTGTAAGCATAATTGTCAAATGTCCAAAGATCAGATAATATATAAGTGTAGCCAATTCGAGCAGGTGAATTGATGGATTCGAGATTTCTTGAAAAAGTCATATTGAAAGGTTGTATGGTTGACAAGGGATTTCTTGCGACTATTACATCCACATTTCGAACAGAGTATTTTGATGATCCCGTAATATCGGAGATTTTCACTTTTCTGAAGTCTCATCTGGAGCAGTATGACAAAATCCCACCGAGGGATGCCATCAGGGGTTCCCTTTCTCATCACGATGATGAGATTCGGGAAATATTCTCCGAGATGGACGCTATTGATTTCGATATCGCGAAGAACTGGGATTATCTTCTCAAGGAATCGAATGAATATCTCAAGGATAAAGCCGTCAAGAGAGCCATTCTCGATTCCGTTGATGTTATCAATAGTGGAAAGATAGAAGAGAGAGGAAAGATAAGAGAACTGGTCGAGGCTGCCCTGGCGAAAGATTTGAGGATAGATATCGGTCTTGACTATTTTGAAATGCTCGGGGAAAGATTGAAGAGGATTTTCACTACATCCTCAAACAGGATAAGAACATATTTTCCCCAATTCGATGAGTATCTCAATGGTGGGTTCCCACCATTTACATTTTCGGTAATTGTGGCCCGTGTTCACGGGTTCAAATCAAATACCCTTGCCAATATTGCTGCCCGCCAAGTTCTTCACGGTCATAATGTATTTCTCTGTACATTGGAAATGTCAGAGGATGCTTTCGCACAAAGATTTGACAGTATCTTCAGTAACCTTGATATCAACAAGATATATACTCTTGAGGCGATGAAGAGCCAATTGATATCCAGATTGAGAAAGATAAAGAGTGAAACCCCTCAACGAGGAAAACTCGTCATCAAACAATTTCCAACCGGCGAGGCCTCTGTTCAGGATATAAAAAGGTTGATAAGGGAATGGATTATCAGGGGTGTGAAACCAGATATCATCTACCTCGACTATATCAATATAATGAAACCCACCTATTCAGGTAAAGACAATCTCTATTCTGATGTCAAGAGGATAGCCGAGGAATGTAGAGCGATGTCATTCCAGTTTGAATGTCCGGTTGTTTCTGTTTCACAATTGAACAGGGAAGGCTCGATGATTGCTTTTGATGAAGTTGATTTTGTCTATATCGCAGAAAGTATGGGGGTTCCGGCAACCGCAGATTTTATGGCAATCTACGGCGTGGATGACGAGAAACTGATTTATGAGAGTGAACTGCATTATAAGATTGTGAAGAACAGGATTGGTGGTCGAGTTGGGGAAGTGGACAAATTTTATTACGATACTCGCACATTGAAGATGTACGATACTTCCGAGCTTGAACTGTGGTTGGAGGACGCGAAGGAAACTGGTGATGAAAGAAAAGCCGTCCTGATTGGTCAGGAAAGAGGCCAGAGGAGCAGGCGATGAAAAAACGATGGTGGGAAAAAAGAGAAAGGAGAAGTTTGAGTATGTGGCCTTTTGTTTTATTGACAATATTTTTGATAACCCTCAAAGTCTTGGGTTTTATTGGGTGGTCTTGGTGGTGGATATTTGCTCCGATTTGGGTTCCGCCCGTTCTTGGTCTTGTGTTTCTCATATTTTGTGCTGTATTGGTGATGATACTTGATGGATAAAAAACAACTACGAATGTTGTCGCTTCTCGACAATATGATCGGGGAGTGTAAAAAATGTTCTCTCTTTCAGAATGGTGGGGCGAAACCCTATTGGGTATCTTCCTCCCGTTTTGCGATAATAGGTGAGGCTCCGGGCTTCGATGAAGTCCGTGAGAACTCACCTTTTGTCGGAAAGGCCGGAAATATCCTTTGGGATGCAATGAAAAGAAACGGCCTTTCCAGAGAGGATTTCCTGATTATCAATTCCGTAAATTGCAGGCCTGTGGTGGGAAATAAGAATGGAAAACCATCGAATGAACAGATGGAACAATGCTGGCCGTGGATAAGAAAATATTTGAAGGTTTTGAAACCGCGGGCCATATTGATTTTGGGTGGGTACGCCCTGTTTACAATTCTGGGCGAAAGTGATATAATGAAACATAGTGGAAAAGAAGTACACAGCAGGGAATTTGATTGCCCCGTGGTGATTTCTGTTCACCCGGCCTTTACGATTTATAATCCGTCGAAGGGCGAACAACTATTGAAAGAGAGTATTGAGAAATTCAGAGGATATAATGATTGAAACATTTTTTGATGTGAAGGAAGATAAAATTGAGGACTGTGATTTCCTTCCATTGTATACGACACTTGAAGTTCCTGATGAATTGAACCCATTGTGGCCAATAGTCAGGGATATGTCTGAAAAGGAATTTGAAAAGTACGCAGAAAAACTGCGTATTTTCTTTTTGGAGAAGTATGAGAAGGAACATTATCCGGTTGGTGCAGGCTCCGCCTCTCTTGAAGAAATAATTACCAGATTGAGAAAGTTTCACGGGCTCAACCCGAATAAACCTGACATATATTTTGAAGAGGATGGCAAGAAAATCCTCAAGGGGTACAACGCCTGGTCAACTGTTATAGACCATTGGTTTCCAGAAATGATGGATGTTCCCATTACCCGTGGAATAAATCAGCAGACACCATCTGTAATAGACTTGTTGAGAGATAAACAAGTCTATATGAAGAAGATGAAGAGGATGTTGTGGAAAGATAAACTCAATGGATGGAGAGACAACCCGAATAAACCCGTCTGGCCCACTCTCAAACAATCAATCAGAATGGGTTCCGGAACACAGCCAGTTTCAAATATAAGATGCCCCGTGGCAAAATGGATATATCAACATTTTATGTTGAAGATGTCTCCCTGTGTAGAGGAGGAAGAGATAATTGTCTTTGACCCGTCAATGGGGTGGGGCGGTAGATTGATTTCATTTCTTTCGGCTTCTTCCCAGCTAAGAAATAAAAGGTGTGTATATATAGGAACAGACCCCAACTCGGCGATATACGAGAGGTATGGGATGATAGAAAAGTTCTGGAAGAAATTCATTGACCCTTCCTGCACCGCCGAAGTGTATCCAATTTGCTCGGGTTCCGAGGATTTTGATAAAACAGACCTATTTGAAAAGTACAAAGGTAAGGCGGTTTTGGCTTATACCTCACCACCATATTTCAATCGGGAAAGATATAGTGATGATGATGCACAGTCATATAAGAAATTCAATTCCTACGAAGCGTGGAAGAATGGTTTCTTGAAAAAGACAATGCAGAATGTCCACGAATTTCTGATGCCCGGTGGTTTCTTTGTCTGGAATATTGCAAACATAAAATTGGCGAAAAATAAATATCTCAAAATGGAAGAGGATTCCGCGTCCTTGGCAGAGAGTGTTGGGTTTCAAAATCGTGATATGATACATATGCTAATGAGATTTACTATAGGACGAGATAACAACCTTGAGGATATCTCTGCCCGTGGTACAATGAATACTGTAAGATGTGAAGGTAGAGTGAACAAATACGAGCCAGTATTTGTATTTCAGAAAAAGAATGGGTGATTTTATGGCAAAAAGAAAAGAGAATATCAGAATTATATTGAATGGAAATTTTTATACCACTTGTGATGACTTGAAATCTGTCCTTTCATCAACACTATCTATCTGGTATCCAAAAATACAATTTGTATCGGCGGAAACTATTCGTCATTGGATACAGGAAACACTTTTGATGGTCGAGGAATTGATGGACGTAAAAGGGGAGGCGCGGGTCAAGAGACAAATAACGAACATCAAGAAATATCTTGACAGGGAATTGACACAACCCCAGCTGGTAAAGTTTTATACGGATATTATTATGGCGGGTGAAGGCCTCTCAACTTTATCAGGTTTTGGTATAGCGAAAACTTCCACGACAGCTGGGAAGAGAAGTGGCAAAGCGACTGCAGGCCTGAATGCCGAGAGGATATCGTTATACGAGATTGAATAATGTTCAAGAATGTATATTACAATACAAAATCATCCACTATTCACCTTTGGGAACAACTCAAAGGTGAAAATTTTTATACAGAAATTCCTTGGGTTCCATATGTGTTTTTCCCGTATGAAAAGGGTGATGTAAAGACAATAGACGGCCAACCCGTTACCAAAAGGCTGTTCCGATCTTATTCGGATTACTTTGCCTACCTGAAGGGCAAGGACAATATATTTGAGGACAGGGTAAGACCCGAAATCCAATTTCTTGCCGAGAGATATTATGGTATACCGGAAAATGAAATTGAGGTTCCAAAACTCAAGAAGTATTTCTTCGATATGGAAGTTGATAACAAAGTTGGGTTTCCTCATCCGGAAGATGCCCGTGACCCGATTTGTCTCACATCCATTTATGATAGTGATACAGATACTACAACTGTATTTGGCTTGAGGGATTACAGGAATGGGAAGTTTTCCAAGGAAAAGTATGTGAGGTATATCAAGTGTGAAAATGAGAAATCCCTCTTGACAAGGGTACTGAATTTCTTCCACAAATTTCCCTGCGATGTTATCTCCGGTTGGTCTATATCAAATTTTGACATTCCTTATCTCATAAACAGGGCCAAAAGAATATTCGATGACCCACGAATGTTTATGAGGATATCCCCAATTAGCGATGTTCAAATATGGGAATCGAAGAGTGGAATGATGAACATAAACATCTCCGGCCTGACCATACTCGATTATATTGACCTTTATAAATGGTATTCCCCCGTAAAACTTGAAAGATATTCTCTCGATTTTGTTTCCAAATATGAATTGGAGAAAGGCAAGGTAGACTATTCACAGTACAAGGATATCAGGGAATTGTGTGAGAAGGATTGGGATTTATTTGTGGATTACAATATAACGGACTCTCTTCGTGTTTTCCAGCTTGACAGAAAATTGAATTACATAGGTCAGGTTCAAGCACTTTCACTTCTCACAAAAAGCCCGATGAAATACTATGATGTGATGACGCAGCTCATTGAAGGCTTGTTGTTGACACATTACAGGAGAAATGGATTGTGTGCCCCGAAATTCATTGGGGGTCAGCAGGAACCATTTGAGGCGGCATATGTCAAGGAACCACAACAAGGTAAATACGAGTGGGTTGTTGATTTGGATATTGCTTCATCTTATCCCACGGCTATAATCACATTGAATATGTCACCGGAAACATATTATGGCAGGGTGCTCGATATGACAGAGGATACCGTCATTCAATATGTGAGACAGAGAAGTTTTCCCGATTTCAATCTTCTCAAGGACGGGAAAAAGATAACATTTTCAGGTAAGAGACTTGAGGCCTTCAATACAGCCATCGAAAAGAAGTTGATAAGTATCGCTCCTTGTGGTTCGGTATTTTCGACAAAGACTCCCGGCGTGCTCGCCCAGATTGAAAAGGATGTTTTCAATAAGAGGCGCGACATCAAGAACAATATGATAAAGATGAAAAAATCTTTATCCGAATTGAGGGATGATAACAAAAAGAGGGCAGACGAGAGGATAAATCAATTCGATTCACTACAGAACGCACTCAAAATCCTACTCAATGCAGTTTTTGGTGTTACGAGTGTTCCCTATTCCCGTTATTTCAATGTGAACATATCAGAGGCAATTACATCCTGTGGTAGACAAACCATCAAGGCCGGGGAGAGGTATGTAAATGATTTCCTGAATAATCCAGATAAAGATGTAAAATTGAAGTCTTTTCTCGAAAAATATAAATAGATTATATAGCATATATACATTTTGGTTTCTTGTATGTCAATAATTTATAAAATTACAAATAAAATAAATGGTAAATTTTATATTGGAAAAACTGTAACAAGCCTCGAAAAAAGAATGTCATCACATAAAAAAGATCGTAGAAATATAACTCCACTTACAAGGGCCATTGATAAGTATGGCTGGGAAAATTTTGATGTTGAAGTCCTTTGGAAAGGGAAAGTTGATGAGCTAAACGAAAAGGAAATTTCCTTTATAAAGGAAACGAGGGCAATAGAATTGGGATATAATTGTACTGAAGGCGGTGATGGTTGGATGCCGGGCGAAAGGCACCCATTTTTCGGTAAATCACGGCCCGATGATGTGAAGAAAAAAATTAGCGAAACAAAGAAGAGGGGCCCCCACCCAACGAGGGGTAAAAAATTACCCCAATGGTGGATAGATAAATGCAAGCCAGGATGTGGGGAATTACATTGGAATAGTAAAAAGTATATCATCATTTCACCGGCCGGCATTGAATATAGAATAAAAGGATTGATAGATTTTTGTAAAAAACATAACTTACAACAAACCTTGATGTCCTCGGTTGCTGTGGGAAAGAGAAAACATCACAGGGGTTGGAAATGTTTTTATGATAAAGAAAACTGATTATGTTTTATACGCTGATACTGATTCCCTGTTTATTTCGACGGGCAAATTCCTTTCTGATAATGGAATTGATGTATCGAGATATAGTGATGATGTTGCTATAAAGATGATACTTGAACTGGGCTCGATTATAGAAAATTATGTGAACGAGACTTGTTATCGGGAAGTCCAGAGGAAAATGTATAACTCCGCAGTTACCGATTTCAGGATAAAGTTCAAACAGGAAATCGTGGCTAAGACAGCTCTCTTCGTGAAGAAGAAGAAGTATGGTTACTGGTCTGTCAATGAAGAGGGTGCCCCAGTTGACAAGATAAAGGTTACTGGTCTGGAAATTATCCGGTCTGACACACCGGAGGCCATCAGGCCGAGATTGAAAGATGTGATGGAGATGATCCTCCGCGGCGAAACGGATGAGAACATCCTGAAAAAGATAGAGCAGTACAAGAAGGAATTGAAGGGGGTTTATCCGGAAGAGATTTCAGTCAACATCGGAGCAAGTGATATAGAGAAATTTGTGAAAGCAGATGGAGAGATTGAGAAGGGAACTCCATTCCATTTGAGAGGCATAAATAATTACAGGAAATTACTCAAGCACCTCAAACTTGAAAAAAAGTATGAGGACATTTATAGCGGGGCAAAGGCCAAGGTTGTGTATCTCAAGAGAAATGCCTTGGGTCTGGATGTCATATCCTTTTTGAGATGGCCCCACGAATTTGACAAGGTTGTCCAGATAGATTACGACAAAATGCTGGATAAATACTTCTTGTCCAAGATTGAGATTTTACTGGAACCTATGAATAAAAAGGAATTACTTTCTGGCTCAGCTGGTGAGGGCTTGAATTTATTTTTTGGTGAGTAGAGATGAAGAGGAAAACAAAGAAAGAATCACAGGAAGTTCATTTTATTATTGATCCACAGGAGATAATGAAGGAGATGGGGCCCCCGAAAACAGCCAAGAGAATGGACAGGATTATCTATATCGTGGGGAACCTTGACGAAAATCTGGCAAAAGATATAAATGAAAGATTGTTGGATTATCAATCTGATGCCCCATTGAAAGAGATTACATTGATACTTGACTGTTACGGTGGTGAAGTTGATAGTATGTTTTCCGTAACGGATATGATGAACATCATTGTATCCCCTATCAGGACAATCTGTATAGGAAAAGCAATGTCGGCGGCCGCCTTTATTTTCATAAACGGTAAGAAGGGAAGAAGGTTTATGACCCCACATTCCAGATTGATGTTCCATCAGATAAGTTCCTGGCACGGGGGAACACTTGCCGATGTGGTCATTGATACAGAAGAGATAAAGTTTCTACAGGGCCAGATGATTGAGGAAATTGCTTCAAGATGTAAATTGTCGGCAGAAGATGTTACGAAACTGATTGACAGGAATAAATATCTGCGTCCGGAGGAAGCAATAAAACTTGGAATGTGTGACGGTATTGTGAAAAGGTTGAGCTAATCTTTCGTGAACACATGCTTTCTGCGAGGATTGATTATCAGATTTGCCTTACGAATGAAGTTTCTATTCATCAATAGATAAGTCTTTCTGTCACCCCTGTAATTCAGGGCAAATCTCATCCTGTAAGTTTCACCTCTGAATTTGACATCCAACCAGATTACCGGCCTGTCTACTGTTCCAGTTTTCAGTCCACCAACCTTGATGGTTCTTTCACTTTCAAGTTCACTTGTGATTTCCTTTCCGTTGAATAGCCAAGTAACTTTATTTCCATCCACCTCATATTCCTCGGCGTGAATGACACAGAAAGAGCCGTTACCTGTATCAAGTTTGGCTTCTACGGGCCCGATGCCTTCCAGTTCCATTGTCTCAAGGTAGCCACACTCTATTGGCCTTCTCGACCAGTTTCTTTTGTCCAGAAGGTAATTGACCACCTTTGTTACAACCGATTTTCCCGTGGCCTTTTCAATCCCCTCTGTGCCGGGCGATGAATTGACTTCGAGGACAAAAAGCTTTTTGTCCTTCTTGTTTCTCATTATATCGACACCACACCAAGTCGCCCCCACGGCTTTCGAGGCCGCGATGGCGAGTTCAATTTCGTCATCCTGTAACTCCACTTTTTCGACTTTACCGCCGAGAGAATAGTTGGAGCGGAAATCTCCCTTTATTTTTTTCCTCTTCATTGCCGCGATGACTTTATCTCCAAGAACGTGAACACGGAGATCATAGTCAGCCTCAAGAAATCTCTGCATAATGATTTCAACACTATGATTTATTTTCCAGATGGCTTGCAGGGTTGATTTCAATCCTTCCCAGCTGTCTGCGACAAATACACCGACGCCTTTTGAGCCAGTCAATGTCTTGAGAATGACAGGGAACCTTCTTCCCATTTTCTTGAACGCGATTTCCAGACCCTTTTCGTTATTGACAATGGCTGTTTTGGGCGTTGACACTCCCGCATCCGCAAGTACGAGAGCTGTTCTGTACTTGTCAGCACATTGTTCAAGTGTCAATCTGTGATTTACACAAAAGATATTATGTCTCTCGATTTGGGAAAGAAGGTCAAGGCTTGATTGTGACTTGGTGACGCTTCCTCTCACGATAACAACCGTGTCTTGAGAATTGATTTCGAAACCCTTATCATCTTCAATATTGTGGATATAAACTTTTCCGTTCTTTCTGGAAATATATCCATCCTCAGCAAATACGACATAACAGGGCACACCTTTTTTATCACAAGTTTCCTTGATAACTCTGGCCGTCCTGATCAGTTCATTTTCACCATTTGGTTTTCTGCCAGTAAGAACTACAAATCTTACTTTGTCTATATTCTGTTCAATCAGATATTGAATGAGATGTGCCATTTTGGAATAATTCCTTCATCCTTTTTTTGCGTCTGCGCCAATTTTTGGTGGCTTCCCTTCTTGTCATACCGTAATCGTGCTTTACAGGATCCTGTAATATTTGTTTTGTTGTGGGTGACCCACCAGCCGAACCCCAACCACCAGGCATCCCGATACTGGCTTCCTGCTCCTCGACTTTTTTCCTTTTCTTTTTCCATCTTCTCCAATTTTTGGTGGCTTCCCTTCTGGTAATTCCAATACCGAGCCTGACAGGATATTGGGCGATACTTGCGGTTGTAGTCGCACCAACCATACCGCCATCCTGTTCCTCAATACTCTTCAAGAAATTCAACAACCTCATCTTATCTTCCTCCGGGCGATGGTGGATATATATTGGATGGTCTTGTGGTGATTATCTCTTTTACAGCCCCCTCAATTGCATTTCTGACAGAAACATCGGTTGCACTTTTTACAAAATAAAAAACACCCAGTAGCAATGCAAAGGAAACGATGACAACTGTTATCATCGTCTTTATTTTTGATGATATATCGTCTACCTTTTTTTCTATACCATCAACTTTCTTTTCTATAATTTCTATTTTATTTATGGAATCTTCTTCATCCTCAACTTTCCTTCCTACACCATTTACTCTTGTTCCCAGTATTTCCTCTGTTTTCTCTATTTTCTGAATCAGATATTTTAATCTCTCACTCTCCTTTCCATCAAGACCTTTTATCTCATCTATAAGGTCTTTTTTTGTTGCGAGAGAAGATTGAACCTTGGTAATTTCATTGATCGCATCACCAAGTTTCTGAATGGAAGATGTATTGGTGTCAGCAGAACTTTTTATCTGGTCAAATAATAGCTTGACTATTGTTTCGGGAATTAATCTTTCTTCGGACATTAAAATATTAGCTCCTCTTTCTTACTTTCCAATGGGGTTATTACACCGTTGCTTAGCTGTAGATTTTTTAATATTGTTATTGATTGGGATATTTTGATGGATAGCTCTTTGTGTTTCTCTTCGTTTTCTTTTTTCCAGCTTTCTATTTCTTCTTCAACGGTCTTTTTTAGGCGGTTAATTTCTACATCTCTCTCCTCAGTAATTTTTATTTTCTTCGTTATATCTCTGGCACTCCCTATAGTTCCTATAAGTCTATTTTTATCATCAAAGAAGGGCATCTTGCATATTTTCAACCAAATGGTTTCTCCGGTGGGTATTTTTACACTATCTACATATTCTTGCGTTCCAAGTTCCTTTACTCTATCATCAGAAACTTCAAATTTTGTTTCACCAAACAAGTCAGAGGATTTTATTCCTCTTATGTCTTTATCCGATATCTGTAAAACATCCATAAACTTCTTATTTGCAAACAGATATCTATTGTTTATATCCTTTGCCCAGACCAATTCCGGTATATGATCAATAAGTTTACTTGAGAGATTAACCATTTTTCTTGTGTCAACCACATCAGTAACATCCCTTATAGATTCAACGGCACCGATGATATCCCCCTCAGCGTCTTTTATGGGGGATGCCATACCCCACATATATCTATTCAGATATGGGATATATATATACCCCTCAACTGTTCCGTCGCTTTTTCTGCAAAACTTGTCATATGTATTTTCTGTTTCCGTATCCTCGGAAAATACCAGATCAATGAGAAGTTTCCTGTCATAACCGTAAAATGGCGTCGAATATGCTTCTCTACCAAGACCCATTACATCTGTTTTCCTTTTTCCGGCAAATATTTCCATCTGCTTGTTCCACGCAATGACTTTGCCGTCCAAATCAATCGCGAAAATGATATCAGGTAGGAAATCAATAACATAGTTCAAATAATCTACGGTTTTCTGACAAATATCGTTTCCCATAAACCTCCACCGCCCGAATGACGAATATTCAGTATTATTTATAGGAAAGACAGTAAATAAATATAAATACTATTGACAAAGTATGGGGGTGGATTATATGCCAGAGATAAATGTGAAAAATATACTTATAACAATGGGTATTATTCTTGGTCTTGTAAGTTCACTTTTTGGTCTTGATAGCAGATATGCGAGGAGTAAAGAACTGGCGCAAATGGAGCAGCAAACAGTTCAAACCTTTCAGCAATTCAAACAGGATTATCAAAGAGACAGATTGCAACAGAGATACACGACCCTTACAGATCAGATGGTCAATCTCAAAATCCTGATGAAGAAATATCCAAGTGATCAGGATTTACGGGAAGATTATAACAATGTTATCAGAGAACGAGAGAAAGTAAAGGAACAGCTAGATAAAACGGGAGGAATACAATGAAACGCGACCTTTTAGAAAGAATTGACCTTTTCCTTGTCAATGAGAAATTATGGTCAGGTGAGGTGTCAACCAAATGGGAGCCACCGGAAGGTCTTTTCACATCGAGCGCCGAGAACATCGCGAAAGTTCTTCATTCGCAGAGTGATGATTTGAAACAGGCTATGAGCAGGCTCAATTTTTATATCAATAGGGCCGGTGACAAGATTTCCGATGCCAGGAAAAGTGCCCTTGAGCACGCGAAAGACCTTTTGAGGAAAAAATTCGGCAAAGAAAAGAAAGAAGAGGATTAATATGGGAAAAATTATAAAAGACAGGGATGTTCTGACAGAGGCCTCTGCGCCAGGCTTGGCACATTTGAAGCAGATGGCCCCGAATTTCGTGAGAGTAAATGTCGGGGAAACCGTACTGTATTTTTCATACGAGACACTTGTAGCGTTTGAAGCAAACGACAGAACATATGCCACGGCGGAAAAATATAGTCGGACAACCTCAAAACATATAAATCTGGTCAATGTAGATGAATATCTGGAACCAGATGAATTTGAAAAGATGGCAAGAAAAGAGCTGGGTAAATTTGGAGGATAATATGCCGAAACCGGAAGCAGGAGAAAAAAAAGACGAATATATTGCCCGTTGTATTCCAATTCTGAAAGGTGAAGGCCACGAGCAGGACGAGGCCGCGGCAATTTGTTATTCAATGTGGGAACAGAATACAGAAAAGAATGAGAGTATAGACAGGCTAATTGACAAATATCTTGTCTCTGAGCATTTTATGTCTCAGCGCGGCCCAGCCCATCGCTGGCCCGGACAGCCCGGTTCTGGTTCTTCAAGAAGAATGACAGGCCCACCCACTAATATGAAGTGTATGGAATGTGGTAAGACATTCAAGAAAAAAATTGGGCCAAGTACCTACGAAGTAAAATGCCCGAAATGTGGGTCATATGATACGGAGCCGGCATAATGAAATTTAAAAATTATTTGACCGAGGCGATAAATTATAGACAGGAAGCAGAAAATCTTCTTGCCGAATATGGAGAAGATGGGGCCTATGATTTTATTCTGAACCAAATGGTGATGAATAGAGGTGGAGATGGTTGGATTGACTGGCATAAGATCGGCCTTGCATTCGATAAACTGACGAGATAAATTGGGGGAAATAATGAAATTCAAAGATTATCTGAAAGAAGAAGAGCAAAAACCATTTGATGTGAGAGATATTGAAGATGAAACTGTTGAAAATAATTATTTCCGAAAAGTTCTGTATACAGGAAAACATCTTCAACTTGTTCTGATGGCCATTGAGCCCAATAGTGAAATCGGGAATGAGGTTCACAATGATACAGACCAGTTCTTCCGTATTGATGAGGGAGAGGGAAAAGTAGTTGTAAATAATAAAGAGGAAATCCCGATAAAAGATGGCAGTTCAATTCTTATCAGACAGGGAACATATCACAATGTTGTGAATACATCCTCCACGAAGAAATTGAAGCTTTACAGTTTATATGCTCCTCCACATCATCCGCCTGGAACGGTTCACAAGACCAAGGAAGAAGCGGAAGAGTATGAAAAGGAAGAAAAATGAGACTTTACGAATTTCTCTCTGAAGATGATACACAGACAATAAATGCGAGAATAAGGTTAAAAAAACAGATACAGGATTTGGAAAAACAAATCCAGAGCACGGAAGATAAAAGTACAAAAGAAGCATTGAGGAAAAGAAAAGAAGCGCTCCAAAAATCATTGGAACGGTACAGGGATACATATAGGGATTAGTTTTGTTCATAAAACATCATATTACAGATAAGACTTCGACATTTCAACCCAAATTTCCGGAGAAGTACAAGGGTAAATGGCCGATACTTATAAGAAGTGAATGGGAAAGGAAATTCGCCCAATGGTGTGATGTAAATCCAAGCGTTATAACTTGGGCTTCGGAGGGGATCGAGATACCGTATTTCGACCCGGTAAACAAGAAGCACAGACGATATTATCCGGATTTTATGCTAAGAGTTCTGGATAAAAACAAAAAGGAAGTTATCTATGTTGTTGAAATAAAGCCTCACAGGGAAACCATTCCCCCAAAGAGCAAGGGCAATAAATCTGTCAAGACAAAAATATATGAACAGATAACCTACTCAAGAAATCAGGCCAAATGGTCTGCCGCCTCGGAGTTCTGTAGAAAACGGGGTTACGAGTTTAAAATATTTACTGAAAAGGAATTGTTTGGTAGGTAAAAATGCCACAATTGAACAAAATATATAGTGTAAGGGAAGGAAGGGTTTCTTTCAAATCGGGTCACATTTACAGGTTCAAATATCTGAATTATGAAAATGATCCCGAACCAACCATAATCTGTATCAACGCTATTCGTGGTATTCATCCCAAGACGAGAAAGATGCACAATTATATTCAGGGCATCAATTTTACCTATATCCCTCGAAACCAGAGGAAGATTTTTGCCAAGGTGTGGATGGACACATTGGAGAAAAATCACGGCCACATTCTTCTGACTTGGAAATTGATAAAGAAGAGATGGCCTTGGATGGTGATAGCCATAAGGAGATACATTCTCGGCGCGGGGTATATCAGGGATGCCAAGGAATTTCGTGGTGATGAAATGCAGGTCGCCATCATCGGAACTTGGCGAAAAGATTTTTCATCGAGAATAACAAGAGCCAAACAGAAAGGAATGAAGTGGCTCAAAGCAGAACAAAGAAGATTTGGGTTATAACGGAGGAGAAATATGGAAAGAGATTTTTCAATGACGGGAGTATATGGGCCAACAATGCGTGTTGCTTCTACGGATACGGCAACAGCTTTCCCATCCGCGGCAATTGTTGACGGAGATGGCAATCCATCTGTATCGGTTCTCATTACCTGTGAAACCGCAAGTATAAGAATTGCATGGAAGGAAACACCCACACAGGGAGCGAGTGGTATAGGACACATTATGTCAGACGGTGATGCCTTCAGGGTCGTTGGTAGAGACAATATACTCAATTTCAGATATATTAGTGCCGCAAGTGGTGTGCCAGGTGCATTTGTGATTACGCCCGAATTTTAACGGAGGATTAGAAATATGAATTTTGGAACACCTTTTGGTAAATCATTAGCTGGTGGCGGGGCCGCTTTTCCGGCCGATGCACCAGGCTATTTATTCAACGATGGTTTGGGTGGATTATCTTGGGATGCCGCCGCAACACCAGAGGCCGCCGGAGCAGATAAACAAATCCAGTTCAATGATGTTGGCACGATGGGTGCGAATGAGAATCTGATATTTGATAAATCTACCAATACGCTTTCTATTTCAGGAAATAGCTACAACATCTATTCTGCCGGTGCAAATTCAAAGAACTACTTCCAAGGTAATGTTGAAATTGATGGCGATTTGGATGTCTCAACTGGTTTCATTTCAATTTCAGGTAGTGACAATCAGGTTCTTTTCAATGATTCTGGCGTTATTGGTGGTAGCAACAACTTTACTTATGACAACATACTTGGCAGGCTCGCGCTAAGCTGGAGTGGTGTAACCGGATTTATGGACTATCCCAAAGTCTTTGTGATCAACGCCACAAGAACTGGTGGTGGTGGTGAAGGTGATCCTGAAGAGGGAGATGGCTGGGATGGTATTACTGCTCTGGAAATAAACACAAACGCTCTTTGTTCGGATACAAATCAAACCGGACTTAAAATTAATTCAACGATGACGGATTTACCACTCTCTGTCACGGGGGATAATAATAATAAAATAACTGCGGCTTCCTTTTCTGGCGAAATGACGAATTGTGAAGGTGGCGGTATTTCCGGATTAGATGTTTACTGTTCAACAGTTAATTCTTCCGGTTCCCTGGCCATGGCGGGCCTCTTCGCCGATGTTGTTGCTGTAAGAAATGAAAGCAGGGTATTTCTGCGTGGCCTCGGAGCCACTATTATTGCTGAAGATTCAGATTCTTACGTAAATGTACTTCGGGGCGATATTATGTCATATGCATTGACCAAAAATATTGATTCTACCGAATTTAGTGGCAATAGTTTTTCTTATGATATTGCTGCAGTCGATTCTTATACCCACGAAGTAGACATACTTGGTTTCAGGGTGGGGGGTTTTTTGCACACACCACCACAAGAAACAGAAAATGGTGGCATAATTACTATTCCGCATTTTGTGGGATTTTCTGCGGGCCTCGGTGAAGTGTGGCCCGAAGGCGGCGGTTCCATTTCTGTAACAGATATGGCGATTTTCCAAGCGGCGCCTGATGATACACTACTCTATGGTATGGATGGTACAATTGCCATCGGTTCATATTACGGGCTTCGTCTGTATGCTCCAATGGCTATAGCAGAACCCGGTTCTACAGTATCAATTACCAATGTTTACGGAATCTATGTTGAAGACCATTATACATTCCACGAATCAGTAACAGTTGGCCCAAATAGATATAATATTTACTCCGCCGGCGTAAACACAACTAATGTGTTTGAGGGTACAATTCGTTCATACCGTTCTGCAAATGATGCAACAGCAAACCTACTTGAGTTCAGAAAAACCAGAGGTTCATCTGCTGGCCAAGACGGTGATGATATTGGCACCATTTCCTTCAAATCTAACGATGACAATGCTACTCCACAATTGACAGAGTACGCGAAGATTCTCGCAGAAATTGGCGATGCCTCAGATACTACGGAAGATGGTGCCCTATCTTTCCACGCGTATCAGGCCGGAACTTCCAGAAAGTTTATGGAAATTGGTTATACACAAACCAAGTCCGGTATTGCTGTCAGGTCTGACAACTGGTACAGGGGATTTTATGTAGTCGATGATATTGACAGTCCATCAGGTAGATTGCTATTATGGCAAAATGGTAGTTCGTGGGCAGGTATTCATTCACAAACAAGCGCGTGGGATGTCGGGATGCTTGTTCTCGGTGGTTATCCGGATGCTACTTATGGACATTTGATGATCCGTGGTGGATTTGGTCAGGTATGTCTCGGTGATACTGCTGTCGCTCTTGTCGGTGCGAGCGGTACAAATACACTTTCAATTCAAAATGGAACAGCCCCTTCAGCCGTAGTAACAGATTGTGCCCAGATATTTGTCAATGACTATACCGGCGGCGATGCCAGACTTTATATTATGTCCGAAGCCAATTTGAACAAGACAATTATCGGACAAGGTGGCGTTGAGTGTCTTGATGTTATAAATGATGCCAATGCTCTGAATGCTCTGGTATTCAAGAAGAACCGTGGTGGAACTGGTGGTGCTGGACAAATTGGTGACGAGATGGGTGTGGTTTCTTTCCAATCTTACAATAGTGCAGGAACACCACAACTTGTAGAGTATGCAAATCTCACAGGAAAGATTGCTGACGAAACTGAAAATGAAGAGTGCGGACTGATCACATATAGTGCCGTAATAAGTGGTGGTGGTTATGAAGGTAATCTACCGATGGTATATACAAAGACCGATGCTGGAGATTTGACAGATGCCTTCGAAGGTATGATTTGTATCAATACAGCTGACAACACATTGAAGATGTACGCGGAAGGTGCGTGGAGACAATTAGCAAGTTGGTAATGGAGGTAATTCAAAATGCCTAAGATATACGATCTCGATGCAAGAGGAAAAGCAAAATTAGAATCTATGACATTCCCGGCAAGTGCTGTGGGATACTTGTATTGTGATGCAAATGGAATAATGTCTTGGGATGCCGAGGCCACACCGGAGGCAGCCGGTAGTGATAAGCAAATCCAGTTCAATGATGTTGGCACGATGGGGGCAAATGAGAATCTGACATTTGATAAATCTACTAATGTGCTTTCAGTTACCAACATTTCTACAACTGGAAGCATTACAATTTCTGGTTCCGATACACAGGTATTGTTCAATGATTCAGGTGTTATTGGTGGAGATGATGATTTCACCTACGAACTTAATGACCCACTTATCACAGCGAAGAAAGTTGCTTTGACTTGGAGTGGTGAGACAGGTATGAATGAAGAATTTGAAACGCCGGAACCACTTCTTCTGGATATTTCCGCAACACGAACAGGAAGTATTCCTTTTGTTGCTCCGTGGGAAGAAACATTTTATTTTGGTGCTCTCAAAGCCATAAAAATAGCGACAAGTGCAACTACTGGATATGATACAGACCCACATATCGCACTTGAAGTAAGTTCAAGAACGGAAAATGCAAGTGGTGGTGAGCTCTCTGGAACATCACAAACAGCCGTCGATATATCAAGCTACTCTTCCGATAGTGCATTATCCAGAGCTATTGGTCTAAGCTCATATGCTCAGATTGGTAATTGTTATAAAAACACTCACGATGTGGTTCCTCATGCAATCGGAGCCGTTATCAGCTCTCGGCTTGCTTGCTGGACAGAATTAAATTGTATTGGCGATGTGACGGGAATTGATGTAAATGCGGGTGGAGGAATACAACCCTTTGAAATAGAGGATCTTGTACTGACATCATCCGATATAATAGGTATAAAAATTCACAATACTTTGGACTCAACGATTTCATCGTATGGTGGTAGTTTTGTTATAAGTAGATTGAAGGGAATTGATATTTCAAATGTGATTACAGTTCAAGAAAATGTGCCAGGCTATTCCGATGGTTCTATGACGATTGACGAAACATATGGAATATATATAGGACAGACAACGGGATATATTCCAATATTACCAACACTCACAGATTGGCATGGTTTGTATATTGATGACCAAACAAAAATGGTTGATGGGAATACTGGCGACCCGATGGCTAATCCTGCCAGCAATATTTACAATCTCTACTCCGCCGGCGCAAATTCAAAGAACAAGTTTGAAGGCTCGATTGAGACAGCGATAACAAACAGACAGGTGCTTTATAGCTCAAATGGAGTATTGACAGGATCATCTGAATTTCGATTTTTTGAAAACAACCGTCTGGTGCTCGACCTTTATTCTGATAAAGACTGCGGTGGAATTATAACATATTCGAATATTCTTAGTGCCGCCTTTGCTCCCCTTCCCGGCCAACAAGGTTGGATTTATGGTGGGGCCCTCTCGTCCTGGCTTTGTTCAGATAATGGTGCAATTACTGGTAGTTTTATCCAGCCATTCGGTATTATTGCCGGAGCAGACTTCTGGGCTACAAATTATGATATCAATAAGATTGGTTATACTTCTGCAGCAAATTTTGTTATTGGTACAATAACCGCCGAGGCCGGCCGGACACTCGCCATAGGTGAAATAAATGGAGTAATGATATACATCCAACCTCAAGATTATTGGGGGGATGGAACAGTAACGATAGAAAATGCCTACGGCCTCTATATTTGGGATGTAAGTAATACAGGAGCTACGGGGGATAATTTCAACATCTACTCTCTCGGTGCGAATAGCAAGAATGTATTTGAGGGTAGTGTGACAGTCGGTGGTGACTTGGATGTTTCAACTGGTTTCATTTCAATTTCTGGTTCTGACAATCAGGTATTGTTCAATGATGCTGGAGTGATTGGTGGAACAAATAATTTCACCTATGACAATATACTGGGTAAATTGGCATTAAGCTGGAGTGGTGCAACGGGAGAGTCTGAAAACCGTGAAATTTTTGCTCTTAGTGCTACAAGAACTGGTGGCGGGGGTATTGACCACGGTGGCTATAGTGACGAACTGTGCGCACTTAGTATTACAACTGAAGCCACTACACCGGATACAACTCAATATGGCATAAAAATAACTTCATCTGCTGACGGTCAGGGAGTTGGAGAAAACGAAGAAAGTAAACTCTATGGTATTTATTCCCATTGTGGATTGAATAATTGTATAAATCCGAGTGCTTGTGCTGGTTATTTTTCCACCAGCGTAAGAGATTGTACTTATGGTAGTAATTGGAATAGTGCTTTAGAGGCGTCAGTAAATGTATCTGCGCGTTTTGACGATTGTACCTCTGATGGAGAGGGCCTTGGTGTGGGTTGTGGTATGACAGCTTATAGTAATAATACTCTGACTGCATCTCTCTTAAAAGGTTCTCGTTATGTATTTGACATAGGCGCCATCTACGGCGGCGTGATTAATTTAACCGAAGCAGCCTTTATTACTACGGAAGCACTATTAGAGTGTGGTAGTGATGCTTCTAATGCGGTTACTATTGGAACATTTTATGGAATTAAAGTTTGTGCTCCAGAATTATGGTTTTGGGAGGGGCCCCCGATAAACAGTACATATACAGTTTCTAATCTGTACGGTATTTATATTGAAGATCACACCGCAATTCCCTGCCCTATGGGCGGTACATTGTTGGGATCGGTTAGATACAATCTCTATTCTGCCGGTTATAGTTCAAAGAACTTGTTCCAAGGAACACTTTACCTTGAGAAGAATATCGGTGGAGCCAAAACATTTGAGGTTGTCGGTGTAATTACCAAGACGGATACTGGTGACCCGGCTTATGGTTATGAGGGATTAATTTGTATCAATACTTTTGATAATACTGTCAAAGTGTACGGTGATGGCGGGTGGAGAACAATTGCTTCGGGTTGGTAAAAGGATATAAATAACATAGATATTTTCATAAATATCTATTGAATAAAACTGTAGGAGGTTTTTTATGGTTATCAAAAATTCGGTGTTGGAAGCGTTGTCAAGGACGGACATTCTCGTAAATCTTATCAAATCAAGAGAGCTTCCGGTGAAAACAAGTTATCAGATTGCGAAGCTCACAAAGGCTCTGGACGAGCAGTTCAGGCTCTATAGTGAGGCGAAACAGAGGGTTATCGAGAACCATTGTGCTAAGGACGATAACGGAAAACCAAAAATTGAAAATAATCAGTATAGTGTTCCACCGGAAAACATCCAAGACTTCAACAAGGATATGATTGACTTGCTGGATATTGATGTTGAACTCGGTCTGGACAAGATAAAAATAAAACTGGACAGTTTGCCAGCGGGAGTTCTCGCTCCGGCTGATTTCCCGTTTCTGGAAAACTTTATAGAATTTGAGGAATGAGCCAAACTTACCTTACGGTAAATCAAAACGAGACAAGAGCTATAGAGATACTTGTGAGGGATCAGAATGATGACCCCGTATTTCCTGATGCGGCTTACGCGAAAGTTGTGGACATTTATACTGGTCGTACCGTCTGGACGGAAGGCCAGGCTATGGTAGATGGTTACAAGATATACTTTTTACTTACTCCGATTGTAACAGCAACTCCCAGCGAGTACGATGTTATTTGGAGAATTGTAAAAACAGCTACGAGCACCTATACCTTTTATCACAAGACAAGGGTGGTGGTAAATGAGCTATAACTTTTTTTATACATTTGAGAATGTCTCATTGTGTTTGAATTACGAAATAAGAAGCTTCGATGACAACCATCCAATGTATAAAGTATTGGTGGATTTCATTAGCGCTCAGGGAATTGGGGATATATTCTAATGGCAAGATATCATTTTATTGGTAGGTCGAGAGATAGTTACGGAAATGTATTGGAAGGAGTTGATGTTTCCGTATACTTGGCCGGAACCACGACAGCGGCCAAGGTCTATCTCGAGCAAACTGGTGGAACGGCAATTCAAATTGCTCCACAACTGGAATCCGATGCTTACGGCCTTTTCAATTTCTATGTAGATGATGGTGATTATGTCACCACACAGAAATTCGATATTGTCGTTGGTGAAACCCGTTATGAGAATATTGATATTTTCAGGCGGGGTATTGATGGGTCATCAGGAACATCAGGAACATCAGGAACATCCGGTGCTATGGGTCTTACAGGCCCAGCTGGCACCTCGGGCAGTTCCGGTACTTCCGGCGAAACAACATACCCCGGCGGGTATCTCTTTACTCAATCTGTCGCTTCTTCTGCCTGGTCTGTAACACACAATCTCGGTGATAAATATGTTGTTGTCGAGGTTTCAGACGATAGCGACCTTTTTATTATTCCTTCTGAAATTCAGTATATTGACAGTAACAATCTTGTAATTACATTTCCATCAGATATTGCTGGCCAAGCCAAGATTGTTGCGGGCTCCGGTACAAGTGGAAGCTCCGGTACATCAGGTGATGGAACATCCGGTTCATCCGGTACAAGTGGCAGTTCCGGTACATCAGGTATAGATGGAACATCCGGCTCATCAGGAACTTCCGGCGAAACTACATTCCCGGGCGGATATCTTCATACACAATCAGTACCATCCTCAGCGTGGTATGTCACACATAACCTCGGAGAGCAGTATGTAATTGTCGAAGTGGCTGATGAAGATGATATGTATATCATCCCATCCGGTATACTTTTTGAGGACAGTAACAATCTCTGGATTACATTCTCTGAAGAAGTTTCTGGTCACGCAAGAATTATTGCGGGAACAGGAACATCGGGTGTATCTGCTATCGGTGGTGCGTTTACTTATACACAATCAGTACCGTCTACTGGATGGTCTATCTATCACGGCCTTGGAGTACAACCAGTTGCCGTAGCAGTAATGAACGGCGATGGGTATGGTATTGAGCCCGGAGATGTTCTCTATGTCGATGATGACAATGTAATATTGACATTCGATATTCCAGTTTCGGGAAGCGCGACTTTCGTAAGTGGTGGTGGTGCAGTAGGAACTTCCGGCACTTCAGGAACATCGGGAACAGCCGGAACAAGTGGAACATCTGGAAGCTCAGGAACATCAGGTTCGTCCGGTTCAAGCGGTTCAAGTGGAACTTCAGGAACATCGGGCCTTGCCGGTTCTGCGGGAACATCGGGCTCATCAGGTACTTCCGGTGCTGATGGTTTGTTCGGTGGAGCAAGCGCCCTTTACTCATTCAATTCGTCAACATCCGATGCAGACCCAACATCCGGTAAACTCCTCTTCAATAATACGGCTTATACATCTGTATCCCGTATCAATGTAAGTTTTTGGGATGATAATGGTGCAAATCTTGAAGATTGGCTTGATATTTTTACACTATCAAACAACAATTCACTTATCAAGATTTTTTCAGAAGCCAATCCAACGAAGTTTGTTCTTTACAACATAACTGGATTGACAGCCCGCTCAGGGTACAAGAGATTTTGGGTATCCTGTGTTGGTTTCAGCGGTGCTCTTTTCAGCTCCGGTGAGAAAATCGTTCTCACGATGACACCAACCGGAGATGATGGAACCTCTGGAACATCGGGTACGAGTGGAACAAGTGGATCAAGTGGTTCAAGTGGAACCTCTGGTACATCGGGAATGAGCGGAAGTTCCGGTACTTCAGGAACTTCAGGAACTTCTGGAACTTCTGGAACGGCGGGAACGAGTGGTAGTTCCGGTTCAAGTGGTAGTTCCGGTTCAAGTGGCTCTTCCGGCAGTAGTGGTTCATCGGGAAGCTCGGGTTCTTCCGGTACATCAGGTTGGGGAACATCAGGAAGTTCTGGAACCTCTGGTATAGACGGAACCTCTGGTATTTCCGGTTCATCCGGTTCAAGTGGAAGCTCCGGTTCAAGTGGAACGGCGGGAACATCAGGAACATCCGGTTCGTCCGGTTCAAGTGGAACGGCGGGAACATCAGGAACATCAGCAACATCCGGAACATCGGGCACATCGGGTATTGATGGCACTTCCGGCACATCGGGAACAGCAGGAACTTCCGGTATAGACGGAACTTCCGGCACTTCCGGATTTGATGGGGCTGATGGAACATCGGGAAGCTCGGGAACATCGGGCTCAAGCGGAGAAAGTGGAACATCCGGTTCAAGTGGAACAAGTGGTTTCTCGGCTGCCTGGGGTATACCATACAGATTTGAGGACGATACTTCAGACGGTGACCCGAATATCGGCCATCTGAAGTTTAACAGCACAACATTTTCATCAGTCACAAGGATTTATATCGACCTTATGGACAGATATGGTCAGGATTTGACTTCTTGGATTGACTTGATGGATGACAGTACATCATTGTGGTCAAAGGGTTATGTCAAGATTTGGAGAGATCACGATGAAAGTGATTATGTATACTTTGAAATAAACGGAACGACTGATATTGACCCACAATACAGGAAACTTCACGTTGGTCTGATTGCCTCAAGTTCACCGGCAGTTTCCGGTGCATTCAGGGAAGATGATGACCTTCAGATTGGTTTTGTTCCAACGGGTGATGCGGGAACTTCCGGAACATCCGGTCTCGCAGGTCTTGGTGCAAATGCACATTTGTACTGGTTTGATGATAACACTACAGATAGTGACCCACCAAGCGGGCATATCAAATTGAACAATTCAGACCCGTCACTCGCAACATACATTTATGTTGACACTCTGAATAGATTTGCCGTGGATGTCGAGGCTTGGATTGCAAGTCTTGTCGATAGCAATGCTGTCAGAATAATGAACCAGAATAGTGTGGAGATTTTTCACGACTATTTACTTTTGAGTGCACCAACATCGGCTGCCGGATATTACAAATTCAATGTGGCATATCTTGTTGGTCACGGAACATTGAACGATGAGGATGAAGTTGTTCTCGGTATCGGTAATAGAGGGCAAACAGGAACAAGTGGAACGAGTGGAACAGCAGGAACATCCGGTACAAGTGGTAGAGGATATCTTCACACCCAAACAGTACCGGCATCAACTTGGTCTATCAACCATATTTTGAATTGTCAATACTGTGTTGTTGAAGTTACCGATGGTGATGCGTATACTATACTTCCTGACAGTATCAAATTTGATGATGAGAATAATCTTACGATAACATTCTCTGAGGCAGTATCGGGTCACGCATTTATTTCTTCCGGTGGTGGTCTGGTTGTTGGGGAACTGATATATACATTCTCCTCTCCGGTAACCGCATGGGATATTACCCACAATCTCGGTGTAAAATATGTCAATGTCCAATGCACGAGTGATGATTTTTATATTGAGCCACAGAGTATAGAGTTCATTGACGAGAACAATATCGAGATAACATTTTCTACTCCGGTTTCCGGTATCTGCTCTGTCGTTGGTGGAGTTGGAACAATCGGAACATATGGTAGTTCTGGAACATCCGGAACAAGTGGTGTCTCAGGTGATTTGACACCGACAGGCGTTCTGTTCCCATATATCGGAACGGTGGCGCCAACTGGATGGCTTCTCTCTGATGGTAAGACAATCGGTAGTGTTTCTTCTGGCGCAACTGGAAGAGCAAATGCAGATACACAGACATTGTTTGAACTTCTCTGGAACTCAACTACAAATACAGAACTTGTAATTCAAGATAGTGCGGGGTCTCCAACGACAAGGGGTGTAACTGCGGCCACAGATTTTGCTGCAAACAAGAGGATGCCGCTTCCTGACTTGAGAGGCAGAGTGCCACTTGGTAAAGACAATATGGGTGGAAGTTCTGCAAATAGAGTAACTGCCGCCTCGGCCGATCTTATCGCGGGAAGTGGTGGAGAAGAAAATCATACCCTTTCTACCGCTGAAATGCCAAGTCATACCCATACATATAATCAACCATTATGGTCTGGCTTTAATTCAATAATAGGTGGCGGTGTAAATCAATATGCGGCTTATCCCACAAATACAGGCTATACGGGTGGTGGTGTGGCACATAACAATATGCAACCATATATAACGATGAATTATATTATCAAACTTTGATAGGTAAAGAATGAGAACATACGGATTTACAGGAAAAGGCAAAGTAACAATACAGAAAGTGAGTGTAATGCCGGCTTGGACACCGGAAGATGAAGGTAGGCTTGTGTGGGATGATCCCAACAATATTCTTTATGTTGGTGGTGATACTGGTTGGATTGCTGCGACAGGAGCCGGTGGAACATCGGGTTCGTCCGGAACATCTGGCACATCGGGTGCCGGGTCTGGAACATCTGGCAGTTCTGGCACCTCTGGTTCCTCTGGAACATCGGGAAGTAGTGGAACATCAGGAAGCTCTGGAACATCGGGCTCAAGTGGCACTTCAGGTTCAAGTGGAACTTCAGGTAGTAGTGGATCATCAGGAACCAGCGGTTCGAGTGGAACATCGGGTAGTTCTGGCTCATCAGGTACGAGCGGTTCAAGTGGAACAAGCGGTTCTTCTGGCACTTCTGGTTCATCAGGAACGAGTGGATATAGCACAAATGATTATGCAGAAGATGAAACTGAAAGCACAACAACTGATACAGCATTACAAACAAAATTGACACTCAATTATACACCCACGGCTTCAGGAAATTACATTATTTTCTTCTCGGCCGAGGTGGCAAATACCAATGCGGCTAAATCAACTGTGCTTGAATTTGACAGAGATGGTACTGAAATCAATGTATCATATTATTCACCATCGTCTGCCAATGAATATAGAGTATATTCAAGTTTCAAGAACAACGCCCTTGTGGCTTCTTCATCATACGCGTTCAATATAAAATATGCAAGAGTTGGTGGTGTTGGTACGGCGATGATTAGGCGAGCAAGAATATTCATAATGAGGAGATCATAATGTTTACATATACATATTCAGATATAAGTGTGAAGCCATATATGGACGGTATTCATAATGATGTTGCAAGTTCCGATATGTCCAATAAAAATATCCAGTATTGCAATTGGAGTGAAGCTTCTCAAGAGTTGAAGATTACTTGGGATGTTGAGTTATCAGCCGGAGATAAAACAAAATTGGATGACATTGTATCAAATAATGACGAAATCCCAGTATTCAATACGAAGATTGAGATTATTTTTGAAGAGGACACGCCACCATCGGATAAGACGATGACCTGGCTGAATACAAATGATAATTTGAGATATATTTGGGATGATGATCGAAGCAAATGGAGAACATTATATAGGATGACATATATTTTTGCTTTTGATGGTGATGCTGATAATGAATATCTGAAAATTATGACAGTCTATGGTTCAACTACGGCATATCAGATGCCCAAAAATGCTGTTATAACCGGAGTTTCCTGTAGGGCAAGCGGTGGAAATAATTCAAAAGGTTTCAAAATCCAGAGTGGAGATGTGGAACTGTCCAGTTTTTCGTTGAGCAGCCTCGTATATGAAAATATGAGTAGCAATATCAATTTGACAGCCGGTGACCAGTTGAAAGTTCATTGTGAGGGTGATGATGGTGCGGTGTCCAATCCCATCGTCGTTTTGGAAGTTGCTTGGAGGCAATAAATGATAAAGATTTTGAAGAATGTAACTGACAATTCTATTTTGTTATCTGATGTGGGGAAAACAATAAGTTCCGGGCAGGAGTTCAACACGGAAGGTAGGCAGGATACATTCATCAATAGCGATAATACATTGACAGCCATCAGGAATGGTTATCTACAGGTAGGCGACGGTTCCAAGTTCTATACCAACGCTCTTGAGGGAGAAGCATACTTCAGGACAAGATTTGATGACAATGCTTTCTTGATAGATGGTTCTGAAGTTATAGAGTTTACACCGGAGATTGTTACTGATACACCAACGGGAAAAAAAGCTACCAATCTCTTTATGGACATTCTCACGATGTTGAAGGAGTTTTACAATGCTCCTGGCGACCCATTATATGAAGAAGGATTTCAGCCATTACTTGGTGAGAGTGGAAGGGAAGTCGAGCATCTCGGAAGAACTCTCAATCTGGAAGTAATACACGGTGACACGGGATGGCACAGGAGAGAGATAAAGTCATATGGATACCAAGCGCCGCTGAATTTGTTGATTTATTATGGGTGGACAAATTCATTCAATTACGCAATAAACAGCTGGGATAATGAGAAAGTTGCACAGGATATGGCGAGATATAATTTGATTATCTTTGGTGACGGTATTCAAGACCCATCCCACGGTGACCACGAAAATGCACATACAATTATAAACAGGATAAAAGTTCTGAACCCACAGACAAAAATATTTGGATATGTAACTTGTAACCAGACATACGCGAATTTCCAGACAAAGACAGATCAATGGAACGATATGCAGGTTCACGGTATCTTTATGGATGAATGCGGATATGATCACGGAATACCGAGAGACAATTTCAACCAGAAAGTAAATTATGTTCACGGAAGAACATATTCCAATATCTGTTTTGTCAATGCATGGAATATGGATCACATTATTGGAACTGAAAATGATCCGAGCTATCCAAATTCAACTTGGAACGCCGGCCTGTCTGCCTCTACATTGATTACTACAGATTGGTATCTGCTAGAAAGTTTTCCGATAAACACCACGGCATTTTCCGGTTCAGGTGGATATGAAACCAAAACGGATTGGAAAACAAGGGGAGATAAGGCGATTTCCCACAGAAACACATACGGAATAAATTTGGCAGGAGTGGGGATTATAAACAATGACAATGGTTCAGGCCAGAGTTTGTTCAATTTCGGGTATATTTCGTCATTGATGTATGCTCTGGAGGCTTTTGGAACATCCGATACAAGTTATGGTTCTTCCTCTGCCACAGTTACTTTTTGGACAAGACCGAATGTTCTGGGCCTTGGTAGGATTTGGTTCAACTCCGTCACAATCGCAGTAGACACGGGTGATGCGGATGTTTATTACAGATACACAGATTTTGCGAAGCTAAAGGTGGATTTTTCAACCGGAGCACAAGCTTCAAGTATCACAAGATTTTCAAATATTACATAAATACTATAGAGTAACATATTTTGGAGGTACAAAATGGGAATTGACAGAATATTTGATATGAGAGCACAGATGATAGAGAAGAGATTGAAGATGGTGGAGGAGAAGCTCCTTACCGCCAAAGACGATGAGAAAGCTATGCTTCTCAAGCAGAAAGAAGGCCTTGAAAAGTTCAAGACGCGTCTGGAAGAAATGTCAGATAAAAGGCCAAAGAAAAAATAAGTAACAAAAGAGGAAATATAGATGGATTCTTACGGATTTGACGGCAAGGGCCCGGTTCTTGTCCAGAGAGTGGCATCTCTCCCGGCTTGGACTTCGGAGGATGAAGGTAGATTGGTTTATGACCAATCAATTGACGGTCTTTATTATGGAACATCTGCGGATTGGGTTCTGGTATCCATATCTTCCGGTATTGTTTCCGGTGTGAAGATGTATTTTTATCAGAATACAGCCCCGGCTGGATGGACGATAGATGGTTCCGTGGCAGATACCCTTTTGGGTGTGAAAGGTGGAACAGGGGCATATAATATTGCCGGTGGTAGCCTTGCAGGAACTTGGTCACAGCCCGGTCATACACATACTGTGTCGGATCACACACATTCAGTAGTAATACCGGGCGATGCTGGATGGCCGCATGCTAATATAGTCGGTAATGGTCAACTTGCAGTCGGCCGTGGTCATGCGGAATGGGTTGATTATATGGTATATAACAGAACATTAACAAGCAGCTCAGCATCTGGTGTTACAACATCCTCCGGTGTTGCAAGCACATACAGGCCATATGCTGCAGTAGGAATTATTTGCACGAAATCATAATAGAGGAAACATAAATGGCAAGAACAAAAAGTTACGGTAAAGATTTTCAGGGAAAACTTATTCTTGAAAAGTTGATAACTCTTCCGGCGTGGACGGACGATGATTACGGTAGACTTGTCTATAATGAGGCCGATGATAAACTCTATTATGGAACGGATGCTGACTGGCTTGAAGTGGGAACTGGTGGAGGTGGAAGTGGAACTTCCGGTTCAAGTGGAACTTCCGGTTCAAGTGGAACGAGTGGCTCTGGAACATCAGGAAGTTCTGGAATATCCGGTTCTTCGGGAACAAGTGGCTCATCGGGAACAAGTGGCTCATCAGGTCTATTTGGTGGAGATAGCCAACCATATTATTTTGATACAGAAACATCCGGTGGAGATACTGATTCAGGTTATCTCAGATTTAATACTGCCGAACCATCAGCGTCTACAGCAATTTATATAAACAAGACAAACAATGATAGTGTGGATGTTGAAGATTGGATACAGGATATTATAGACAATGTGCCCGGAAGAGTAAGAGTATTTTCTGAATATGATTCGTCAACATTCGCTGTCTACGATGTAGATGGGGAAGTTACTGATGGAACACCGACATTTCAAGTGGCCACGGGAGCGGATGATGGTCATACGGATGAATTGATATCTACATATTATGCCTCCGCGAATTGGCTTGGATTTGGTTATCATTCTGGAGCAGCCAATACGAATGTAAGATGGCAGAATGTTACTATTCCTAATGGGTCATCTATTTTGGCCGCATATGTTACATTCAAAGCATATCAAGATAATAATAATAGCCAACCAATACTCATTTATGGAAACGATGTTGACAATGCTGTGGCTCCAACAAACTACACACAATTTCACGCTCTGGTACAGACAACAGAATATGGTGATTGGTCATCCCCCGGCACTTGGACAACGGGCCAGACTTATAATACAATTGATATATCAAGTATTATTCAAGA